>OIYO01000591.1_pt1 | contig 28036 bp, 22 predicted proteins | sample 1588191 | NCBI WGS metagenome assembly OIYO01 (sample SAMN03283275) | human gut metagenome | biome: human-associated habitat; material: feces | host: Homo sapiens | place: Peru | collected 2012 | reverse complement strand
AGGACAAGGTGGCCGTTGTGGTGGACTGGGTCCTGCATAAGGAGCTGAATACCGATATCAAACTGGTGGTCACCACCGATGTGCAGCAGGCTTACACCGATACCTCTTTTGTGTTTGCCCAGATGCGCGTGGGCGGCTACGCCATGCGGGAACAGGACGAAAAGATCCCGCTGCGCCACGGCTGCGTAGGGCAGGAGACCTGCGGCTGCGGCGGCATGGCCTACGGAATGCGCACCATCTTCCCCATGATCCAGCTGATCGATGATGTGGAAAAGTATGCCAAAAAGGATTACTGGATCCTGAACTACTCCAACCCCGCCGCCATCGTATCCGAGGCCTGCCGCAAGCTGCGCCCGAAGGCACGGATCATCAACATCTGCGATATGCCCATCGCCATCATCGATGTGGTGGCTGCGGCCATGGGCATCCAGAATAAAAAGGAGATCGTTTACGATTACTTTGGCCTGAACCACTTTGGCTGGTGGACCAGCGTGAAGGGCAAGGACGGCAAGACCTATCTGGCCCACACCCTGAACAACACCTGCGTGGCTCCTCCGCGTATGCTGATCGCATTCCTCGAGAACCACCTGCAGGCCGATGGCTCTGTGACCATCCCCAAGGTCCTGCAGCCCTATATGGGTGGTCTGGAAGTCATGGTCCCGACCCACAAGAAGGGCTGAGTCTGGCTGCGTGATTTTCCACACCAAAGGAAAAAGAAGTTGAAAACCCCGCTCTATCCAATGCATCAGCAAAGGGTAGAGCGGGGTTTTTGCATTCTGACTCCCGTGGGGTCGTCGTCATCCTGTCGCAGACGGGATTCTAGTCTGGTTTTATGGTTCGATCCCCGTACGGGTAAAATAAAAGCTCTCAAGCGAATGCTTGAGAGCTTTTATGACCCGTACGGGAATCGAACCCATGTTACAGCCGTGAAAGGGCCGTGTCTTAACCGCTTGACCAACGGGCCTTATAAATACAGAGCTTCGCTAAAACCTCCGACTTCCATCATCCACTATTGCGGACGACCGTCCCCCTTATCTTAGCGAAACTCTGAACTTGGTAGCGGCAACTGGATTTGAACCGGTGACACTTCGGGTATGAACCGAATGCTCTAGCCAACTGAGCTATGCCGCCATATTTAGTTTGCGCACTTGAACGGTGCTTTATTATTATATCCAGAATACACGGTTTTGTCAACATTTATTTTTGAAAAAATCGAAATTTTTTCAAAAATCCAGTCCGGAAATCAAAAAATCGAGCTGCTTCGTTCAAAAAGCAGCTCGATGAATTGCCGAAAATGCAGATGGTTACGGCCGCTGGCCCATGCCGCGGATGCCTTCCTTTTGGATGGCGAACGATTCCGTTCACGAATTGGTGAAAAAACGATCACTCGCGATACTTTTCCATCATGTCCTTAAAGAGGATGGCCGGAGAGGGCGGTGTGTAGGTGATGGCGTTCGCACCGGCGGCGATGGTGGCCGAAATGCTCTCGCCGGTCTTTCCGCCGCTGGCGATGATGGGGACATCCGGGAACTCGTCCCGGATCTTTTTCACGATGCGGGGCGTGTCGGTGCTGCATGCCACGTTCAGGATGGACGCACCGGATTCGATGCGGGAGCGGATGTCGGTGTCCTCTTTGGTGACCGTGATGATGACCGGGATATCCACCACCCGCGAGACGGCCAGCAGGTTGAGGTCCGAAATGGGAGAGTTCAGGACCACGCCCATCGCGCCCTGACTTTCGACGTCGCGGGCAAGATTCAGGGTGCGGACGCCGTGGGTCGTGCCGCCGCCCACGCCGCAGAACACCGGGATATAGGATGCCTTGATGATGGCATCGCTGATGGCTTGCTGCGGGGTGAAGGGATAGACCGCGAACACCGCATCCGCGTCGCAGTTGCGGATGATGGCGAGATCGGTGGTGAATACGAAGCTTTTGAGCCGCCGCCCATTGATGACGATGCCGCTGGCCTGATAGACCTCCTGCGGCATTTTCAGGATATATGACGAAGGCGGCTCTCGACATTGGGGGAAACTTTCTTTTCGTTAGCCATGCAAAAACCTCCAGAGAAATTTCAAATTTGAATCATAGTATAAAAAAGAATCGCCCGCAATGCAATGAACGACCCGTGAATTTTATGAAAACAAAAATGCGGTCCCCCGGCAGAGCCGGAAAAGGGCCGCATAAAAACGTCAGTGCTGTTTTACGAAGGTCAGGATGTCGCCGGGAACTGCCGCCAGTGCATCGGCTCCTGCGGCGGAGAGTTCGGCTTCGCCCCGGAAGCCCCAGAGCGCGCCGACAGCGGGAAGTCCGGCGTTGTGGCCGGTCAGGATGTCCACATCGCTGTCGCCCACGAAAAGGGTGCTCTCAGGCTTGGCCCCAAGGTCCTCCATCAGGGAGTAGACACCGATGGGGTCTGGCTTGGTGGGCACGCCCGGACGGTTCCCGCGCACGATCTGGAACCGTCCCGCACCGAAGTAATGATCGATGATCTTCCCACAGAGCGGGTCTGCCTTGTTGGAAAACACCGCCGTCTGGATGCCCTCGGCCTTCAGCGCGTCCAGAAGCTCCGGAATGCCCGGATACGGGGCCGTTTTATCTTCCTTGTGGGCGTCGTACCGGGCGGTGAACTCGGCCAGTGTCGCGGCCCGCTGTTCGGGGCTTTGGGCGTCGGCGGGCGAGAACCGCTCCACCAGCTTGGGGATGCCGTTGCCCACCATGTGCTTGAACTGCTCCACCGAGAAGGTTGGCCAGCCGTGCTGTTCACAGACCCAGTTGCCCGCATCGGCGAGGTCGTCGATGGTGTTCAGGAGCGTTCCGTCCAGATCGAACAAAATCGTTTTGATCATATACAAGAGACTTCTTTCTATCCAAAATTCAACATCCTAAAAACCGGATGCACTTCTCGGCATCCCGCCACGGGATGCTTCGGACGGTCAAATGGACCAGCCCGGGAAACGAAACGATCAGATTGGTGCGGTCCACCTTGGCCGCCCATGGCGACTGCTTTGCCGTCAGGCAGATGTCGGGGTGGAACACGCAGATGCTGTGCAGATAAATGCCGCGCTGCCGCCGCAGGGTCAGCCGGCCCTCCCGCAGCCAGACGCCCTCGCGCCGGTAGCCCATGACGCCGCCCGCCAGCAGGAACCCGAAAAACAGCGTCGGGAACAGCAGGGTGACCGTGAGTGCGGGCAGGGTGTAGCAGGAGATGAGACTGAGCAGGGCACAGAGCGCAAACGGGATGCCCGCCGGAACAAAGAAGATGAGGCTTCGCTGTTCGGTGCGGGCCAATAGGTCCGGCGGCATCCGGAACTCCGGAAGCAGCTCCCGGAACATGGCTTCGTCGCCGGAACGGTAGACGAACAGCGGCAGTTCCGGCGAACAGCACCCTGCAGTGACAAAGACCGGCCAGCGCCGCAAAAGCCGCGCGGCGGGGGAGATGCGGACATCGGCAAAGCTGATCTGGTCGGTGCGGACCCGGCATTCGAACCGGTCCAGCCAGCCGCCCCGGCTGCCGATCTGGTCCGCCGTGTGCCAGACCTCATAGTGGACCGTCTGCACGAAGCTGCGGATCAGGCTCAGCCCCAGCAGAAAGCCCGCAAAAGCCAACAGCCACGCCGCGCCAGCCGGGAGCCACCGCGCGGCCAGTCCGGCCAGAAAGTTGATCTGCGCAAAGGCCAGCGCGTAGGAATCCGGCCGCTGCCGGGTCTGCCGGATGGCAAGGTAGAGCAGCGCCAGTGTCGAAAGGCTGTTCGCACCCAACAGGCCCAGCGCGGCCCGTTCGCCCCCGGCGGGCTTGTGCAGACTGGGATCCCGCACCGGAAGCAGCCGGTCGGCCAGCTCCTGCGCATCGGCCTTGTTCAGGCAGAGGGTCAAGGTTCGCTGTTCCGGCTCGCCCACGGGGTACAACGTCACCCGGCTGGCTCCCGCCAAGCGGAAATAAAAGGGCCGCTCGATGGTCACTGCGGCCAGCGAGGACGCACGGATGGCCCGGTCGAACCGGAACAGCAGCTTCCAGTGCAGACAGAGGGTGCTGTTGTCCAGCGACCAGCTGGAAACGTGCAGGATGACCCAGCTCAGCCCGCACGCCAGCAGAAACAACACGGCATCCTGCCGCAGAGCCGCCCGCAGAGCCGTCCAGTTGCGTTCGAACAGGACGTTGACCAGCGGGACCAGATAGAGCACCAGCGTCTTGCGCAGGACGCGCAGAGCGGCAAAGGGATGAAGGCGTTTTTCGGTCATGGGTGATCCTCCGCCAGGGCATAGGCCAGCGCCGCCGCCTGTGCTGCCGGGACCGCCGGGACCAGCACTCTGGCCCCGGGCGCAGAGATGAGCAGCACCGAAACGCCCGCCAGCCGCAGCAGCGGCGAGCGGATCTGCTGGACGCCGGTGACGGCCCGACGCGGCACGACCCGCCGGACCGGGAACGCAACGCCGACATAAACGGTCAGAGTGCGTTCGCCCAGCACGGCGGCGTAACTGCACGCCCGCACCCGGAGCAGAAACACCAGCGCCGCCCAGAGCACGCAGAACACCGCCCCGGCGGCTGTACTCTGCCAGAAAGCAAAAGGTGTCAGAAGCAACCCGACCATCCCGGCCCAAGTGCAGAGGACGGCCCGCCCTTTGGGCGGGATGACCAGCGCGGTGCGGCGCAGTTCCCGCTCGGTCATTTGTCCGCGAGGCCCCACGCTTCGGTCAGAAGGTGGAGGGTGTCGTCCTGCGTCAGCACAAGGATGCGGTCCCACGGCAGAAGCACCGTGTTGCCGTGGGGGATGATGAACTGGGTGTCGCGGGTGACACTGACCAAAATGGCGTTGCCCGGAATGGGAATGTCCATAATGGCCTTGCCCGCAAACTGGAAGTTCTCGGGCAGCAGGATCTCGTTCAGGCTGGCCGTGCCGCCGCCCAGCGAGAGCAGCTGACGGATGGTGTCCGTTTCAATTTCGCGCTCGAGGATGTGGCTCAGGTTGTCCGTGCCGCAGACCACGGTATCCACGCCGAGGGTGTGGAGCAGTTCGCGGTTCTTGGGGTTGGATGCGCGGGCAACGGTCCGGTCCACGCCGAACTCCCGCTTGGCGATCTGACAGGCCACGAGGTTGTCCTCGTCCGAGCCGGTCACGGCCACAAAGGCGTCGCAGCTGGCCACGTCGGCGGTGCGCAGGATGTCGATGCTGATGGAATCGCCGCAGATGACCGGGATATCCAGCTGGTCCGCCAGCATCCGGCACTGGGCTTCGATGGGTTCGATGATGACGACGGAATGGTGGTTGGCCAACAGGCTCTGGGCCAGATACCGCCCGACACGTCCGCCGCCGGCAATACAAACTTTCATAAAAACGCCTTTCTATACAAAGAGTTACTTCGCCAAGGCCCGGAATACGGCCTGTTCGGTCAGGATGGTGGGGCAGATGGTCTCCAGCCCATAGGCTTTGTGATAGAGCACCTGCAGGTGCGGGTCCGAGACGCGGCAGATGACCTTTTCGCGACGGAAGATGCTCTTGGCAATTTGAGCGGCCATCAGGTTGACCGAATCGTCCTCGCTGACGGCAGCCACCGCGTCGCAGTTCTCCACGCCGCCCTGCTTGAGGATGTCGGGGTCGGTGGGGTCGCCGACCAGCGCCGTGCCGCCGAAGCTGTAATCGTCAAAGCTGTCCAGCCGCTTGAGCTGCTCGGGGTCCTTTTCGATGAGAGAGATGTCGTGGCCGATCCGTTCCAGATCGCGCACGAGGGCTGCACCCACCTGATCGCAGCCGATGACCAGAATATTCATAGACTTTTACCTCGTCCTTCTAAACTCTGTTTCAAAATGGTTTCATCCTTGGTGCTAGGATAGGTCCAGTATAGCATATTTCCCCATGCAGATAAATAGAAAACCCGTCACCGCCCGGGAGATGTAAAATTTTGAGAATTTCCGTGCGAAGCCCCGTATAATATGGTATACTGAAAGACGAACCCCAAAATCGACAAAAACCGGCGCAGTTTTGCGTCATATAGGGAGGAATACGATGTTTTTAGAGATCCTGAAAGCCATCCTGATGGGCATTGTGGAGGGCATCACCGAGTGGCTGCCCATCTCGTCCACGGGACATATGATCCTGGTCGAACAGATCATCAAGTTCAACGCCAGTGAAGAGTTCCTGTCCATGTTCCGCGTGGTCATCCAGCTGGGCGCCATCCTTGCGGTCGTGGTCCTGTTCTGGAACAAGCTCTGGCCGTTCGGCGTGCGGCGGGGCCGCGTCATCTCCAAGCCGGAAGTCTGGCAGCTGTGGTTCAAGGTGGTGGTCGCCACCCTGCCCGTGCTGGTCATCAGCCCGCTGGACAACTGGTTCGAGGACCACTTCTACAATTACATCACCGTCGCGGCCATGCTGATCCTGTACGGCATCCTCTTCATCGTGGTGGAGAACCGCCGCATCACCCCGCATGTCACCAAGCTGGACCAGATCACCTATCGCGAAGCCTTCATCGTCGGCGTGTGGCAGATGCTGGCCATCATCCCGGGCACGTCCCGTTCGGGCGCGACCATCGTGGGCGGCTTGCTGCTGGGCCTGTCCCGTGCGTGCGTGGCCGAGTTCACCTTCTATCTGGCCATCCCGGTCATGGCGGGCGCTTCGCTGCTGAAGGTCGTCAAGTTCGCCGTCTCGGGCGCGCCCATCACCGGCACGGAGATCGGCATCCTCGTCACGGGCTGTGTCGTGGCTTTCGTGGTCAGTCTGGCCGCCATCCGCTTCCTGATGGATTACGTCAAGCGTCATAACTTCAAGTTCTTCGGTCTGTATCGTATCGTGCTGGGCGTCATCGTTCTGGCCGTTGCCGCCGTCAGCGCGCTGGCATAAAAACAAAGCAAAAAGCAAAAGGAGGTCCCCCGATGAGCAGAATGAAACGTTGTGGTGTGGTGCTGGTGCTTTTGATGGCGCTGTTCCTTCTGACCGCCTGTGACGGCGTGGATTACAGCGATACCATCGCCTATTCGCAGAGCCGGACCGCCGCTGTGTTCAGCGGCGCACGGGAAGGCCGCTTTCAGATGGATTTCTCTATCTGGGTCCTCAGCAAAGAGGTGAAATGCAGTCTGACCGCAGAGCAGAGCGCCGGTGTCGCGCAGATGCACGCGGTCCGGAACGCGCATAACATCTACCAGCGGGAGGTCGGGGACCGCGCCTATACCATCGACGCGGGCAAGGCCAAGGAATACACCGAGGATGCCCGCACCGACAGCGGCGTTCTGGGCATCGCGGACCTTCTGACCGGCGGTGCGGATACCGTGCGGGTCGGGACCGGCGAAGCGCAGAACCAGACCTTCTACTGCGAGACGCTGCAGAACGACAAGCTCAAGGTCATCTGCTACTTTGACGGCGGGACCCTGAAATATGTCCGGATGAAGGTCCTCGGCATGGAAGCTGCCGGTGAGGTCCACAGCGTGACCTACAATGTCGCGGACGAGGAACTGACCGTGGCCGGTTTCCCGGAAGAGTACACCAAAGTTTCGGAACTGAGCGACCTGAAGTCCCTGAATCCGTTTGGTTGAACCTTGAAGATCGCCCCGCACCTGTGCAGGATTCCTGCCGGGTGCGGGGCTTTTTGCGTCCTCGGGCGATTGCGCGAAAAGACGGCCTGTGCTATACTTTGAGCAGAAGAGAGACCCGGCGGCGGGGAAGCGCCGCATGTTCAAAACGGAGGGAATTTTTATGGAAGCATCGACTGTTTACTTTACCGATTTCCGGTGTCCGGTCGGGACCAGCCTGACCGACAAGCTGCGCCGCCTGTGCCTTGCAGCGGGCATCAAGAACATCGACATGGACGGCAAGTTCGTCGCCATCAAGATGCATTTCGGCGAGCTGGGCAATCTGGCCTATCTGCGTCCGAACTACGCCAAGGCTGTGGCGGACCTGTGCAAGGAGCAGGGCGGTCTGCCTTTCCTGACCGACTGCAACACCCTGTATCCGGGCAGCCGCAAAAACGCGCTGGAGCACTTGAGCTGTGCGCAGGAAAATGGCTTCTGGCCCATGACCACGGGCTGCCAGATTTTGATCGGCGACGGTCTGCGCGGCACGGATGAAGTGGAAGTCCCGGTCCCCAACGGCGAATACTGCAAGACCGCCAAGATCGGCCGCGCCATCATGGATGCCGATATCTTCATCAGCCTGACCCACTTCAAGGGCCACGAGTCCACCGGCTTCGGCGGCGCGATCAAGAACATCGGCATGGGCTGCGGCTCCCGCGCGGGCAAGATGGAGCAGCATGCTTCGGGCCACCCGGCGGTGCAGGAGGGTCTGTGCCGCGGCTGCCACCGCTGCGCCAAGGAGTGCGGCTCGGATGCCATCTCCTACAATGAGCAGAACAAGGCCGTCATCGATCAGGACAAGTGCAAGGGCTGCGGCCGCTGCATCGGCGCGTGCAACTTCGACGCCATTTACTCCCTCTACGACAGCGCCAACGAGATGCTGGACCGCAAGATGGCCGAGTATGCGGCGGCGGTCTGCCATGACCGTCCGACCTTCCATATCAGCTTGGTGCAGGACGTCAGCCCCAACTGTGACTGCCACGGCGAGAACGATGCGCCCATCCTGCCGGATATCGGCATGTTCGCGTCCTTCGACCCGGTCGCGCTGGATCAGGCCTGTGTGGATGCCTGTCAGGCCGCGACGCCGCTGCCCAACAGCCAGCTGGGCCAGAACCTCGCAAAACCCGGCTGGGACTGCCACCACGACCACTTCAAGGATTCCAACCCGAACATCGAGTGGAAAGCGACGCTGGAACAGGCCGAAAAGATCGGCATGGGGACCCGTCAGTATGTCCTGAAGAAGGTCTGATTTCCCTAAAACAAAACGAACTCCCCGTCGTCTGGCGGGGAGTTCGCTGTTTCTCAGGAAGATTTAGGATTCGCTGGACTGCGGAACGAGGGCGTCCACAACTTTCTGCAGAGCGGCCCAGTTCTCCTTCGAGCAGCCGGGGAGCTTCTTGGCGTTCAGGCCGGCATCCGAAATACGGCCCTCCATGCTGGCTTTGTCGGTCAGCAGGGTGTTGGCGTCCTCTTTGATGAGGGGCCATGCGTCCGCAAAGCTGTCCTGCTCGTCGCTGGACAGGCTGTCGAACCAAGTGGTATAGGCGTCCTGAATGGCGTCGGTGGAGCGCATGGCGAGGTTGCCGTTCTCCGCCCAGCTCAGCAGCGAAGATGCCGCGATGACGGATTTGAGCGAGCAGCCCGACACGCCGGGACCCCAGCCGAGGCAGGGCGCAAAGGCTTCCTTGGTGTTGTTGATGGAGAAGATGGAGTTTTCGTCCTCATCCAGCGTCGGGTTCAGCTTGCCGGTGTTGGCCTGTGTGGTGGAAGAAGGGATGCTCTCGCTGGACGAAGCCGCCGAAGAAGCGGGCGAGGCCGCGCTGGAAGCATCGTTCGAGGTGGTGCTGCATCCCGCCAGCACGCCGCACAGCAGCGCCGCGCAGACCAGCAGGGAAAGGATACGGTTGCGAATCATACAGGGTCCTCCTTTTATCGGTTCCCGGCAGACCGGCCGGGGAAAATCTCTGGGCTTAGCTCTAGTATACTGTGCTGTCGTGCGGTTGTCAATCAGCGTATGCAGGACGAATTTCAACCGCTGCTGTGCAAATTGTACAAACTTTTCCGGCAATTTTCGCTTTCGGGTGGGATTGACAATTTTTGCGCTGGCTCGTATAATTCACTCATAAAATAAAATGGATGCGGCTGTGCATCTGGGAGAAAAGAGGGACAAATGTATGCAGAAACTCCTGCAAAAACTTGAGCTGTTTTCGCAGTCGCTTCTGGCGCCGCTGTCCTATCTGACTGCCGCAGGACTGTTCCTCGTGGCGGGCGCGCTGCTCACCAGCGCCCCTCTGCGCCAGCTCTGCCCGGTGCTGAACTGGCTGCCCATCCGGCTGACGGGTCAGGTGCTCTATGACGGGATGATGGTCCTCATCAACAACCTCAGCGTCCTGCTCTGCGTGGGCATCGCGGCGGTGCGCACCCGCAGCGAACGGCAGGAAGCGGCCCTTCTGGCCCTGATGGCTTATCTGATCTTTTTGACGGTCAACCATACGGCGCTGGACATGCTGGGCCAGCTGGCCGAAGCGGACGGCCTGACCGGCCTTGCCGCCACCGGTCAGACCACGATCTTGGGCATTCAGGTCATGGACACCGGCGTGGCGGGCGGCATCCTGCTGGGCTTCGTGGTGGCCTGCATCTTTGACCGCACCTGCGAGAAACGGTTCTCCGGCATGATCGCACAGCTGTATTCCGGGCTGCGGTGGTCGTTTTTGTGCATCGCGGCCTTTGCGGTCGTGTATGGGCTGGGCGTCTGTTTTGTCTGGCCCCCGCTTCAGGCGGGCATCCGTTCGGTGACGGGCTGGATCGCGGCGTCCGACAACGCGGGCGTGTTCCTGTATGGCTTTTTGGAGCGGCTGCTCATCCCCACAGGACTGCACCACCTCATCTATATGCCGTTCCAGTTCTCGGCGCTGGGCGGCTCGCTGACGGTCGGCTCCATCACCTATACCGGGGCCTACGCCGTGACCATGGCGGAGTATTCCTACGGCCTTCCGCTGACCGACAATATGATCTGGATGTATACCGGCTTCACCAAGACGTTCGGCTATCTGGGCATTGCGGCGGCGTTCGTGTTCACGGCCAAAAAGGAGAACCGCCGCCGGACGGCTGCCGCGGTCTTTCCGCTGGCAGTCACGGCGTCGCTGGCATCCATCACGGAACCCATCGACTTCTTGTTCTGCTTCGTCTCGCCGGTGCTGTGGGTCGTCCATGCGGCCATCACGGGCAGTTTCATGGTCCTGCTCAAAGTCCTGCACGTCCATGCGTTCACGTCCAACCTGCTGGGTTCGCTGGTGTTCAACCTCAGCGCGGGCGCAGAGCAGACCGGCTATCCGTTGCTGTATCTGCTGGGCATTGCAGAGATTTTGGTCTATTTCATCGTGTTTTCGGTCCTTATCCGGGTGATGGACCTTCCCACCCCGGGTCGTGTGCCGGAAAAAGCCGCCGCAGAACAGGAGATCGACCCCGCCGACATCCGGCGGCTCATCACGGCGCTGGGCGGGCCGGAGAACATCCGGGAAGTGGACAACTGCTTCACCCGTCTGCGGGTCACGGTGCAGGATACCGCCCTGCTGGACACTTCGGCCCTGCTGGCGATGCCCCACAAGGGGCTGGTGCAGGAAGGCCAGCGGCTGCAGCTGGTCTGCGGATTACAGGCCGCGCAGGTGCGGCGGGCGGTGGACCAGCAGCTGTCGCTCTGCACCCCGGTCTGAGTTGCTTTTTGCCCCTGAAGCGGCTATAATGAGAACGAAAAACTGGGTCACGCGAACGCAGGACCACAAAGTTGGAATAAAAAAATCCAAAGGAGACTCACGATGCAGAATTTTTCGATCGATGATCTGTTTGACTTTCTGAACAAAGGCGTCAGCGCCTTCCACTCCACGGCGGCGGCTGTGGCGATCCTGGAGGCCAGCGGCTACCAGAACTGCCCGGAGAGCGCGGCATGGGACCTCGTTCCCGGCGGCAAATACTACACCACCCGCAACGGCTCTGCGGTGCTGGCATGGCGGATGCCCAAGGGACAGCTGACCGGCTGGCACGCCACGGCGAGCCACAGCGATTCCCCCACTTGGAAGATCAAGGAGCTGGACGGCGGCAAGGACTCTGTCTTTGCCCGCGCAGAGACCGAAGGTTACGGCGGCATGATCATGCCCAGCTGGCTGGACCGTCCCCTGAGCGTGGCGGGCCGCATCCTCGTCCGCACCGAGACCGGCATCGAGAGCCGTCTGGTGAACCCGGACCGTGCGCTGGCATGCATCCCCAATGTCTGCATCCACTTTGACCACGAGGTCAACAAGGGCAAAAACTACAACCCGCAGGTCGATCTGCAGCCCATCTTCGGTGCGGCCGGGACCACTCTGCGCGAAGTTCTGGCCGAGGAAGCCGGCGTCAAAGCCGAGGATATTCTGGATTCCGACCTCGTGCTCTGCACCCGCGAAAAGGCCGAGCGCGTGGGCCTGAAGGGTGAATACTTCATGTCCGGCCGCATCGATGACCTCGAGTGCGCTTACACTACCCTGTGGGGCTTCCTGCAGGGCCGCGGCGAGGAAGAGGGCCGCGGCGATATCTGGGTCATGTTCGACAACGAGGAAGTTGGTTCTTCCAGCCGTCAGGGTGCACAGGGCACGCTGATGGCTGATGTTCTGGCCCGCATCGAGGAGCAGCTCGGCGTGACCCGTGAGCAGAGCATCCGTGCATGCACCAACAGTCTGCTGCTGAGCGCCGACAACGGCCATGCAACGCATCCCAACCACCCCGAAAAGAGCGACCCTGCCCACCCCGTCACGCTGGGCGGCGGCGTCCTGCTCAAGTATAACGCCCGCCAGACCTACACCACCAGCGGCTTTACCGGTGCGGCCTTTGCGGCCATCTGCAAGAACGCCGGGGTCCCGGTGCAGGTGGCGTCCAACCGCGCGGATGTTCCCGGCGGCTCGACGCTGGGCAACCTGCTGGGTCATCAGATCCTGATCCCGATGGTCGATATCGGTCTGGCCCAGCTGGCCATGCACTCTTCCATGGAGACGGCCAGCTGCATCGATGCTGAGTACATGGCAAAGGCTGTGGCCGAGTTCTATAACACCCCCATCTCTCAGCCGAAGGATGGCGAATGGAAGCTGGGCCTGTGAGCGGCGTCACCGGGCGGTTCGCGCCCAGCCCCAGCGGGCGGCTGCATCTGGGAAATCTCGCGTGCAGTCTGCTGGCGTGGCTGAGCGCCAAGCATGAGGGCGGAAAGATCGTCCTCCGCATCGAGGACTTGGACGCGGAGCGCTGTCCCCGCAGATATGCCGACCTTCTGGAAGAGGACCTTGCATGGCTGGGCCTGTTCTGGGATGAGGGCGGGAGCCATGGCGGCCCCAACGGCCCGTATTACCAGAGCGAATGCGCGGAGATCTACACCGAGAGCTACCGCAAGCTGGAAGCGCAGGGGCTGGTCTATCCCTGCTTCTGCTCCCGCGCCCAGCTCCATGCGGCCAGCGCGCCCCACACCTCGGATGGAAATGTCATCTATCCGGGGACCTGCCGGGACCTGACGCCGGAGCAGATCGCCGAAAAGCGAAAGACCAAGGCTCCGGCCTACCGCCTGAAAGTGCCGGATGAAGAGATCACTTTTACGGATGGCTGCATGGGCGTCCACCGCGAAAATCTTCTGCGCGACTGCGGCGATTTCTACCTCCGCCGCGCCGACGGCGTGTTCGCCTATCAGCTGGCGGTGGTCGTCGATGATGCCCGGATGGGTGTCACTGAAGTCGTGCGGGGCGAGGACCTGCTCTCGTCCACGGCACGGCAGCTGTATCTTTACCGGCTGCTGGGCCTTCCGGCTCCCCGGTTCGCCCATTGTCCGCTTCTGCTGGCCCCGGATGGGCGGCGGCTGTCCAAGCGGGACGGTGACCAGAGCTTGGAAAACCTCCGCGCAAAATATACCGCAGAAGAGATCATCGGCAAGCTGGCCTATGTCTACGGCTTGCAGGAAGCACCGGACCCCCGCACCCCGGAAAGTCTCATCGCAGATTTTTCGTGGGACAAGGTCCCCAAACACGATCTCTGTCTGCCGGAAAATCTGTTTTAAGCACGAAAAAAGCACCTGCGATGCAGGTGCTTTTTTCAATTCATTACGACCGCTGCAAAATGCGGGAATCGCTGTGCTCCAGCGTGGTGGCGGCGGTGTCGATCACCATCGCCAGCAGGATGCCCAGCAGGACATCGATGCAGCTGTGCTGCTTGAGCAGGACCGTAGATGCGATGATGGACAGGCAGAGCACCGCCGAAGCCGGACGCATCCAGCGGCGGCGCGGCTCTTCAAAGATGGAGCTGCGGTAGTAGGCCATCATCAGGGTGACCGAGTTGAACACATGGATGGACGGGCAGACGTTGGTGGCCGTGTCGGTGGAATACAGCCAGCGGACGGTCCGGGCGAAGATGTCCGAGCCGTAGACGCGGTAGGGGCGGAGGTCCAGCCCGTTCGGGATGAGCACATACACCGCCAGCGCGAAGGTCATGCCCGCGAACAGCGGCAGACACAGCCGCCAGAAGTCGGCGCGGGGCGCTTTCCAGAGCAGATAGAACAGGGTGAACGGGATCCAGACGAACCACGCAAAATAGGGAACGACCGCATACTTGCAGAAGGGGATGAGGTCGTCCAGATGACAGTGGACCCAGACTTCGGGCACGGTGATGTTGGCTTCGAGCCAGTGGAACACCGAGAGATAAAACACAAGATAAAACGCCATGAACCAGATGGGATGGCGGGAAAACCAGCTTCGCATGGAACACACTTCCTTTTTTGGAATTCAGGGCAAACGCCCTTAAAGTTCTTTGCAGCGTATCATTATACGCCGGATATACGACAAAAACAAGTCGAAAAGATGACAAGTTTGTGTCACCATCCCGAAAGAATTTGTGCGTTTTTGAAGGTCCCCGGCCGGCCACTCCGGGAAGCTTCTCTGTCTGTCATACGAATCAGAAGAGGGATTTCCTGCATGAAAATAAAAAAGACAGCCACTTCTTTTGTGGCTGTCTGAAAAATGCGGGTCACCAAGCGGTGGCGATGACCTCGGTTTCCGAAGGATTAAATCCAATATCATTCGTATGATAAATGTGGAACACGCTTTCCTTGCCAGCGGGGATTGAGCTGCCTAGAATGGTGAAATCGGAAGAAACGATTTTGCCATTTTTCTTCAAGATGACCGAAACACGAACGCGGTTGCAAGTGTATTGGCTAGTATTGGATACAGTGCCGGAAATTGCAGTATACTTCAAGCCAGTAGTCGTGGAAGAATTTGTGATGACGGCATGAAGGTCTGTTGAACGGACGACATCTGTAGACGTTTGAAAGCTAGAAGAGGAGGTACTGGGCTGAGAATAGCTCACATCAAAGGGAACACCCTTTTTGCAAGTGTAGGTATACGCAAACCGAATTGTGTCGTTGGGAGCAATCGTCGGAAGCATAAAATAGGTAGTTTCCTGAACATTACCAGTAGAATCTTTCAGTGTGAGATTGACGCGTGCAAGGGAAACGCTGTATGTAGGATTGGGATTGGTCGCGCGAAAAACGAAGCTTACAACATCTTCATCCGCTACATTATGGTAGGCGTTGTAAGTTTCCATTACAAGGGACGGTTGAAGCTTTGGTGCATCTGTTTGACCGCCATTCGAATTATCCGTGTCGCTGCCGGAATTGGTGTCGCCGGAAGGGGAATTGGAGCCATTGCTGCCCGGGTCCGAGGGGACATCGCTGGGGCCGCAGCCCGCCAGCAGGGCGCACAGGAGCATCGCGGCGAGAAAAAGCGCGGCAAAACGTTGTTTCATAAAAAACCTCCTGACGAAAGATTCATCTCTGCCCCTATTGTACACGAAAGCTGTCAAAATGCAATGCAGAACCGAAAAATTTTCCAAGACCGGCTCAAATGACCTTCTTTTCCAGCCAGTTGCCCTGGAAGAAGTGGATGATGAAGAAGAGCGAACGGAACACCCAGTCGAGGAACATGCCGCCCCAGATGCTGAGCAGCGTCGCCTGATGGAAGCCGAGGACCATCAGATAGCAGAAGCCCACGCGGAACACCCACATCGAAAAGACGCTCACGGTCATGGTGAAGGTGGCGTCGCCCGCCGCGCGGAGGATGTTGGGCAGCGTGAAACTGGACGGCCAGATGAACAGCGAGATGATGTTGAACCACATCATGACCTGCAGGGCCATGGCGTTGGCTTCCGGCGAGAGGTTGAACCACGACAGCGCGACCTTGTTGAGGAAGAAGAACGCCGACAGGTTCATGACCCACGCACCGGCATAGGCCACCAGCATGAACCGGCGTGCATAGTGGTTGGCCTGTTCCTTTTCGCCCGCGCCGAGGCACTGGCCGATGACGGTCAGCACAGCCATGCCCACGGCATTGGCTGGGATGTTCAGGAAGGTGGTGATGTTGCCCGCCACGGCGTTGGCGGCAATGGCCGCTGTGCCGAGGGTGCTGGTCAGGCTGGAAACGGACAGCTTGCCGATCTGGAACATGCCGTTCTCGATGCCGGCCGGGATGCCCACCCGCAGGATGCGACGGATGAGGGAGAGGTCCGGCTTCAGGTCGGACAGATGGTCGATGCGGAGCATACAGGAGGGCTTTTCGAGCAGGTATACCACCGCAAAACAGGCGATCATGCGGGAAACAAGGCTGGCCAGTGCCGCGCCCATGACGCCCATGCCGAATCCATAGATCAAAATGGCGTTTCCGCCGATGTTGACGACGTTCATGACCAGACTGGACAGCATGCTGATCTTGCTGTTGCCCTGCGCCCGGAACAGCGCCGCGCCCGCGTTGTAGACGCCGATGAACGGATAGCTCAGCGCCGAAAGCAGGAAATACGTCTCGGCGTACCGCATCACATCGTCGTCGATGGAGCCGAAGATTCCCCGCAGGATGCCGTGGCGGCCTACAGCGACCACCGTGGCGACCACCACGCTCAGGGAGATCATGATGAACATGATCTGGGCAGCGGAAGCCTTGGCGTTTTTGGGTTCGCGGTGGCCGATGTACTGGCTGGCGACGACCGCGCCACCGGTGGCCAGCGCGCTGAGCAGCTGGATCATCAGAACATTAAAGGAGTCCACCAGACTGACGCCGGAAACGGCGGCTTCGCCGACCGAGGAGACCATCAGCGTATCGGCCAGACCAATGGTCACGCTGAGGGCCTGTTCGGCGATGAGGGGCAGCAGCAGCGCCACCAGCTGCTGGCGGGTGAACATGGGTTTGGATGTGGTTTTGGTTGTCATGCGTTCCTCCTGTGCTTTCCGGAATGGATATGGACTTAGCATAGCGCGGAACGAGGGGAAAATCAAGATGTTGTATCCAAGAATCTCTCAAAATTTTAAGAAAAGAAGTGGATTTGTCCGCCTTTACCCCTGCGGCGGGATGTGATAAAATGGAACTGGACTTCTGTGCACGGCACAGGAGGAGAAGGTAAATGAATGTAATGTTTGAGAGAGGGAACACCTATGCCAAAGGCAGCACACAAGGTCGTTGTCATCGGACACCGCAATCCGGACACCGACTCGATCTGTTCCGCCATCGCGTATGCGGAACTGAAAAATAAGACCAGCAGCCTCGTCTGCGAGCCGCGCCGTGCGGGCAAGATGAATCAGGAGACGGAGTTCGTCCTGAAAAAGTTCGGCGTCAAGCCGCCCCGGATGTGCACCGACGTCAACCCGAAGATCCGCGATGTCGATTACCGCGAGATGCCGGGGATCTCCGGCTCCACCAGTCTGCGCAAGGCGTGGGAGATCATGCGCGATCAGCAGATCGACACCCTGCCCATCACCAGCGCCGACAATGAGCTGGAAGGCATCATCACGGTCAAGGACATCGCCACCGCGAACATGGACGTGTTCGACACCGGTGTTCTGGCCAGCAGCCAGACCAGCTATAAGAACATCCTCGAGACGCTGGGGGCCACCATGGTCGTCGGCGACGAGAACGCCATCTGCACCACCGGCCACATCAAAATTGGCACGGCGACCCCCGAAATGCTGGAAAGCAACGTCGAAAAGGGCGATATCGTCATCCTGACCAACCGCTATGAGAGCCAGCTCTGCGCCATCGAGAAGGAAGCGTCCCTGCTCATCATCTGCAACGGCGCAAAGGTCGGCCACACCATCCAGCGCATTGCCGAGGAAATGGGCGTGGCCATCATGACCGCCCCCTGCGATACCTACGCGGCGGGCAAGCTGATGAGCCAGTGCGCTCCCATTTCCTATTATATGACCCGCGACGACATCATGAAGTTCACCCTCGTCACGCCGGTGGCCGATGTCCTGCGCGTCATGGCGAAGGTCCGCCACCGCTATTTCCCCATCCTCGACGAGGAAGGCAAATACTGCGGCATGGTCAGCCGCCGGAATGTCATCGCGCTGCGCAAGCGCCGCATCATTCTGGTGGACCACAACGAAGCGACACAGGCCGTGGAGGGCTTCGATCAGGCTGAAATTTTGGAAATTATCGACCATCACCGCATCGGCAGTCTGGAGACGAGCGGCCCGGTCTATTTCCGCAACCAGCCGGTGGGCTGCACCGCGACCATCATCACCCAGATGTACGACGAAAACGGGGTGGAGATCCCGCCCCAGATCGCCGGTCTGCTGCTGGCGGCCATCCTGTCGGATACGCTGGCCTTCCGCAGCCCCACCTGCACTCCCATCGATGAGACTGCCGCCAAGCGTCTGGCCAAGATCGCGGGCGTGGACATCAACGAGTTCGCCACCGAGATGTTCGAAGCTGGCGAAAAGCTGGACGGCAAGACCCCTGAAGAGGTCTTTTTGCAGGACTTCAAGGTGTTCATGTGCGGCGATATCCGCTTTGGCGTGGCACAGGGCAGTTATATGACCCGCAAGAACCTTCTGGCGGCGGAAGAGCTGCTCAAGCCCTACCTCGAAGAGGCCCGCAACAAGCAGAACGTCGAGGACCTGTACATGCTGCTGACCGACGTGCCCAAGGAAGAGAGCGTCGTCATCTGCACCGGCCGCTATGCCGCCGAGGTCCTGTCGGACGGCTTTGAGACCCAGCCCGCCGAGGACGGCAGCTGGACCCTGCCCGGCGTCGTCAGCCGCAAAAAGCAGTTCATCCCCACCATGATGAGCGCCTATCAGGAGCTGTGATTTTTCCCAAATAAACACGAAGCCCCCCGGAGTCCTGCATTCCGGGGGGCTGTTGTGTTTTCAGGGAGTTCAGCCTGCGAGTATTTTTAAGGGGGAGTTATCCGTCCAGATGGTGTCATCCAGTAAGCGTGTGAGGATCAGCGTGCCGTTGGCCGAAACGCGGGCGGGGTCCAGCGCGTAGAAGTCGCTTTCCTTGAGGTGGGAAGGATCGGCGGCGGGGTCGATGCCCACCACACAGACCCAGTGGCCGTAGGTGCTGCTGGTCGCGATGTGCGGATAGTTGACCTGCTGCCAGCCTTTGCCGGTCAGGTGATATTCAAAGGTCGTCACACGGTTTGCGTGTTTGGAAACGCCGCTGACGGTGGTGTTTTTCAGATGGACGATGACCGGTCTCCCGGCGGAAAGCTCTTCGTAGAGCTTGGTCAGGCATTGGGAGAGAGAACCGGACCAGCCGGTGTACCCGGCCGCAGACCAGACCGCGCCGTTGGACCACATCCCGCTGCCGGAACAAGTTTTTCCGTCTAAAATGGTGCGGGCGTAGCGCAGGGTGTACAGGCTGCATTTTCCGGCGGTCTGATTGCCGATGGAAAGGATCTGCGCCTTGTCAAAGGAAAGCACAGAGATGCCGTGGACCTCTTCGAGCTGGGCGGCGGAAGCGCGCGGCAGGGCGGCGCAGAGCAGACACAGCAGCAACAGGGCCGCCGCGGCAAAGCGAGCCGCCGCGCGGACGGAACAGTGCTGCATGAGGAAAAGACTCCTTTTTGATCGTTCGGGAAAAGTTTACCACGAAATCGTGGTAAAAATGTGTAATTCTGGAACGAAATTTGGAAAAATCGGGATGATTTTGGAAAAGATTCTTTGTGAAAAATATCACGTTTGGCAGAGGGCGTTCTTTTTGCGGAGAAAGAATTACTCTCTGGAAAAACTGCACGAAAATACGCGGAATTGGAGTTGACGAGTCGAAACGATGAAGCAGCTCTCGATCCGGTATCTGGATGCGGAAAAGCATTACGTCGATGACTGGGCTGCTTACATCGAAAAAAAGGGATGACCGAGGAGGAGGCGCTGGAATATCTCCGTGACGCCAACTCCCGCACCGACCGCTATGCCCATATCGTGGATATGGACACCTTTGAGGCCCGCACGGCGGATAAGCGGGACGACGGGGAGGACACGGTCGATGTTTACCGGGAATTTTCGCTCTCGGACCAGCGGACCAGAGTGCAGTTCATCGAGAACATGCGCCGCATTTTCAGCGGCCAGTCGGGCGTTCTGGGCAAGTACCGCATTCGGGAGACGCAGACCACTGTCATCGGCGTGGGCGAGTTCGTGGAGCCGTGGTTCGGCTTTGCGGTCAGCCAGAACAGCGACGACTACGAGTATGCCTTGGAGTTCCTCCGCTTCCTCGCGCAGGAGGACCAGCTGAACACGCTGGCTTCCGTCAAGGGCGTGCCTTCGGCGACCAAGAACAGCAGCGATGCGCGGTATGAGGGCATCCAGAACGCTGAGAATGTGGCCGCCCGCTATATCAACGACGGGACCATCCTGAACCATGTGAAGAACTACTTCAAGCAGACCGCCAGCGGCCTTGGAAACGGCGATTACGCCACCACCGAGGATGCCGCCCGCGATTATGTCCAGCGCTGTGCCGAAGTTGCCGCGCAGATGGCAGAAAATTCTTAATGACTGATTGATAAAAATTGAAAGGCTGTTGCAAAATAAACCTCTCAGTCTCGCATTCGCTCGACAGCTCTCCTATTAGGAGAGCCTCTGGCGAAGAGATTTCGCTTTCCGCTATGCCAAGGCCTCTCCTATCAGGAGAGGTGGCAATGCGAAGCATTGACGGAGAGGTTGAACACGTTGTGCAACAGCCCCTTCTCTAAAAAAGCAAAAGCATCTACAGCAGTCCTTTCTGAAGTTCGTCCAGAAACTGCCGTAGATGCTTTTCTTTTTATGTCTTGTTGTTACTCGAGGACCGAATCGATCCAATCCCCGATGTCTGCAAAGACTTCCTGCCGGTTCGTTTCCACCAGAAGCTCATGCCGAGCGCCCGGATAGAATTTGACCTTGATGTTCTCCGCACCGGCGTCCCGCAGGCTCTGTACGGCCCGTTTGACGCCCGCGCTCCGTTCCCCTACCGGGTCGGCATCGCCGGCCAGAAAGAGCAGCGGGAGCTTCTTAGGCATCTTTGCGAGGAAGGCGGGGTCATACAGGCGGAGGATACCGGTGAACATGCTGTAATACGCATTCAGCGTAAAGATAAATGTGCACCGTTCATCCGCCAGATACTTGTCCACCTCCGCTTGGTCGCGGTTGAGCCAGTCGTGGGTGGTGCGGCCCTCCAGCCCCTTGTTGTAGCCGAGGAACGAGAGGTTCGCCACCAGTTTGCTGCGGTGCTGCCAGCCGAAAAAGACCGCCAGCACCCGGCAGACCGTGCGGGCCAGCGTGACGAGAGCTTTTGGCTGAAAGCCCGTACCCATGATGATCGCGCCGTCCAGCTCATTCCCCCACTCGCAGAGGTATTGGCGGGCGTAGAACGACCCCATGCTGTGCCCCAGCAGGAAATAGGGCACGCCCGGATACAGTTCCTTGGTCAGGGCCGTCATGGCATGGAGGTCGTCCAGAACGGCGCGGTTGCCGTCCGGCTCGGCGAAGTAGCCATAATCCGCCTTGGTGCGGATGGAGCCGCCGTGGCCCAGATGGTCATGCCCCGTGACAAGGATGCCCCGGACAGCCAAGTACTCCGCCAGCGGCTTGTAGCGGTCGATGAACTCCACCATTCCGTGGGACAGCTGCACGATGGCGCGCACCCCGCCCTCCGGCACACAGCGGAACGCATGGAGCGTCCGCCCGGGGACGGTGGACGGCAGAGTGAAATCGATCATCCGGCTCATAGGTCGTTCTCCTTTTGGTTAGAGTGCGCCGATCTTTTTGCGGCAGTTCGAGCAGATGCAGTATCCCGCGAACTGCGCGGCCTTGGGGTCCACCTCGCCGCAGAAATCGCAGCTGCCCGCAGGGCGGTACTTTTTGAGGACGATGGCGTCCCCGTCCACAAAAATTTCGAGTTTGGTGTCAGTTTCCAGTTTCATGCTGGTCCGCAGCTCTTTGGGCAGGACGATACGGCCCAGCCCGTCCACACCGCGGACAATTCCCGTGCTTTTCATAGTGTTTCTTCTCCTTTGTTGTTTAACACACGCAGGCAAATTTTCCAGTTTTCCGGGACACAATTCCCGGCAATAAATCCGTGAGAGGAAAATTGTACCAGTCCTCTGTTTAGTATACAAAATATAAAACCGTTCGTCAATGATTGCGGTCGATTTCGACAAAAACTCTTCAGATTTTTTCCAATCCAGCCAAAATCAGCCAAAAAATGCCCAGCGGCGGAGCGCCGCTGGGCATTTTATTGTTTGGATTTAGGCGAATCTACGAGAAAAAGATCACTGGGTCACAGGAGTCTTGATCTCGTTCGGCAGACTCTGAACGCGGACCTTGCTGCTCTGAGTATCAGGCTTTTCATAGTTCCTATTCTTCAGACGGTACAGGCACAGATCCGGCTTTCCGGCCGTATCGTACACTTCCATCTTAATCCAGTTGTCGTTCTTGACCGGGTCCGTCACATCATAAACTGCACGGAACTCGATCTGTGCTGCTGCGCCCGGAGCCAGCTTCGTGGTCGAAGCCTTTACTGTCACGACACAAGGAACCGTGAGCATTTGACCGCTCTGCATCGTAACACGCATGACATAGCGGCTGCTTGCATAACGGTAGCGGTTGCCAGCCGGGAACATCTTATCTTCGTCCAAGTAGCCATCCGCATTCGCGAACTCATAGAAGGTATGCTCAAGGTCGATGGTATCAGCTGTTGTATTGCGGATGTCGCCTTCGGCGCTGAAGTTCATCTTCTGGATCAGGAGGCTGCCGTCCTCGCTATAGCTACCCTGATATCCGCCGCCGCCAACAAGCAGGAAGTAGGTCGGGAGCTTGGTATAGACCTGACCATCATCCGCGTCCTTTTCTTCATACCAGTCATCCTTGCTCGGCTCGTCAGGCTCTTCCTGATCGGCCTTTTCCAGAACGCTCTGCCGGACATTGAACAGCTGCTTCGTGTAATAAGTACCCAGCAGGTTGGCCTTGTCCTCGCTGTAGATCATCAGTTCCACGGTCACGCGATCGCCCGGCTGGAGAGTCGTGCTGGTATGGTCGTTTTTCTCGCTCAGGTAGGTGATGCACCACGCTTCACCGCCGCTGGAAGACATCACAGAGACATTCTTGTTGGCGTACTTCTGTGCGATCGGATAAGCTTCCTGCAGCATCTGCAGCGTATACTTCATATAGAGCTGCTCGCTGGCTTCATTAAGCTTCTGCTGCACATCTTCGGGGATCTCATCGCCCTCGCTCAGCCCCGCCTCGGCAAGGATCTTCTGGCGAATCGGTCCATACTCTTCATCATACTTTTCCTGATAACGGTTCCCCAGTCCCTTTTCGATCGAATCATAGGTCTCGTAGGGATACACGCCATCCAGCGTGATGGCCTTGTCCGAAACGTTCTCGATAACAACGCTCTGCATCACACCATAACCATTCAGGCCAAACATCTGCAGATTATAAGCATCAGCAGACGAAGGAGTCTTGGTGAACTTCAGGCTGGTTGCAGAGGGCTTGTCCGGATCGGGCGTCGGGTCCGGATCAGGATCGGGGTCCGGGGTCGGCTCGACGGTACGCTCTGCATAGCCGATGCGCGTGCCATTGAAGTAGAAGTCCAGACGGGTCCACTTGCCGGACGATGCCGGAACGAACACATAGGCGTAAACATTGCCCGACTCGCCGACATACATGCCTTCGTGGTCCGCATCCAGTGCGGTGATAACGGTGCGGCTCTCCGTATCGCTATCGGTCGTTTTCGACTCGCAGGTGACGTTTTCGACCTTCGTGCCCTTGAAGATGCGGTCTGCCTTCAGGCCGTCCTCAGCGTCCAGCGTCACATTGCCCAGAGAGGACACCGTGTTGCGGACATGGAACACGTTTTTCGTGGTGTTCTTTGCCGTCGTCTTGAAGATGACCAACTCGCCATCCTCGCCGTTCAGCGTTGCTTCGATGGTCTGATAGTCATAGTAAGTGCCGTCCTTCGCCTGAACGATGGTCGGCATGGGCGTATAATTGTTGTTCGGCGTTCCGCTCGGAGTCACCGCAAAGACATAAACTTCCTTGTCCGTGACATTTTCGCTGGGCAGATTATAGGTCACGTTAATGGGCTGCTGGTTCAGGGGCGAGCCTTCCTGACTCCACTTTTCCGGGACCTTGACAACGACCTTAATAATGGCCTTCCAGCCCGGTTTCAGGATCGTGCCGTCCTGCTTGTCACCGTTCTCGTCATAAACTTCGATGACAGAAGCGGTATTCTCAGCATCCACTTTCTTGCCGTCCAGCGAGATATCAAAGTTTTTCGCGGTGTGGCTGCCATCGAACAGTGCATCGTAGTTGGCATCTGCCGAGACGGTACTGACCAGACTGCGGGCCTTCATGGCCATGGTCTGGGTGTTCTCCTGCAGATCGATGTCCTTTTCCGAGTTGTTCGTAATGTTGAAGTTGAACGGTGCATACACCATGTTGTTGGGTGCAGCGACCGTCTCCACCTTCTTGCTCTCGCCCGAGCCGGTGGTGACGCCCATGGTGATGCCGCCATTCGTTTCCACGGGCTTGTTCACGTCCACGACCTTCTGTTCCGGGGTCGTTTCCACGGGGTCCGGATCGACCGGGTCGGGAGTGGGTTCCGGATCAGGGTCCGGCGTAGGTTCGGGATCGGGTTCCGGTTCGGTCGTGCTGGTGTCTCCGCCGCCGGTAGAACCACCGCCAGCGCTTCCGCCGTCATCGCCGCCGCAGCCGGTCAGAAGCACCGCTGCCGCGATCGCGACCGATGCCACGCTGACCAGAACGCGCTTTTTCGCAAAAAGTCTCATAAGTCGTTCCTCATTCACAAATAAAAATGGATGCCCGCCCATTTTTACAGGCGGGCATCCTCGTCAGTTATGGATTTTTCGTTGTTTCAGTTGACCGTCATCCGATAGATGATCTTGTTATCGTAGATAAAGTTCATCTGCTGGAGCGTCTCCGGGCGGACAGTATAAATGTAGACCTCTTTGCTCTCGCCGGGTTCGATCGACAGCTTCTCACCTTCCACCGTCGAAACGACCGTGCACGGTACAATGCTATTTGCATCGCTGCCCGTATTCGTCACATAGTAGTCCACGATCTGCAGCCACTTGCACTGGTTCTGTTCGGCCAGAATGATCGCCTTTTTCTGGTCCGTGGTAAGACCCTTCGTCTGAGAGTTCAGCAGAGCCTCTGTGGTGCTGCTGGTAAGCGTAGTCGAAGTGTTGTTCGTCACAACAGCCGTGAGCTTGCTCAGCCAGACGCCATCTTCTCCACGCCAGTTATGACCGATCTTGACCGTCATCTTGACCGTTTCTTCCACAGGCTCGGAAGAACCAGAATCACCAGAGCCGGAACCGCCGCCATCGATGTTCTTCTGGAGATCATCCTCCGTCGTCAGAACGAAGTTTGCATACTTGGAGGTGTCAAACGGCATCGAGTAGCGGAAGTTGATGGACGTCCAGTTCTCGGGGACCTCGATGATAGCCACCAGACTGCCGTAAGAATAGCCAGCCTCGCTATCCGTTGCCGGCTTCAAGTCACTATAATCCTGATTGCCGATATTAAAGCCGACAACCGCATAGTTGTAGCCGTCCAGAATCTGCAGATACTTACTGGTGAAGTAGCCCGACTCCACAGCATCCACCGGCGTTCCTTTATAATTGGCCGACTTTTCACCATTTTCCGTCGGGATGGTAATATCGTTGGAATAGTTGTAGATCTGGAAGAGCGCCTGAATGTAGTGCTTGCCATTGGCTGCCGTGCCCATATCAAAGTAGCCGCCCAGACCGACTTCAATGTTCATATACTTTGCGACGTTCTGCTCTTTCAGGCTGTCGTCCAGCAGACCGATCGCGGGGTAGACCTTACCGTTGCCAATATCCGTCTCCGCAGGGGTATCCGGAGTGGAAGGATTGGACGGATTGGTGTTGTAGAGGTATGCCATCATCTGGCCATTGTAGTAGTAGGTGACGCGGGCCCACGTCTCATCCTCATCGGTCGGGGTAAAGGTGAACAGATACAGGCCGCTCGCTGCATCCGGCTCCAGCGGGTCGGTGGAATCCGTCAGCGCAGCCACAACATCCACATCGTAGCTCTTGCCGGAAGTGGTGGTAGCAACGGCCGTGAACAGGTCGGACGTCGTGCCGCGGGTAAAGATCTTCTGTGCCGTCGGGTTCTCCGTCATCAGACCCAGCGACGTAATGGTATTGCCGATCTCAATGGGGTTCTTCGTCGTGTTGTAGATCACCAAGTGACCGCCCACCAGAACGCCGCTCTGGCCGTTCAGGGTATCCTTCTGAGCGAGATGGTTCGAATACAGGTTGAACGAGGGGATCTTGGTGTAGCCGTCCTCATCAACATTTGCGTAGTAATCCTGCGCCTTATCCAGCTCTGCCGTGGTGACCGTAAAGACCGTATTTTCGTTGTAAGAGACCGAAACATTGGTCTTGGCATCGAGGTAGAGCATCACTTGGATCATCGTGCTCTCGCCCGCCTTCACGACAGCTTCTTCACGGTCATCCCCAAAGATGGCAACACAGGATGCATTGCCCGATGCCGTTTCCACCTTCAGAGCTGTGCACTGGTACTCGTCTTTCACCAGCGTCTCGCGGTAGACCTGCGGCATATATTTCATCTCATCCCGAGAAGTGATACTGTCCTCATCTTTGCCGCTCAGCTCAAAAAGGCGCTTGCCCATCTCGTTGCCGATCTGTTCTCTCAGATCCTTCGTCAGTGCGCCGGTCAGCTCGGCATCCTTCTGAGATTCGTTCTTGACCGTATAGACGCGGAGCACCATATAGTCATCATTGAACTTGATGTCGCCCGTTTCATTGGTGCTGACCATCTCAAAGGTCAGCTTGGCAGCGCCTACGCCGTCCTGCGTGACCCAGAAGGATTTCGTGGTCCCCTCTTCCTCGAACGGAGGAGCGTAATCGACCTTCAGAGCGTCCTCAGACTCGGCCCACTCTGTGGGGACTTTGGCCACGATGGTGAACTCCGCCGTCCAGTTCTTCTTCAGCTTCGTGCCGGACTGGGGGTTGCCGTTTTCGTCGTAGACCTGAACGTAAACGACCGCGTCCATCTTCTCGCCGTTCAGCGTGATGGTAAAGTTGCTGGAAGAGCTGCCTTCCTTATACAGCTTGTCATAATCCAGCTCTGCACCCGCGCGGGCCGCAACCGTTGCGACCGGCGAAATGAACTGAGGCAGCGCCTTCTCAGACACGTCGATCTCTTCGTCCGAGGTGTTCTTCAGGTTCATGTTGAACGGTGCATAGACATGCTCTTCGTCGTTCTCGATGGTCTTGACCTCGACCTTATTTTCCGCACTGGTATTGACCGCGATCTCCGACTTTTCGGTTTCAGCCGTTTCACCGGGGTTGTAAACGGTCGAATTCTCAATCGGCGTCTCGGGTTCCGGATCGGGGTCCGGAGTAGGCGGTTCGGGTTCCGGTTCGGGTTCCGGTTCGGTCGTGCCGGTGTTTCCGCCGCTGGTAGAACCACCGCCGGTAGAACCGCCGTCATCGCCGCCGCAGCCGGTCAACAGCACCGCTGCCGCAAGTGCAAGCGATGCCACGCTGACTGCAAGACGACTCTTTGCAAAAAGTCTCATTTTTCAGTCCTCCTATAGTTCAGATTTCCACTAAAGCTTAAATTTGAGTACCCCTTATTGAAAAATAATACGCTCCTCTTTTCGGTGCTGTCAAGACTCTTCGCCAAATTTGTGAAAATTTCTTTCACATTTTACAATTTTCTGACACGTTCCTTGTGCACTCTGCCCTTCTCGTTGACAAACCCGCGCAGACAAGTTAAACTAAAGAGGTGTGATTCGCAAATTTTTTGCCTATGATAGATAAGGAGCGTTTTTCTATGCCGAGCAACAAAGTCCGCACCCGTTTTGCCCCCTCGCCCACCGGCTATATGCACGTTGGCAACCTGCGCACTGCGCTGTACACCTACCTGATGGCCAAGCACGAGGACGGGACCTTCATCCTGCGCATCGAGGACACCGATCAGGGCCGCTATGTCGAAGGCGCAGTCGATGTCATCTACAACACCCTGCGTGAAGCCGGCCTGATCTGGGACGAAGGCCCGGACATCGGCGGCCCGGTGGGTCCGTATGTCCAGAGCGAGCGGATGGGCATGTTCAAGCAGTATGCCGAGCAGCTGGTGGCAGAGGGCAAGGCCTATT
>OIYO01000588.1_pt1 | contig 28104 bp, 25 predicted proteins | sample 1588191 | NCBI WGS metagenome assembly OIYO01 (sample SAMN03283275) | human gut metagenome | biome: human-associated habitat; material: feces | host: Homo sapiens | place: Peru | collected 2012 | reverse complement strand
CTTTGCCCCGCCGCACGCGGGACATGTTCATGCCGCACGCGCTTTTTCACGTGCGATTCAGCCTGATATCTTCTACATAATGCCCGCGTTCATTCCGCCGCATAAGCTCATAGATCCGTCCGATTCGCCGTTTGACCGACTCGAGATGGCGCGGCGCGCTTTCGGCGGCATTCCGCAGGCGATAGTCTCGGATTACGAGATAAGAGAGGGCGGCAGGAGCTATACTGTTAATACATTGCGTCACCTATGGAGCGAGGGCGATATATATATGCTTGTCGGCACGGATATGTTTCTGTCGCTGCCCGCATGGCGCGAGCCGGAGGAAGTATTCCGTCTTGCACACATCGTGCTCATGCGCCGAGAGAGCGACCCGAACGAGACCTCACTTATAAAGCAGGCTCACGAGCGCTATGTGCGCGAATTTTCCGCGCGTATAACTCAGATAGACGAGCGCGCGCTCGAGTTGTCATCTACCGAGCTGCGGGAGCGGCTTGCGGGCGGCAGACCGATAGACGGGCTTGTGCCTTCGGACGTTGAGGATTATATCCGTGAGCACGGTCTGTACGGCTACGGCGCGAATGCCGCCTCCGAAAAATAAGCGTGCGCGGAGACTGAGACCGACCGAGACCGATTTTCGGAGAATGCATGTACTTGCCGGATGCAAAGGCGCTTGAATGCCGGATTTGAATGCCCGAAGAATTGCATGATACGGCTTGACACAGAAAAAACGCGGCATATGACCCGATGTCTTGAATTTTACGATATTTGATTTGATGTTTTGCGATTTGCGGCATCGAAAAAGGATAAACCGAGAAAATACGGGAATAACTAACAGAGCAATGAACGAAAAAAATACAGATTATACTCCCGAGTTGCTTGACAGTCTCAGACAGAGGATCGAGGGCTCGGGACTGATGGACGGCAGACGGCTGAAGCACACGCTCGGTGTGAGCAGTGAGTGCGGAGAGCTTGCGCGGATGTTCGGCTTCTCGGAGGTCGATGCGCTGCGGCTGTCGGCAGCGGGGCTGCTGCACGATATAACGAAGCAGTGCAGCCCGGGTGAGCAGCTTGCACTTTGCCGCAGATACGGAATAAGCTATCCCGCAGGCGCGGAGCATTCGCCTAAGGTCTTTCACGGTTGGACGGCGGCTGCGCTCGCACGCGACGAGTTTACCGAATACTGTGATGCGGAGATGGCGCAGGCTATCTATGAGCATACGACCGGCGGCGAGAATATGAGTCTGTTTTCGATGCTGCTTTATCTTGCCGACTATATCGAGCCGGGCAGGACCTTTCCCGACTGTGTGCGGCTGCGAGAGTATTTCTGTTCAGGCGCGCAGGGACTGAAGGGAGATGCGCTTTATAAGCATCTGCTGCGTACGCTTCTGCTGTCGTTTGATATGACTATACGCGGTTTGCTCGACGACGGCGAGGAGCTGTTTCCGATGACAGCGGTTGCACGCAATTCGGTGCTGCGCCGCATTGCCGGAACAGAATAGAATATGAAAATATCGGTGACCCGTGCGGGCAGAGCATGCGCGTCGGTGCACCTTTCGATATGATAAACGATTTCAGATAAGACTGCATAAGACCGTAAGATCTGAGAAGATAAGAATTTGATAATTTCGGACAAGGTAAATACGATTCTTGACAGAGAACTGAGGAACAGGGGACTTAAATGGATAATAACAAGAGAAACGAAAATCGCGACAATATCTCCCGTGAAAACAGCGAGCGGCGAATGAGCGGCACTACCACCGGGCAGAACGGCAGACCCGTCCGTGATGTGTCGCATTTGAGCGGAGCACGGCATTCGGGCAATATGCAGAATTCCGGCGGCACATCACATTCCGGCGGGACACAGCACCAAAGCGGTTTGACCGGTCGTCCGTCGCAGCAGTCGCCGTCTCAGGGCAGAGCCCAGGATCCCGCTTTGCCGGGCGGCGCACCGCGCGTGAATGCACCTGTGGGACAGAGCCGCGACGTACAGTCCGGCAGACCTGCTCAGAGCGGCGCACCGAGAGCTGCTCAGAGCGGCAGACCGAATCCGTCCGGCAACGGACGCACCGCTCGCAGCACCGACCGCTCCGGCAGACCGCAGCAGGGACGTCCCGGCGGAAAGAGGCCGATGGATAATGCGGCACGCCGTCGCCGCCGCAGAAATACCGTTCTTATCAGTATCGCTGCGTTTGTTGCGGTGCTTGCGGTAGTTGTTCTTGTACTGTGGAAGGTCGTAAACGATTATACACCGGATCAGGATCCCGGTCCCATAACCGATATCGTTACAGAGCCGGTCAGCGAGACGGTCGATGACGACGGCACGCCTCCGGTACCCGCGGCAAGCAGCATAGAGCGCAAATCGGGCTATTATACCATGCTTGTCGTAGGTCATGACCAGGTTGCGGTAAATACCGACGTTATTATGCTCGCCTCCTACGACGTAACGAATGAGAAGATATCGGTTATACAGATACCTCGCGACACCTACTTTGAGCTCGGCGGCAGCGCACACAAGATAAACAGTCTGTTTGCTATAGAGCGTGACACTACCATCAAGGATTCAAACGCACGCATACGCAGCGGCATGGAGGGCATGACCGATGTGCTCGAGCGAGGACTCGGTATTCCGATCGACTTCTGGGCTATGGTCGACCTCGACCAGTTCGGCGATCTTGTCGATGCGATCGGCGGTGTTCCGATAGACCTGCCCTGTGACATGGATTACGAGGATTCCGAGCAGGATCTGTATATCCATCTCAAAAAGGGACAGCAGGTGCTCGACGGCGATTCTGCCGAGAAGTATATCCGCTTCCGCAAGGGAAATAACGGCTATGCTCAGGGTGATATCGGACGAGTTGACGCTATGAAGGTGTTCATGAGTGCACTGTGCCGTCAGATAAAGAACAATCTCTCTATCTCGACGGTGCCGAAGCTTGCGGAGACCGCGATAAACATGGTCAATACCGATATGAAGGTGCTTGACTGCGTCTATTTCGGCAAGAACTTTATGAAGAACGTTGACATGTCGAATGTCAACTTTGTGACCCTGCCGGGCGAGGCGGTCAATGCCGGAACTTCTTATTATGTAATGAACAAGGCGGGCATGCTCAAACTGATGAATGAGTATTTCAATCCTTATAAGATCGAGATAACCGACGCGCTGTTCGATCCTACCGGAATGTTCGGCAAAAACGCCGATGAGAGCATATCTTCCGTATACAAGGCGCCCGTGTCCGAAAAGCTCGAGAGCAGCATTCACAATGCAAGCGATATCAACGACAACGGACTTGAGATCGCACGTACCGGCAGCAGAAGCAACTGATACGGCGATACGGCAAATCGGACAGAATATATCAATTTAAAGACCTGACGGAGGCTCTGACGGCAGAGTGGCTCCGATGCGGCACATGCACGGTGCAGAGGCGCATATATGTTCGGCGGTACAGCCGAAGCATGCGCCGCCGTGCGGTATCGCGATACATATGAAAGGAAGCGCCCGACAGCGCAAAACGAACATGGAAAAGGATAATATGAATGACGAGCTGCTCGGCGGTCTCCCTGAGAGCGATGCCGACGGCGCGGAGTATGAAGAGGTATATATCGAGGAGGAGCTTGAGAACGGCGAGCCAGCCGACGATGAGTTGACCGACGATGAGGACTATACCGAGATAAGCTACGAGACGCTTGTCATGACCGACCGAGACAGTCACCGCGCGATAATTCCCGACGAGCTTAGCCGGCCGGAGGATCTGCTGCGCGCGGTAGTTCGCGTACTCGACTCCAAGAAGGCACGCGGGCTCAAGGTGCTGCGCGTTGCGGATAAGACGATCATTGCCGACTACTTTGTAATGTGCACGGGTACGTCAAATACTCAGCTGCGCGCACTCTCGGGCGAGCTCGAGGAGAGGCTGTCGGAGGTAGGCGTATACCCCGGTCACATCGAGGGCTATAACGAGGCGAGTTGGATAATCATGGACTATGCCTCGGTCATCGTCCACATCTTCGACCGCGAAACGCGGAATTTCTACAATCTCGAAAAGCTCTGGGGCGATGCCGAGGAGATAGACATCGACTCACTTCTCGTCGACTGAGCATCGGCGTATCAATACATAAAGAGGGACGGCTGTATGAAATACGATTTTACGACATCGGACAAAAAGTGGCAGGACAAATGGGAGGAGGCAGGCATCTTTCATGCCTCCGACGACAGGTCAAAGCCTAAGTTTTACGGGCTTGTCGAGTTTCCGTACCCGTCGGGTGCGGGAATGCACGTCGGACATATCAAGGCATATTCGGGACTTGAGGTGGTCAGCCGCAAGCGCCGTATGCAGGGCTATAATGTTCTGTTTCCTATCGGCTTTGATGCATTCGGCCTGCCTACCGAGAACTATGCGATAAAGAACAATATGCACCCGCGCGCGGTGACCGATAAAAATATTCATCATTTTATTGAGCAGCTCAAGCGCGTAGGCTTCTCGTTCGACTGGACGAGAACGGTGGATACCACCGACGAGAGTTATTATAAGTGGACGCAGTGGATTTTCCGCAAGATGTTCGATGCGGGACTTGTTTTCCGCGATAAAACCCTTGTTAATTATTGCCCGTCCTGCAAGTGCGTCCTCTCGAATGAGGATTCTCAGGGCGGCAAGTGCGATATATGCCACAGCGAGGTCGTTCAGCGCTCCAAGGATGTGTGGTATCTGCGCATAACCGCATATGCCGATAAGCTGCTCGACGGTCTCAGGCACGTCGATTACCCCGCAAATATCCGTATGCAGCAGGAGAACTGGATAGGACGCTCGACCGGAGCGTTTGTCAATTTCACACTTGCCGGACTTGATGAGAGTCTGCGCATCTATACCACCCGTCCGGATACGCTGTTCGGCGTTACCTTTATGGTAATTGCGCCCGAGCATCCGGTCATCGACCGTCATGCCGACCGCATTGCCAATATGGACGAGGTCGGCGCATACCGCGAGGAATGTGCGAAAAAGACCGAATTTGAGCGTACGCAGCTCGTCAAGGACAAGACGGGCGTTCGTCTCGACGGTATCAGCGCGATAAATCCCATCACCGGAGCCGAGATACCGGTCTATATCTCCGACTATGTTATGATGGGCTACGGAACGGGCGCCATCATGGCTGTTCCCGCACACGATGAGCGCGACTACGACTTTGCCCGTAAATTCGGTATTGATATTATCCCGGTTATCGAGGGAGGCAATATCGAGGATGGAGCATACACCGGAGACGGACGTATGATTAACTCCGATTTCCTCAACGGCTATACGAACAAAAAGGACTCTATCGAGCGTATGCTCGACTACCTCGAGGAGAAGGGAATAGGCGAGCGCGGTGTTCAGTACAAGATGAAGGACTGGGCGTTCAACCGTCAGCGCTATTGGGGCGAGCCTATCCCGATCGTGCACTGCCCGAAGTGCGGCATGGTCGGCGTTCCCTATGATGAGCTTCCTCTCCGTCTGCCCGATGTTGAGAATTTCGAGCCGGGCGAGGGCGGCGAGTCTCCGCTCGCAAAGATAGATTCGTTCGTCAACTGCACCTGTCCGAAGTGCGGAGGACAGGCAAAGCGCGAGACCGATACCATGCCTCAGTGGGCGGGCTCGTCGTGGTACTTTATCCGCTATGTCGACCCGCACAACGATAATGCGCTCGCCGATCCGGAGGCTATGAAATACTGGCTTCCCGTAGACTGGTACAACGGCGGAATGGAGCATGTAACCCGACACCTTATTTATTCGCGCTTTTGGTACCGTTTTCTCTACGATATCGGTGTTGTTCCCACGCCGGAGCCCTATGCTAAGCGCTCGGCGCAGGGCATGATACTCGGAGCGAACGGAGTTAAGATGTCAAAGTCACTCGGCAACGTCGTTGACCCTAACGATGTCGTCGACAAGTTCGGCGCGGATACGCTCCGTACCTATGTACTCTTTATGGGTGATTACGGCTCTGCCGCACCGTGGAACGATAATTCCGTCCGCGGCTGCAAGCGCTTTCTCGACCGTGTCGCTTCCTTGACCGATATCGCGTCGGGCAGAGGCGAGACTCCCGAGCTTTCGAGCGCATTCCATAAGACCGTCAAAAAGGTTACTGAGGATATCGAGGCTATGAAGTTCAATACCGCCATAGCCGCAATGATGACCCTGCTCAACGATATCTGCGACCACGGCTCGCTCACGCTTGACGAGCTGTCGGTATTCATCCGTATTCTCAGCCCGTTTGCACCGCACGTGTGTGAGGAGCTGTGGGCTGCTATAGGCGGGGAGGGCTTTGCCTCTGTTGCACCGTGGCCGGAATACGACGAGTCCAAGACTGTTGACGATACCGTAGAGATCGCCGTTCAGGTATGCGGAAAGCTGCGCGGAACGGTCACCATTCCTGTCTCCGCAACGAGCGAGGAGGCTATCGCAGCCGCAAAGGCTGATGCTCGTGTGGCTGCTAATCTTGAGGGCAAGACGGTAATCAAGGAGATCTACGTTCCCGGCAAGCTCGTAAATATCGTAGCAAAGTAAAGAAAGATATCAGAATAATAAAGCAGGCATCTCGTGCAGTACCCGACTGCATGAGATGTCTGCTTTTATACCGATATGCGCATACGGCGCTGTCGGCGCTATGTCTTAATTTCTATCGCAGTTCAGATGCGGTCTGCATCGTGTACGGCGTTTTCCTTTTCCTTTTTCAAATAGCGATGTGCCGGACGGAAGCAGAGCAGGGCAATGCCGATGAGCAGCGCCGTCGACGACAGACTTATCGGGTAGACCGTCATAATGGTAGTGAAGGTCGGATTCTGCGGAAATACAAAGTTTATCCAGAATATGCGTATACCGCATACGCCGATGGTCGTGAGAATGGCGGGTATGAGCGAGATTCCGAAGCCGCGCATATAGCCGGAGAGCACCTCGTACAGCATACTGAATACATATGCGGAGAAGAGATAGATCAGGCGGGTGTAGCCTATCTCGATGACCTCGGGATCGCTGTTGAAGATAGACAGCAGGAAGCGCCCCGACAGCAGGACTATTCCGATGGCAATCGCTGAGGCGATAAAGTCCTCGAGAATGCTCAGCAGCAGCGTTTTGCGGCAGCGGTCGATCTGACGCGCGCCGTAGTTCTGACCGACGAAGGTCGTGCACGCCTGACTGAAGGAGTTGAGTACATAGTAGGCGAGCAGCTCAATATTGAGCGCCGCACTCGATGCTGCCATGACCACCTTGCCGAGGCTGTTGATAGCCGACTGAATTACGATATTCGAGAGCGAGAACACAGCGCTCTGGATGCCTGCCGGCAACCCTATCTTCAGTATCAGCTTCATGCTCTGGCCGTCGATCCTCAGGCTGCGCGGTTCGAGCTTTATATATTTGTCGGTGCGTATCAGGCGGATAAAGAGTATCAGCGAGCTCAGCGCATTCGATATGACCGTTGCTATCGCAACGCCGTTTACCGTCATTCCGAGAACGGCGACGAAGAACAAGTTCAGTATAACATTGAGTACACCCGAGCAGGCAAGCGCTATCAGCGGGACCTTTGTATCACCGATGCTGCGGAATATCGCCGCCTCGAAGTTATACAGCAGTATGACCGGCATCCCGAGCAGATAGATGCGCAGATAGAGCAGCGCGAGCGGATAAACATCGTCCGGGACATTCAGTGAATGCAGCAATGTACCCGCGATCAGCTCGCCTATTACCGCGATAGCTGCTCCGCCGAGCAGTGCAACGAGAATAGAGGTATGTACCGCGCGGTGTACCGCATCCTTGTCGTCGCGTCCTATTGCGTTTGCAATAACGACGTTTGCGCCGAGTGCTATGCCGACGAACAAATTTACGATAAGTCCGATGATGGCGGTATTTGCTCCCACCGCCGCTACAGCTGCGGTCTTTTCTGCAGCGTCGCCGGCAAAGTTGCCGACTACCGCGACATCAGATGCGTTGAACAGCTGCTCGAGTATCGCCGTTGCCGCTACCGGCAGAGCGAACCGCGGCAGCTTGTTCCATATCGAGCCGTGCAGCATGTCGAGCTGGTGTGACTTCGCTTTTGCTTTCATAAAATATCCTTTGTCCTGCATAAGAAAATACTTCTATATGCAGATTATAACATTGTTTTCCGAAAATATAAATACCCGACGAAAAAATATTTTGCATAAATTTTCGCGTAGTCTCCGACCGGAGTTTATGCGATAGGTCGTGCGGAGCAGCCGCTCAGGCGGTCTGATATCTCAACGCGGCTCCGTATGCCATGTCTGCGCCCGGGTAAAAAGCAAAAATCCCATCGGAAACAATCTTCCGATGGGACCGGGCGCCACCCTAACGTGGTGACCCGTAGGGGAATCGAACCCCTGTTACCGCCGTGAAAGGGCGGTGTCTTAGCCGCTTGACCAACGGGCCTGGTAGCGGAAGTCGGATTTGAACCAACGACCTGCCGGGTATGAACCGGATGCTCTAGCCAGCTGAGCTATTCCGCCATATTGCCCTCGACGCTCGACGAAGGATATTATATCATATCCGAGCGCGCTTGTCAATATCTTTTTTTCATAAAATGTTAAAACAAGTTTTCTTTCGGCGGAGGTTGTAATTTACGGCATGTTGCTGTATAATATAAGATGTAAAATTATAGGCACTTACAGCCGATCATCGGCTTTTGAATTTATGCCGTAAATGCGGCGATCATACGGAGGTGCAGCATGCAGCCAAAACTCAAAACCTCGCGCGGCGGTATACGTCTGCCTATGAGCATAGGCGGTGTAGACAGGCTGCACACGGCGCCGTTGCCCGAGACCGCCGCGCTGTATCTCGACTGCCCCGCCGGAAGGATAGCGGAGCCGGCGGTACACGAGGGCGATACTGTATGCAGATATTCGCTGCTTGCCTCGCCGATAGGTGAGATAGGTACTCCGGTGTACAGCTCGATATCCGGACGTGTCGCTCGCATCGGAGAGGATGATGGCGGCCGACCTGTCATTATTATTTCCTCGGACGGTACGGGAAAAGCCGAGGCGCATTTCCATGTCCCGCGTCCGCTCGGAGAGCTGACCGCGGAGGAGATAGTCGCGCTTGCGCGCGGCGCGGGTATAATCTGCCGCTCGGGACTTCCGATGTGGAAGAATATCGAGCTGTCGGTCGGCGCGGCGCATACTCTCATCATCAGCGCGCTTACCTCCGACCCGCTTGATCGCTCGCTGCTCACTCTCGCAGCATGCAAGCCTGAGGCGCTGCTCTGCGGCATCAAGATAATTCAGCGTGCGCTCGGCATTCGCCGCGCCGCAGTTGTTATTCCGGAGCGCGGTGCTTCGGCTCTTTCGCGTTTGCGTACCGCTGCCGCCGAGGACGGCTCTGCGGAGCTGTTCCGATTTATCACCGCGACCGAGATATACCCGATGCACGAGGATGCGCAGCTGATATACGCGCTTGCGGGACCGGCAATGCCTGACGGAGCGCATCCGTCGGATATCGGATATGCGGTATTTGATTCCGCTTCCTGCGCAGCGCTGTTTGAGATGTACGCGACCGGAGAGCCGTGCGTCGACACTGCGGTGACTGTGACCGGAGACTGTGTTCGCTGTTCCGCCACTGCTCTTGCTGCGATAGGAACACCGATAGCCTCGCTCGAGTCGATCGCGGGCGGACTGAGGAAGCGAGCGTTGCGCACCGTTCGCGGCGGTCGTATGATCGGCAGCATCGCCTCGCAGGAGGATTCCCTCGAGCAGTGCACCGGGCTCGTTCAGTTTTCGGGCAGACTTGAAACGCGCGCGGAGACCGACTGCATCCGCTGCGGCAGATGTGTTTCGGTATGCCCGCATAATCTTGCGCCGCTGTATCTTTCGATGTACGGCAGGCGAGACGGTTTTAATAAATGCAGAAAGTATCATATAGAGTCGTGCAGCGGCTGCGGCTGCTGCGATTATGTTTGTCCCTCCGGCATTCCGCTGACCGAAAATATTATCTCAGCCCGCGACCGCATGAATTCAGCCGTAGGCAACGGTGCATCGACACATATGCCGCGCGCCGAGAATGCTGCGGAGGTGCGTTCGTCCGACAAAGTCGGAGCGAACAAGCAAGGTGAGACAAATAAGAAAAGAAAGGGGAAACGGGCCGGAAGATGAGCGAAGAAAAGAGATCACGCTCGGTCAATGAGTTTGAGAATCTGCTCGGCGATCTTTTTGAAGCCGAGGAGCGAAAAGAGGAAGCGGATGCGGAGCTTTTCGACGCATCGGGCTTTGAGGAGCTTGTAGCCTCAGGTCTGACCGATAAGTCCGATGCCGTCCGGCATCCCCGCACAGAGCAGCCGAGCGCTGCACAGCGGACCTCTGCGGAGCTCGGTAGACCGCAGCAAGCGGAGCACCGCACAGTACCGACAGCGAGTAACGGAAACGACCGTGCCCGCGCCGCATCTGAGCATCTCAGCGTGCAGTCCGCAGCCTCAAAACCGAAGACTGAGACGCTTCGGGTTAAGCAGGGATCTTCAAATGTTGTGGCTGCAAAGCCCGAACCTATAGTAGCCCCTACAAGGTCGGAGCCTGCCGATACCGCATCGAGAAAGCCTACGGCAAGCGGCATTTCGGCAAGGAGTATGCCTGCCGAGCGTCGCGCTTCAAACGATGTTCCCGTAAGGAACGTACCCGCAGAGTATCGCGATTTAAATAATATCGGCGCAAGGGATGTATCAGCCGAGCGCCGCACTTTAAACGATCCCCTCGTTAGGAGCGCTCACATCGAACCCTGCTCTTTAAACAGCGCTCCCTCAGATAGTATTTCTGCCGAAAATCGTAATTCGGTCAAAGCCGATGCCGGAAAGGCAAAGAATATTCCCGTGATAAAGCCGCATCGAACCTGCGAAGCAAATTCGCGCGGCACATCCGGCAGCCGCTCGGAGCGTTCCGCCGCTCCCGCAGTCCCCGCGCATTCCTCCGCCGTAAGGGCTGCCGTACCAATGGCATACGGCGCGGCGGACAGAGAGGCGCGGCGGGCAAAGCGCGAGCGTATTGCTCTGCCGCGTCCGGTTCGCGGGCACGGTGCGCCGTTCATCACATCCGGCAGACCCGTTACCGCCATATATGCCGATATGCTTGTGGCGACACTGCCCGCGATAATATGGGCGGTGTTCCTTTTCGGTGTGCGCTGCCTTGCCGTGATCATCTGCTCGGTAGGCGCCGCCGTGCTTACCGAGCTTGTGCTTGAGCAGCTGCTGCGGCACCGCGTGACAGTATCCGATCTCTCCGCCGTATGGAGCGGCGTAACGGTGGGCATGCTCATGCCGCCCTCGGTCTCGTTTTGGGTGCCGATGCTTGCCTCCGCTGTCGGTATAGGCGTGTTTAAATGCGCACTCGGCGGCAGAGGACGCACTGTGATAAGTCCCGCGCTCGGCGGCTTTGCCGTCCTTACACTGCTCATGCCCTCCCGTCTCGGGGTGTTTACCGCGCCGTTTTCACGTCTGTCGGTGTTCTCATCGGCCGGCGAGGGAGCATCGTATCTGCTGTCCTCCGTTCCCGGCGCGAGTATGCCGTCCGAGTCGATAGGCTCGCTCTTTCTCGGTATTCGCCCCGGCACGATAGGAGAGGTCAGCGCGCTGATGCTGCTTATAGGCCTTGCATATCTCATGGCGAGAGGAGTGCTCTCGTGGGAGGCTCCGCTGACCTTTGTCGGCATCTCGGCATTACTGTTCTATATTTTTCCGCGTTACTCGCTCGAGGATCGCTTCCTTGCGGCAGAGCTGCTGTGCGGACTTATCCCGATATGTGCACTTGTTTTCGCACCGGATTTTGCCTGCTCGCCCGTCTTTTCCACCGCCCGGCTCGTCTACGGCGCTTTGTGCGGCGTGCTGACCTTCGGACTGCGCTATCTCGGTGTTGGTATTTACAGCGCGGTGTATGCGACTCTTGCCGTACAGATTCTTTCGCGTCTGCTCGATTCGCTGTTTATTCCGAAGTGCTTCGGAAACACTGTCGGGGCACGGCTGTTTCATACCGAGGCTGAAAAGCAGTCGGATTGAAGACCGCGCGGATGAAAAAAGCATCGGAATACGGTGCGGAGGTCTCCGAAAACATCAGACCGGATAGAATCGTATCGTAAGCATCCGACCGAAACGCACCCGACCGAAACGCACCCGACAGAAACGCATCCGGTTGACACGCATTGAGTCTGAAAGTATTGATTCGTAATACCCCGAATCGGGCGGCGGTCGCGCACGGGCACGGAGCGCATAACGCATTATGGTATAAGATCGTGGCGAAAATATCTTTTTTGAGGTGTTACCTTGGCTGACATTAATATCGTTCTTGTGGAGCCGGAGATCCCGCAGAATACCGGCAACATCGCCCGCACCTGCGCGGCGACGGGTGCTGCGCTTCATCTTGTGCGCCCGCTCGGCTTTGAGATAGACGACCGCAAGCTGCGGCGCGCGGGACTTGACTACTGGAATAAGCTCGACATAACCTACTATGACAGCCTTTCCGACTTTCTTGAACAGCACGGCGGCGATCCGCTGTATCTCTTTTCGACCAAGGCGCCGCGCGCCTACACCGATCCGCATTACCCGCGCGGGGTATTTCTTGTATTCGGCAGGGAGACGCGCGGACTGCCTGAGGATTTTATCCTCGACCGGCTCGATACCGCCGTTCGCCTGCCGATGCGCCCGACGCTCCGCAGCCTGAATCTGTCGAATACCGTCGCGGTAGCCGTCTATGAGGTGCTGCGTCAGGGCGGCTTTGAGGGGCTCGAGGATGCGGGAAAATTCGGCGCGGCGGAATAACTATTCCGTACCAGACGGAAACATTCGGCGTATCCGGCGGTGCCCGGCTGAAAAAATGAACGCCTTTCGGCGTTTTCGGGCTTGTAAGGGCTGTTTATTATTGACACAGAGCCGTTTTTGAAGTATAATCACTAAGTATTGATATCTGTATTTCGGCATCGGCGAGGAATCGCCTTCCGATTGAAATTTCAGTGTCGGCGAGGGCTGCCTGCCGATGTAACATTAATGTCGGCGGAGGCATCCGCCGATTAGAAATGAGGAAGTATGCATACCTATATCCCCGAGGGCTATGCCCCGATACTCGACCTTTATCAGACTCAGACCGCGATAGGTGATCTCAAGCAGTCGTTTCAGCGCGAGCTCGCTACCGCACTTAACCTGAAGCGCGCAACCGCGCCGCTGTTTGTCGATCCCGCATCGGGACTCAATGATAATCTTAACGGCGTTGAGCGTCCGGTCAGCTTTGATATCAAGGGAGTTGATACGGTCGCAGAGGTCGTACAGTCGCTTGCCAAGTGGAAGCGCATGGCGCTGATGCGTTACGGCTTTGCTCCCGGTGAGGGCATATATACCGATATGAACGCTATCCGCCGCGACGAGGATCTCGACAACCTCCACTCGGTTTATACCGACCAGTGGGACTGGGAAAAGGTCATCACGCGCGAGCAGCGCAATATCGAGACGCTGAAAAATACAGTTCGTGCCATTGTTGCAGCCGTCTCGTACACGAATGATGCTATCAAGGCGAAATTCCCGCAGCTGTCCTGCCGAATCGAGCGCGATGTGTTCTTTGTTACCGCTCAGGAGCTTGAGGATATGTATCCCGAGCTCTCGCCTAAGGAGCGCGAGAATAAGATAGTTCGTGAGCACGGGACTGTGTTCGTTATGCAGATAGGAAAACTGCTTCGTTCGGGCACACGCCATGACGGCAGAGCACCCGACTACGACGATTGGGAGCTGAACGGCGATATCCTTGTATGGAATGATGTTATCGACTGTGCCTTTGAGCTTTCCTCAATGGGTATACGTGTCGATGCGGAGTCGCTTGACAGACAGCTCAGCGAGCTCGGAGCCGACGATCGCCGCAGTCTTACATATCACCGCATGCTGCTCGCGGATGAGCTTCCGCTGACCATCGGCGGCGGTATCGGACAGTCGCGGCTGTGTATGCTGATATTGCAAAAGGCACATATCGGCGAGGTTCAGGTCTCGGTATGGGACAGCGAGACTGTCGAGGCATGCGAGCGCGGAGGCATTCCGCTGCTCTGAGATATATCTCGGCTTTTTCGAGATATCTTGCATTATTTCGATAAAAATCAAACCGAAAATTTTGACGTCTACCGCGGCGTCGATAGGGGGATGTATATGCTCAAGAATACCGTATACCGCTTAAATCACGATCGTGCACTAACCGTCGGCTTTTTCGGCGGTTCGATAACCGAGGGCGCAGGCTCCTCCGATCCGACCAAGACAAGCTGGGCGGGTCGGACCGCCGAATGGCTCAAGAATAAATATCCGAATGCAGATCTTGACTTTCGCAACAGAGCGATAGGCGGCACCGGCTCGGATTTCGGTGTTTATCGTCTTGAGAGCGAGCTTATGCCGGAGGGCGAGTCTCTTCCGCAGCTGTACTTTATCGAATTTGCCGTTAACGACTACGGATGGGTCTACGAGAGCATTCATACGTCTATGGAATGCATCGTCCGTAAGATATGGAGCCGCTGCCCGACAGCCGATATCGTCTTTGTCTATACAATGACGAAGTTTGTTGACGACGATGTCCGTGCCGGAGCGGAGTTTGAGAGCCGTGCGGCACATTCGGCTGTTGCGCATTATTACGGCATACCGTCGGTCTCGATAGGAGACGCGCTGCGCTCTGCGGTATGGTCGGAGCACGGCGGCGATTGGCTTGCGTTGACTGCGGATAATGTTCATCCGAACGACGACGGCTATGCCGTCTGTGCGGAGGCTGTATTCCGTCTCCTTACGTCAGAGCTTGACGGCGATACGCCGGATGCGCTCGAGGAGAAGCAGCTTCCTCCCTATCGATCGATATACGATCAGCTCGAGGCTCGTGTCGTTGATTCGTCGGAGGCTGCGGCGAGCAGCGGATGGAGCTACCACGATTCGCCTCTCGGACACTATCCGCACTATTATGAGGCATCTGTTGCCGGCGAGTGGATGGAGCTGCGCTTTGTCGGCAGACGGGTGGGCTTGTATGTGACCCTCACTCCCGACTCAAATCTGCTTAGATGGCAGATAGACGGCGGCGAGCCGCTTGAGCTGACCTGCTGCCGCAGACCGATGCAGTGCGCGCTGCCCTGCGAGCTTGAATACGGCGAGCATACCGTGCGAGTGTATATCGACGGCGAGGCGGGAACGGCGGTAGAACCGCAGCGCATAAGCGCGTTTCTTATCAGCTGATAATTTGAGGTGAATATGAGGAAAAGAACCTGCGCTGCGATAACGGCGGCATCCGTGCTGCTGTCCGCGATAATTACCTTTCAGATAACGAGCACGACCTATCGCGCTAAGAACAAGGCGGAGCTTGATTCGCTGAAAACAGAATACGAGAGCTCGTTCGGCGGCAAGATGAACGCGCTGCACGACGATTTTCTGTCGCTGTACAACGGCGATGTCGACGAGGAGCAGCTCGACGAGCTGAGCATGAAGTATTTCGTATTCGCTACCGGCGACCGCTACGGAGAGTATCTGACGGCGGATGAGTTTGCAGAGCTTGAAGCGGGGCTCGAGGGCGACTTTGTCGGTATCGGTGTCTCGGTCATAGAGGACAGTGACAGCGGTCTGCTCGAGGTGGTGGATGTATTCCCGGATTCTCCCGCAGCCTCGGTCGGCATGCAGCCGGGCGATCTTATCTATAAGGTAGGAGACGACTACGCCGCAGAGATAGGCGAGGATGCCGTTCTTTCGCGTGTGCGCGGCGAGGAGGGAACATCGGTCACACTCACGGTGCTTCGCGACGGCGCGGAGCAGACCTTTACCGTAGCGCGCGCCCACGTTACCGAGCGCAATGTCATGTACAGAATGTACGGCGAGCAGGGCGGCGAGGCGAGCAATGTCGGACTTATCATCATCTCGTCATTTGATGCCGTAACGGAGAGTCAGGTCGACGAGGCGATAGCGGCGCTGCGCGAGCGCGGAGCGGAGGCTCTGATATTCGACCTGCGCGGCAATCTCGGCGGTGCTCTGACGAGCATCGTTCCGATACTCGATAAGCTGCTGCCAGAGGGACCGATACTTCACGTTGTGCCGAAGGCGGGCGATACCGAGACTATTTCCTCCGATGCGGAGGAGCTTGATATGCCGATGGCAGTTATCGTAAACGGCAATACCGCGAGTGCGGCGGAGCTGTTTACAAGCGCTCTGATGGACTACGGCAAGGCTGTCATAGTCGGCACTCAGACCTACGGCAAGGGCTGTATGCAGACGATAACGCAGCGCCCGGACGGCTCTGCTATCCGCGTGACTACCGCATACTATGACCCGCCCTACTCGGAAAATTACGACGGGGTAGGAATTACGCCGGATATCGTAGTTGAGCCGGACGATGTAACATCTTCGACCAATCGCTATAGGATAGCCGACCGTGACGATAATCAGCTGACGGCGGCATACAATTCGCTGACAAACTGATCTTCGGTGCGGCACCGACAAATGCATTACCCGCGGCGGGAGCCGCAGAACATAAATAAATTCAAGTTTGAAAGGATAAAACGACATGGCAAAGATCAATAAGATTACCAATGAGGGCTACAAGAAGCTGCAGGACGAGCTCCGTTTTCTTAAGACTATCCGACGCAGAGAAGTAGGAGAGGCTATCAAGGCTGCGAGAGCGCTCGGAGACCTCTCGGAGAACAGCGAGTACGATGAGGCTCGCGAGGAGCAGGCAAAGGTCGAGGCGCGCATCGTCGAGATTGAGGCTATGCTCGAGAATGTTGAGGTCATCAGCGAGCACGAGCTTACCAACGATGCCGTAAACGTCGGCTCCAAGGTAAAGCTTCACGACATCAAGAATAACAAGGAGCTTGAGTACACCGTTGTCGGTTCGTCCGAGGCGAACGCGCTCAAGCACATGATATCCGACCAGTCGCCTATCGGCAGCGCGCTCATGGGCTGCAAGGTCGGCGAGGACGTTACGGCATATACCCCCACCGGCGAGCGTCACTTCAAGGTGCTCGAGATATCTAAGTAATACGGCAGAGCTTTTGCAGAAAGGACGTAACCCGACATGGCAGATAACAGAAATCAGGATGTTCAGGCGGAGCAGGATCCCGGTCAGCTGCTGCGCGTGCGGCGGGAAAAGCTCGCAGCGCTTCAGGCGGCAGGATGCGACCCCTTTGTTATAACGAAATATGACGTTACGCACCGCAGCGCGGAGATAAAGGAGCGCTACGACGAGCTCGAGGGCAAACAGGTCTCGGTCGCCGGCAGAATGATGAGCAAGCGCATAATGGGCAAGGCGTCCTTTTGCAGCGTTCAGGATAGAGAAGGCGCTATTCAGGTCTATGTTGCCCGCGACAGCCTCGGTGAGGAGGCGTATGCCGACTTCAAGCGGCTCGACCGCGGCGATATAATCGGCGTTGTCGGCAATGTGTTCAAGACCAAGACCGGTGAGATATCAATCCATGCAGAGCGTATCGAGCTGCTCTCCAAGAGCCTTCAGATACTGCCGGAGAAGTTCCACGGTCTTACCAATACCGATATGCGCTATCGACAGCGCTATGTCGATCTTATCGTCAATCCCGAGGTACGCGATACCTTCATCAAGCGCTCCAAGATAATCAGCGCGATAAGAAAATATCTTGCAACGCAGGACTTCATGGAGGTCGAGACCCCCATGCTCGTTGCAAATGCGGGCGGTGCGTCCGCGCGTCCGTTCGAAACGCATTTCAATGCGCTTGACGAGGATCTGAAGCTCCGTATCTCGCTCGAGCTCTATCTCAAGCGTCTTATCGTCGGCGGGCTCGAGCGCGTTTATGAGATCGGCAGAGTTTTCCGTAACGAGGGACTTGACACCCGCCATAATCCTGAGTTTACGCTTATGGAGCTGTATCAGGCATATACCGACTATCACGGAATGATGGATCTCACCGAGAATCTCTATCGCTTTGTCGCGCTTGAGGTGCTCGGCACGACGAAGATCACCTACGGCGGTGTCGAGATGGATCTCGGCAAGCCCTTCCGCCGCATAACGATGGTCGATGCGGTCAAGGAGTATTCCGGTGTTGATTTCCGCGAGATACATAGCCTCGAGGAGGCTCGCGCCGCAGCAGACGCGCGCGGTATCCACTACGAGGAGCGCCATAAGAAGGGCGATATACTCAATCTCTTTTTCGAGGAGTATGTAGAGGAGCATCTTGTTCAGCCGACCTTTGTCATGGATCACCCGGTCGAGATATCGCCGCTGACCAAGCGCAAGCCGGACGACCCCGAGTATGTCGAGCGCTTCGAGTTTTTCATGAACGGCTGGGAGATGGCGAATGCCTACTCCGAGCTTAATGACCCGATAGATCAGCGCGAGCGCTTTGCCGCGCAGGAGCAGCTTCTCGCCGCAGGCGACGAGGAGGCAAACCATACCGACGAGGACTTCCTCAATGCTCTCGAGATCGGTATGCCCCCTACGGGCGGCATCGGATTCGGCATTGACCGTATGTGTATGCTGCTGACCGACTCCGCCGCTATTCGCGATGTGCTGCTTTTCCCCACAATGAAGAGCCTGAACTAAGAAAGCGGGGCAGAATAGGGCGTTGTAGGATGTAAGAAAACCGAGAAACGCACCTAGTTTACACCCCAATAATGAAAACTGGCAGAAAGTTGACTAATAAAAGGGCTAAATCTTATTTAGTTCTTTTATAATTTAAATTTGATATTTTCAGATATAATAATTATTATGGATACCTTGCGGTAAATGGAGGGGTATTATGAGAATAGAGTACAGTTATAATCATCTTCATGCTGAAGAGTATTTGTACTATAGAAAAGAGAATTTAATTCGAGAGATAGAGGACTGTCTTAAGGATGTTGATGCTAATCGTTTTCTTAAGGTGAGTTGTGATAAGGCAAATCTTGGACTAATTTATTATGATCAGAAAGCATTAAATTCAGAGATCAAGGACAGATTGACGGAAAAAGGCTGGGAAGAATTTAAGACTTCCTACTATGTAACATCAGATCAGAGTACTACCAAAGAGATAGTGAAGATATCAGATGCGGAAGAACAGAAAAGAATAATTCTTGAAAACAACCAGGAACCGCTAAAATCATTTAATCAGGTTGATTTTTTAAAAGATAGAATTGCTGTAGAAGTGCAATTTGGAAAGTATTTTAGCGTGGCGTACGATTTACATGTTAAACACACATTCTTCTATATTAGGGATGATATAGAAGTAGGTATAGAAATAATACCAACACATAGAATGATGATGTGCATGGATACCGGAGTTGCATGGTATGAAAATGAAGTTACAAATGTTATAAGAGAAGGAAGAAACAATCCTTCTGTTCCGGTTTATATTCTCGGAATAGAATCTGATGATTGTATTAGCACGGATCCATGTGATTTTACGGACTCAGAGTTAAGGAATATTCTTGCTCATTCTGATAAATATAAATTGTTTGGTCAAATGAAAAAAGCAAAAGCTGAAGATCAGAAAAAATGGGATCAACAGATAGCAAAAGCAAAAGCTAAAGTTGATAAAATACAATTCCAGATAGATGATCTCAACAAAACATATCTGGAATTGAAAAAAGATGGATTAGACGATGAGAGTAAAGAAATTAAGAAACTGATAAAACAAAATGATAAACTTATGGAGAAAAAAGGCGAGGCAAGCGATAAATATTATATAATAAAGGATAATCCGCCAGCACGACTTATACGTATACAAAGAATAGAAAAATTAGTATAAGTATAGGGGGGAAACTATAATGCAATTAAAAGCTTTCAAATATGAAAAAAAAGATGCACTAAGTTTCTTGAAAAAGCAGAAGGATTCAACCATAAAACTTATTATCACTTCACCACCTTATAATATCGGGAAAGAGTATGAAACGGTTACATCATTAAAACAATATCTTGAGAAGATAGAACCAATTATTGCAGAATCAGTCAGAACACTTTCTGATGATGGAAGCATTTGTTGGGAAGTGGGCAATTATATTGATCCTGTCACAAAGGAAGTATATCCTTTGGACATATATTACTACGAGATATTTAAGAAGTATAGGATGCAGTTGAGAAATCGCATAATATGGCATTTTGGTCATGGCTTACAATGTGAAAAGCGTTTTTCTGGACGATACGAAACAATCCTTTGGTTTTCCAAAACAGATAATTACACATTTAATCTTGATGATGTTAGGATACCTTCAAAGTATCCGGGGAAAAAATCATATAAAGGTGAGAATAAGGGAAAATTATCGGGAAATCCCAAAGGTAAAAACCCTGAGGATGTATGGCAAGCAACTATTGAAAGATTATATGATGATTGGGAGCGTCAAATATGGGATGTTCCAAATGTGAAATCAAATCATCCGGAAAAAACTATACATCCATGTCAATTTCCTATCGAACTTGTGGAACGTTGCGTACTTGCATTAACAAATGAAAATGACATAGTGTATGATCCGTTTGCCGGAGTGGGAAGTACTCTGTTAGCCGCTCTAAAGAATAATCGCAGAGCTTTCGGAACCGAGTTAATGCAAGAGTACATCGATATCGGACTGGAACGTATAGATACGCTATCTAAGGATGAATTGAAAACACGACCAATATATCAGAGAATATATGAGCCGTCAGGAAACGATACAATTTCAAAGTATCCTGTAGAATGGATGGAGAAGAGGTTGGAAGAACTTGATAATATCGAGAAGGCTTTAAAGGCTGAAATGTCTGATATCAAGAAGGAAATAAAGAATTGAAAAGAGTAAGGCGATCACTAATTGTGGTCGCCTTTTGTTAGTGCGCTCGGCATGCGATATGGAGTTGTCAAGAAGTGGAATTGTCAAGAAATGTGCAGTCGAAAAATCCCCTAAATATGATGAACGATGATAAAGCAACAAGCCTGAAGTGATCGGAAAAATCAAAGGAGTCTTTGAAATACAAGACTATGTAGTCGAGCTCGACGATCACTACCGCTGCCGTCGATGTATTGGTGACATCTTTGCCGGCCAATCAGAAACTGGAGATACGTTTTGAATAACTATGATGAAATAACCGCAAAATGGAATGAACTTGTTGAGATCTTGAGATTCAAAGACACCCCACCCGATCTTGACGCCATAAAGCATCTGATTTTTGATACATATCATTTTCTGAAAAGTGATATTAAGGAAGATTCGATTCCAAGAAAGAAATTAGAATTATACAGATACATTTGTCAGGTTTGCGAATCATTATCTGAGGACTATCCGTTGGAAATGCCGGCTTCTGTATCAGAAACATGTGAAGCTTTTGTAATGGGCTTGTGTTTCATTATCGAAAATGGATTTGATTGCGGATATTTACCAAACTCACTTCCGTCCGGTCCGAACAGACATACCCCTGCCGGATGCGCTGCCCCGGAAGCTAATATGACCACATTTGAAATATTTGAAAAAGCATTTAACAATGATATCGAATATTTACGGGAAGAATACGACGAAGAATAGTTGGTAATGGCTTTTGTTATAAGTGCACCATATAAGGTACATACACATGCTTATTCTATTAAAGAACCCTGCGACGTTCAGGATTTAACTATAGAATATAAAACGAATATAAAATGAAATAAAAAATGATTGGAGAAAAAACATGTTAGAAAATCACGAGTACTATCAAGATATAGTCGAAGATTGGAACGATTTGGTTTACATGAAGAACCCATATCAATTTGGCGAAGAAATTGATATGGATGAGTTTTTGGCTGTACTTAAAAATCATATGAGTGGATTTGCAAGTTGAAAGGAAAGTTCTTAAATGGTCAAAGCAATGCAGACGAAATCTTTGCATTTTCTAAATTGATTTCTGTTATTTCGCAATACATCCCAGACACATGTACGAATGACGAAAGCGATAATCATCTTTTTACTGTTACCTGCATGCTTGCTGAAGCTCTTATTGATTTTGCAACGAGCGCAGATGATATTAAAACCGTGGAGGGTGAAACAATTCTCAAGGCAGATGGCAAAGATGGCTCTCACAAGATTATGTATTATCCGGATGGTATGGTAACTGTATATAAAAATGAACCTACTGGCGATTCACAATTTTCAGAGTATAACGATGGTTATTTGGTATATGACTTTGACATCGGCGATTACTCTGAATTTGTAGATTACGCCAATTATATTCCTGAAAATGAAGAAGAGTCTGAACCTGACATTATTTAAGAAGCTACAACCAAGCATTTGGCTCTCAATTGCTATTCTTTTTTTCTTGGTGTAACACTTCTATTGTAGTTCTACACGTACGGCGAAATTTCGGTCTTGTCCGCTATTGAAAAAACATGCGTGCTGTGATATAATACTTCCGAATTTTATTTTATGGAACAAATCATCTGAGAGGCGAGAAATGCGGAAGATATTCTGCTCTACTGGAGCATACATAGGCAGGGCGAACGATTTTGATCCGGAGCTGATTCCGATCTACGGTCGGCAGATACGCTGCGACGGCTTTGAATTTATGGTCGTCAGCGGATGGGAGCGAAAGCCGAGCGAGATAGTGCGAAGCCTCGGCGACTGCGGTATGGATTTCCGCACTCTGCACTCGGATAAGTTTATAGGTCAGTATCTCTCCGAGGGCAAGGATGCCGAGGCAATGGAGCTTTTCGACGAGAGTCTGCGCGCGGCGTGCGCAGCAGGCGCGGAAAAGATGGTGCTGCATATGTGGGGCGGTGTCGTCAGCGACAGCTGCTTCGCGCACAATCTGACCTATCTGCCTCGCATGGTCGATCGCTGCGGCGAGGCGGGAGTAACTCTCTGCGTCGAGAATGTACCGTGCTCCTGCGGCGATCCCATCGCCCACTGGCGCGACTGCGAGGCGCTGTGCCCGGACGTGCGCTTTATCTACGATACCCGTTTCGGATATTTTGCGGGAACGCTCGAGCGTGATGTCGGACTGTTTTCGGATGAGGTGTTCGGAAAAAAGACGGTTCACATGCACATCAGCGATTTTACCGGTGTTCAGCATGATTTTCATTGCCTGCGCCCTATACCGATGCCGGGAGAAGGGAGCATTGATTTTAACAGCTTCTTCTCGGCGATAAAGCCGATATATTCCGGCACCGTTACCCTCGAATCGCCCTCGCTCGACGAGCACGGGCATGTTGACCCGGAGCGGCTGTCCGAGGCGATAGAGTATATCAGACAGAGGCTTTGAGCGCATTTTTATGGGAAGAATATGAGGATAAACGATTTTAAGCTCGAGTGCTATTTCGGCAAATATGAGTTTACAGCACCCTATTTGCTCACTCAGTCGGACTGCGAGTCGATGACTGCCGAGCAGCTGCTCGATATGGAGCCGGGCGCAAAAGAGGCATATCTCGGGCAGTGACTCGGGTATGCCGAGACATGGGGCGATCCGGAGCTTCGGGAGCTTATCGCCGGGCTGTACAGCAATATGAGTGCGGAGAATATTCTTGTTTTTCACGGTGCGCAGGAGGCTATCTTCGGGTATATGAATGTTATGCTCGAGCCCGGCGACCATATGATTTCGATGTATCCTAATTATCAGTCCGCTTACGAGGTGGCAAATTCGATACCGGGCTGTGAGGTCTCGATGTGGCGGCTGCACTCGAAAAACTCGAGGAGTTTATAATTGAAAACGGCTTTGCGGAGACCTGAGTGTCTCCTGCCTTACGGTACGCGGATATAATCATTTTCGAGCTTGTATCAGAGCGCGGGCTCTGCACATACTTCGTATTTATTAGCTTCGAGGAAGAAAAGGAGAACAGATAAAATGAAACGCTTTATGGGAAAAGAATTTTTGCTCGATACCGAGACGGCGAGACAGCTCTACCACACCTATGCGGAGCGGCTGCCGATAATTGATTATCACTGTCATGTCTCGCCGCGCGAGATCGCGGAAAACCGCCGCTTCTCGAACATAACCGAGCTGTGGCTCGGCGGCGATCACTACAAGTGGCGCGCAATGCGCTCCTGCGGCATCGACGAGAAGTATATCACCGGCGATGCGTCGGACTATGAGAAGTTCCGCGCATTTGCCTGCTGCATGCCGCGTCTTATCGGAAACCCGCTGTATCATTGGTCTCATCTCGAGCTTCAGCGCTATTTCGGTTATAACGGAGCGCTGTCCGAAAAGACCTGCGATGAGGTATGGGAGCTTACCTCAGCGCGTCTTTCCGAGCCGTATATGACGGTCAAGAATATCATCCGCGCCTCGAATGTCGACGTTATCTGCACGACCGACGATCCGGCGGACGAGCTCTGCTATCATGAGAAGATCGCGCAGGACGAGCATTTTACAACGCGTGTTCTCCCCGCTTTCCGTCCCGACAAGGGCATCAACATCCGCCGCTCCGGCTGGCGTGAGTATATTGCGGCGCTCTCTGAGGCGGCATGTATGCCGATAACCGATCTCGAATCGCTCAAGGCGGCGTATTCCGCACGTCTTGATTACTTTGCCGAGCACGGCTGCGTTACCGCCGATCACGGCATCGACGATGCCATCCCCGCGGCTGAGCGCCATGAGCTTGCGCGCGCTGACGAAATATTCCGCGCCGCACTGTCCGGCAAGCAGCCGAGTGAGCATGAGGGCGGGATATTCGCGCTCGAGATGCATCGCTTCTTTGCCGGCGAGTACACTCGCAGAGGGTGGGTAATGCAGATACACTTCGGTGTTATGCGCAACCCCTGCACGCCCATGTTTGAGCGCCTCGGACCCGATTCGGGCTTTGATATAATCGGCGGACGCAGCAGTGTTACCGAGCTGGCGCGAATGCTCGACCTCTTTGCTATCGAAAATGCGCTTCCGCGCACGGTCATATATTCGGTAAATCCTGCGGACAATGCCGCTATCGGAACGCTTATCGGAGGCTTTCAGCTTACCGACGGCAGCGGAATGCCGCGCGTTATGCAGGGCAGTGCATGGTGGTTCAATGACAACAAGACCGGAATGCGTGAGCAGATGACGAGCCTTGCCAATCTCTCGGCGTTCGGCTCCTTTCTCGGTATGCTTACCGACAGCCGCAGCTTTCTCTCGTATACCAGACACGAGTATTTCCGTCGTATCCTCTGCTCGCTTATCGGTCATTGGATCGAGGACGGCGAGTATCCGTACGATACCGACGAGCTTGCACAGCTCGTTATGGATATCTGCTATAACAATACCAAGGACTTTTTCTCGCTCTGATATATCGGCGGGATGATATCTGCTGCCGAGCGAGTACTCGGTGAAGCATGGCGGCCTTGCGCCGATATCGCATAAGCCTCGAAGGTGCTGCTTTCGAGACTGACAGCGGCGAAACAAGATGACCTTTTAGAATGGGGGGATGCGGATGAACGGCAGCAGTACATCGCGCAGAGTCATATCCGCGGTGCTGACTGCGGTCAGTGCGCTGCTCGCGACGGTGCTCATAACGGCACTGACGCTCGTATACAGCATATCAGAGGCGATGTCCGGATGGCTCGAGACTCCGCTCGGAGAGCGCAGCTCCGCACCCGAAAGCGCTTACTCTTCAATACGCGGCGGATATATCTGCCTGCTCGGGGAGGACGGTGCGTTCTTTACACCGGAATACTGCTCCGTGCTCGGCGCCGTGACCTCCGATATAGTGTGGGTCAACGGTGAGCGTGAGACGCTCGCGCCGAATGAGCTGATAGTTTCGGCTGATTGCCCGCTCTCCGGCAGCGTCGGCTGTGACGGCTATGCCTACGGCGGCGAAGCCCTTATCGGCGGTGAGCGCCGCGAGATAGTAGGTGTGCTGCCCGATGCGGCAAGCACGGTCGTGCTGCCGGATGACGAAAGCGAGCTTCTGACGAGCGGCGAGGAGATGCGGGATGAAAACGGCATTTCATTTGCCGGCAATGCGCTGCAGCTCGCGGTGACTGCCGTGTCCGACAGGCTCTCGGATTCCGGAACGGCTGTCGGGCTTATTGCGGCTGCCTCGGTCTCGGCGCTTTTGCTGCTTTGTGCGCTTGTTGCATGCGGTGTACTTACGATCCGCGCGCATGACGGCATGGCGGTCGCGCCTGATGCCATGTACTATCGATATATTGCTATGGCTGCGGCGGTGTTTGCGGCGACAAGTGCCGGAACGGCGTGGCTCTACCGTCGGATAGAAGCTATGGGCTACGGAGCGCTGGTAGATTTCGGCTTTCGTGAAATACTGGTGATAGCAGCATGCTGCGTTGTTACCTTTGCGCTGCCGTGCGCTATCGCGCCGCTTGCTGCCCGTATCGGACGTAGCGCGGTGAGACAGATAAAAACGGAGAAAAAATAAAAAAGCACCGACCGCAGTCGATGCTTTTTATGGAGCTAGTGGTGGGGATTGAACCCACGACCTGCTGATTACGAATCAGCTGCTCTACCACTGAGCCACACTAGCACATAACGGTATTATTATACCTGCTCGTGTCGGTTTTGTCAATACCTTTTACGATTTTTCTGAGCTGTCCGGCTCTGCCGTATTATGAGCTGCTGTTTATATAATGAGCGCATACCGAAATATTTTTAAGGAATAATAAATATGAATCTGACAAATCCATGTGAGGTCCGTGCGATAATGGAGTCGCACGGGCTGCAATTTCAAAAGCAGTTCGGTCAGAACTTTCTCATCAGCGCCGCCATTCCCGCTCGGATAGCCGAGCAGGCGGGAGAGTGCGTGCTCGAGATAGGACCCGGCATCGGTACTCTGACGCGTGAGCTGTGTGCCCGCGCACAGCAGGTGGAGTGTGTCGAGATAGACCGCGGGCTGATCCCGGTGCTCGCCGAGACTCTCGCTGACTTTGACAATGTCCGCGTCACGAATGCGGATATAATGCAGCTCGATATAGCCGAGTTTGTCCGCGACCGCTTCGGCGGGCGCAGGATAACGGTCTGCGCAAATCTGCCGTACTATATCACTACTCCCGTTATCATGGCGCTGCTCGAATCGGGCGCTCCGATAGACCGCATTACCGTAATGGTGCAGAAGGAGGTCGCTGTTCGCCTCGCCGCCGCTCCCGGCAGCTCGGAATACGGAGCGGTGACCGCTGCGGTCGCATGGTACGGGTGCGCGGAGCGGCTGTTTGACGTGCCTGCCGGCTGCTTTGTCCCGCGTCCCAAGGTCGATTCCGCCGTCATTCGCATAACGCTCGGCTGCGGTGCGCGAGAGCGTGTTGGATGCCGCGACGAGCGTCTGATGCTGCGGCTGATATCGGCGGCGTTCGGCATGCGGAGAAAGACGCTGCTCAATGCACTCGGTTCGTCATTTTCGCATTTTTCAAAGGAAGAACTTGCAAAAATTATAGAATCAGCGGGCATTTCACCTACCGTTCGCGGCGAGCGACTGTCGGTGGCTGAATACGCTCATCTTGCGGATGTAATGGCTGAATGGACGAAAAATGAAGGGTGATTTCAGGTACCGTGAAAATGCAGGATTGAAAGTCGTATAATTCAAAAACAATTTATTAACACCGTGTTAATTTCGGACTTAAATCGGCAAATAGGCTTGATTTTTCCGCGATTATGTAGTATCATGTTCGCGGAATCAAATTTTGAGAGGAGATTACCATGACTAACAATAGTTACATTAACAATTGGATCAAGGAGATGGCTGAGCTCACCACTCCTGACAATATCGTTTGGATTGACGGCAGCAAGGAGCAGACCAAGGCTCTTCAGGAACAGGCTGTCAAGGACGGCACTCTCGAGGCGCTCAACCCGGATCTTCTGCCGAACTGCTTCCTCCACCGCACCGCGGTTAATGATGTTGCGCGTGTCGAGAATCGCACCTTCATCTGCACCAGAGAGAAGGCAGACGCAGGCAACATCAACAACTGGATGGATCCTAAGGAGTGCTACGACAAGCTCGGTAAGCTCTTCCGCGGCTCCATGAAGGGCATGACCATGTATGTCATTCCTTACTCGATGGGTGTTGTCGGCTCCGATTTCGCAAAGATCGGTATCGAGCTGACCGATTCCATCTATGTTGTTCTTAACATGCTTATCATGACAAGAGCAGGTCAGCAGGTCATCGATGTGCTCGACAGCATCGGCGACAACTTCATCAAGGGACTGCATGCTCGTGCAGAACTCGACGAGAATAACCGCTACATCTGCCACTTCCCGGAGGACAACACCATTTGGTCCATCAATTCCGGTTACGGCGGAAACGTCCTGCT
>OIYO01000586.1_pt1 | contig 28166 bp, 26 predicted proteins | sample 1588191 | NCBI WGS metagenome assembly OIYO01 (sample SAMN03283275) | human gut metagenome | biome: human-associated habitat; material: feces | host: Homo sapiens | place: Peru | collected 2012 | reverse complement strand
GCGGTCTATTCTCAGTCAGACCCGAGAGCCGATATGTTCAGAGCGTTTGTAAAACGTCTTGCCGTGGCAAAGGGTTTTGAAAAGGAATATAACCTTTGCGAAAAGATAGAGCACCTTGCGCCCGAGGTTATCGCCGAAAAGCGTAAGATATATAAGGGCGTAAGCGCAAACGTTGATTTTTACAGCGGATTTGTGTATGAGATGCTTAATCTTCCGATTGAGCTTTACACTCCGATTTTTGCAATAGCAAGGGTTGTCGGATGGAGCGCACACCGAATCGAAGAGCTTGTAAATGTCGGAAAGATTATAAGACCGGCGTATAAGTCAATCGGCGGACGCCGCGAATATATAAGCTTTAATGACAGAAAGTAGCATTTAATTCAAGGGGGTATCAAAATGAGAACGTTTCACGGAGGAATACATCCGTACGACCATAAGTTCGGAACGGCGGACAAGCCGATTATCGACCTTGCGCCGCCGGAGGAATTGGTTTTTCCGCTGTCACAGCACATCGGCGCGCCGTCAATCCCGTGCGTAAGTGTCGGTGACACGGTTCTTGTCGGACAAAAAATAGCCGATGCAAACGGATTCGTTTCGGCGAATCTGCATTCATCGGTATCGGGAACGGTAACGGCAATAGAAAAAAGGCTTGTTCCGAACGGTACGATTTCGGATTGCATAATAATCAAAAATGACGGAGAAAACCGCCGTGCCGAACCAATATCGGGATATACGCACGATTATACAAAACTTTCGCCGAAGCAAATTATCGATATTGTTAAAGATGCAGGCATTGTCGGAATGGGCGGTGCGGCTTTTCCCACACACGTTAAACTTTCCGTTCCCGACGGCGCAAACATCGACCACGTTATTATAAACGGTTCGGAATGTGAACCTTATCTCACATCGGACCATCGCGCAATGCTTGAAACAACAAAAGATATAATCGGCGGCTTAAAGATTATAATGCACATTTTCGGTCTGAAAGACGGATATATCGGCATCGAAGATAACAAGCCGAACGCGATTGAGAAAATGCGCAACGCCGCGGAGAGCGAAAAGGCGGTTAACATTCACATTGTTCCGCTTAAAACCAAGTATCCTCAGGGTGCGGAAAAACAGCTTATATACGCAATATGCAAAAGAAAGCTAAAACCCGGGACTCTGCCGTGGCAATCGGGATGCATCGTCAACAACATTGATACCTGCGCATCGATTTTCCGTGCGGTAACATACGGACGACCTCTGTGTCACAGGATTGTGACCGTCGGCGGCGGAGCGATAAAAGAGGAGGCAAATTATCGTGTTGCGATAGGCACTCCGTTTGAATACATCGCACAAAAATCGGGCGGCTTTACCCAAGAGGTCAAAAAGATAATTATGGGCGGACCTATGATGGGCAAGGCGGTATCATCCGTTGACGTTCCCGTAATAAAAGGAACATCGGGCATCCTGTTTTTGGGCGATGACGAAGCACATTCCATGCAAGAGACGGCGTGCATTCGCTGTTCAAAATGCGTATACGTCTGTCCCATGAACCTACAGCCGAATCTGTTGGATTCAGCGGCAAGATTCAAAGATTATGACAAGCTTAAAAAACTTAATATAACCGATTGTATCGAATGCGGAAGCTGTGCGTATGTCTGTCCGTCAAAGCGGCATCAGGTACAGCAAATCCATACGGCAAAGGCAATAATTAGAGAAAAGTCAAAAAAATGATATACGGATATATAAAATAAAGAAAGGCTGTGAAAAAGTTTATGACGGACACAAATGAAAACAAAACGTATCTTAAGCCGTCTGTGCTTGTCGTATCTCACGCGCCGCATATAAACGGCAGCGATACCGTTCCGAAAATAATGCTCGATGTAATAATCGCACTTATGCCGGCGCTTATCGCCGGAGTGTTTGTATTCGGAATGCGCGCGCTCATTGTGGCTCTTACCTGTGTGATAAGCAGCACGGCGGCAGAGTACATATGGTGCAGAATACTTAAAAAGCCGAATTCAACGGGCGATTTGAGCGCGGTTGTGACAGGCTTGATTTTGGCGCTGAATGTACCGGCATCACTGCCGCTTTGGATGGCGGTCATCGGTTCGGTTTTTGCAATTATTATCGTAAAACAGTTCTTCGGCGGCATAGGTCATAATTTTATGAACCCTGCGCTCGGCGCAAGGGCGTTTCTTATGGCATCGTGGGCACTTGCAATGACAAGATGGTATACCCCGGGAACTCATCTTCCGCTTTTCGGCGTTCCCGACGCGGTTACATCGGCAACGCCGCTGGCAGCAGGCTCGGCGGATAAGTTTTCCTATCTGACATTGTTCTTGGGAAATCACGGTGGATGTATCGGCGAAACATCGGCTCTCGCAATTTTAATCGGCGCGGCATATCTTGTGATACGGCGTGTTATACGTCTGCGCGTTCCGCTTATATTTATAGGAACGGTTGCGGTCGGAACATGGATTTTCGGCGGCAGCGGCGGTTTGTTCACGGGCGACCCCCTTTATCAGATTTTGTCGGGTGGTCTTATGCTCGGTGCGTGTTTTATGGCAACGGATTATACAACTTCGCCGACCACACCGAAAGGACAGATTGTTTTTGCTCTCGGCTGTGGAATAATAACGGTTCTGATTAGGATATGGGGCGGTTATCCCGAGGGCGTTTCGTACTCGATTCTGCTTATGAATGTTGCGACACCGCTTATCGAAAGGCTTACCGCGCCGAAACGGTACGGTTTTGTAAAAGAAAAGGAGGCGGCGGCAAATGAATAATTCCGAAAATAAATCCGCGGCTCACGAAACCCTTGTACTTATGCTCAAACTCGGCATAATTTGTATAATTGTTTCGGGATTGCTCGCTGTCGTGAACAAAATAACTTCACCGATTATATCGGCAAACGACAAAAAGAACTTTGAACAATCGATGTCAGAGGTTTTAGACTGTGAAAAGTTTGAAGAATCAAAGATTGATTATACACCGTCCGAATCCGGAGTTGAGCTTAGCTCAATCTATATCGGAAAAGACGGGGACAAAACCGTCGGATATGTTGCAACAGCGGTCTGTCACGAGGGCTATGGCGGTGACGTGACCGTTATGGTCGGCATAAACAAATCGGACAGAGAAAAGTCAAAGGTTAAAAGCGTTAAGATAATGTCGATGAGCGAAACGGCAGGTCTCGGCGCAAGAGCAAACGAACCCGACTTTACAAACCAATACTCCGGACTTTCCGATGGGATAGGTGTAGAAAAGAACAACGGCGGCAATGCCGCAAATAATACAATCTCGGCAATCTCGGGTGCAACGGTTACTTCAAAAGCCGTTACAAAAGCAGTAAATTGTGCGCTCGGTGCGGCAGACGGTTTAGAAAACGGAGGTGCGGACAAATGAGTCAAAATGATGTAAAACAGCCAAAAAAACACGCTTTTTCGGCGTTTATAAACGGCTTGATTCGCGAAAACCCCACTTTTGTGCTTATGCTCGGAATGTGTCCGACCCTTGCCGTTACCACAAGCGTAACAAACGGTATAGGTATGGGACTTTCGACAACGGCGGTGCTTATTTGTTCAAATGTTGTTATCTCGCTTTTGCGCAAATTTATTCCGAATAAAATCAGAATAGCATCGTATATAGTAATCGTGGCAGGTTTCGTAACGATAGTTGAAATGCTGCTCAACGCATACGTTCCGACGCTTTCTCAAAGTCTTGGAATATACATTCCGCTGATAGTGGTAAACTGTATCATCCTCGGCAGAGCTGAAGCGTTCGCGTCAAAAAACGGCATTGCGGCATCGTTTTTTGATGGTTTGGGAATGGGTCTCGGTTTCACCTGTTCTCTGACGCTTATCGCGGCGGTAAGAGAAATTTTGGGTGCAGGCACATTTGCCGGTCACAGCCTTTTCGGCAGCGGTTTTCAGCCGATTTCGATTATGATACTCCCTCCCGGAGCCTTCCTTACATTGGGAATATTGCTTGCGGCAATCAACGGCATTGCACGAAAGATAAAGAATAAGAAAGCAAACAAATCTGTAAATGCGACACAAGGAGGGGCAGAAAATGATTAGTGAACTTTTGATTATAAGCGTCGGTGCAATATTGATAAACAATTTTGTACTTGTTCAGTTTTTGGGAATATGTCCGTTTCTCGGCGTGTCCAAAAAGGTTGAAACGGCGAGCGGTATGGGTTTTGCGGTCGTATTCGTTATGATATGTGCGTCCGCCCTGACATGGCTCGTACAAGAATACCTGTTAATTCCGTTCGGCATAGAATATATGCAAACGATAGCGTTCATATTGGTAATAGCGGTGTTGGTTCAGTTTGTCGAGATGTTCCTTCAAAAATCAGTACCTTCATTATATAACTCTCTCGGCGTATACCTTCCGCTTATCACAACCAACTGTGCCGTTCTCGGTGTTGCCATAAACAACATCACAAAGTTTGGCGGTACGGAAATGAGTTTTGTTAAATCAATCGTCTACGGCGGTTCGGCAGGTCTGGGATTCACTCTTGCCATCGTGCTTTTTGCAGGTGTGCGCGAAAGACTCGAAACATCGGATGTTCCCGAGTTTTTAAAGGGTATGCCGATTGTGCTTATTACGGCGGCTTTGCTGTCGATTGCGTTTCTCGGGTTCTCGGGACTCAGCTTTAACTAAAGGAGGTCGTATGTAATGTCACAAATATTAATACCGATAATAATCGTCGGCGGTATGGGTATAGTATTCGGAATTCTTTTGGGCGTTGCTTCAAAAATTTTTGAAGTAAAAACCGATGAGAGAATACCGAAAATCACCGAGGCTCTGCCGGGTGCAAACTGCGGCGGATGCGGATTTGCCGGTTGTGCCGCATACGCCGATGCAATAGTCAACGGCGGCGCAAAAACAAATATGTGCCCCGTCGGCGGCACGGCGGTTGCCAAACGCGTATCCGAAATAATGGGCGTAAAAGCGGAAGAAAAAGAACCCATGACGGCAAGGGTTATGTGCAGCGGCGCTCACGGCACGGCTGTTCCCAAATTCGAATATGACGGTGCGGCGGACTGTCACACGGCGGCAGGTCTGGGCGGCGGCGAAAAACTTTGCCCCAATGCCTGTCTGGGGTTTGGGTCATGCACCGCGGTCTGTAAGTTTGGTGCCATATCCGTCAAAGACGGGGTTGCCGTTACCGATGAGGAAAAATGTACGGGTTGCGGAATGTGCGCCGAGGAATGTCCCAAGCATATAATAAAACTTGTTCCGTCAAAGACCAAATACACCGTTGCGTGCAGCTCAAAAGAAAAGGGCAAACAGACGCGCGCGTATTGCGGAGTCGGATGTATCGGATGCGGAATCTGTGCAAAGAACTGTCCCAAGGGCGCAGTTGAAGTCAAAGATAATTTGGCGGAGATAAACCCCGGCAAGTGCGTCGGATGCGGAATCTGTGCTCAAAAATGTCCGCGGCATATCATTAAAATGAAAGATTCGATTAAATAAAAAATGATTCGGATTGCAAAAAAGTTATTTTCGGCAAGATATTGCTTTGAATCAACTGCCCGAAAAGCCCGGTTCCGTCTGCCGCTCCCGGATGGCAATGTAACAATATCTTGCCGTAAACATTATATAATTACGAAAAATTTCATTTCTTTGCCGCCGCGGCAGGCATGGCGGAACCGGGGGACGGCGATATAATCAAGATGAAATTTTTCGTAAAATATGTTTTTGCATTACTCTAAAATCCCCATAAAAGGGTTTGACCGACAGATAAGGGAAAAATCTGTCGGTCATTTTTTCGGATTTATGCCTTTGGGGCAATTTTACTGCCGATTTTGATCGGCTTAAATTTATTATAGCCCCCAAACATTAAAATCAGATTAAAAAACTTTAATTTATAAATATTATTTTCGTCCGAGCTTTATCAGATACACGATAAACGCAACCACAAGGTATACAGCAACCGCAATAATCGGAAGGCGATAGTTCCAGTAAGACGTTACCGCCAAAGCCTCGTTGCCCGTTATTGCGCGAGCCGCGGACTCGATAACCATACGCAGCTTATTAAACAGAGCGAACCAAAGTGCAACGGCGGCACATACCCACATAAATATTCCATAGTGACACGCACGGCTTTGATTTTTGATAACACCCGTCTTTCCGAGCGCAAAAAGTACGATTCCTCCAACCGCAAAAAGTGCGGTCAATACCCACGATACCGTGTTCATATACAAAAGCGCCGAGCCTTTGTATAATGACCCGTAAAATACGAGCAATATTATCCCGAGTATGCCCCAAGATAAATTTAGCATATACCAATTCGTCAAATGTTCTTTGTATTCCTCGCTCTTGTGTTTTTCGGCTCTGCGTTCAGCAGCCTTTACTCTCTTTTGTGACTTATTCATTGTTCCTCTCCTATATTTTATTATTTTTATATTTCGCCAAGTTCATACATAACCATACCGAGCATAGCACAGCTGACCGTTTCGGTTCTCAAAATCCTGTTGCCCAAGCCGACAAAGTTTATGCCGAGACTTTCGGCATACTCGGCCTCGCTGTCGGAAAAACCGCCCTCAGGACCTATAATTATTCCGATTTCGGCTTTTTCCGCATTATGCTCTGTCTTAAACAGCGTTAAAACCTCTTTCAAATTCGACACTCCGCCATGTCCCAAAACTTCATACGGCATAAGCGCCAAACCGTCTTGTTTCATCTTGTCAACCGCCGCTTTGAACGTCATCGGCGGCTGTACGGTCGGCAAAATTCCTCTGCCGCATTGCTTTGCTGCACTGACCGCAACCTTGTTCCACCGTTTCAGCTTTTCCGTCTGACGCTTTCCGCCGTCAAGCTTTGTCACGCATCTGTCCGCCGCAACGGGTACAATCGAATATGCGCCGAGTTCAACGGATTTTTGGATTATTTCTTCCATTTTTCCCGATTTCGGCAAAGACTGATAAATCGTCACCCTTGTTTTGGGTTCCAAAACCGACTCGGCAACCGACAAAATTTTTGCCCGACAGCATTTATCCGAAACCTCACAAAGTTCGGCGGTGTATTCCTTGCCGCTGCCGTCAAAAATCAAAACGCTGTCACCGATTTTCATTCTCAAAACGCGCGTTATATGTGCGGCATCCTCGTATATCAGTGCGGAATCACCCGTTATGTTTTCGGGTTCGGTAAAAAATCTTCTCATAATGATTCTCCTTTTGACACCGCGGATTTCAAATACAGGTTATTGCTGCCCAATCGTCATCGTTTTTGATTTCTTTTATCTTTAAACCGTTTTCGGTCAACGCCGACTTTACCTCATCGAGACGTTCCAATATTATTCCCGAACAGATAAACACGGCATCGTCTTTCATAAACGAACGCACATACGGCGCAAGCGCAATTATTACATCCGCAACGATATTCGCAATGACAATATCGTGCCTTCCGAGCTTGCCGCGCAAATCCGCATCGGACGTTATATCACCCGTATAAGTTGTGTACAAATCTTTTGAAAGATGATTCAGTGCAAGGTTGTCATATGCAACATCGGTTGCGTTTGAATCAATATCCACAGCAACCGCGCTCTTTGCGCCGAGCAGCAAGGCGGTTATCGATAAAATCCCCGAGCCGCAGCCCAAATCCAACACGCTGTCACCGTCTTTTATATACTTTTCAATCTCTTCAAGACAAAATCTTGTGCTCGGGTGCGAACCCGTACCGAAACTCATTCCGGGGTTCACGGTAAAAACGCACCTGTCTTGCGGCGCGTCAGCTTTCTCCCACGCAGGCTGAATAAGTATATTTTTTCCGACCGAAATCGGGTGAAAGTATTGCTTCCATATCTCCGACCAATCTTCATCCGCCACATTCTCGGATTTTATTTCGAGAGAACCGTACACTTTATCGGTGTCCATCGCAGCAAGGGCTTTCATCGACGCTTTTACCGCATTGAGCTGTTCGATTCCCGCCGCTCCGCAAGATAAATAAAACGTGATTGTCGTATCGGCGTCTTTAAGACGTTCAAGTTCTTCGTCAACATAGTCCCAATACTTACGGTTGTTTTCGAGAAATTCGGTAAAGTCATTTTTATCGGCAATCTCGATACCGCTTATTCCGAGTTCGAGCAACCGCCCCGATACAGGGTCTATTCCCTCGCTCGTGGTTGTAATCGTGGCTTTTATCCAGTCCATAAAATTCCTCCTGTGTTCATATGTCACTCCGCATACTATGCGGCAAAAGCCCCTGTTTTTAAGGGGCTTTGAAATTATGATAAAAATTCTTTCATTTTTTCAAAGAAAGACTTTCTCTGTTTATATTTTGACGGGTCTACGTTTTCATCGAATTGCCGCAAGATTGCCTTTTGGCTCTCGGACAAACCTTTCGGTATCTCAACCTTTATCGTGACATACTGGTCACCTCGTTGGGTCGAGTTAAGCCGCTGTACACCCTTGCCTTTTAATCGGAAAACCATTCCGCTCTGTGTTCCCTCAGGAATGTTATACGAAACCTTTCCGTCTATTGTCGGCACTTGAACCTCTGCGCCGAGAGTTGCCTGAACAAACGAGATAGGATAGTCGCACAGAATATCATAACCCTGGCGGACAAAAAGCTTATGCGGTTTTACACGAATTACAAGTATCAAATCGCCGTTCGCGCCGCCGTTTGTTCCGGCATCGCCCTCACCGCGGACATATACTTGCTGACCGTTGTCGATCCCTGCCGGAATCTTGACATTAATCTTTTTGCCGCGGCGAACGTTGCCCTTGCCGCCGCAAGCGTGACACGGTTCCTTGATAATTTTACCGCTGCCGCCGCAGTTATCACAAGTGCGAACGCTCTGAAAGTTACCGAGCGGAGTACGCTGAACCGTCCGTACCTGACCTGTTCCGTGACAAGTCGGACAGGTCGTGGGTGATGTACCCTTTGCCGCGCCGCTGCCGCCGCATTCATCACAGTGTTCAAGATGATTTATGCTGATTTCGCGTTCAGCTCCGAAACACGCTTCTTCGAATTTGAGATCAATATTATAGCTTATGTCTCTGCCGCGTCTCGGGGCGTTCGGGTTCTGTCGTCCTCCGCCGAAACCGCCGCCGAAAAAGCTGCTGAATATATCGCCCATATCAAATCCGTCAAATCCGCCGCCGTATGCACCGCCGCCCGCGGTTTGGTCAAACGCCGCGTGACCGAATTGGTCATATTGTTGTTTCTTTTCGGCATTGCTGAGAACCTCATATGCTTCGCTTGCCTCTTTGAATTTCGTCTCTGCCTCCTCCTTATTATTGGGGTTGAGGTCAGGGTGATATTTTTTTGCAAGCTTTCTGTATGCTTTTTTTATCTCATCGGGCGAGGCGTTTTTATCAACGCCAAGTACCTCATAGTAATCTCTTTTTTCTGCCATTATATACGCCCCTTAACGCAAGGACAAGAGTGGTCGGTATTCGACCGCTCTTTGTCCGATATAATCATTATTTATTGTCGTCATTAACCTCGGTATACTCGGCATCAACAACGTTATCTCCGCCGGGTGCGCCGCCTTGTGCCGCTCCGCCGTTCGGATTGCCCTGTGCACCGCCTGCCGCTTGCTGAGCCTGTTGCGCCTGTGCGTAAAGCTTTTCGGATATTGCATAAAAGCTCTTTTGAACGGCTTCGGTCTGTGCCTTTGTTGCCTCGGTGTCAAGCGGTGTTGCTTTGAGCAATTCTTTTAACTTGTCAACCTCGGTTTGAACAGACGCTTTTTCATCAGCCGAAATCTTGTCGCCGAGTTCACCCAACGTCTTTTCTGTCTGATATACAAGGCTGTCGGCGTTGTTGCGTACATCGACTTCTTCTTTCTTCTTTTTGTCCTCTGCCGCATATTTTTCAGCCTCTTTAACAGCCTTATCAATATCATCGTCAGAGAGGTTTGTCGATGAGGTAATGGTTATCTTTTGTTCCGAACCGGTACCCAAATCCTTTGCGGAAACGTTTACTATACCGTTTGCGTCAATATCAAATGTTACCTCAATCTGAGGAACACCTCTCGGTGCCGGCGGAATGTTTGACAGTGAAAAACGTCCGAGCGTCTTGTTATAAGCCGCCATTTCACGCTCGCCCTGAAGGACGTGAACCTCAACGCTGGTCTGGTTATCCGCAGCGGTCGAGAATATCTGGCTCTTTTTGGTCGGGATTGTGGTATTACGCTCAATCAGCTTTGTGAATACGCCGCCCATTGTCTCGATACCGAGTGAAAGCGGTGTAACATCCAAGAGAACCAAATCCTCAACATCACCCGAGAGAACTCCGGCTTGGATTGATGCGCCGATAGCAACACATTCATCGGGGTTGATGCCCTTGTGCGGCTCCTGTCCGATAAACTTTTGTACAGCATCCTGAACAGCGGGGATTCTCGATGAACCGCCGACCAACAATACCTTATTGATGTCGCTTGCCGATAATCCTGCGTCACGAAGGGCGTTTCTTGTCGGTCCCATTGTCTTTTCAACCAAATCAGCCGTCAGAGAATCAAACTGTGCTCTGGTAAGAGTAATATCAAGATGCTTGGGGCCGCTCTGGTCAGCCGTTATAAACGGAAGGTTTATATTTGTTGACATAACGCCCGACAGCTCGATTTTAGCCTTTTCTGCCGCTTCTTTAAGACGCTGAAGAGCCATCTTGTCTTGACGTAAGTCAATACCGTTCTCTTTTTGGAACTCATCCGCAAGATAGTTCATAACCTTTTCATCAAAGTCATCGCCGCCCAAACGGTTGTTACCGCTTGTTGCCAAAACCTCGAATACACCGTCGCCTATTTCAAGAATAGAAACATCGAACGTACCGCCGCCGAGGTCATATACCATAATCTTTTGGTCGTTGTCTTTGTCAAGGCCGTAAGCCAAAGCTGCCGCTGTCGGCTCGTTTATAATACGCAGAACTTCAAGACCTGCGATTTTACCTGCGTCCTTTGTTGCCTGACGCTGTGCGTCCGAAAAGTACGCCGGAACGGTGATTACCGCCTGTGAAACGGTTTCGCCGAGATAGCTTTCCGCATCGGATTTCAGCTTTTGAAGAATCATTGCCGAAATTTCCTGGGGCGAATAGCTCTTATCATCAATCGTGACCTTTCTGTCCGTACCCATATCTCTCTTGATTGAAGAAATGGTTCTGTCAGGGTTGGTTATCGCCTGGCGCTTTGCAACCTGACCCACAAGTCTTTCACCTGTTTTTGTAAATGCAACAACCGACGGGGTTGTTCTTGCACCCTCGGGGTTGGTGATAACGGTAGGCTCGCCGCCCTCCATTACCGCAACACATGAATTTGTTGTACCTAAGTCAATACCTATAATCTTTCCCATAATATATCATCCTTTCTGGTTTTTTACTTTATTTATATTAAGAATCAGTTGCTGACTTTAACCATTGAGTGGCGAACCACCTTGTCGCGATAGATATATCCTTTTTGGAATTCCTCCAACACGGTGTTTTCGTCCTCATCGCTGTCCGCCGTCATAACGGCATTGTGTTTTTCGGGGTCGAACTGTTCGCCGACCGCCTCGATTGGCTCAACGCCGATAGATTTAAGCGCGTCCTCAAACTGTTTCTTTACCATTTTAACGCCGTCCAAAACGCTGCCGCTCTCGCCCGAATCTTCGGCCGCGGCAACGGCGCGCTCTAAGTTATCCAATACGGGAAGCAGCGGCGCAACCGTTTCGCAAACGGCAGATTTGTAAAAATCCTCTTTTTCGCGTGCTGTCCGTTTTTTATAGTTGTCAAACTCTGCCGCATTTCGTATAAGTTTATCCGAAAGAGCGGCTATCTGTTCGTTTGCCTTGTCAAGCTCCGACTTTTCGCTGTCCTTTGAATCCTCGGATTCATCGGCATTTTTCGGATTTTCCGCCGCGGTTGTATCCTCGGTATCCTCAACGGTTTCAACCGCGTCCTTAATTTCTTCTTCGGACGGTGTCGTCTTGCCGTTGGTCTTATTCTTTGCCATTGTCATATCTCCAATCTTTTTATCTGTATCTTTGGCATCTTATGATGCCGTCCTAATCATTTTTGCTCTCCGTACCGCTCGGCGGAATCCGGTTAAAGCGTTCACCGAGCATCTTTTCAAGCTGTTTGGCAAAAGCCCCGACCCCCGTAACGATTCTCGGATAATCCATTCTCATCGGACCGACAACACCGATTATTCCGGTCATATTATCGCCGACTTTGTATGTCGATAAAACAACCGAGTTGTTTTTAAGCTCTTCGACATTGTTCTCATCGCCGATAAACACCGATACCTCACCGTTTTTGACGTTCGGAAGGCTGTTTACCATTTCGTCAAGCGATGACTTATCACCAAAAAATCCGAGTATCTCACGAATCTTTTCGATATTGTTATATTCCGGAAAGCGCAGGATATTTGTCGAACCTTCCATATATACCTCGTGTCGGTCTATCTCTGTTATCGCCTCATTAACGAGTTCGAGAACCGATGTGAGGATTTCGATATTGCCGCCGACCGCGTTTTGAACCTCAATAATATTGGTGAGGTTTATCTCAGACGCGGTGAGTCCCGTCAGGTTTGCGTTCAAAACATCGTTAAGCTCGTTCAAAACCTCGTTCGAAACGCTCTCGCTGAGCCGCAAAAGTTTATTCTTTATCAACCCCGAGTTATCGGCAACAATAACCATAACGGTATGTTCATCTATCCCGACAAGCTTTATGCTTTTGATTATTCCCGTTTCAATGGACGGAAGCATTCCGAATGTCGGCATTGATGTAAGGTTTGAAAAAGCCGCCGATACATCTTTGACAATCTTGTCAAGATCGCGAACCTTATTCACCATCGCAACTTTAAGTTGCTGAAGCTCGGTCGCCGTCATCATATATTTATCCATAAGCGAATCGACATAGAACCGAAAGCCCATTCCCGACGGAATACGTCCGGCGGACGTATGTGGCTGAATAAGGTATCCGAGGTCCTCAAGGTCACCCATTTCGTTTCGGATTGTCGCCGCGCTCAAATTGAGGTTTGTGCTTTTGGCGATACTGCGTGAGCCGACAGGTTCGGCATTTGTGATGTAGTTCTCTACTATCGCACGAAGAATAGCCTTTTTTCTGTCGTCCAATGCCATATTAATCAGCTCCTTTTTTGTTTTGTTAGCACTCACCTTAATAGAGTGCTAAAACCTATACTCATAGAATATCACTCTATACGAATTTTGTCAAGGGGTTTTTGTTAAATTTTTATGAATTTCGGTTAAATTTTTTGAGTACAGCCAAAAATTCGGGCGGCTGCGTTCTAAATTCGGACAAAGCATCATAACAATAATTACATAAAACAAAACCTGTCCGAGAGGAATCTCGGCGGCACGAAAGGAGAAAGTAAAATTGAATGAACAAAGGATTCTCGGCGTTCTCGGATACCTGCCTGACAGAATTCAAAAATTGCTCGCTGTGCTTATTTCAAAAGAAAGACCGGATATAGAGGAGATACGCCTGCGCAGCAACGCACCTCTGACCATCGGGGTCTGGGGCGAGAGCTGTTTTATAACACCGAACGGGGGAATAACAAATCATGAAAGTAATGCTTATAAAGTTGCGGCGGACGAAGTCCAAACCGCGTTCAGAAAAATCTGTGACAACTCGGTTTATGCTCACATTGAAGAAATATGCAGCGGATATATTACGCTCAGCGGCGGACACCGCGTCGGAATTTGCGGAAAGGCTGTCTGTTCGGAAGGAAAAATAGCCGCATTTAAAGAGGTAAGCTCTCTGAATTTCAGAATAGCGAACCAGATTCTCGGCATTGCCGACGGAGTAATGGACAAGATTGTCTGTGGCACCGATGTCAACAGCACCCTTGTAATAGCAAAGCCTCAAATGGGCAAGACCACACTCTTGCGCGATATTATAAGACAAGTATCGGACAGGGGCTTTAAATGCGGCGTTGCCGATGACCGCGGCGAACTCGGCGCGGTGTACGGCGGCGTGCCTTGTAACAACATCGGCGCACAGACCGATATAATAGACGGTGCGCCAAAGGCCGCGGCGATAGAGATGCTTTTGCGCACGATGTCGCCAAAGGTAATAATAAGCGATGAAATCGCGTCCGAAAAGGACGTTGAGGCAATCAGGCTTGCTGCCGGCACGGGCGTAAAGATAATCGCGTCAACCCACGGCGACAGCGCGGAAGAAGTACTTTGCCGTCCGATGCTCGCGCCGCTTTTCAGAGACGGAATCTTTGAACGGGCAATCATCCTGCGCCGCGACTTTTCAACGCCCGATTCGGTTACATATACCGAGGCGGTGGAGCTTTGAATGCGACACTAAAGACCGCTGCGGCGGCAATTATTGTTCTCGGCGGCGGATATATCGGCACTCTTTTGGCATCATACTATTCCGTTCGCGCCGCACAGATTGAACAGTTTATCGCGGCGCTTGTACAGATTGAATTTAACATCGGATTTTTAAAAATTCCGGCGGCAAAGGCTTTGAACCTTGCCGCAAATTCAAGGCGCGGTGCGGTCGGCAGAATTTTAAAAGAAGTCTCTGAGGATATGGATAGGTTTAAAAAGCCGCCGCCCGACGCATGGCGTGACGCAATGCGCCGAAACAAGCCGAGTCTGTGTATAACGGGCGAGGACGCGGAAATATTGATACAGTTTGCGGACAATCTCGGCTGTGGTGATGTCGAGAGCGAGCGCGGAAACATTCGCGCGGCGTGTGCAAAGCTGGAGCTTGCCGAACGAAGTGCAAAGGCAGAGCGCGACAGAATGAGCCGACTTTTAAAAGGTGTCGGAATGCTCGGCGGAATGTTGATTGCCGTACTGCTTTTATGATATACAACTAAGCGACACAAATTTTACAAATAACTTTTACAATCGGCTGTGTGCCGAAAAATATAACGGAGGTTAAACGAACAGATGGACGGAGTGGACTTGATTTTTAAGGTGGCGGCAATCGGAATATTGGTGGCGGTTTTGAACGTCCTGCTCGTTCGCGCCGGGCGCGAGGACCAGGCAATGATGACCACCATTGCCGGGCTTGTGGTTGTGCTTATGGTTGTCCTGCGTGAAATCAGCGGATTGTTTGACACAATAAAGTCACTGTTCGGATTATGATATGCTGATTAAAATTATCGGAATAGGTCTGTCGGGCGCGGTATTGTCTCTGATAATAAAACAGTACCGCCCCGACATTGCCATAGCCGTACCGATTCTGACGGCGGCGGCAATAACGCTTTTGTGTGTGCCTTATATCTCGTCCATGATAGATATGTTCGAACGAATCGCCGACCAATCGGGTATAAGTTCGCAACATCTCAAAATCGTTATCAAAATTATAGGCATAGCGTATATATGCCAATTCGCCGCGGACATATGCCGCGATGCCGGCGAGAGTTCGGTCGCCGCAAAGGTTGAGCTTGGCGGAAAGGTTCTTATTATATCCTTGTCCGTTCCGATAATATATGACCTTCTCGGGCTTGCGGCAAAGATAGTGTCTTTCGGCTGAACGGCGAAAAAATTTTTAAAGGATGCGCGGCACATATGACAATTTTGTTTAAAAGAATTTTAATAATATCTTCCGTAATATACTTGCTCTTGTTCGGAGGGGTATGCGTTCGCGCCGAGGAGACTCCCTCACCCGACGAAACGCGCCAAATCCTTTCGGAATACACCGATTTTTACGGCGATATATTCGAAAACGGAATCAATGACTTAGAGGACAAAAACATATTCTCGGATGCAATTGACGATTTTAACATAAAATCGATTATGAACAAGCTAAATTCGGGAGAGCTGTCCGTTTCACCGAGCGGAATTTTAAACACGATTATTCGGCTTTTGCTCGGCGAAGTTTATTCGGCGGCAGGACTTATGGCAACAGTTCTTACCGTTTCGGTTCTCGGCTCGTATCTTCAGGGTCTCAAAGACGGGTTCGGGTCAAACTCGGTTGCGAATTGTGCATTTTATGTTTGCTATATCGTGGCGGCAGGCGTAACGGCGGCGGCGTTTTATCAAGCCGCCGAATGTACAACCGCCGCGGTGAAAAACACCGCCGTATTTATGCGAATAATCGTTCCGGTTATGATAGGCGCGCTCACCGCAAGCGGTGCGGCAATATCCGCCGCAACCCTCGAACCTGCCATGCTCGGAATGATAGAGGTTGCCGTATGGATATCGGAAACGGTTTTTGTACCGGCGGTTATGATTTCGGCGGCGCTGAATATCGTCAACGGAATGTCCGACAAATTCAAAACCGACAGAATGATAAAACTTTTGAACAATGCGGTCAAGTGGGGAATGTCAATCGTCCTGACCGTATTCGTGAGCCTTGTCGGGCTTAAGAGCATTGCCTCTTCCGGGGCAGACGGCTTGGCAATAAAACTCAGCAAGTTCGCCGCGTCAAACCTGATACCGGTTGTCGGCGGAATACTTTCGGAATCGGTCGAAACGGTTATGAATTGCAGCGCACTTATAAAGAACACGGTCGGGATAGTCGGGATAATCTGTCTTGCCCTGATTGCCCTGCGCCCGATACTCAAAATTGCCGCAATTCTCATACTCTTTCGCATTTCGGCGGCTCTTGCCGAACCGGTTTCCGACCCGAAAATCATTACCTGTATATCACGGCTCGGCGACTCAATATCGGTGCTTTTTTCAATTCTGGCGGCCGTCACCGTGATGTTTATAATCGTGGTGACGATTATGATAAACGCCGGCAACAGCGCGGTGTTTTTCGGAAGGTGAGGAAAAATGACAGAGCTTTTAAAAAACATAGTTATGTCGGCATCGGGGATTATAGTGTTCGGCTCGGTATGTGAAATGATTCTTCCTGACAACACATACAAAAAATATGTGCATCTTGCGATTGGTCTGATGCTGATTCTGGCGTTTTTATCGCCGTTTATAAACCGAAATTATCGGTTCGACTTTGAAATTCCGACCTCGGCGGCATCGGTCAGACTTTCCGAAACGGACGAAAAAACACGCGGCGAAGTAATTCGGATATACACCCAAAAGCTCAACGAGCGAATAAGCAAAACAATATCGGATGCAACCGAAACAAAAGCGACCGCACAGTGCAGCATCGCGGACAGCAATGACAAGTTCGGCGAGATAAAATCGGTCAGAGTGACGGTCACAATGCCGTCGGCGATAGATGCCGAAAGAACAAATAATATTATCAAAGACAAAATCTATGATATGTACGGAGTGAACAAAAATAATATTTCGGTAAAATTTTGCGATAATAAGTGAGGAATTCATATGACATTAAAAGATTTTTTTCCAAAGCCGTCCGCCGACAATGACGGCGACCGAAAAAAGCCGAACAAAATAATTATTTTTGTAATAATATCGGCGGTTGTTCTGCTTGCCGCGTCATCTTTTTTTGACTTTAAAAGCAATCCGGGCGGCAAATCCGCCGCAGCCTCGGACGATTTTGACGCAGCGGCATACATAACCGAACAGGAACGGCGGCTCGAACAGATATTGGAAAAAATCAACGGCGCAGGCAAGGTTTCGGTGTATATAACTGCGAGCGGCGGCGGCGAAAAAACGCTTGCGCGCGACAGCAAGAACAAAATGTCAAAGGATTCGGACAATGGCGACGAGAGCTATGACGAGGAGAGCGACAGCACCGTTGTCGGAACAAAATCGGGCGGCGAGCCGTATGTCACCGAACAAAAGATGCCCGAAATAGACGGAGTTTTGGTTGTGGCAAGCGGTGCGGCATCGGAAAAGGTGAGACTTGAAATATATGACGCGGTAAAGGCTCTTTACGGGATTGCGGCGCACAGAATTAAAATTTCGTACTGAATTTGTCCGCAAAATTTTTATACGGGAAAATATAATGATAACTAATATCAGGTTAAGCTGCATATAATGTAAAAAAAGAATCATATAATAAAGAAAGGAAACAAAGAAATGAGCAGTCAAAAACAAAAGTCACAAAATTTTAAATTCAGAGGAAAGCAAATACTGTTGCTGGGGTTGGTTGCGCTTGTTATTTCGGCAGGCTATTATCGGTGGACAATCGAAAGAGAGGAACTCGCAAGTTCGATTCCGACGGCAAACGAAGCCCTTCCCGTTGAGGCGGACGGCGGCGATAACAAGGGTGATGAAAACAAGGACAACAACGGCACGGAACAAAAATCGGGCAATAACCAAAATGACAACGGCGGCACACAAAGTGAGGATATTGCGAAACTGCGCAAGGACAGGGATTCGGCACGCAGCGCCTCGGTCGAGGAATGGAAAAAGCTTAAAGCCGATGAAAAAAGTTCGCAAGAGAGCCGCAAGGACGCCGAGAATAAAATAAAACAGGCGACCGAATCAGCCGATGCCGAACGCCGCGTCGAAACGCAAATTAAAGCAAAAGGCTATGATGATTGCTTTGCATACATAAGCGAAAACGGCATCTCGGTAACGGTCAAGGGCGGACAGATTGACGGTTCAAAAGTTGCGGCAATGAAAGATATAATCGTGACCGAAACGCATATACCCGTCAAAAACATAAAAATCAATGCAATGTAGAATATATGAGTTATAGGGCAAAGCCCATTTTAACAGAGCATATATGTAATAAATCGGGCGACCCTGTGAGGTCGCCCTTAAAGTTATATATTATACTATCAAAAGTGCCGCGCCGATTGTTCCGGCATCGCCCTTTAATTTCGAAACGGTAATCTCAGTATCCGAATTCATTGCCGATTTGAGCGGTGTCAAAAGCATATCGCCGACATTTGTTATGCCGCCCGACAGCACTATCATATCGGGATCAAAGATATTGACGATTCCCGATAACCCGACCGCAAGATATTTTATATATTCATCAAGCACGGCTTCGGCAACGTCGCACCCATCGGCAACAGCCTTGAAAAACAGCTTTCCGTCAAGCTTATTTCCGTTATCCGAATATATCTTATGCAAAACGCTTTCGGTATTTTGCACCGCCGCCGCTTCCGCCGAACTTACCAGAGCCGCAGCGGATGCGTACTGTTCAAAACAGCCTTTCATTCCGCACGGACATTCTCTGCCGTTCATATCGAGAGAAAAGTGTCCGATTTCGCCGGCGCTTCCCATTCCCTCATAAATTTTGTTATTGATGATGATACCGCCGCCGATTCCTGTTCCGAGAGAAACCATAACAAGGTTTTTAACGGCGTTACCGCTGCCGCAGATTGCCTCGCCCAGCGCGGCGCAATTTGCATCATTCGAAACCTTAACGGGGATGTTCAGCTTTTCCTCGATCGCGGCTTTGAGGTCAAGGTCATTAAACGGAATGTTCACCGCATTCACCTTTCCGCCGCGGATTCTGCCCGGTGTGCCTATTCCGATACCCGAGATATAATACTCTTTCATTATTTCGGCGCATTTTTCCGAAATATCATCAATCAGTTTTTCCGCGCTTGAACAATCCGTGGGAATCTGTGATTTATACACCAACTCGTTATTTTCGTTTAACACACCGAACTTTATTTCCGTTCCGCCGATGTCAACGCCAAGGCGGTCGCTTGAATATGCCTCGCGGTCACAAATCAGCGTAACATCGTTGTGTACTTTAAGCATTGACGCCGGCATCTCGGTTGAAATGCTGCTTGTCAAAAGCGATGCAACCGCATTGTGCTTATTCTTTCCGCCGGCAAGCAAAATTATCTTTCTCGCCTTTAGGATTGTACCCATTCCCATTGTCAGAGCTTGAGTCGGCACGTCCGAAATATCGTCAAAGAATCGCGAGTTTGCCTGAATCGTGTTTTCGGTCAGGTCGGTCAGATGTGTGCGCGAATTGAGATTTTCGCTCGGCTCGTTAAAGCCGATATGTCCGTTTTGACCTATACCCAATACCTGAAGGTCAATACCGCCGTTTTGTTCGATAAGCTTTTCGAAATTCTCGCATTCGGCGGTTGTGTCCTCGCACAAACCGTTGAGAATATGGGTGTTTGATATATCGATATTTATTTTTGAAAACAAGTTTTTATTCATAAAATAACGATAACTTTGGTCATTATCCGCCGAAATCGGATAATATTCGTCAAGGTTAAACGTGCGGATTGTTTTAAAGTCAATTTCGCCGCGTTTGTTCATTTCGGCAAGCTCTCCGTACATTCCTATCGGCGTTGACCCCGTTGCAAGCCCGAGAACGCTGTTCGGATTGGTTTTTACCTGTTCGGCAACGATTTTTGCCGCCGCCTTTGACATTTCATCATAATTATCGCATACTATAATTTTCATCTTGTTCATACCCCTCTGAAAGTATAATCTTTTCACTTATATAATAATCCTGTTTTATAAAAAAGTATATGCACGATATACAGTTTTTTTTGCACTTTTCGCAAAACGCCGCTGCGGCTCGAAATGTTATCACCGCGGCATATTTGATTCGGGTTCAATAAGGGGGCTAAAAGTCCCGTCATTCAACGTTTTCAGTGAGGGATTGTATCCCGTCACTGAAAAAATTAAGGGGAACACGCCGCCAACTCGAGGCGGAGACATCTTAATTTAGTTATATTTTTTATTTTTTTGCCAAAAATAATAAATATCAAAAAACGGAGGTTCGGCTATGATAAGAATTAACGGCGAAGGCGTATCGGGCGGTACGGCGATTGGAAAAATAGTTTTTTTGAAAAAGGACAAACCGAATATTGAAAAAAGAAAGGTTCGGGATACCGCGGCGGAAATTATGAGATACCGAAAAGCGGCGGAATCGGCAAAAACAGAATTGGATAACCTTTATAAAACCGCTCTCGAAAAGAGCGGTGCGGAAACGGCGGAAATTTTTGAAATTCACAAGATGATGCTCGATGACAGGGATTTTATCGATGATACGGAAAGAGAAATCACCGACCGCGAATGCTGTGCCGAATGGGCAGTATCGGAGACCTCGGCACGGCTGGCAAAGCGCTTTTCGGAAATGGACAGCGAATATATGTGTGCCCGTGCGGCGGACATCAAGGACATATCGGACAGGCTTATTTCGATTCTCACAAACGGAAAAGGCAGCGATGACGGCTTATCCGACGACGGAAAATTAATCGTCTGTGCCGATGAACTTACGCCGAGCGAAACCGTGCGACTTGACAGAGAGCGCGTTGTCGCTTTTGCCACAAGGTTCGGTTCGGCACAGTCGCACACAGCGATACTTGCGCGCGCAATGGATATTCCGGCGATTATCACACTCGGGAACGCTCTGTCCGACGCGTATGACAAAATGGATGCAATTGCCGATGGTGACGAGGGCTGTTTATACATCGAGCCGACCGCCGAGGTAACGGAGAGAGAGCGGTATAAGATTGATAAAGAGCGCAGACACCGCGAACGCCTGCACAGGCTTGTCGGAATGGAAAATATTACATTGGACGGTCACAGGGTTATGCTCTATGCAAACATCGGTTCGCCCGATGACGCGGCAAGCGCCCTTGAAAATGACGCGTCGGGAATAGGTCTTTTCAGAAGTGAATTTTTGTATATGGAAAGCAGCGGCTATCCGAGCGAAGAAAAGCAATTCGAGGCATATAAGGGCGTGCTTGAAAAAATGGGCGGCAAAAAGGTAATAGTCCGAACGGTCGATGTCGGCGCGGACAAAAAAATCGGATATTTCGGGCTTGAACACGAAGAAAACCCGGCTCTCGGGTTCAGGGCAATCCGCATATGTCTTTGCCGCGAAGAAATTTTCAAAACTCAAATCCGCGCATTATTGCGAGCGTCCGTATACGGAAAGCTGTCGGTTATGCTGCCGATGATTACATCGGTCGATGAGGTAAGAGAGTCGCGGCGGATAATCAACGAGGTCAAGACCGAGCTTAGGGGCGCGAACATACCTTTTGACAACGCGGTTGAACTCGGTATAATGATAGAAACCCCTGCGGCAGTGATGATAAGCGACCTGCTTGCGCGCGAAGTAGATTTTTTCAGCATAGGCACAAATGACCTTACCCAATACACGCTTGCGGCAGACAGACAAAACCCGAATATCGCACGGTTTTATGACCCCCACAGCACCGCGGTTTTGAGAATGATAAAACAGACAACCGACAACGCGCACCGAGCGCGCATATGGTGCGGAATCTGCGGCGAGCTTGCCGCGGACGAGAGTATGACCGAAACATTTCTTGCGATGGGCATTGATGAGCTTTCGGTTTCGCCGCGTGCGATTTTGCCGCTTAGAGAAAAGATAAGAAACACGAATGTTTCGGCAATAAAAGATGATATTCTCGGCGGATTTTAAACAATGCGGAATTTAAATATACCGGCAAATCAAAATAATTTTAATGAATTAATCGCCGTCCCCTGTTCCGCCGTGCCTACCGCGGCGGCAATGAAAAAATTATTTTGATTTTATTCGACAAAACCGAGCCGCGGCGAAAATTTCGCCGCGGCTCGTGATATATAATAATAACTCTCTCATTGTTTTTAGATGTTTAAATATCGCTTTACTTTTTATAATAGTCAGGAATAACCCTGTATCCCCCGACTCCGGGCTGAAAAATTTCACCACCTGTTGCCACAGTAACATTAAAATGTTCTGCTCCTTCTTCCTTGTCAATATAGTACTTTGCTTTGCTTATACTGCCGAACGTTCCTATTCCTTCAGTTTCAGATGTAAACTCAAATACATCCGATTTACCGTCAGCCCACAGAACTTTTGCTTTATTTTTACCATACGGTATGACTTTAATTTTCAAAAATTTATAAGCAAATTGAGGGTCGCTGGATTGTGTATAATACCATATCCCCATAAAATTAGAATGACTATCGTTTGTATAATGGTTATTACTTTCTTTCAAAATATCATCAGGGTTAATGACAGTATAATCTTTTTTATTAAATCCGTCAATCTCTGACAATTCTTTTATTTTTTTATAACTGCCATTCCCTGCATCTATGCAGTAATCGCCATATCGACTTCCACTTGCAAAAAACATAAGCGTTATAGTATCATCAGTTAATTTTAAACTTCCTATACCTTTATTTGAAAAGCTGTCAATAAATCCAAAACTTGCTGTATCTGAGTCTATATACACATTTTCTTGTCTTACGTTTACACTTTGGATTCCATCCAGCTTAAAAGCCGTTGCCCAAAAGCTGATTGCAGCACCTTGCTGTTCATAAATTATGACATAATAATCTTCTGGATATACCGTATGCGCCCAATATCCGGTATAATCTTTAGCCAGAGCTTTTTCCATATTATGCTCATTCTTTTTTCTCTTATCTTCATTAAATTTTTTAATCTCATAGTCATAAGTTACCTCTGTAGTATAGTCGGCATCGGGTTGCATTGTATCTTTATCAGTACAGCCGTATAAAAAAAATAAAACAATAACTAAAAATACTAAAATTATCTTTTTCATAAATTTCTCCTACTCTTTGTTTAGCTTTTATCATTAATCTTTTGTATACAGTTTTTTGATATAAATTAACTAAAAATGAGAGTGTTCGCACCGCAGACTTAGCATTGCAATTTTAGATACAAATTATATTAATTTATTAGCATCTATTAAGATTTCCATCTGTTAAGCTTGCCATTATAGCATTGTCCTTCAAACATGTCTGTACCATCTGCTGAAATTACATAGTATGTTAATGTAGTTAGATGGTCATCAACGCGTCCTTTCAACATAAACTGATAATAATCTTTCCCATCACAGTTATGGATACCGTCACATACTAAGACATTTTCATCTCCGTTAACCCACGTTCCTAAATCGCCAATCCAATTTTTTAATGCATTATACGCCTCTTCTTCGGAAAGACTCGCGGCATTTGCGGAATTTGCGGAATTTGCAGTACTAAAAAATGCATCCTCAACATTTCGAACGGCATTTGACCACTGCGCCATAATTAACCTGTCCGTATCTGTTGTCCGTTTGTATGCATTCATATTCTCTGCGTCCCTTACAGGAGTAAAATCATAAACGTTTACAACAGGAACATTTCTACGCTCTTCCGATACAGCAGACGGACCCTCAACAGAACAATAATCAATTACCGAAGTATCTCCATGCGCTATATTATCTGAGATAAAAGTGATTTGTTCTATATATCCGTCGGCCCATGCGATTTCCGCTTTGTTATTACCTTTGTCTGTTACTGTTATCGGTTCATAATCGTCAGGCTTAGGATCAGTAATTCCGACGTAATACCATGTTCCCAAATGGCTCTGATAATTATATGTATTCGCAACATTATTGTCATTATCATCAACGGCTTGATTTTCACCTATCATTACTTTTCTTTCCGGAGCAATCCAGTTAATACTCATACCGAAAACTTCACAGAATCCACGAAGCGGAACGTAAAACGTATCATTATAAAGCATCGCCGGTACGTCAAGATTCTTTACACTTTGACTTTCATCTTCACCGACAACTTTATATATATTGCTGTTTTCGGCTATAAATACATATTGCTGTGATTTATCATAGTTTGAAAAAACCGCCTTTTTTTCAACATCGTTATAATCAGCCGAAAATCCCATTAATTCAAAGATAGGCTTAATCTGAACCATTGTACGATCGTTTACAATTATGGGTTTGTTAGTATTATTTTCATAAACATTTTTATTATTGTAATAAACCGATAAATCATCCGAAAATGTATTGATTTCAACCGCTCCTGCATATAATGACGAAAACATCGATATCGCCGCAGTAATTCCGGCGATCGTGCTTAAAAATTTTTTATTCATAAAATTTGTCCCTCCACATTTATATATGCAATGCCAAAACGACACTGCGTTTTTTAAGTTTTATCTCTGATTTGCTAAGTCTGCTGTGCAAATACTCTCTTTCGGCTTGATATTTATCCCTATCAACAGCAAACCAGATTTTTAGTCCACAATTTCCATAACTCGCCCCCGTTTCTTATTTATCTTACGCGCTTTTAATTACAATATAATCTTGCAAATTAAAAAATGCGCCAATCCGAAGACTGACGCATAAAAAACGCAAGCTCCGGAATTGTCGCCAAACAAAAAATAAACACTAATGTTCAAAAACACATATGTACAGACAGAGCATTGCATTTTTACAAATGCCAATAACACATGCATTCTTGATTTAAAAGCATTGGTTCTTGTATTTATTTTTCATTTGGCTTTTTTATTATAGCACACCAAATTTTAAATTGCAAGAAAAATTTTTACAATCAAAAAAGGCGCACCAACCGAAGTCAATGCACCAAAAAATGCAAGCTCCGATTTGTCGCCAAACAAAACTTTATCAAACGGGGATTTCCTTACGGGAATACCATTGCGTATCTGATACCTTTACAGATATACATTTATACAGTCATACATATTCACATAGTCGATTTGATTAGAGATTGCATCTTTTACAATTCTAAATCGACTACATAAAGCTGTATAAAGCTGCATAAGACTGTATAAAAAAAGCACAATGTATCCGTAAGATAACAAAAAATCCCCTATATTAAATTGTAAAGTTTTATTTGGCAATTTTAAGTATAGCACAACTTTAATATTTTGACAAGACCTTTTTTAAAATATTGTAAAAATTTTGATGATTTCGTGTGGAAAATCAAAATAATGCGGTTCACCGCGCAATTTATCGAACATCTCACGGGCGCCCACACGGGGGCGCCCCTACGGGAATGGGATATACATCTTATTCGGTAAAACCACATCGGGATGTCGGGGACGCCATCCCACCCACACGAACGAATGACGTAAATAACGCGGAATAACCGCAACGGAAAAATTATCAAAAAAATTATCAAAATAACAACAGCCGTTCGCGCAATCACACGGACGGCTGTTATTCACAAAACGGAATTAATTTTTGTCCTTGCCCAAAACGTTGTCCTTGAAGAAAAAAGTTATTGCCCAAAGACCGGCAAGGCCGACAATCGTAAAAATGATTCGGCTGAAAACCGAGAGCTGTCCGCCGAAAAGCGAGCCGACAATATCAAAGCCGAAAATGCCTATGCTGCCCCAGTTTATCGCGCCGACAATCGTTAAGATTAATGCAACTGCGTCCATTTTAAATTATTCACTCCTCATAAAAAATTTATCTTTCGCTTATATTATTTCACGGGCATAAAAAATTATACGCACATCACCGCGGCGAACCGAATTTTTCATTATTTTTAAAATAGTATTAAAGTTTAAAAAATTTATATAAAATGACAAAATTTTCCTTGACACAAGGGGCGTTTCGGATATATAATTGATGTATATAAATGCGGCAATAACGGGCAAAACGGAATGGTAAAAAAATTAAATTTTAATATAAATTTCAAGGAGGATGTCACATATGACATATTTTGAAAATGTAGCACCAATCTGTGTACTGTGTTCGGCAATTATCGGTTTGATTTTTGCGGTATTTAAGTTCGTCCGGGTGAAAAAATGTCCCGAGGGCACACCCGAAATGTCTAAAATTTCCGCCAAAATCCGCAAGGGCGCAATGGCGTATCTGAAACGTCAGTATAAAACGGTTTCGGTATTCTTTATCGTAATGCTGATAATTCTTATCGTAATGAGTTCTCTCGGGGCTTTAACGTGGTTCGTTCCCTTTGCATTTTTGTCGGGCGGATTCTTTTCGGGTCTGTCGGGCTTTGTGGGAATGAAAACCGCGACCTATGCGAACTGTCGCACCGCCGAGGGCGCAAGGCAGGGACTTAACAAAGGTCTTAAAATTGCGTTTTCGAGCGGAACGGTTATGGGTCTGACCGTGGTCGGTCTCGGTCTTTTGGACATAAGCGTATGGTTCTTGATATTAAAGGCGTTCTATGGCAATGACGCGTCCGCCATAACCGGCGCGATGCTGACGTTCGGAATGGGCGCAAGCTCGATGGCTCTGTTCGCGAGAGTCGGCGGCGGTATATTCACAAAGGCGGCGGACGTGGGCGCGGACCTTGTCGGAAAGGTCGAGGCGGGAATCCCCGAGGATGACCCGAGAAACCCCGCGGTTATTGCGGATAACGTGGGCGATAATGTCGGCGATGTTGCCGGAATGGGCGCGGACCTTTATGAATCATATGTCGGTTCGATTATATCCGCCGGCGCGCTTGCCGCCGCGGCATTCTCAAACGATGCAAGTTTATCGATGATTGGCGTAATTATCCCGATGATGATTGCGGCAATCGGAATTATTTCATCTATAATAGGTACTTTTTTTGTAAGCACTTCCGAGGGCGCATCTCAGAAAAACCTTCTCGGTTCGCTGCGCAGAGGAACATACATAAGCTCAATTCTGTCGGCTGCCGGCTCGGCGGCTTTGATATTCGGACTTATGCCCCAAAACAGCGGAATATTCTGGGCGGTAATCTCGGGTCTTGCCGCTGGCGTTCTTATCGGATTTTTCACCGAATATTATACCTCAGATTCATATAATCCGACCAAAAAACTTGCTTCATCGTCAAAAACGGGCAGCGCAACAATTATTATTGACGGTCTTGCTCTCGGAATGAATTCAACGGCGATACCCGTTATTATAATTGCCCTGTCGGTTCTCGTAAGCTATTTTGTATCGGGCGGCGCAAACAGCTTTGCTCTCGGTCTTTACGGCATAGGCGTATCGGCGGTCGGAATGCTCTCTACTCTCGGCATCACTCTTGCAACGGACGCATACGGTCCTGTTGCCGACAACGCCGGCGGCATTGCCGAAATGGCAGGCTTAAATGACGAAGTTCGCAACCGCACCGATGCTCTCGACTCGCTCGGCAACACCACCGCGGCAACAGGCAAGGGCTTTGCCATAGGCTCGGCGGCTCTGACGGCACTTGCGCTTATCGTTTCGTATACGGATAAGGTTAAAAGCTTTGGCGGAAGTCTTGAACTCACCATTACAAGTCCGACCGTTCTTATCGGCTTGTTTGTCGGCGCAATGCTGCCCTTCCTATTCAGCGCATACACGATGCAGGCTGTCGGACGCGCGGCGCAAAAGATAGTCGTTGAGGTTCGCCGCCAATTCAAAGAGATAAAGGGTCTTATGGAAGGCAAGGCTGAGGCGGATTATGAGACCTGTGTCGATATATGCACGCGTTCGTCATTGCACGAAATGATTCTGCCTGCGGCTCTCGGCATAATCGCACCGCTTGCGGTCGGTTTTATTCTCGGCGTGAACGGCGTTGTCGGAATGCTCGCAGGTGCGCTTGTATCGGGATTTGCCATGGCGATAATGATGGCGAACTCGGGCGGTGCGTGGGATAACGCAAAGAAATATATCGAAGCAGGTAATTTCGGCGGTAAGGGTTCGGATAATCACAAAGCCGCCG
>OIYO01000582.1_pt1 | contig 28294 bp, 23 predicted proteins | sample 1588191 | NCBI WGS metagenome assembly OIYO01 (sample SAMN03283275) | human gut metagenome | biome: human-associated habitat; material: feces | host: Homo sapiens | place: Peru | collected 2012 | reverse complement strand
TTCTTGCTTAAGAAGCGGTAAAGTTGAAAGAGCTTAATTAGCGGAAATCAAGCCAGCCTGTGAAGGCTGGCTCTTTTTATTTTTCTATTTTTCTTCTACTGCTATCATAATCCTTTTGTATTAATCCACATAACCTTCTTTAAAATCTTCTATCCACTCATCCTCTTTCTTTTCTGTATCTGTTACTTCTCCGGTTATTGCTTCATATTTTGGATAAACCAAACGAAACAAATATATAAAATCTGCTCCATCACTTGCCATAGATTCCATAATATCTGCCGCTTCGTTTGGATGTTTCATGCCCCAGTCCACCGTTAAGCGATTGTCTGTTGTGAATCCATATTCTTTTGCTTTTTCAACAACCGCACGGACTCTGTCCTCGCTTCCGATATTTCCCGGATTGATACGTATCTTGTCCGCACCGTTTTCCATCGCTGCGATTGCCAGTTTATAATCAAAATGAATGTCTGCTACCAGCGGAATATGAATTTGCTTTTTGATCTCTCCCAGTGCTCTGGCAGCCTCCATTGTCGGCACAGCACAGCGGATGATCTGACATCCTGCTTTTTCCAGTGTCAGGATCTGCGCGACCGTCGCCGCTACATCTTCTGTTTTGGTATTCGTCATAGACTGGATCAGAATCGGATTTCCGCCTCCGATGACCCGGTTGCCGATTTTCACAACTCGTGTATTTGCTCTGCTCATTGTCTTTCCTCCATTTATTTTCTCCGTGATGGCATAAAAATCTTATTTTATTATAAGACAATTTTTTCTCCGGCACAACCGTCTTTTCTCTTGCAATTTTTTCCCAAATTTTCTATAATGCTAGGAGTGATTTTTTTTGATTCAACTGGAAAGGAAGACATACAAACGATGAAAAAGATGATCCTCGTAACCTCGCCGCCGGCGTGCGGAAAGACATACATTTCAAAACAGCTCGCCAAGGAGCTGAAACACGTTGTTTATCTCGACAAGGATACGGTCATTCCGCTGTCGAACCGCGTTTTCAAAGCGGGCGGACAGGAAATCAACCGCAGTTCTGATTTCTTCGAGGAGAATATCCGCGATTATGAATATGAAGTAACGGTCAATTTCGGACTGGAGGCACTCGAGTATGACGATATTGTGCTGATCAACGCACCATTCACACGCGAAGTGCATGATGAGAAGTTCCTGAAAGACTTCTCCAAAAAGCTCGCTGACCATGGTGCAAAGCTTGTTGTGATCTGGGTTGTCACAAAACCGGAGATCTGCCACCAGCGCATGATCGACCGCAACTCCGTGCGCGATACGTGGAAGCTGGAGCACTGGGATGAATATGTGAAAACGATCGACTACTCCATCCCGGAAGCACTGAAGAAAATGAGCAGCTGCCTCGATCTGATGCTGTTCTACAATTCTTCGGATGAAGAATATCGGAAATCCATGGAGATGGTTATCTCCCGTCTCGAAGACGAATAACAACTAAAAAAAGAGAATTTTGCCGGACTTCATTTTTACAGTCTGCAAAATTCTCTTTTTATTTTTATAGAAACTATTTTCACATCCGATACAAAAGATAATCCGCCGCTGCCGCCCACAGCACCCAGGAAACGCAGAGAACTGCGAACACACTCTTATATCCGAGCACGGCAAAGTGGACGCGCCATTTTTCCTTCTGCGTGAATTTCTCCGGGTTTTTGCCTTTTACCATCAGCATTCCGGCGATCACGAACATGCCGAGGGCCGCGATCAGCAGCAGTCCGTCTTTCACCGCCTCAAGGGCAGCGCGGAACGTGAATCCCCCAAAGAGGAATCCTCCCAGCAGCAGCACAGCTGCCGCAGCGCCGCCGGAGAGCAGGCCGATTGTAAATGCTCTGCCGAGATCACGGCAGATGTTCTTTATCTTTTCCATGTTTTATAATTCCTTATTTTCTTCTAACGCATCACAGAAATGACATGCCACAAAGTGATTGTTGCCCACGTCTTTTAATTCCGGCATCTGCTGGCGGCAGATGTCTTTTGCGTACTTGCATCTTCCCTGGAATTTGCAGCCCGGCTTCGTGTTGATCGGGCTCGGTACCTCGCCTTCGAGGCGGATTTTTTTGCGGTCGCGCTCTGCCTCTACTTTCGGGTCCGGAATCGGAATCGCGGAGAGGAGTGCCTGTGTGTACGGGTGGCGCGGGTTGGCGTACAGCTCCTCGGATGTCGTCAGCTCAACGAGCGTTCCCAGATACAGAACCGCCACACGGTCGGAAATATGTTTGACCATCGACAGATCATGCGCAACGAAAAGATAGGTCAGACCCATCTTCTTCTGTAAGTCCACAAGCAGGTTGACGATCTGCGCCTGAATCGAAACGTCGAGTGCGGAGATCGGCTCATCGAGAACGATAAACTCCGGCTGCACGGCAAGCGCACGCGCGATACCGATTCGCTGGCGCTGTCCGCCGGAAAACTCGTGCACGAAACGGTTCGCATGCTCGCGGTTCAGTCCGACCAGCTCCAGATATTTGTAGATCATCTCCTGGCGCTCTTTTTTATTCTTCGCCAGATGATGAATATCGATTCCCTCTCCGATGATGTCGGCAACTGTCATACGCGGGTCAAGCGATCCATACGGATCCTGAAAAACCATCTGCACCTGCTTTTTGAAGGCAAACCGCTCTTTTCCGTTTAAGGCGTGGACATCGGTTCCCTTGTAGAGCACCTGTCCGTCTGTCTTGTCATACAGGCCAATGCACGTACGGCCGCACGTTGTCTTTCCGCATCCGGATTCGCCAACCATTCCAAGTGTCTCACCTTTGTAGATATCGAAGGAGACATCATCCACGGCCTTTAAGGTCGCATGGTTTCCGACCTGAAAATATTTTTTCAGATGGGAAACGGAAAAAAGCACTTCTTTTTCGTTATTTTCCATTACAGTTCTCCTCCTTCCAGATCCGGCATTTCTACTTTCGGAGCCATCGGGTGATGGAGCCAGCAGGCAGCCTTATGCTCGCCGCCGAATTCCGTTGCCTCCGGCATCTCTTCCTTACAGATCGGCATACAGTAGCTGCACCGCGTGCAGAACGGACATCCGACCGGCGGGTTTAAAAGATCCGGCGGAGTTCCCGGAATTGTTGCGAGTTCCTGCTTGTTCTTCAGATCCAGACGCGGTACGGAACGGATCAGCGCCCAGGTATACGGGTGACGCGGGCGATAGAAAATGTCCTCACACGTTCCGCTCTCCACGATGATGCCGGAATACATGACAGCAATCTTCTGTGCGATATTTGCCACAACACCGAGATCATGTGTGATCATGATGACGGATGTCTGGTTTTTCTTCTGCAGATTCTTGATAATATCGAGAATCTGTCCCTGAATCGTCACATCGAGTGCGGTCGTCGGCTCGTCACAGATCAGAATTTTCGGGTCGCAGGCAAACGCAATCGCGATCATAACACGCTGACGCATACCTCCGGAGAATTCGTGCGGATACTGTCTGACACGTTTTTCCGGCTCCGGGATGCCGACCATGCGCAGCATCTCGACAGCTTCCTTTGCCGCTTCCTGTTTTGTCATATTTTTATGGCCCATCAGATTTTCCATAATCTGTTTTCCGACACGCATCGTCGGATTTAAGGAAGCCAGCGCATCCTGGAAAATGATTGCGCACTCGCCGCCTTTGTAATGCTGCCACTGTTTTTTGTTGTATTTCAGAATATTCTCTCCATGATAGAGAATTTCACTGTTCTCTTTGATCTCACCCTGCGGCGCCTTGATGAGGCCCATGATGGATTTCGCCGTTACAGATTTTCCACAGCCGGATTCGCCTACAATTGCAAGCGCCTGACCTTTCTCGAGAGAAAACTGTACACCGCGGACTGCCTTTACTTCACCGGCATAGGTGTGATAAGAGACTCTTAAGTTTTTTACTTCCAGAATCGGATTGTTTTGTTCGTTCATATCGTTATCTCCCACTTATTACTGGCGAAGTCTCGGATCAAGGGCATCGCGCAGGCCGTCTCCCAGAAGGTTAAATGCCATAACGATGATACAGAGCACGAGACATGGGAACAGAAGCTGTGACGGATAGAAATCCATGTTCTGCTGTCCCATCGAAATCAGGACACCAAGGCTGATCGACGGTGCTTTGAGGCCGATGCCGAGGAAGCTAAGACCTGCCTCTGTAAAAATAAACATCGGGATTGCCGTCGCCGTATCCAGAATCAGGATACCCAGCATGTTCGGTACATAGTGTTTTAAGATGATGCGGAGCGGTTTTGCACCGAGTACCTCCGCCGCGTAAACGTATTCCGTCTCACGGAGCTGTTTGATCATACCGCGCACCTGACGTGCCGTGTTACACCATGCGGTGACACTAAGCGCGACCAGAAGTGCAAACAGGTTATTTCCAAGGATCATCATGATCAGAATCGTAAGAAGCAGAGACGGGATCGAGTTGATAACCTCGATGATCCGCATCAGAACCTCATCGACCCAGCCGCCGAAATGTGCCATCAGCGCACCATATACCGTTCCGATGATGAGTTTGATTGCCGTTGCGACGATCGCGATGATCAGTGATGCCCGCGCGCCGACCCATACTCTGGAGAAGAGGTCACGTCCCAGGTTGTCGGTTCCAAACCAGTATTTTGACGATACGCCCTGGTTTTTCTCGGCGATATTCATGGATACATAATCATATCCTTTGATATGCGGTCCGATGATGACCATGACAAGCAGAATGCCGAGCACAACAAGAGATCCCATTGCGACCGGGTTTTTGCGGAGCCGTCTCCAGGCGTCCTGCCAGTAAGAAATGGTCGGGCGGTCAATCCGGTTCGCATCTTCCTCGGTGTATCCTATTACTTTAAATTTTTCCGGTGTTAATGCTGCCATAATATCCTCCTTATCTGCTCTTTCCTGTCAGACTGATTCTCGGGTCAACGACCACGTACAGCAGGTCCGTGATAAAGAGAACACCGATGTAAAGTGCTGCGATAATAACCGTCTCTCCCATGATAATGGAAAGATCCTGGTTATTGACCGCCGTCACATAATACTGTCCGATTCCCGGGATGGAAAAGATGCTCTCGATGAAGAAGGAGCCTGTGATACACATGGCAACCGACATCGGAAGCTGTGTGATGACCGGGATAAACGAGTTCCGAAGGATATGGCGGCGGATAATCTGTCCGCGGCTTAAGCCCTTCGATTCAGCAGTCAGCACGTAATCCTGATTGATCACATCGAGCATCGATGTTTTCAGCAGACGCGCATACGTCGCAATATAAGAAAAGCATCCTGTCAGGGTCGGAAGAATCGTGTATTCCCATCCTCCGAACCACAGATCCTTTCCCGCAGGCCAGCCGATCGTCGGCAGAACCTTCAGGTTACCTGCGAAAATTTTCTGAAGCATCAGACCAAAGATCAGGTTCGGAATGGAAATCAAAAGAACCGACAGGGCAATCACCATATAGTCCCAGAAGCTTCCCCTCCTCATTGCCGCAAGGATTCCAAGCAGCAGGCCGATCGTGATACCGACCAGCACCTGCTGGATACCAAGACGGGCGGATACCGGAAGGCGGTCATGAATCAGCTTCTGTACCGTCTGTCCCGCATAGACAACAGATTCTCCGAACTCTCCCTTGCAGATTCCCTTCATTGTGATCACATAGCGCTCCATCATCGGCTTGTCGAGGCCGTAGCGCTTATAGAGGTTTTCCTTTACGGTCGGCGAGAGCTTGCTCGCACGCTCCGTCAGCGGATCTCCCGGAACCGCTTCCAGAAGGAAAAACGTGGCCGTTGCAATCAGAAACAGTGTGATCAGCATTTCTGCAAAACGGCGCAGTAAATATTTTGGCATAAAAATCCTCTCCCTGTCCGGTCTTTCCCGACCGGAAATTTTTATTATGATAGCGAAAGAAGAGCCTATTGTTTCATAAGCCCTTCTTCCCTCATTTCTTCTGTTTTGCTGCTTTTTTTATTTCTGTACAGATGCTCTGTAAAGCTCCTGGCTTGCGCCGAAGGAGGATGTATAGAAATCTTTTACCCAGTTCTGATAATAGTAATGTTTATCAGAGTAGTAGAGAGGTGCAACACCGCAATCCTGTGCAACCAGCAGATCTTCCAGCTTCTGGTAAGTCTCAAGACGTTTTGCGTTGTCGTTCTCTCCGGTCAGAGAGTCGATCAGGCTGTCGTACTCGCTGTTGCTGTAGAGACCGTAGGAATCATAAACGCCTGTCTTCATGATATTCAGGAAATCCAGCGGATCGTTGTAATCGCTGAACCATCCGCCTACGAAGATATCGTAGTTCTTGTTATCACGCTCATTTGCAAGCATCTGGTAATCGCCAACGGTGTTCAGCTCTACCTTTACGCCCAGATTCTGGGAAATGGACTGCTGCAGGTACTCTCTCTCAAGCTGATTCTCGGTAGAAGAACCCTGGGACAGCAGTGTGATGGTGATGTCTTCCGGTTTGTCGGTAATGCCGAGCTCATCGAGTCCCTTCTGGAACAGCTCTTTTAATTTGTCAGAATTGCCTGCGTACTCGTCGTACTCATCTTTCATGGTCTCCGGTGCCTGCTCGCGGTAGGAAGTTCCGTCGAGGGTGATGGCCGGGGAAACGAAGCCGTAAGCTGCAGTGTATCTTCCGTAAACAGCAGATACCATCTCCTCACGGTTGATGGAGTAGGAAATTGCCTTGCGGATGTTTACGTTTTTCATCAGGCCGGATTTTCCGCCCTCAGACTGCTCGTAGCACAGAACCATAGTTCCCGGGTACTCGGTGGTCATGGTCTGCATATTGCCTGCTTCTACTTCTTTGTCATATTTTGCAATGTAATCGCCGGCAGCATCGAAAACGTCGAGCTGTCCGTTATCGAACATGGTTGCTGCTGTTGCGTTTTCTGCTACACAGTACCAGTTCACCTGATTCAGTTTTACGTTGTCCTTATCCCAGTACTGGTCATTTTTTACCCATGTCATGGAGTTATCTTCTACCAGGTTGGTCATGGCAAACGGTCCGTTGTAGACACATTTTGTCCAGTCTTTTCCCCACTGGTCTCCGGCTGCCTCTGCGACATCCTGACGGGTCGGGTAGAGCGGAGTTGCTACCAGCTTGGACTGGAAGGTCGGATCTGCTACTTTTAAGGTAACCTCGAAGGTGTAATCGTCCACTGCCTTGATTCCGATCTCATCGGCAGAGCCCTGTCCGTTATAATACTCCTCTGCTCCTGCTACGTTGAACAGGAAGAAAGAATAGGAATAGCCGTATTCCGGATTTAACAGACGTTTCCAGCCGTACTCATAATCTGCTGCGGTAACCGGCTGTCCGTCGGACCATTTTGCATCCTTTCTCAGATGGAAGGTGTAAACCAGTCCGTCGTCGGATACGTCCATGGACTCTGCACCGGCATACTCGAAACGGTCTCCGTTCTCATCTGCCACGTCACGCATCAGTCCTTCGTAGCACTCTGCCATCATCCAGCGCCATCCCATATCCTGTACATCGAAGTTGTTTCCGAAGGATGTTGCACGCAGATTAATCTGTCCGTCCACTTCACCTGCCGTCTCCGGCGCTGCAGAATCCGATGCCGCTGTACTGGTCGATGTTGCTGTGGTATTGTCAGCAGTTACTACCTGTGTCTCTCCGCTGCTTCCGCATCCGGCAAGAAGTCCGGCTGCCATGCATCCTGCTAAAAGCAGAGAAACGACTTTGTTTCTTTTTTTCATTGATGTTCCTCCTTCTGTTGTCGGCAGAACTGATCCCCGGTGTTCCGAAGCTTTCTGCACACGGGCGTTTTTATTTCTGAAAATTAACTTGATTTTTTTCTGTTATTCAGTCAATATTATGAAATAAACCTTTGTTTTTTCACATTTTTAACGTGAATTTTAGCCCAGACTTATAACAGAATATAAGGAAATCCCACTTTTGTCAATCCCCTTTTCATACAATGTCACTATGTTTATTTTCTGTGTCTGTTCACATATAAAAAGAGACTGCCGTTTTATCAGCAGTCTCTCCGTAAAGTTTTCTTTTTACTCTTCTTTCGCATCCATCTGCCGCAGACTGTGGATCAGCTCCTCACAGATCTCCAGCTCGCTCTTTCCGTCTGTTTCGATGATGATGTCGGCTGCGGCCTCGTATTTTTCACGGCGCTTGCTCATCAGATCTGCGATAAACGGAACGGTTTTGTTGTTCTCAATCAGCGGTCTGTCGTGGCTGTCTTTGACACGGTCTAAAATCGTCTCCGGCTTTGCAGTCAGAAGAACGACACGGCCATTCTTTTTCATCTCCACAACGTTGCACTCACGCATCGGAGTTCCGCCGCCGCATGAAATGACAACGTTTGTTCTCGACTGCATTTCGATCAGAAGATTCGTCTCGCAGTCACGGAAGTACTGTTCGCCGTAGGTCTCGAAAATATCGGAGATGCTCATACCGGCACGCTCTGCGATGATCTGATCCATCTCGATGATATCCATCGCAAACACGGTTTTGAGGTAATCGGAAATGGTGCTCTTTCCGGCTCCCATAAAACCGATCAGTACGATATTATAATTGAACAGCTTTCTTGCCTGAATCTTTTTGCTGTTTCTGGTGATGCTCTCGAAAACATCTGCCACTTCGTTTTTGTGGCGTTTTTCCTGCATCCGGCGGTTCAGCCATTCCTTCTGTTTTGCTTCCTGCTCCGGCTGGAGAATCGGCACGTTATTTGCTTCTTTATATACCATAATGTCCTCGACAATACGGTTTCTCATAAGCAGCGCATCCAGAATAATCTCATCGCACTGTCCAAGGCTTTCTCGTAATACTTCCAACTGATTCATGTTTTTATCCTTTCCAGACTTGTGTGTACTTGTTCGCACAGCCCTCTTCCGGTATTTTTGTCGTATTTTTTGACATTTTCTGTTATTATAGCAGTTGTCCTCCGGAATCACAACAAAAATTTGCACAAAGATACGAAAAGCCCATGGAATCTTTTCAGAAATCCATGGGTTTTGGTATATTCTTATTTAAGATCGTCTTTCGAACCCACATGACGCCTGTTCTCCCTGGCATCTTCTGTGGATAACTTTTCATCAGAGCTCAGAAAACTCAGCTCTGCCCCCCCCGACTTCAGATTCTTTTTCAGCTTTTCAATCTGAATCGAAGTCTGTTCTTCTTCGGATATGGTATTCAGCTCCTCGCAGATGGCATCTTTGATGTCGAGCAGACACTCGAGCATCAGCGGGCTGAAGGTACCGCATTCGCCGTTCAGGATCATCTCGATGGCTTTCTCGTGCGTGTATGCCGATTTGTAGACACGCTCGCTTGTCAGCGCATCGTAAACATCGGCAATCGATACAACCTGGGCTGCAATCGGGATCTCCTCACCTTTTAAGCCGTCCGGGTAACCCTTTCCGTCGTACCGCTCATGATGCCAGCGGCAGATCTGGTACGCAATCTGTACCAGCTTCTCGTCCTGATACAGTTCCAGGCTCTTCAGCATGGACGCTCCGATCAGGGTATGTTTCTTCATCTCCTCGAACTCTTCTTTCGTCAGCCTTCCCGGCTTATTTAAAATGTTCTCGTCAATGCCCATCTTTCCGATATCGTGCAGCGCGGATGCCGTTGTGATCATCAGCTGATCGGACCAGCTTAAGTGGTAGCGGTCTGTCTTCTGTACCAGACGCTCGAGGAGCATACTGGTCAGAACGTTGATGTGGTGGACATGAAGTCCGCTCTCTCCATTCCGGAATTCCATGATATGGCTCAGGATACTGATCATCATCTGATTGTTTTTCTCTTTTTCGTAAATCTGCTCGGTGACGAGCGTCACGAGACGACGCTGTTTTGCATATAATTTGATCGTGTTGAAGACACGCTGGTAAACAACTTTTGCATCAAACGGACGACTGATATAATCGGATACACCCTGCTCATACGCACGGCGCACAAATGCGGTGGAATCCTCGCTCGATATCATGATGACCGGAACCTCTTCAATCCAGTGGTTGCGGTTCATGTAGTCAAGCACTCCGAAACCGTCCATGCCCGGCATGACGATATCCAGAAGGATCAGCGCAAGGCCTGTTCCGTATTCTTCCAGCAGACGCAGGCACTCTTCGCCGGTGGAAGCCTCGATGATATCGTATTCATCCTGCAGAATCTCCGAGAGGATGATACGGTTCATCTCGGAATCATCCACGATCAGGATGCGCTGTTTTTCTCTGCGGTTTTCCTGACGGACAACATCGTCCTGACAACCCTGGATCTGGTCTTTCTCGGTGACAACCATGTTTTTCCGTTGTTTTGCAAGATACATCAGCTGGTCGGCACGCATCGCAGCTTCGCCGATCGTCTCATCTCTTGTCAGAACACCTCCTACGCTGACGGAAAGACGCATCTTCGAGTAGCCCGGCACCTGTGCCTCATGGATCTGTGACTGAATCTGTTTTAATTTCTGTACAAAGTTTTCCTCATCCAGCTCCGGCAGAAGCAGCAGAAATTCGTCTCCTCCGAAACGGATCAGACGGTCAGTACGTCGGATGCAGCGGTTGACAGTCTTTACAATGGTGTCAAGCGCCATATCTCCGGCATTGTGGCCGTATGTATCGTTGTATAATTTGAAATCATCGAGATCGATCATGGCTACGCCGCAGCAAAAGCTGGCGTCCCGGATCTGGTCTTCGAAGTAGCGGCGGTTGAATACTCCGGTCAGCGCGTCACGATACAGCTCTTCGCTGTAGCTGTTCAGCTTGCTTACCAGATTCTGGCGTCCTTCGGAGTCCATCAGTGTTTCATCGTCGAGACGGTTGATCATCTCGATCACGCATGGTTCTCCTTCGATCTCCACGTATCTTGCAATGACCTGATACACATTCGACGCAACGCATTCCAGTTTTGATTTCTGCGATTTCTCCCGCAGGGCTTTTTCGGAAATGCAGTTAAGGCACGGCATCGCTTTGTTCCATACTGCGTAGCATTCACACAGCTTGCCATTTTCTTCATCGATAACAAAATCTCCGATCTCATCCGGACGGAGAACCCGCACATACATGAAAATATTTTTCAGATGTTCCACCAGACGGTCTGCCTGTTCCTGTGTCATCTGAACATCTTTTCTGGATTCTTTCTTATTTATTTTTTCACATTCCGGCAATTCGGTCCGATTCATCTGTTTCCCTCTCTTCTCCCCGGTACACACAAAATTTCATTACCCCTTTGTGTGCTTCCGCGTTTGGGTACATTTCCCATTTTAATTACAGTTATACATATAGTGTAACGATTGTTTCCCGTTTCGTCAAGAAAAAAGTGTACAAAAACCGTCCTGTAATGGAAATTTATTCAAAAAACCGACCGGTTTTACGCGGTCGGTTTTTTCTTCTTACTTAACTATTTTCGTTTAAATACCGGGATCGAATCGATCGGTGCATCGGCGTGGATCGTCTGGCCGCCTTCATAGACTTTTCCGTCCCTTGTATCTTCCCAGGTTCCTGCCGGCAGATAAACGTCGCGGTCGAACTCGTTCAGATGGAAAATCGGCGCTACCAGGTAGTCGCTTCCGAACATGTACTGATCCTGCTGCTCCCAGCATTCTGCATCATCCGGGAACTCGTAGAACATTGCACGGATCAGCGGGGAACCGTTCTCGGATGCCTCGTCGTACAGTTTTTTGATGTAATCGTGCATCTCGATCCGGATATCATAGTATTTCTTCATGATCTTATAGTTCTCTTCGCCGTAGCTCCAGAGCTCGTTCGGCTGGCCGGTGTGCAGGTAGCCGCCGCCGAAATCACGGTCGTCGAGCATCGGAATGTTGTATGGGCCGCGGTCGCCGTGCATACGGAGGACAGCGGAATATACTGCAAACTCATACCAGCGGATCAGAAGCTGCTGGAAGTCCGGATCGTTGACATCGTCTGTCATGAAACCGCCGATATCGGTTGTCCACCACGGAATTCCGGCAAGACCCATGTTAAGACCTGCCTGTAACTGATCGTAGAAAGCTTCAAAGGTACTCGGAACGTCGCCGGACCATACGACATTGCCGTATTTCTGGCTTCCTGCCCACGCACAGCGGAGCAGGTTGACCACGCTTCCGTCGCCTAAATCTTTCATATTATCATAGAAGACACGGCTGTATAACTGCGGATAGATGTTGCTGCAGGAGAGCGCCGGTCCTTCAATATAGCGGTAATGATCGAAATCGTAAACACCGTAATCCGGCTCGGAGTTATCCAGCCAGAAAGCATCGATGCCGTAATCGTAGTAGTTCTTCTTGCATACGTCCCAGACATATTTTCTTGTCTCCGGATTGAACACGTCGATCTCAACGCAGTCACCCTGGAAATCGTATGTCTGCAGGGCACCGCGCTCAGTCCGGATCAGCAGTCCTCGGTCGAGCATCGGCCAGAAGTTCTCGCTTCTGCGGTCTACGCTCGGCCATACCGATACGATGACTTTGATTCCCATGGAATGCAGCTCATCGACCATGGCTTTCGGGTCCGGCCAGTATTTCTCGTCGAATTTCCAGTCGCCCTGTACGGTCCAGTGGAAGAAGTCGATGACGATCTGATCGATCTTGATACCTTCTTTCTGGTACTGGCGTGCTACCTCGAGAACCTCATCCTGGGTACGGTAACGCAGCTTGCACTGCCACAGTCCCATGCGGTCCTCCGGGAATTTCGGTGCACGGCCGGTCACTGCAGTGTAATTTTCCAGAATCTGCTTCGGGCCGTCTGCTACGGTCAGCCAGTAGTCCATCTGTTTTGTGGAGCGAGCGATCCACTCGGTGTAGTTCTTGCCGAACGTAACCTGACCGACTGCCGGGTTGTTCCACAGCATACCGTATCCAAGATTCGATACAGCAAACGGAACGCTGATCTGGGAGTTTCTCTGTGCCAGCTCGAGTGTGCATCCCTTCAGATCCATGTATTTCTGCTGGTACTGGCCCATGCCGAAGATTTTCTCGTCGTCGTTGCTCTCGAATTTCAGGTTCAGGCTGTACTCGGTTCCGCCGATGATGCCTTTCCACTCACGGTTGATGGTTTTCAGGCAGCGGCTCTCTTTGCTGATGGTTCCGTCGTAGCTTCTGAAATACTCTCTTAAGAACTCTTTGCCGTCACGGAAGTATGTTACAACGCCGACAAAGTTGATCTCTGCGCGGATGCGTCCGTTGGTGATGATACCGATCTCACGTTTGTCGATCGTGCCGTCTCCTGCCCAGTGATCAATCTCTTTTAACTCAATTTCTGCCTGTGTCTCCTCCGGTGCCTCAGTCAGTGCCCAGTCCTGGTTTGTGAGTTCCGGGAGCATCGTCGCGCGGACACGGAAAGAATCCTTTCCCCACGGTTCAATCCGCAGCATTTCGCCGTTCTTCCAGGCAACGAGTGCATTTTTCTGTACTTCAAAGCGCATGTTTTGACCTCCTTCGCTTTTCTTTCAAGATCTCTTTTTTGCAGGCGATGTCTGCTTTTTCGCGCAGACTGTCCCTGTATGTTTTTCATTTTATCAGATTTTTTTGTCTGTTTCTTGAAGTTTTTATCCGATTTCTAATACTATTTTGATCTTTTTACCAAATTTGCGGAATGGGCTTTATTTTTAACTGCACAAATTCCATTTCTTATGATAGAATATTTACGAAAAAAATAAAGTATCTGATTCACTATACTTTGATTCACAATAAAATGAGGGAGTAATCCATGATTCAAACGAAAGATTCGAACTTAACCTTCCGCCCGCTGACCATCGACGACGCAGAGCAGTACAATGCTCTCCTTCGCTACGCCTTTCAGGTCACAGAGCAGGAGCTTTCCGAAAGCGGATGGAAAGACGATGAAATCAAGCAGTCCAAATTCCCGGTTCTCGTCCGTGCCGATGTGCTCGGCTGTTTCTGCGAGGAAGAGCTGGTTTCCCAGTTTGCCGTTTATCCGCTGGACATGAACATCTACGGTGTCCGCTATCCCGTCGGTTTTGTCACCAGCGTCTGCACCTACCCGGAATACACCGGGCAGGGCATCATGAAAAAGCTGATGATCCAAGGGCTGAGCCAGATGCACGAAGAGGGAAAATCCTTCGCGCTGCTGTACCCGTATTCCATCCCGCTGTACCATCATCTGGGGTGGGAGATCGTCTCGAACAAAATTTCGTTCAACATCAAGGACCGGCAGATCCCCACGAAGGTCAAAGCTCCCGGCTATGTCCGGCGCGTTTCGTGGGATAACACCGAGTTCCATGAGCTGCACTCGCACTTTGCGTCCATCACCCACGGCTGTCTGTTCCGCAACAGCCTTGCGTGGGAGGAATACTGGCGCTGGGACGAGGACGACACCAACGTTGCGGTCTACTACAACGTCAAGGATAAGCCCTGCGGCTACATGGTCTACCTCATCAAGAACGATATCATGCACATCAAAGAGATGGTCTACCTGAACCGTGAGGCGCAGAAGGGCCTGTGGGAGTACATCCACGCGCACGATTCCATGATCGATGAGGTGCACGGCAGCACGTACTTCAGTGAGCCGATCGCCTTTGAAATGGACGATGGCGACATCAAAGAGAGCATCCGTCCCTATGCGATGGGCCGCATCATCGATGTGGAGGATTTCCTTGCGGATTACCCCTGCGACCCGGACGGCGGCACGCTGACCATTGCGCTGGAGATCGAGGATAACCTTCTGCCGTGGAACAACCGGACTTTTACGGTCCGTTTTGCCGACGGCGGGTGCACCATGACGAAAGCCCCGGCGGAGTATCACCTCAAAATGGGCATAGGGACCCTTTCCACCCTGCTTCTGGGCTACAAAACAGCCGAGCGCCTGTTTGATCTGGAACGCATCGAGGGCCGGGAAGAGGCCGTGGAACGGCTGGATGATGTGCTCTTCCACAAGATTCCGTATATCTCGGATTACATCTAAAACCACAAACAAAACGTCCCCTGTCAGGCATTTGCGCTGACAGGGGACGTTTTTTCGTAAGAGATTACACCAGCGTCGGGACCAGTTCAGCCAGCTTTTCCGCCAGCTGTGCATGGCCGTGGCGGGTCAGGTGCATAAAGTCGATCTGATTGAACTCGCAGCCCTCGGCATCGAAGAAATGCACATGATTGCGCTCGGCGATCATCTTGAACTGTGCCGCAACGCCGCGGGATTTCTCCACACAGCCGTTGCCCATGACCTCGTCGTGGAAGCCGTCCTTGATGCACGGAGGAGCCACGATCAGGATGTTCGGTTCCTTGCCGCCCCAGCAGTCCACGCTCTTGCACTTCTGGATGAGCCGCTCCATGCCGACGCCAATGGCCGCTGCGTTGACACCGAAGCGCTCCTTGACATCGTTCGTGCCCAGCATGATGATGAGCAGGTCAATGACTTCGTGGCTCTTGAGCAGGGAATAGGCCACACTCAGCGCGTCCATGGATTCGTGCAGGGCGTCCACGAAAACGGTCGTCCGGCCCGAAAGACCCTCTTCGGTGACGAGGTATTTGTCGCCCAGCGCGGTCTGCAGACGGCAGGTCCAGCGCTCGTCCTCGTTGAAGCGGATGCCGCCGTCGGCGTTGTCGTTCGGGTCGGCACAGTAGCCGTGGGTGTTGGAGTCACCAAGGCAGAGAACATGTGTTTTCATCGTAAAACACTCCTTTTATCGTTATAATTCAGGATGGCACTGACGGAAATAATAGACTGCGCCGACCATTCCGGCGTCGTTGTGAAGCTGCGCGGCGCGAATTTCCAGCCCCTCGGCGAAGGCGGGCATCACAGAAGCCCGGACTTTTGCGGCGATGGGGTCGATGAGCAATTTCTGCTGGGCGCTCACGCCGCCGCCGATGAGGATGAGCTGCGGATTGAAGATATGCACCATGCCCGCAAGGCCCTGCGCGATCTCATCCGTCCAGTGGTCCAGAAGGGCGAGGACCGTTTCGTTTCCGGCTTCGGCGGCGGTGAAGATGGCGCGTCCGTCGATCCATGCCGGGTCTTTTTCCTTGGCCGCGCGGACCAGCGCGGTGGTGGCGGCGTACCGCTCCCAGCAGCCGACCGCGCCGCAGGTGCAAGGCACACCGTCCAGCGCGTGGGTGCGGTAGTGGCCCAGCTCACCGCCAAGGCCGCGTGCGCCTTCCAGCAGACGTCCGCCGGTCAGGATGCCGCCGCCCACGCCCGTGCCGAGCGTCACGCCGATCACATCGGTGTAACCCTGCGCGCCGCCGACCCAGACTTCGCCCAGACACATGCAGTTGGCGTCATTGGCGACGGTCACGGGCAGCCCGAATAGCGTTTCCAGTTCGGCTTTGATGGGTGCACCGATGTAGTTGGGCAGATTGCCGCAGGTCCCGACGACCGTTCCGGCGTGGCTGTCGATCTGACCGGTGGCGGAAACGCCAACGCCGGCCAGATCTGCAGGGGAGAGGCTTTGTGCTTCGACGAAAGTCTTTGAAGCGTGGAGGACCGTGTTCAGAATCGGGGTCTGGTAGCCGTCGAAGCTGACGCTCTCTTCGGTTTTTGCAAGGACCTGACCCGCTTCGTCCACGATGCCCAGCTTCACGGACGTGCCGCCGATATCGATGGCAAGATACTGTTTTTTGCTCATAAAAACGTCTCCGCATTATTTGTTCATGGCGTTGATCGCGCCGGTGAAGCGTGCCGTGATCTCGGCAGGGCGGGTGATCGCGCCGCCGACGACGAGAGCAAAGGCTCCGGCTTCCAGCGCCTTGACAGCCTGTTCGGGATAGTGGATGTGGCCCTCGGCGATGATCTTGGCGGGGCACTCCGTGGCCAGCTTGTGGACGAACTCGAAGTCGATGTCGTCGATGCCCTTCGTTTCGGGGGTGTAGCCGCGCATGGTCGTGCCGACGAAATCCGCACCGGCTTCTGCACAGGCCATCGCATTCTCAAAGTTGTCGCAGTCGGCCATCAGCAGCTGGTCGGGATACTTTGCCTTGATGGCGCGGATGAATTCCGCCGAGGTGGAGCCGTCCGGACGCAGAGCGCCCGTGCCCTGCACCGCGAGGATGTCCACGCCGCAAGCCACCAGCTCGTCCACTTCTTTCATGGTCACGGTGATGTACATCGGCGTGCCGGGGTAATCCTTCTTGATGATGCCGATGACGGGCAGGTCCACGACCTCTTTGATCTGGGTGATGTCGCGCACGGTGTTGGCACGGATGCCGACCGCCCCGCTCATGGCGGCGGCTTTTGCCATCAGGGGCATCACGCCGCCCTCTTTGGTGTACAGCGGCTCGGTCTCCAGAGCCTGACAGGAGACGATCAGACCGCCCTTGATCTGAGCAAATAGTTTTTCCTTATCCATGATATTTGTCCTCCATCTTGATCTTTACAACAGCTTTGCGTACATTTTTGCAGTCGGGCTGGGCCACACCGGGTTTGTGCAGCTCACCGGGGAAGAACAGCACGAACCGTCCGCCGCCCAGCGTGCCAAAGACGGCGTCCGGGCTGTCCTTGAAGCCAATGTCCGGGGAATAGGGGGTCGCCTCTGTGCCGGGTTCCGTTTCGTAGCCCCAGCCCTCGCCGCCGGTCAGGTCGATCTGAAGATCGGCGTAGATGCGGTGATATTCCGGGTGAGACCCTTCGTTGGGGTGCAGCTCAGCGTCCATCACGTTGATGAACACATTGTCGCCGTCCACTTCGGTGCGGCCCAGCGGCAGCGTTTCCAGCGAACAGGCGCTCAAAAACGTAATGGCCGTGTCGAGGTTTTTGTGAAAGCCCTGATATAGATTCAGGTGTTCCAGCGTATCGCAGATCATACAATCCTCCATCAAAAAGAGCGCCGACCCTCTCCCCTCAGAAACGAGATGGAAGAGGGGGCGCTTTTTCGGTTTACAGTGTTACAGCTTTGCGATGGCGGCTTCGATCATGGCCTGTGCTTCGGCAACGATCGGCTCGTCCTCGGGGATCAGGCTGGGCATCGGCTCGCGGACGCCGCCCAGTTCCAGACCGTACATCCGGCGCAGGATCTCCTTCTGCACGGCGTAGAGGTTGCCGTGGGCCTCGCACATCTTGTAGATGATGCGGTCAGCGTCGTACTGGATGGCCTGAGCTTCCTTGATCTCGCCCTTGTTGATGTGGTCGTTCATGGCCAGATACAGCTCGGGCATGACGGCGTAAGTGCCGCCGATACCGCCGTCTGCGCCGATGACACGACCGGAAACGAACTGCTCATCGGGGCCGTTAAAGACCACGAAGTTGCCCTCGCCGCGTGCCTTGATGCCGGCATCCTTGAACATCTGGATGTCCTGCGTGGGCATGGAGCTGTTCTTGACGGCCACGACGTTGGGGTTCTTGAGCATCTCGTTCAACAGGCTCATGGTCAGGCCCGTGCCGGCCAGCTGCGGGATGTTGTAGATGACGAACTCGGTGTTGGGAGCAGCTGCAGACATGTCGTTCCAATACTTGGCGATGGCGTACTCCGGCAGGTGGAAGTAGATCGGGGGGATGGAAGCGATGGCGTCCACGCCCACGCTCTCCGCGTGCTTTGCCAGCTCTACGCTGTCGGCGGTGTTGTTGCAGCCAACGTGGGCGATGACGGTGATCTTGCCCTTGGCTTCGCTCATGACTGCTTCCAGCAGTGTCTTGCGCTCATCGGGATGCTGGTAGATGCACTCGCCGGAGGAACCGCCGACATACACGCCCTTGACGCCCTTGGCGATCAGGTGGCGGGTAAGGGCCTTGACGCCCTCGACGGAGATATTACCGTCCTTGTCATAGCATGCATAGAATGCGGGGATCACACCCTGATACTTGGAAATGTCTTTCATGATTCTTGTCTCCTTGTTTATAAAACCAAAAAACCAATCGTAGCAGAAAGCTTCATATGCTTCTTATCCGGGAAGCTGCCTTAGTATCTTCTTGCAGGGCACAGGCCAAAAGGGCTTTCTGAGCAGCAAGCTTCGGACGCTTTTCGTTCGGGCAGCAGAAGCAGCGCCCTCTTGCGGTTCCCTGCGTCTGCTTCGGCCCTTGTTGCGGGCCTCGCATCCTGCAGACCGCTGCGCCAAAAATTTCTCCCTGTTTCAGCCGCTGGCTGCGGTCGAAATTTTAGCCCTTGACAGCACCCATTGCGATGCCCTTGGTGAAGTACTTCTGGAAAATCAGGAAGATGATGATGATAGGCACAGCTGCCAGTGCAGCACCGGCCATGATCAGACCGAAGTCGGTGCTGTTCTCGGCCTGCAGCTTTGCAATGCCCAGAGAAATGGTCAGGTTGCTGGTGCTGGACAGCATGATCAACTGCATGAAGTAGTCGTTCCAGCTGTTGATGAAGGTGAAGATAGCCAGTGCGCCGATGCCCGGTTTGACCATCGGGAGAACGATGCTGATAAAGGTCTTGGCTTCGCTTGCACCGTCGATGCGGGCAGCTTCCAGCATCTCGGTGGGGATGCCCTCACTGAACTGCTTCATCAGGAACACGCCGAAGGGCCAGCCGACGATGGGGAAGATGACCGCCCAGATGGTGTTGTAGAGATTTAGGGAGCTCATCTCACGCAGCAGGGGGATCAGGATGACCTGCTTAGGCAGAGCCATGGCGCAGACGATCAGGGTGAAGAGCAGCTTCCGGCCGACGAAACGCTTTTTTGCCAGCGCATAGCCAGCCATAGCGGCGGTGATGCAGGTGAGGATCATGGACATGACGGCCATGAACACGGTGTTGATCATCCAGCGCAGAGCGGCCGGAGCCGTGGGGCCGACCGAGAAGTAGATGGGTTCGCCGTCAGCGCTGAAGTGTGCGCTGAAGGGGACCGCCAGCTGCCACAGTGGAGCGCTCTTGCCCGCGAACAGCTTCTGATAGTTGGTCAGGACCCATTCATGCGGCCACCATTCGGGGGTGGTCGAGTTGATGGCAGCACCGGTCTTGAACGAGCCGGTGATGATCCAATACAGCGGGAAAGCGAACAGCACGGCTACGATGCTGATGAAGATCAGCGTCAGGATGGTATAGGCGCTGGCTTTCTTGAGCTTACTGGGATGCCGCTTCAGCGGCTTTTGCTTGGTTGCAGTTGCACTCATTGTCGCACACCTCCTTAATTATCCTGATTGCCCAGCTTGAACTGGATGGCGGACAGGATCGCGATGATCACAGCCAGAACAACACCCATCGCGTTGCCGTAGCCGTAGCGGTACAGCTTGAACGCCGTGTAGTAGATGTAGTACATGATGGTGTCGGTGCTGTGGTTGGGGCCGCCGGAAGTCAGCAGCTGGATCAGTGCAAAGCACTGGAAGGAGTTGATGGTGGTAATGACCAGAATGTAGAGAGTAGTGGGCATGATGGCGGGCCACTTGATCTTCCAGAACGCCTGAAAATCGTTGGCGCCGTCCACTTCGGCCGCTTCCACGATGGACTGATCGACATTGCCCAGTGCGGAAACATACAGAACGATGGGCTGGCCGACCGAGGTGGTCAGCAGGATCAGGATGATGCAGCCCAGAGCGAACCGCTCATCGCCCAGCCAGTTGATATTCTTATCGATCAGGCCGAGGCTCTTGCCCAGATAGTTGAAGATGCCGTAATAGTTGTTGTACATCCACTTCCAGACGACGGTGACGGCGACGGAACCGGTGACAACGGGGAGGTAGAACACGCAGCGGAACAGGCTCGTGGCCCACTCCGGAATGTCAACGATGGCCGAGCTGACCCACAGCGAGAACGCGCAGGTGACAGGCACAGAGACGATGACGATGATGAAGGTGTTCTTCAATGCGCCAATGAAAATGGGGTCGGCGAAGAGTTCTTTGTAGTTCGCAAGTCCGACAAAAATGTCGGCGCGGTTCATGGTGGAATCAAAGAAGCTCGTGACCACGCACAAAACCATGGGATAGATGACGAATCCCACGAAGAAGATCAGGCTCGGCAGAAGGAAGATATAAGATGCGATGGTCTCCTGCCGGACCAGTGCGCGGCTGCGCTTCGGCTCTTTGATCGATGCAGTCTTTGCAGCCAAGAAAATCACCAATCCTTTCGAGATGCTCGGTTCCCGACAGCGCTTTTTGCAAAAGAATTGCCCCTCCCTCGCCGGGATTTTCGAGGAAGGGGCAAGGTCTATAACATTAAGATACTCGATTTACAGGGGGCGCTTATGCCTCGGCGGCAGCAGCGGCGTTTGCGTTCTCCACGAAGGTGGCAACGGCAGTCTCGACCGGCTCGCCCGTGCCAACGCGCTGGAGCATGTTCCACCACTCGGTACGAGCAGTTGCCCAGCCCGGAGTGATCTGATAGTAGTCGCCCAGATAGGACATGAACTTGGTGTACTCGCTCATGATCTCGTTGCCAGCGTAGATATCGCCGACGCTCTCACGAACGGGGAAGTAGGTGGAAGCCAGAACGCTTGCGGCCACCTGATCGGGGTCGGCAGCGATGAAGTCGATGAAGGTCTTAGCAGCCTCGATCTTGGCCTCGTCGCCGTTATCGAAGATGCCGAAGCCCCAGATACCGCCGCACAGCTTGGGATCGCCGCTTTCGGTGGGGAAGGCCATGGGGAAGATCTCGTCGCCGTCATTGGTCAGGCCGGCGTCATTGTTGTCGGAGTTCAGCTGCTGAGCGATGTTCCAGCAGAAAGCCATCTGCAGCGTGCCGTTGCGGAACAGGGTGATCTCCTCGCCGCCATTGATGGAAGCATCGAAGTTGATGCCGTCTGCATCGTACAGAGCCTGAATGGCCTTGATGTTCTCGGGGGAGTCAGCGGTGTACTTGGTGTGAGCTGCATCGGTGAACGTGCCGCCGTACATGTTGTTGATGATGGCGCGCGTGCCCTGGTCGCCGCCCTGACCGCTGCAGTAGATGGCTGCGACGTTATCATAGCCGCCCTTGTACAGTGCGTCAACGGTCTTGAGGAAGCCGTCGGTGCTCCAAGTGTGCTTGTCGGTATCGATGTACTGGTCTGCGCCGACTTCCTTGACCTTGGTCATGTTGACGGCCATGCAGTGTGCGGTCATGCACAGGGGATACTCGTAGTAGTTGCCGGCGCCGTCCTTGCAGGCGGACTCGACAGAAGCGTAGATGTCTTTCTTGGCATCGGCGGTCCACAGATCGTTCAGGGGAGCCATGACGCCCTTCTTGCCCCAGTTTGCAACCAGACGCTCGGGACCTTCCATGACCAGATCGGGTGCGCTGCCGCCTTCGATCGCGGTGTTGACCTGATCGTCGCCGTTGGTGTAGTCCAGATACTCGACGGTGACCTTGATGTCAGGATACTTTGCGTTGAAGCTGGAGATCAGTTCCTGAACCGTCTCGTCCTTGCCCCAGCCGCCGATGGGATATGTCCACAGCTTGATGTTTGCGCCAGCGGAAGCAGCGGTGCTGGATGCAGCTGCGGAAGATGCAGCGGTAGAAGAAGCGGCCGTGCTGCTGGAAGAGCTGCCGCCGCATGCGGCCAGAGCGCCCGCTGCGCCGAGGATGCCGGCAGCCTTCAGAAAGGAGCGACGAGAGATGCAGTTTTTCATAACGAAATTCTCCTTGCAATTCATCAAATATGTTTGCGGCTTTCGTGTCGAGCCGCTGTTGTTGACTTTATTATAGAAAAATATTTTCATTTTGTCTATCGTGGCATTGCACAATTTTGAAAAAAGTTTCTTGTTTAGAACTACCAAATCGGGCGAATAGTGCGACTGTTTTGCTAGAAAATAACAAAATTTTAGTGATTGTATCTATTTTGTAACTATTGAGAAACAAAAACTTTTCTGGCAGATGAAAACGATTTTCAAGACAAAATGGACCGAAAAGTTGCGATTTTGAAAAGGATTTTCATAAATAAGTCGTACTTTTCTCAAAAAATTGGACGCTCTGCACAGAAAACGGCCCGGATTTGTGGCAAAAGCCCCTCTTGCCAACGGGGGAAGATTCTTTTATACTTTCTAACAGAGCATCCCGACAATGGTGTCGGCGGACTGTGCAGCGGACAGCGTCGGGAAGGAGTAGGAGAGAGGAAACAACATGTCTACAAATTTCTGGGACCTGCTGCATCAGCGGCAGGACGAGCTGACCAAATCCGGACGGATGGTGGCAGATTACCTCATCCACCACGCCGACGAGGCGCAGTACCTTTCGATCTCATCGCTGGCAAGAGAGTGCAAGGTGGCGGAAGCGACGGTGTTCCGCTTCTGCCGCGCGCTGGGCTTTGAGGGCTACCACGAAATGCGCATCGCGCTGGCACAGGCCAATGCGACGGCGGCGCTGGTCAATCAGCAGGAGCCGGAACCGGGCGCGACCACCGCGACCCTCTGTGAACACGCCAGTGCGCTGTTCCTCACAGCCATCAACGGCACGCAGAACGCTCTTTCACCGGATGCTGTGGACTGTGCCGTGGACCTTCTGCGGGCGGCCAAGCAGGTGTTCTGTCTGGGACAGGGCGGCAGCATGCTGCTGGCCAACGACATCTGCGCCCGCTTCTCGAGCCTGTCCAATAAATTCCGCACGGCGGGAGACAGCCACTTGCAGCTCCTTTCGGCCAGCCTGATGACCCCCGAAGATGTGGTGTTGTTCGTGTCCTACTCGGGCGCGACCCGCGATATGATGGAAACGCTGCGCACCGCCAAGGCGTCCGGCGCAAAGATCATCCTGCTGACCCATTATGAAGATTCGCCGGGTGCATCGCTGGCCGATGTCGTGCTGCTCTGCGGCGCACAGGAAAGCCCGCTGGATTCCGGCAGCATCCCCATCAAGGTGGCGGTCCTCTATGTCGCCGAAGTGCTCCTGCTCCGCTATATGCTGGACGACCCCCAGCAGACCAACGACGCACAGGACCGCACCAGCGAAGCGATGGCGATCAAACTTCTATAAACAACGAAAGCTCCTCGTGCAGAGGAGCTTTTTTGCTGCATATTCTGTGGGTTCCTGAATACCATAGTCCTGAGAAGCCCTGAAAACGCAGTTGGGGACGGGAGGAGAGCATTTTGGAAAAACAGGAACGTCTGGAAGCGACTGTCTGCCGCGAGATCGGTGCACGCACCGGCGGCGAGATCCTGATCGGCGTGGTCGGTCCGGTCCGGACCGGAAAAAGCACGCTCATCAAGCAATTTATGGAGCAGCTGGTTCTGCCCGCCCTGACCGATGAGGATGCGCGGCGGCGTGCCCGGGACGAGCTGCCGCAGTCGGCGGCGGGGCGCACTATCATGACGACCGAGCCGAAATTCATCCCGGAAACGGCGGTCCCGCTGCAGTTAGAGGGCGGGGGCGAGTGCAGCATCCGGCTCATCGATTGTGTGGGGTACATGGTGGAAGGGGCCATGGGGCACGAGGAGAACGAGAAGCCCCGGATGGTAAAAAGCCCGTGGTTCGACGAAGCGATCCCGTTTGATCTCGCGGCGGAGACCGGGACGCGGAAGGTCATCCGGGACCATTCGACCATCGGCATCGTCGTCACCACCGATGGGACCATCAGTGAGATTCCGCGCGAGAACTATCTGCCCGCTGAAAAACGGGTGGTCGAGGAACTGGAAGCGCTGGGCAAGCCGTTTGTGGTCCTGCTCAACAGCACCCATCCGGAAGCGCCGGAGACCCGGGCGCTGGCCGAGAAAATGGAGCAGAAATATGGGCGGAGCGTCCTGCCGGTGAACTGTCTTGACCTCGACCGGTCGGCGCTGCATGAAATTTTGCAGCGGGTCCTGTACGAATTTCCGGTCCGGGAACTGGATTTTGCCATTCCGCGCTGGGTGACCATGCTGGACCGGGGCCACTGGCTGCAAACGGAAATCTACACGGCTGCGATGGATTTTTCGGAGAAGATTTCCCGGATGAAGGATGTTCCGGCCCAGAACAGCGCCGGGGCGCTGGGCAGCGATTCGGTGGAAAGCTCGACCCTGAGCGGGATGAACCTTTCCGACGGCGTGGTGCGGGTGACCGTTCTGCTCAAGCCGGAGGTGTTCTACCGGGTCCTCAGCGAACAGACCGGGCTTGCCATCGGCGACGAAGCGGGCCTGATGCCCTGCATCATCGAGCTTTCCAAGGCAAAGCGCGAATACGAAAAGATCCGCAGCGCCTTGGAACAGGTGGAAGCGACCGGTTACGGCATCGTGATGCCGACCATCGATGAACTTTCGCTCGAAGAGCCGGAGATCATCCGGCAGGGCGGGCGGTACGGCGTCCGGCTGGAAGCGAGTGCACCATCCATCCATATGCTGAAAGCGGTCATCCGCACCGAGATCAACCCCATCGTGGGGACCGAAAAGCAGAGCGAGGACCTTGTACAGAGCCTTTTGGGAGATTTTGAGTCGGACCCGGAACGGCTGTGGGAGTCCAATATTTTCGGGAAGAGCCTTCACGAACTGGTCAACGAGGGACTGCAGAACAAGCTGCTCCACATGCCGCAGGAAGCGCGGGGCCGCTTGCAGGACACCTTGGAAAAAGTCATCAACGATGGATGCAGCGGCCTGATCTGTATCCTGCTGTAACGCAAAGCGCACCTCTCTGCCGGGAAGATTCCCGGACGAAGAGGTGCGCTTTTTGTGATTTATCGAAGGCCGTATTCGGCGAGACAATGGGAAAAACCATCGATGGTGGAAGAAAACTGGATGCCGTGGGCAGCGGCTTTGCTGCCGTCCATCTGAAGGTTCCGCTTCCAGTCGGTGACCTCGATCGAAACAGAGATGCCGAGAAGGGAAGCGAACTGCTGGGCCGTCTCGACCATGTTCCGGTCATTTCCGCTACCGAAATTGTAGACGCCGCCGGGAAGCGAGAGCGCAGGATACAGCTGCTCGATGATCTCCCGCACAAAGCTGACGCCGCGGTGGTCGTTTCGGGAAAAAGTGACGGGCGATCCCTGCAGCGCGGCCCGCAGAAGGTTCAGCGGAAGATTTCCCCGGATGGGCAGGTTCCAGCTGGGAAGATCGTACATCCATGGAACGCGCAACAAAACTGCATCGGGAAGAAGATCGAGCACCCGCTGTTCAGCTTCGAGCTTGTGCCGCCCGTAAACATTGGCAGGGGAGAGCGCAAGCGTCTCCGGCAGCGGGCCGTCCTGATCCGTCCCGGCATAGACCTGATCGGAACTGAACGCGGCCAGCTTTGCCCCTGCGGCAGAAGCGCCCTCGGCCATCCAGACCGGAACTTCTACGTTGGCACGATAGGATTCCTCCGGGTGCTGCTGGCAGAAACCGGTATCGGACAGCGCCGCCAGATGGAGCACGGCGTCAGGCTGTTCCTGCGCGATGAACCGCAGGATGTCGTCCCGCGAAGCGCGGGCCAGAAAGCCGCGCGGAAAGGTGGAAAATTCGGCTTTGCCGCTCCACTGTTGAAGCACGCGCGCACCTACAAAGCCGCCCGCGCCGGAAATGAGGATTTTTTGCATGGCTGTGGTTACTCCTTTTTGGCATCACGGGCGGCCCGGACGTTCTCACAGAGGGCCTGATAAGTCTCGTGGCTGACAACGGCAAGGCTCGTGTCAGGTTCGGTGATCCAGATCGGCGTTCCGGACACCACAGCGGCTGGGGATTCAGTGCACCAAAAACAGCTCGATGACGAACACCACCGCGCAGCACGCCACCGACACCTGAAACAGGCTGGCGCCGAACCATGCGGCGGCGATGCCGACCACCAGCGCCACCGCGCCCGCGACGGGGCTTTGGGTCGCGTTGACGATGGCCGGGAAGGTCATGACCGCCAGCGTCACATACGGAACATAATAAAGGAACGACTGGATGAACTGATTTTTGATGGGTTTGCGGATGAGGGTCAGCGGCAGAACGCGGATCGCATAGGAGACGGCCGCCATGACTGCGATGTAGACCCAGTTGTTGTATGTCATTGTTCTGCCTCCTCATTCTGCGGCTTGACCGGGAACAGGACCGCCGCACCGCAGGAGATGAGCACCGTCAGCAGGATGGTGCGCGTGCCGTCCGACAGCGAAGCGATGCCCGGGAGATAGTTACAGGCGAAGCTGAGGGCAAAGCTCAGCATGACCAGCACGGCAACGACCTTGTTTTTCCGTGCCGGCGGGATGATGATGGCGAGGAACATGCCGTACAGCGCCACGCTGAGGGCGCTGACCGCCCGCAGGGGCAGCAGATTGCCCGCCACGATGCCCAACGCCGTGCCCATGGCCCACGCGGGAGCGGCCAGCGTGATCGCGCCGTAGGTATAGAACGGGTTCAGGTATCCGGGCCGCGCGATGGTGATGCCGAACAGTTCATCGGTCACGTCGTAGCCGATGATGAGCCGATGGAAGAACGGCGTGCCGGGGGCGAACCGCTGGGCCAGCGCACAGCTCATCAGCAGATACCGCGCGTTGGCGATGAGGGTGATGATGGCGACTTCCACATAGGTGGCCCCGGCGGCGATCAGAGAGAATGCGGCATACTCGCCGGCAGAAGCATTGTTAAACAGGCTGGCGATAAATCCCTGCAGCGGGGTCAGGCCGGCGGTGCGGGCCGCGATGCCCAGCGAAAATGAGACGGAAAAATAGCCCAATGCGATGGGCACGCCGTCCCGCATCCCTTCGCAGAACACCTTTCGGCTGAATGCGTAGGGCTTGGTTGCAGTTTCCATTGAGTTTCAAACTCCTTTCCTACTTCAAGACACAAAAATAATTATAGCACACTCTTTGGGCGTTGACAAAAGAAAATACCTCAGCTTCCGACAAGAAAGCTGAGGTATTTTCATAAGGAGAGGGGCGTTAATCCACAACGTCCTCGAACTGGCTGTTGTAGAGGTCGGCGTAGAAGCCGCCCTTTTCGATCAGCTGGTCGTGCGTGCCCTGCTCCACGATGTCGCCCTCCCGCATCACGAGGATGAGGTCGGAGTCCTTGATGGTGGACAGGCGGTGCGCGATGACGAAGCTGGTGCGGCCATACATCAGGCCGTCCATGCCGCGCTGCACCAGTGCCTCGGTGCGGGTGTCGATGGAGGAGGTGGCCTCGTCCAGAATCAGCATGGGCGGCAGGCAGAGCATCACGCGGGCGATGCAGAGCAGCTGCTTTTGTCCCTGACTGATGTTGCCGCCGTCCTCTGCAATGACGGTGTATTCTTTTGTACTGTTCAAATCCTGTGCGTCTGTAGGTGTATATGATACACCTGTATGACTTACTTTAGGTATTACATTGTTTAAATTCGTGTTGTACGGTACATACAAGTACAACTTATTTCCGTTTCTTGAAATTTCACTTTGGTTTTCCGAAACAACAAAATCTGTCAATTCTTTTCTGTTCGACTTTCTTTCCGGAACGGTAAGCGTTGTATTTCCAGACAAATCCTGTTTTTCACCGCAAGCACTTACAGATAATTCATAAACTCTCTTTGTATCATTATCATTCTTCGGAACATTAAGCGTAGCAATGTAATTACCGGTTTCGTCAACCTGTGCGATTGTAGTTGATATACTGCTTCCTTCAGATTCGCCGCTTACAAGTTTT
>OIYO01000580.1_pt1 | contig 28390 bp, 25 predicted proteins | sample 1588191 | NCBI WGS metagenome assembly OIYO01 (sample SAMN03283275) | human gut metagenome | biome: human-associated habitat; material: feces | host: Homo sapiens | place: Peru | collected 2012 | reverse complement strand
GCCGCCGCTCCATGTGGGCCATCATCCACTGCGCCTGCTGCAGCTTTTGCCGCAGAAAGTCCTTCGTCTCCGGATCCTCCGTCTCTGTCAGAAGGGCAGCATAGTAGCCGTTGATCCGGAGCTGCGGCACATAAAAATCATTCAGCACCACCTCCAGAGCGTCACCGCGTTCTACGATGAAAACATCCGGCGTGATATATTCCGGCGAAAAGATCTCTGTCGCTTCCGTGCGGCCCGGATGCGGCGACAGCCCGCTGATCAGCGCCGCCGCCTGCTGCACCTCCTGCTCAGAGACGCCCAGCTTTTCCGCCAAAGCGTGCCACCGCTTCTTCCCCAGAAGCGGCAGATAGCTTGTCGCGATGCGCTGTGCCAGCGTCGTGTCCTCCGGCATGCGCCGCAATTGCAGCAGCAGGCACTCCGGCAGATCCCGCGCCGCTACTCCCGCAGGCTCCAGTTCCTGTAGGGTGGCCACCGCCTGCTGCACCAGCTCCTGGGGAACGCCCAGTGCACACACCGCGTCAATGTCCTCCTGCTCCAGAAAGCCGTCCTCATCCAGTACTTGCACCAGATACCGGCACAGCTCGCGCAGCGGCTTGCTCAGCGCTTTTCGATCCAGCTGGTCGGACAGGAACGCCGGCAGCGAAGTCATGGCGGCATCCCAAGCCCCGGCCTCCGGACGGTAAGGCTCTTCCCCGGATGATGACCCGGTGCGCACGCCTTGCCCGCTGATCCACCCGGCTTGACGGCATAGCTCCTGAAATTCCCGCTGTGCTTCGTACTCCGGCGTTTTGTCCAGCACAGGGTTCTTCTCCAGAGCCTTGTCCACATATTCCCGCAGATTCTGCGCGTTCATTTGCAGGATCTGTGTGGATTGCAGGAGTTGAGGCGAGATACGCAGCGCCTGCTTCAAGCGCATATCCAGTTTGATCTCAGACACCGTATCGCCCTCCCTTTACCGTGCAGGATCGTTGTTACTGCGATTATAGCCGATTTATACACCGTGCGCAATACAGGACATGAAAAGATGCGTTTAACCATCGTAATCATTCGGCATAGCAAAACGCTTGCCGCCATGCGGGACGCGGCAGCTATGACGGTTTTAGCCGGACATTATATATAAAGATTCTGTTAAAAAATATAGAATCGCGACAAGAACATGTAAAATTTAAGTAAAATCGGAAGTGGCTTTCTTGGCAGTTATTGCCAATTGACATATCATATGGGGATTATATGCTATAATAATACATTACAAAGAATCTAATATTGCGGTATAGATGCCACATTAATTTCTATTATTTTGCCAAAAGTGGCTGAAAAAAACTTCCAATAAGATAGAGGATTCTTGGAATCGCAGAAATGCAAAGAGGGTGGCAATGAACCGGAAACGTGCGGACAAGCGAATAACGGGACAAGCCGGACAGGGGCAAATGAGACACCGCGTAACAGCGGGACGTCTGGGTAAGCTGGGTCTTACTCTATTTGCCCTGGCCGGCGTTTTTTTCAGTCTGTTCGCCTCTGTGCTGGATCCGGTGGTGTGGGCGGCGGCGCTGGATGGCGGTGCGCTGCTGGCGGCAGCGGAGCCGGAGCTGCTTTTTGTGCCGCCGCACCCGGCCAGCACCAGCGCGGCAGCCAGCACCAGCGCAGTAAGGCGTTTGTGTTTCATAGTCGTTCTCCTGTGTTCTCAGCCGTAGCTGTAGGTCATTTGCAGCTGGGTCTCCCCCTCGGCAAAGGGGTTCTGCCCGTCGATCATGGTCATGGTCAGGTTGTTGTACAGGTCCAGCTTGAACGCCGCCACAAAGTCGAGCCCCGTGTCGGTAAAGATGGCCAGCACCATGCCCTCCGGCACCACGCCCAGATACACGACGTCGCCCCGATAGATGCAGCTGTTGTCCTGCACGCCCAGCTGAACGCTGCCGTCACTGCCTAGATCCAGCCAGTTCCAGCCGTTTTCGTCGGTGTAGTTGTAGGAGCCGGCGATGGAATAGGGGATCCCCTGCACGCTCCAATCTGACGACAGGTCAGCCAGCTCCAACACAGAGCCATCCTTCCGGCGCAGGTTCACCTTGCTATTGCCGCTGCGCTCCAGCGACACGCCGTTGTTGGCAATGTAGATGGGGTCCTCACAGATCATGGCGTTTCCGAGCAGAAGGCAGCGCAGCACATCTACATACTCCACCACGCCGTCTTTGGTCAGCAGATAGACCACCGGGTGGAAGACCGAGTCGGTCTGCTGACCGATGCACACGTCCACATATTCATTGTAAGAGCCAAGGATGGGGTAGGTGCGCGCCTGCTCCACCCGGAAGTTGAGCTCGGTGTCCCATGTGGCGGTCTTGGGTGCAGGGCTCACGGTGATGATGCCCTGCGTTCCTTCCAGCTGCACCTGCACGCCGTCGAAGGTGTCAGTCAGCACCGGCTGCGCCTGCGGCTGGGCAGCGGTCTGCAGCGGGATCTCAATATCCAGCTGCTGCCACCCGTTCTCTTCGGATGCGGAGCTGGATGCGGAGCTGTATCTGCCCCGGAGCACCAGCTGATTTTGCTCCGGCAAAAGCAGGCAAAGGTTTTCCAGCTCATTGTATTCCAGCGTGTCCATCCGCATTTGCGACAGATCTCCGTCGAGATGCCAGTTCTCGTAATATGCGTAATATGCGCCCTGCGCCATCTCCCGGTCAAGGGTCTGCATGGCCTGCCGCTGCATCTGCGTCTGTACTTCGTCCGGGTTCAGACCCATGCGCTGCAGCATCTCGGCCACGGTGATCTGCTGGCCGGTGGCAAAATCGAAGCACCAGCCGCTGTAACGCCACGGGACGGTGCCGTCATAGCGGCTGCGCACCACCAGACTGACGCAGTCGCCGTACCAGTAGGCATCCCAGTTGATATAAGTATCATAAGTATCCGAGCTCCCCTCGTCCTGCTGCGGCTCGATCTCCGGGCTGTCCTCGTACTCTCGGAATTCTGCCGCATACATGGCGGCAAGCTCATAGTTGATATAAGCGGCTTCCGGGCCGTCGCACACCAGCTGCGGCACATGGATGTTCAGCTTATAGGTGATGTCGTACTCGTCCCGGATGGTCTTTTCCAGTGTGAACTGCTCGGTAATGCGGTCTTTTTGTGCTGTTTGCACCGCCGTGTCTGCGGTGCTTTGGGAAGCTGCGCCGGAGCCTGCGGGGGCAGCGGGGGCAGCGGGAGCTGCCGCGCCGCCGCAGCCGGTCAGCCAGAGAGCCGCCGCCAGAACCACAGCAGCAAAACGTTTGTGTTTCATGGCTGTCTCCTTTTTGTCATTCATCGTCGTCGGGGTTCGCTGGCGTACGCATGATATAGGCCGCCCAGTAGGTCTTGCCCTGAACATCCGCCACGGTGATGCCGATGTCGTATTTCCTCACGTCCTGAGAGTCCATGGGGCCCGGGGCATAATTGAATTTTCCTTCCAGCTCATCCATCAGGGCCTTGAACTGAGCCTGATTGGCCGGGTAGGGCCGGTCCAGATAGTAGCGTTTCTCTTTGTAATTGTCCAACTGGATGCCATAGCAGTAGTGGTGGATGCTCCGGATGAAGGCGGTGGAGCCGCTGCCCCATCCATAGCCGCCCTCCTTAAAGCCAGCCCACATTCCATCCACATAATCGCCGTTCATCCGGGCTTTCAGCCCCTCCTCCGCGGAGAAGGAAGGGGTGTCGTAGTCCACAAACATCTGCATCTCGGACCGAATGGAGTGCTCCAACCCCGCATTGTACTGCAGTTTGAAGTACTGCACCTTCCGCCGGGTCAGCTCGGCGTTGATGATCTCAAAGATCTTTTTGCCGTCCCGGATCACCGGAATGGGGGGCGAATCGGGAGCCTCCGGAAGCGGCGGGCCAAGGGTGGTGATCTCCTCACTGTAAAAAGGGTCGTAGGTAGAGGGGGCAACGGAGCTGCCGGAGTCCGGGGTTTCCGGGGCACCGGAGCCGCCAAAGCCCTCGTCCTCACAGGCACTCAGGGCCAGCATCGCCGCCGATGCGCCGGAGAGCTTCAGGAAAGTCCGTCGGTCGTATCGTTTCATGGGGGTGCTCCTTTCTTCTTAAAAACCCCGGACACAGGGGGAGTGTGCCCGGGGCAAACAGGGGGATGTCTTGATGTCTTGTTATCTTATGCCTTGTTATCTTATGCCTTGTTATTTCGGAACACAACAGCGGTCATGTAGGTCGTGCCCTGAACCACCGGGCAGTAGATGCTGATGTACTCTGCCTTGGCGCTATTAGAATTGTTCAGCAGTTTTGCTACAAAAGTCCGAACGGCAGTATCTGCGCAAGAATACTCATCCTCCAGAGTCACTACATTCTCGCTAGACGGCTCGGAGACGCCGGCAGCACCTGCAAGACTGTTGTCGCCATACTTTTTCAGCATCTCAGCATCAAATCCATCGATTTCCTGCATAACAATCCCATAGTCACTGGTTGTCAGCTGATGCGGTGTCTCGTTGGCCTTTTCAAAAACACGTCCGTAGCACCTTATAGCTCTCACTGCATCTTGATTGAGCGTCAGCTGCTCATGGACAACCGCCCCTGCAGCGTGCTTTTCCTTCCAGACCTTGTTGATGGCTGTCAGCAGCTCGGTTTCTTTGGACGTAGTGGGTGCGGGAGGTGCGGGAGGTGCGGGAGGGACATCGTCAGCGTCGCAGGCGGTCAGTGCCATCATTGCAAGGGCTGCGCCGGTAAGGGTGAGGAATGCGCGTCTGTTCATCTCTTTCATGGGGTGCTCCTTTCTGTTGATTCCCCTGTTTTTTCCGGGGGGCTTTGTGGGGCGGGGGTCTCGGTACTTGCGGTCTGTCTCATCTTGTGCTATCCTTATAGATAGAATCTGATGGTGCTTGTTGAGATGCCTTGTGCATAACAACGAGCGCTCCGCATCCGGCATGGAAAATCTTCTGTCTGTACTGTATCATATTCAAGAAAAAAATGCCCCCCTAGAATAGCCGTTTTTGGGGGGCATTTCAAAAATAAATTTTGGGGATTTCGGGCCTTCCCCGTAAAGAATCCCCCCAAAAAGCCAAAAATTGGGGGGATTTGGGGGCGGTTTTCCACCAAAGCAGGCCGTTGCGGAGCTTCTTTTGCCGGGGCTCCCCTTGTTTGGCATATTGCGGAAAGGAATCACGAACATGGAACGAAGGACATTTTTGAAACTTGCGGCAGTTCTCCCGGTCTTTGCCTTGCGGGCTGCGGCGGCAGAAAGACCCTGCTCTCTGCCAAGGACCCCACCATGCTCAGCATCTGGCATGTGTACGGCGAACAGGCAGACTCGCCCATGAACCGTCTGCTGGTCGAGTTCAACGATACCGTGGGCAAGGAGAAGGGCATTCTGCTCAACGTGACCAACATGACCAACAGCGCTGCCATTGGCAGTCAGCTGCAGGATGCCAAGGCCGACAAGCCCGGTGCGCTGGACCTGCCGGACCTGTTCTCGGCGCACTCCTCGGATGCCAAAGCGCTGGGCATCGAGACCCTTGTGGACTGGAACGACTGGTTCACCGCCGAGGACATGGCGGCCTATGTGCCCGGCTTTGTGCAGGACGGCATCATCGAGGGGCGGCAGGTGGTGTTCCCGGTGTCCAAATCCACCCAGCTCATCTTTTTGAACGGCTCCCAGTACGCCCGCTTTGCGGCGGATACCGGGGCACAGCTTTCCACCCTTGCCACATGGGACGGCTTTTTTGAGATGGCCGCGGCCTACCGGCAGTGGTCGCAGGGTAAGCCCTTCTGCGCGCTGGACTACCCGCTGCGTCTGGTGGAGCTGAACGCGCTGGAACAGGGCAGCGGCGAACTGTACAAGGGCAGCTGGTACGACCTGACCAACGAGGCCTTCCGCGCCTCGTGGATGGAGTTTGCCCAGGCACTGGTGCAGGGCGATATTCTGGTTTCGGATCTGTACTCCAACACGCAGGTGATGACCGGCGAAACGCTGGCGGGTCTTGGCAGCTCTGCAGCCATCCTTTACTACAACGATGTCGTGACCTACCCGGACAACACCACCGAGCCCACCGATCTGCTGCTGGCACCCCTGCCGCACGCCGCCGGTACCGCCGCGCCTTTGATGCCGCAGGCCGGAGTGGGTCTGTGCGCCTTTAAGACCACCGACCAGAAAGCCGAGGCCGCCGCTGTGTTCCTGCGCTGGCTCACCGAGCAGCAGCGCAATCTGGAATTTGCCGCCGATACCGGGTATATGCCGGTGTCCAGCGCCGCCTTTGACGCCATTGCGGACTATCCGTTCGAGCAGCAGAGCTATCAGCGGCTGTACGATGTTTACAACGAAATGCGCATCCAGAACACCCCCCTGTCCGAGCCGGGCATCGTGGGGTATCATGCCAAGACCAAAACCTTCTATGACAGTCTGCGCCAGCGCCAGAAGGACTACCCGCAGCGCCTTGCCGGCGGCGAAACGACGGAGGCCTTGACCGCAGAGACATGGCAGCTGCTGTGCGACAATGCCTGAACCCGCAGCACAGCCGGAAAAGGGGGACTTTGATGCACTTTTTTGCCAGACACCGTGAGAATATCCGCCAGAGCGCTATGAACGCCCGGCTGCTGTGGCCCTGCCTGCTGCTGGTGGTGCTGCTGGTGCTGACCTTTGGTGCGGCGCTGTTCCTGTTTGCCAGTCTGCACAACACCAAAAAGGACATCACCCGCAGCATGGAGATCCAGTTTTCGGTGTTCCAGAACGATATGGAGCGCTATTTTGATCAGCTGGCGGTCATGGGGGTGAACCTTTCTGCGGATATGAGCGCCCTTGTGGACCAGCAGCTTGCGGAACGGAAGATGGCCTTTGACCAGCTGAACGATTCCCCCGAAGTGCTGAACGCGCTGGAAGAGGAAATGATCGAGCCGCTGTGCCGCAGTCTGCGTCAGACCAGCTGCTCCGGTGCCTTTGTGCTGCTGGACGCCACTGTCAACACCCGCATGGAGGGGGCAGAGCATTCCCGCGCCGGGCTGTATGTGCAGAAAAGCGGGGCCGACACCCCCACCGTGCCCCTGCTGCTCTACCGGGGCAGTGCGGAGGTGGGCAAGACCCACAGCGTGATGCCCCACCGCAAATGGCGCATGGAATTCCAGACCGACCAGTTCCCGGACTACGACCGCTGGATGACCCCAAGCGACACCCCGCTGTACCAGTCTTATACGCTGACCGAGCGGTTCAGCATTCCCGGCACCTCAGAGGAGGTGCAGCTGTTTTTGCTGCCCCTGCGGGGACAGGACGGCACAATGTACGGGCTGTGCGGTTTTGAGATCAGCGAGAGCTACTTCAAGCAGAACTTTGCCCAGCCCACCGGGTTTGACCGCCTGATCTGCCTGCTTGCTCCGGCGGGCGATGGATTGAACGCCGGAGCAGCCCTTAGCAGCGGCACTACCGATGGCTACTACCACGTCCCCCGGGACGCGCTGGCGCTGCGCAGTATGGGCGGCAGACTGACCCAACTGATCGGTGCCGGCAGCGCCTATGCGGGCATTACGGAGCTTTGCCGTCTGAACGAGAAACAGTCCTACCGGCTGGCTGTCTGCATCCCCATGGCAGACTACCAACGGCTGGTATTTTCCGGCAACCTGCAAATGCTGCTGATCGGCCTGTTCATCGCCTTTTTCGTGGTGTTCTGCTGTATCTACTTCCACCGGCACATCCTTTCACCTGCGTTCCGGCAGTTCGAGGAGGACAAGCGGGAATCCCGGCGGCGGATGGACGAGCTGCAGATGGAGCGCCAGCAGATGCAGATAGAGCTTTCCCGGCTGGCAGACGTGTGCCGCAACGAATCGGTGCCCGATGCCTTCCAGACCTTTCTGGCGGGCATTCCCACCCTGACCAAGACCGAGCGCCGCATCTTTGACGGCTATGTGGCCGGGCTGCGCTCCCGGGAGATCGTGGAGCAGCTGGACATCAAGGACAGCACCCTGCGCTTCCACAACAAGAACATCTACGAAAAGCTGGGGGTCAGCTCCCTCAAGCAGCTGCAGCAGTTTGCAGCGATCTTGAATTCCGGCGGCAACAGCGTCCCGGACGACAGCGCTCCCGGGAAGGGCTGCTGAACCGACTGCTCCAGCGTCATAGTTTTCGAAGGAACACAGACCGTCACCTTTGGAGAAGCGACAGAAGTTGCATCCGAGGGAAATGGTTCGGATTTGGATTGCATTCCTGCACCAAAAATGGCAGCTTCAACAGAGGCTGTCTTTTTTGTTTTACTGTAGTCTTTTTGTGGACGCACAACGGCGGATAAGAGGACTTGAACAGCACAGGATCTTTTCCGGATGACCCCAACCCGCACAGTTGGACCCAGAAAAACCACCCGCATGACCGTGGACAGCGGTGATTCGCTTCACTCCGTCCTTGTCGGCCGGATGCTGACCTCGCCGTGGCGGAGCGCTTCCTGCCGTCCGCCCTCGCGCTCGACGACGAGACGTCCTGCGTCGTCAATGAACAGCGCTTTGGCGGCATAGGTCTCGCTGTTGGTGCAGACCGTGACCCAGTGGCCCGGGACGAAGCAGCGGGCGCGGTATTCGTCCAGACAGTCGAAGGCGGGGCAAAGGGAGAGCAGCTCCCGGGCGATGGCTCCCGCCAGTGCGGCGCGGCTGACCGGGGACGGTCCGCCCGGAAAGAGACTGCCGGCCGTCCGGGCCAGCTCGTCCGGCCAGTCGGCGGCGGTGGTGGTCAGGTTCAGGCCGATGCCCACGACCAGCCATTCGAGCTGGCCGCTTTCAATGTCGGTCCCGGCTTCGGTCAGGATGCCGCAGACCTTTTTGCCCTGATAATACAGGTCGTTGACCCACTTGATGCCGAGTTCCAGCCCGCAGAGCGCTTTCACAACCCGCGCGACCGCCACCGCCGCGCCGACGGTGACCGTCTGGGCGTCAGCGGCGGACAGGCTGGGCCGAAGCAGAAGGGAGCAGTAAACACCCTTTCCGGCGGGGCTTTCGAACCGCCGCCCCAAGCGGCCCCGTCCGGCGTTCTGCTGGCCGGTCAGAATCAGCGTGCCGTGGGGTGCGCCGGTCAGCGCCAGCTGCTTTGCGGTGAGGTTCGAGCTTTCCAGCGCGTCGTAACAATAGACCGGGGCGGGGTACGGCCCTACTGCTTCCGCGCAGAAGGGGTCGCCGCCCAGCAGCCGATACCCCCGGCGGGGGGCCGAGTCCAGCGCGTAGCCCTGCGCGGTGAGGGAAAGCGCGGCCTTGTGGATGGCGGCGCGGCTCACGCCAAGCGTTTCCGCCAGCTGCTGGCCGGAGATGTAGCCGCCCTCTGCGGCGGAAAGGGCCTGCAGCAGAGCCTGTTTTGTGCTTTGCGCCATGGACTTTCCCTCCTGAAACTGTTATCATGATACTGTCATTATAACAGATGCGGTCCCGTTTGGCTATGACTTCCCAGCTCTGAAAAATTTCTGCAGATTTTTGCAGGAAACCGTTGGGCTGGTTCGTATGAGAATACAGAAGGGCGGTGCAGAGCCGCCCCGTTGCGGAGAAAGGAGGTCCTGCGGAACATTGACCACACTGGAATTCAACGCGCTGGTGCAGAAGTATCAGGGACTTGTCTACACGGTCTGCCATCAGCTGGTCCCGGATGCGGGCGATGCGCAGGACCTCGCACAGGAAACGTTTCTGGCGGCGTGGCGGGCCATTGAACGCTGCCCGCCCGGGTACGAAAAGCAATGGCTGGCGCGCATCGCCTCGAACAAGGCGAAAGATTACCTGCGCAGCGCATGGGTACGGAAGGTGAACACTCCCGGCGACGAGGTGCTTGCGCTGGAAGGTGCGCCGCCCGGTTACGACCCCGAACAGAGCGTTCTGGACGCTCTCAGCGAAGAGACGCTGACCGAGATGATCCTGAACCTGCGGGAACCGTACAAAACGCCCTGCCGCCTGATGCTGCTGGAACAGCACACCGCAGCCGAGGCGGCAAAGCTCTGCGGAAGACCGCAGAAAACGGTCGAAGCGCAGATCTACCGGGCCAAAAAGATGCTGGCGGAGCAGATCCGTCAGGAAAGGAGGAGCGAAGATGGAATTATTTCGTGAGGATGGCTGCCTGACCGACGAGGGGCTGCAAGCCGTGGTCCACGGCGGGCTGGATGAGCTGGGGCGGCTGGAAACGGCCGAACACCTTTCGTACTGCGACAGCTGTATGGACCGGTACACGGCCCTGCTGACCGCAGACGTGATGGAAACGCCGCCCAAGACGATGCGCAGCACGGTGATGAGCACCATCTGGGTGCGGCTGATGCAGAACACCTATGGCCGCGTCGCGGTGGCCACGGTGGCGGCGGTGCTGGCGCTGTCGATGTGGAAAGCGGGCACGCTGGAACAGATCACAAATCTTGGCTCCGAACTGAAAACCGTTCTTCCGCCGGCGCAGAGCCAGCCGGCAGAGCAGGACCCGGGACCGCTGGGCAAGCCCATGGAAACGCGGGCAGACCGGGACTATCAAAGCAAACTCTCCGCTTCGCTCCAAAAGCTGCTGAACGGCTTGGGCCACAGCACGGACGCGAATCCAACTACTTGAGAAATGAGGGAATCGACCTATGAAGAAAAACGGAATCCTGACTCTGCTGTTCGCGCTGATCCCGGGTGCGGGCGAAATGTATCAGGGCTATATGAAGCGCGGCCTGTCGGTCATCACGATGTTCTGCCTCTCGGTCGCCTTGGGCGCGTGGACGCAGATCGGCATTTTCTATATCGGAATGCCCATCATCTATATGTACAGCTTTTTTGACACCTTCAACCTGCGGGCACAGGTCAGCCTTGGCACGGCTCCGGAGGACGACTATTTGGTCCACTTTGACCCCAAGGACAAGCGGCTCCAGCAGCTGCTGGCCGACAGCCACAAGCTGCTGGGCTGGGTGCTCATTGCAATGGGTGCGACGGTGGGATATCAGAACATCATCATGAACACGCTGGGCGATCTGCTGTGGCGCTGGGGCCAGAGCAGCCCCGTGTTCCGGGCACTCTATCTGGTCATGGACCAACTGCCGGAGGTCGTGGTGTGCGTGGCACTCATCGTCTGCGGCGTCTGGCTGGTGAGAGGTCCGCGCGCAGCCAAAAAGCCGAGCGTAGAAGCCGAACCTGCCGAAGAGGAATTTCAGGAGTATCAGCCGAAAGAGCATAAAAAGGTGGATGTTCATGCCATCCTGAGCAGCATCACCCGCAAGGACGCGGCCGAGGATGCAGAGACGGAGGACGAAGATGGAAGCGACGAGAACTGAAACGGCTGCTGAGATGCCGAAAAACACCGCGCCCAAGCCGCCGAAAGACCAGCCCGTGCGCCGGGTGGGCAGCTTGACGCTGGGTGTCTGCTTGATCGCAGCCGGCGTGTTCTTCCTGAGCTATCATTTTATCCCGGAATCGGTCCGGCAGATGGTGCTGGAGATCGCCCCGGCGGCGGGCCTGTGTCTGCTGGGCGGCGAGGTGCTGTACTTTGCGGCCAAGCCGCAGCGCTGGAAATACGATTTCCTGTCGGTTTTTATCTGTCTGGTGCTGATGGCGGGCTGCTTCTGCATGAGTTTCCTTCCGATCGTTCTGAGCCGATACAGCCCGGAAAATGAGATGCGCGCGGTCCGCATTTCCCGGCTCTATGAGGATGCCCTGTATCAGTCGATCCAAAAAGAGGCGTCGGATGTTTCGCTGAAGGATATGACCGCATGGATGAACAGCTATTACGGCGACGGCGAGACGCTGGAAGATGCTGCCGACGATCTGAACAGCGGCCTTGGCGTCCTGCGTGTGAATGTGGAGCTGTACGGCCCTTACGACCAGAAAGCTGCGTTTGCGCTGGACTGCCGCAAGCTGATGGATGTCGTCCAGAAGCAGCGCGTTCAGCCGACCGTCATCACGTTCTATTATGAGGACGAGGATGCAAAAACGCCCAGCTATACCTTGAGCTTGAACAGCCGGGTCCAGATGGATTGGACCGCAGACAAGATGACCAAGGAAGTGGAGCAGGAGGACCTGTCAGACACCGATGACGACGAGCCTGTTCCGGACGCGGAAGAAGCGCCGGACAGCGCCCCCACCGCCGAAGAATAACTCCCCCAAATGCAAAAAGCACCCCGGAAGGCTGCAACCTTCCGGGGTGCTTTGCATTTGTTGAAAAGGGAGCTTAGCCGGGGTATCTCCGGACCTCCAGCAGCTCCTCAGCCCGCTGGACCTGTTCCGCGGTGGGCGGAACGGCGTCGGGCAGGGGGTACGAGATGCCAAGTTTCTGCCACTTGAACAGACCCAAGGTGTGGTAGGGAAGGACCTCCACCCGCTGGACCGTCTTGAGCGACCGGATGAAGTCTGCGGTCCTGCGCAGCCCCTCCTCGTCGTCGGTCAGTCCGGGGACCAGCACATGCCGGATCCAGAGCGGGATGCCGAGGTCCGAAAGGTGCTGTGCCATCGCAAGGATGTTGGCGTTGTCCCTGCCGGTGAGCTGGCGGTGTTTCTCGGGGTCGATCTCCTTGAGGTCAAGGATGACAAGGCTGGTGGACTTCATGAGTTCGTCGAAGCGGGCAAGGTAGTCCGGGTCCTGCCGGAAAGGTTCGCCCGCCGTGTCCAGCGCGGTGTGCACGCCTTTGGCGCGTGCCAGCTGAAAGAACTTGGTCACGAATTCCATCTGCCGCAGCGGTTCGCCGCCGCTGACAGTGATGCCGCCCTTTTTGCCCCAGTAGTTGCGGTAGCGGTAGACGCGCTGGAACAGCTGTTCGGGCGTCCACTCCTCGCCGCCGTCTGCCCAAGTTTCAGGGTTGTGGCAGTATTTGCAGCGCAGGGCACAGCCCTGCAGAAAAACAACGAATCGAACGCCGGGGCCATCCACCGAGCCGAAGCTTTCCAGCGAGTGGATGTGCCCAACGGGATCACAGAACGGCATGGCAGGTACGGGAGATGACGTCCATCTGCTGCTCGCGGGTCAGGTCGATGAACTTGACCGCGTAGCCGGAGACGCGGATGGTGAAGTTTGCGTATTCTTCCTTCTCAGGATGCTCCATGGCGTCGAGCAGCTTCTCCTTGCCAAAGACGTTGACGTTCAGGTGGTGTGCACCCTGATCGAAGTAGCCGTCCATGACCTGCACCAGATTCTCCTTGCGCTCGTCCTCGCTGTGGCCGAGTGCATCGGGGTTGATGGTCTGGGTGTTGGAGATGCCGTCCAGTGCCCAGTGATAGGGCAGCTTAGCCACCGAGTTCAGCGAAGCCAGCAGACCGTTCTGCTCTGCACCGTAGCTGGGGTTTGCACCGGGAGCAAACGGCGTGAAGGCGGCGCGGCCGTCGGGCAGAGCGCCGGTGTACTTGCCGTAGACGACGTTTGAGGTGATGGTCAGGATGGAGGTGGTGGCCTCGGAGTTGCGGTAGGTGTGGCGCTTCTTGATCATCTCGAGGAAGGTGCGCAGCAGCCACACGCCGATCTCGTCGGCGCGGTCATCGTCGTTGCCGTACTTCGGGAAGTCGCCCTCGACCTCAAAGCCGGTGGCCAGACCCGTCTCGTCGCGGACGACCTTGACCTTGGCGTACTTGATGGCGCTCAGGGAGTCGATGACGTGCGAGAAGCCCGCGATGCCGGTGGCGAAGGTGCGGCGCACATCGGTGTCGATGAGGGCCATCTCGGCCTCTTCGTAATAGTACTTGTCGTGCATATACTGGATGAGGTTCAGCACGTTGACGTACAGGCCGGCCAGCCAGTCCAGCATCTGGACGTACTTGGGCAGGACCTCGTCATAGGTCAGGTACTCGCTGGTGATGGGGGCGTAGTTCGGGCCGCACTGTTCGTGGCTCTTCTCGTCCACGCCGCCGTTGATGGCGTACAGCAGGCACTTTGCCAGATTGGCGCGTGCGCCGAAGAACTGCATCTCCTTGCCGGTCTGGGTGGCAGACACGCAGCAGCAGATGGAGTAATCATCGCCCCAGACGGGCTTCATCACATCGTCGTTCTCGTACTGGACGGAGCTGGTGTTGATGGAGACCTTGGCAGCGTACTTCTTGAAGTTGTCCTGCAGGGCGGAGGAGTACAGAACGGTCAGGTTCGGCTCGGGTGCAGGACCCATGTTCTCCAGCGTGTGCAGGAAGCGGTAGCAGTTCTTGGTGACCATGCTGCGGCCGTCCATGCCGATGCCGCCGACTTCCAGCGTTGCCCAGACGGGGTCGCCGGAGAACAGCTGGTTGTAGCTGGGGATGCGGGCGAACTTGACCATGCGGAACTTCATGACCATGTGGTCGATCAGCTCCTGTGCCTGTTCCTCAGTCAGGATGCCCTTGTCCAGATCGCGCTGGATGTAGATGTCGAGGAAGGTGGAGATGCGGCCCACGCTCATGGCAGCGCCGTTCTGCGTCTTGATGGCGGCCAGATAGCCGAAGTACAGCCACTGGCAAGCCTCTTTTGCGTTCTTTGCGGGCTGGGAGATGTCGTAGCCGTAGGTCTCAGCCATCTTCTTCATGCCCTTCAGGGCGTTGATCTGGCGGGCGATCTCCTCGCGCAGACGGATGACGTCATCGGTCATCGTGCCGTCGCCGCAGTTGGCGAAGTCTTCCTGCTTGAACTGGATCAGCGCGTCGATGCCGTACAGCGCCACACGGCGGTAATCGCCGACGATGCGGCCGCGGCCGTAGGTGTCGGGCAGACCGGTGATGATGTGGGTGTGGCGTGCCTTCTTCATCTCAGGGGTGTAGGCATCGAACACGGCCTGATTGTGGGTGCGGGTGTAATCGGTGAAGATCTTGTGCAGCTCGGCGGAAGGCTCGTAGCCGTAGGTGGTGCAAGCCTGTTCGGCCATCTTGATGCCGCCGTAGGGCATGAAGGCGCGCTTCAGGGGCTTGTCGGTCTGCAGACCGACGATCTGCTCCAGATCCTTCAGGTTCTCGTCGATGTAGCCGGGGCCGTAGGCGGTCAGGCCGCTGACGACTTCCGTTTCCATATCCAGAACACCGCCCTTGGCGCGCTCTTCCTTCTGGAGCTTCTGCAAAGCTCCCCACAGTTTGTTGGTCGCCTCGGTGGGACCGGCCAGGAACGACTCGTCTCCGTTGTACGGGGTGTAGTTCTTCTGAATGAAGTCGCGGACATTGACTTCCTCTTTCCAGATACGGCCTTCAAAGCCTTCCCACTGTTCAAAATTGATCATTGGAACCTCCTTGCTCCTTACCATCTTTCAAATGGTTAGCATACTCTAACTAATGAGCCTTTGAAAAACCGCTTCTCGGCGGTTTTCTGGGGGCGGGCGAACGGGCTGGCCGGACGCAGACACAAAACACCCAGCCAACCTTGAGAATATAATAACAACGATTCCGAAAAAAAGCAAGAGGAAACGAGTGGATTTTCCACAAAAGCGGCAAAGGTTTCTTAGCAGAAGTGTCTAGTTTTCCGGGAAAAAACTTTTTTTGCGAAAATTTCAAATCGGGGCTTGACAGTCATGACAAACTATGGTATCCTGTTGTCACGGCAAGGTTAGTCAAATCTAACCAAAGCTGCGAAGCTCGCTGCAAAGAGCTTCGATTCCTCCATTCCATACTCTCTTTTTCTTTTGGCAGGGTGCAGCTTCTGGTTTGCTCTGCATCCTCCGCGCGGCAAAAGCGGCTCTGGTACGGCAGCTTTTACGAAAACAGAAAACAAAAACGGGACATGTCGCTTGACCACCGACGTGCCCCGATTTTTGTTTTTAGAGGGTCTGATCCAATGCTTGATAAATTTTGAAAACATCTGGAAAAATGACTTTTGCACCTCTGCGGGCGATGGCAAGCACTTCGCGTGCATTTTTCGTGACATCTGCCACGATGCGGTCGTCCAAACAAATTGGCTCTGAATTTTTATTGATGTAAGCGATCAGATAAGGCTCTGTGACGGGGCACATGTTTTGAATCAAAAAAGCAGCGTTTCGCCCGAGCACTGTACCAAATCGAATCGTATTACAGCGGCCGTATTTCTCGATTTTCGCTTGTGCGATTTTCTGGTATTTTTCATAGCGGGAGGAAATCGGTACAAGCCAATAGATCGCTGGATTTTTGGAATCTGGAAAGGCAAGAAAGCAAGGGCGGCTGTGGGGGACTCCCTGAATGACATCCTTGTTTTTCATAAGCTTGTCGTCTGGAAAGTCGATGTAATACTGGTCAGATAAAAAATAAAGCTGTGCATCCAGCATGAGAACCTCCAATAAACGTAGAGCCTCGTCTTTCGACGAGGCTCTGCAAACATTTTTATCCCGACCATTTATCTGCCGCATATCGGGAAGCGGCAATATTTGTGATCCCGACCATTTATCTGCCGCATATCGGGGAGCGGACACTATTTTGAGACATCGCTGTCTTCTAATATTATTATACGCGACTACGGCAATTATGTCAATGGGTCAGCTTTGACGTTTGTTCTCCAGCTCATCCAAATGCTTCTGCGCGAACAGCGACGCCACAGCGCAGAAACCGAACACGAAATAGTAGCTGGCGATGCGGAAGAGCATCAGGGTGCTCATAGCTTCGCCGCTGGTCATGAAACTGCCGAACACCAGCAGGAAGGCTGTTTCGATGGACCCCATGCCCGCCACATTGGGCAGGGCGTTGGAGAGGAACAGCATCAGGCTGGTCAGCAGCTGGACCTGCCAGAAGTCCAGCCCGCAGGAGAGATTCATGAACCGGATGCAGAGATACGGCAGAGTGAACATCAAAAACAGCTTGAAGGTGTGCAGCGCAAAAATTTTGAGGCAGCGGGTCTTGTCGGTGACGAGATGGCGGCTCTCTGTGCCGAGGGTGTCCAGCTGCTCGAGCCATTTTTCCCGGCGGGTCTGCCACTTCTCGGTCTTGGGCAGATAGCCCAGCGCCCAGCGCGCCAGCCGCTGGATGAGCGGCGAGACACAGACGAGCACCAGCGCTACGATGATCGCCGCGACCACCAGATAAGCCAGCGGCAGATAATTCAGAACGCCGGATGTATTGGCCGCCAGCCATTGGTGCTGCAACAGCAGCATGACGGTGGCGTAGAGCAGGACCGTGGTTTTGTGGAACACATACTGCAGTGTCATCAGGCCGACGCCGGGGCCGAGCGGAAGCCCGCACCGGTAGAGATAATAGGACTGCATCGGCATAGCCCCTGCGCCAAGGCAGATGACGTTGCCGAAGGTCCCCATAAAGGCGGACTCCAAGCCCTGCCGAAGGGTGAAGTGCGGCAGACGGCTGCGGACGATGACCCAGCTGATGACGCCTTCCAGCACCGGATAGGTCAGGCCGACAGCCAGCACCACGAGCACCTGCCAGAAACTCAGCTGTGCAAGGGCGGCGGAAATCTCGGCCCAGTGGCTCTTGAAGATGAGAAAAACAACAACGGTCAGGATGCAGATGACCGTCAGCGAGATCAAAGTCTTTTTGCGGGAGGGCTGCTGCGGGGCAGAGGTCTGGTTCATCGTGGAAGAAACTCCTTTCGTGGTCTTTGGATGCAAGTATACCACAGCAGGAGCGCCGCTTTGTGAACTTGCGCAAAATTTTTTCCGGCAGTTCGTGCGAAATGATAAAAGAAATTGTACGAACGGTGATAAATCGACGAGATATAACAAAACCTCTCCGCCATCGCATTCGTTCGACCACTTTCTTGGACAAGGGGAGCCTTTGACAAAAAAGAGAAACGTTCCCTTTCTGCCAAGGCCTCTCCTGCTATGAGAGGTGGCATCGCGAAGCGATGACGGAGAGGTTCTTTTTTTACGTTACGTTCGCCACGGCTTCCTGTACAGCAGCAGTGAGGGTATCCGCAAACGACTGCTTGGAATAATACCGCTCGTAGAGTTTGCGGCAGTCATTCCGCATTGCAGAGAGCTTTTCCGGGTGCAGGATGGCCCATTCCAGTGCAGTTTCCAGCTGTTCAGGGTCGTCGTCCTTGTAGACGAAGCCGTCTACGCCCTCGGTGATGAGTCCCGCCGTGCCGGTGTGCTCCGACACGATGGACGGCTTGCCGAAGATCAGGCCCTCGGTCACGAAGGTGGGCATGGGGTCGTCGCGGGACGCACAGACCAAGCAGGTGCACTGTTCCATGAGGTTCTTGATCTCGTCGCGGCTCAGGCGCTTGCAGTAGAACACACTGTCAGGGTGCTCGGCGGTCAGGGCGCGGACGGAATCCATCATCTCCTTGTCAGCGGCCTTGCCGACAAAGAGGAACGAAGCCTTCTGCCGCACTTCGTCGGGCAGGAGCCGGATGGCCTTGCAGAAGATGTCCTGCCCCTTCCGGCGCTCGAACGAGCCGACCGTCACGAAGAGTGGGCGGTCGCTGGGGTAACCGAGGTCACAGCGGGGGAAATCCTCCTGTGCATAATCGGGCAGACCATAAATGAGCTGCCGGATCTCAAAGTCCGGGCGGACCGAGTGCATCGCGGCGGCGGCGTGCTTGCCGACAGAATAGACCTGCACGTTGGAAGCGATGGTCTTGGGGATCTGATGTGCGATGTGCGGATAGCCCGCAAAGGCATCGTGGAGCCACCACAGGACCGGGACCGGCGCATTGCTCAGGGCGCGGATGGCACGGGCTTCAACGACCGTGTTGACCAAGACGAAATCGGCACAGAGGGCCAGCCCCCAGAGAGTGTTCGAGGAGACACAGCCCGCGCGGGTGATGACGGCGGCCCCTGCGTCCACGAAGAGCTGCAGCGAACCGGAATCGTCCGGGCCGAGGACCACGACTTCATAGCCCATCTCGCGGAGGACCGGCACGGCGCTGACCAGCACGATGGGCGCGCCGGTCATGTCCAGCACATGGCTCATGACGAAAGCCCGCTTGCCGGAAACGGAATACACATCCTCAGCGGAGATGTCCCGCTGGTAGTGCAGGAGTGCCTGTGGAATGTGGGAGGGCGTCTGCGCCAGCTGTGCGGCCAGCGCCAGAAGCTCGGAGACGCTTTCGGGGTCCTTGGCGGCGGCGCGGCAGCGGTCCAGAAGCGGGCGGCTGACCAGCGCGAACCTGCTCTGCGGCCAGTGGCCGTGGCTCTGATACAGAGCGGTGGCCCCGCCGAACCCGAACACGGCATCACAGACGGCGTAATCTGCGCCGTCCTGAAGCGCCTGTGCAAAATAGGTCAGGGTGGTGGACATGCAGGTGACGTCCTCGCTGACCAGCAGCACGCCCGAAACGGAATCGGTCAGCTCGCTGCCCAGATGCTCCACCAGCCGGAATTTGCGGTGCAGCTGATCCCGCAGGGCAGCGTCCAGCGCGGCGTGGCGGGCCGGGGCGTAGACCAGAAGATAGGTGCTTTGGGTATCGGAATAGACCTGCTCGGACAACTGCGCCCGCTGCAGGGAACTGTAACTGTTATACATGATCTGCTCCTCTGTCGTGGGCGGCTCAGCTGCGGCGGAACAGCCCCAGCAGACGGCGGAGGGGCAGCGTCAGCTTCCAGCTGCTGCTGTTCAGCACGTCTTCCAGAGACGTCTCGTAGGCTTGGCAGCGGGCTTCCGATTCCGCATTCTTCTGGCGGAGCTGGGCGATCTCCTGCTGCAGCGCGGCCACGGCCTGCTGCTGGGCGGTGATCGTCTCGTTCAGCTGCTGGATGTGCTGCACCTCGCTGTCCTTGGTTTTCTGGAACTGCTGGATGCCCTCCAGAACGGTGCGGAACAGCGGCTCGTCGGCCAGCTCTTCCAGCGGGAAATAGCCGTAGGTGACGCCGAGCTTCATCCCGGCGGGGTAGTGGCTCAGGCCGTCCAGCTGATAATTGGGGTCGTCCCCGAGGAATAAAGTGTTCTCCTCCGGCAGACAGACGCCGTTGACCGGGCGGCAGAGGATGCGGTCATCGGAAAAGTTCAGACCGGTCACACAGCAGGGAAGCTCGCCCGGGTCGAACCGAAGCCCCTGCGCCGTCACGGGCAGCTCAAAGGTAGCCGTCACAGCGCCGGTCAGCTCGTCCAGCTCGTAATCGGGGGCGGTGAGGGTGTCTTTTTCCGAAAAGCCGAAGCCCGCATCAAAATAGATGGTGGGCTGCAGCAGGGCGGGGGAGTCGGTGTGCTTTTCGCTCTGGGGATGGGCCGCAAGGTAGGACTGCACCTCTTTTTCCAGATCAAGGCAGCGCTGCGCCAGACGAGAAACTCCCTCGTCGGAAAGCTTGAGCTGCTGTTCCAGATCCGCAATACGGCCTTGCAGAGCGGCCGTGGTGACAGGAGCGTCGTTGTTCATAACCGGATTCTCCTCATTTTTATGATTTCACTTCAGCGGGAGAAACTCCCGCAAAAATTCAGTGTTTGGAAGCATAGTGCCGCTGGTCTGCGGCCGGTGCAGCTGCTTTGCGGGCAACGGTCCGTTTGAATTTCAGGTCCCGCAGACGCAGGATCAGTTCGCAGATGAGCAAAATGGATCCCATCGAAACGACAAAGTGAGTCACAAGACCCAGCGCCTCGCGGCCCGCGAACTTCTCGACCATCAGATACCACGGGATGGCGGTCAGCTCGACGGTGTGGACGCAGAAAATGTACAGGGAGCGGCGGCCGACGGCCTGAATGCCCCGGGTGAGGAAGTTGTCCACATGGCGCTGGAACCACAGCAGCAGCGACAGCATCCCCAGACCGGTCATCGCGTCCAGCGCGATGCTCACCGGTCCCATGGTCCACTCGGCCATGGAAACGCAGTCGGTGCTCTGGGTCCACAGGACCAGCGCGGCCACAGCCAGCGCAGAACCGATCATCCCCAGCTTGAGCTTCCGGGAAAGGGGCTTGTCGAACAGCTTGTACTTCTTGGCAAGGTAGCCGACGTAGAGCGACGGGACCGTGACCATGCCCTGTCCGATGCAGAAGGGCGTCTCCCATGTGATGCAGATGCCCCAGCCCAGCAGCATGGTCCCCAATACTGCCCAGTGTGTGTAGTTTTCGGGGAAGATATTCAGGATGACGTCCAGCAGGATCCATGCGATCATCAGCGAGAGCAGATACCACATGGGGCCGCAGGAAAAGAAGGTCTGCCCAAAGTAAGTCGCCGTGTGGGGCAGCCCCAGCGCAAAGCCGCCCAAGACCTTGAACGTCTCGGTGGCGGCGTTCTCGAGCGAGCCGAAGTTCAAGTAATGGATGATGAAATGAAAAACGGTCGTGGCGATGCCTGTATAAATGTAGGGCTTCAGCAGAGTCTTGAACTGCTGGTCGATGCACTTGCCGATGGAACGCTTGCGGAAGCCGTAGCCGCTTGCGATGTAAAATGCCGCCATCAGGGATTCGCGGTAGGCGAACAGATAAAAGGTCATGGGCGTGATGGTGGTCGTGGCACCCACCGGATACAGTTCGGCGGAATGCGCAAACACGATGGTCAGCATCCCGATGCCCTTCAGCAGATCGAACATGCCCAGAGAATTGGCGGTGCGGGTTTTCGTCCCCTCCATGAAATGGTCCTCCTTTGCGCCGTAGTTCTCCCGGGAAGGGCAGGAATGCCGCAATTCGGGCGCAAATTGTTGAAAATAGTAAAAATACTTTATCCTCAGTATAATGCTTTTTTGAGGTTCTGTCAATCAATCGCGGGCAGGACCTCCGGCCCCGGAAACCGTAAAAAAGTGTACCACACCCGAGGACCGGAAACAAGAAAAGGGAGCAAATCCCATCCCTCTGCACAAGTTGACCGCAATTAAAAGTTGCATATTTGTGCAATTAAAACTTGCATTTGCGGCGGGAGTGCTGTATACTAAAGGACAGAATGTTCCCTGCATTTTCCAGTGAAAAAGACAGAATCAAAAATTTTTCGATAATTCGATAAGGAGAGGTTTGCAATGAGCACAAATAAGCGCGTAATGGGCACGACCATCTATAATATGCCGAAGAATGTCTACGATATGGTGACCATCACCATGGAGAAGAAGTTCGCCAACAACGTGGCGTTCCGCTGGGTGGACGATGCCACCAACAAGGTCGTGGAGAAAACGTTCGCGGAGTTTGCCCACGACATCCGCAAGATGGTGACCTACCTGAAGAACGAGGTCCCCGACATCAAGGGCAAGAAGATCGTGGTCCTGAGCCGCACGACCTATGAATACGGCGTCATCACCTTTGGCACGTTCCTTGCGGGCGCGGTGCTGGTGACCCTGAACCAGAAAAAGACCTGGGACGAGCTGAGCTATGAGCTGGAAGTCTCCGAGCCGTCTCTCATCTTCACCGACGGCATCGACTACGGCTATGAGGAGCAGCTCAAGGCCGCTTACGGCAGCCTTATCCGCGCCCAGAACGTCTACGAGGGCTGTGAGCCGGCAGAGCTGGTGAACATCATCGGCCACGACGACCTGCTCATGCTGATGTTCACTTCCGGCACGACCGGCCGCAGCAAGGGCGTCATGCTCAGCGAGCGCAACTACTTCAATGCGCTGTATATGTATGTGCCGGGTCAGCAGCTGCTGCTGGACTTCCAGCGCGACCATGCCCCTGAGCACTACGGCGAGCCGCTGAGCCACTTCACGCTGGTCCCGATGTTCCATATGTCCGGCTTCATCTGCTACTTCGCCTATACGGTGCAGGGCTGGGCGCTGAACCTGTGCAGCGACCCGCGCAACTTCTACCGCGATATGGCCGCCATGCGCAGCGATACGATGTCCACCCCGCCGATGCTGATCGAGATGATCTACAACGAGATCCGCCGCGGCCATCAGGACCGTCTGAACGGCCTGTGGAACATGAGCTGCTCTTCCGCCATTCTGGACCCGAAGATCCTGCGCTACCTCGTCGAGCACGGAATCTTCATCAACCAGTGCTATGCCATGACCGAGACAGCCAGCGAAGGTCTGCTGAATGTCGAGCAGGAAGTGGAGCACATGGGCGCGCTGGGCAAGCCCTCGCCCGATATGGAGTGCAAGCTGGATGAGACCGGCGAGCTGTGCATCCGCGGCGGCTGCGTCATGCTGGGTTACTATAAGGACCCTGAGGAGACGGCGGCAGCCATCGACGAAGAGGGCTGGCTCCACACCGGCGATCTGGCCCGCGTGGACGAGGACGGCTGGTACTACATGACCGGCCGCAAGAAGAACCTCATCATTCTGGGCAGCGGCGAGAACGTCAGCCCCGAAGAGCTGGAAAAGCTGGTCAGCAAGTGCACCGACGTCAAGGAAGTCGTTGTCAAGGAGATGGGCAAGAAGATCGGCGCAGTCGTCTACTGCGAGGGCGACAAGCAGCAGACCGTCCGCGACCACATCACCGAGCTGAACCGCACCCTGCCGCTGTATAAGCGCATCACGGCGGTCGAGTTCAGCAGCGAGCCGCTGCCCCGCAACGCGCTGGGCAAGCTGCTGCGCAAGTAAGAACATTCGTTTGTAGAAAATCTGTAAAGCTGTCCGGCGAAATGTTGCATTTCCGCCCCAAAACGGGTATTATAAAGCTACATACGCCGGCAGGACCGGAATCCAAAATGGACCCACCGGGCCACGCTGTGCTTCGCACGGCAGGGCGGCGATAAAATCCATCATGGAAAGGAAGATTTTTTGATGCAAAGAGCAGAAATCGTGTCCCAGATCCTCGCGATCCTCGAGGACGTGGCAGAGATCGCGCCGGAGGATGTCCGGGAAGACAGCGTCCTGATGGACGACCTGGACCTGTCCTCGATGGAGATCCTGACCATCGTGGCAGACCTCGAGGAGACCTTTGGTCTGCGCATCCCCGAAAAGGAACTGCGCAACTTTGTGACCATCAGCGATGTGGCCGATTATCTGGCGGATAACGCGGGGTGAAGTGATTGAATGAAGCGCAGCGCGCTGTCTTTCAGGGCATCCCTTACTATTATCATGAGGAACAGGTGAACTGCCGCTATCAGCTCACCTTGAAGGACCCTGTGGACCCGGCGCTGCTGCAGCAAGCGCTGGACACGTCGCGCCCGCTGGCCGGCTGGTATTTCCAAAAGGTCGTGTGGGAGCGGCGTCAGGCAAGCCTGATGCCCAACGATGCCCCCTGCCGTGTGTGGGTGGGCAGCGCCGAACCGAACATTCCGGAAGAAACGGACGGCTATCTCTTCTCGCTGCATTGCGAGGGGAAAACGATCTATTTCGACTGGTTCCATTTCCTTGCAGACGGGCGGGGCTTTTCGCCCTTCATGACGCTGGTGCTGATGGAATACTGCAATCTGCGGTACGGCACGGCGTTTGTGTGCGAAGCACTGGCCGAGGACCCGCCTTTCGACCCGGAAGAGCTGTTGGCAGAGTTCCCGGAAAGTCAGGCTCCCGGAAACTTAAAAACCGAAGCCGTGGATATCTCCTGCGGGACGCCGAAGCGGCTTCGTCTCCGGCTGAGCCGGAAGAGCGTGATCGAGCGGGCAGAGCAGGAACAGGTCAAGCCGTTCAGCGTCCTGCTGGGGCTGATCTGTCAGGCCAGCCGGGACTATCTGGGCAAGGAACAACTCATCTACAGCTACCCGGCGGACCTGCGCGGAATGCTGGGGCTGCCGAATGCCCGCTACAACTGCATCGCAACTTACCAGCTTCCGCTGAAGCTGGCCGCGCAGGACCGCTTGCGGGATTTCGTGCAGAAGCTGGATGCAGAGGTGCGGGATTCCCTGCGGCCGGAGCGTCTGCGCTTCCGGATGGCCGAGCAGATGGGCTTCGTCTGCCGGGTGTTCCAGCAGAAAGCGCCGCTGAAGATCCAAAAGCGCATCTTCCAGATGGGCGAGTATATCAGCGGAAGCCCTGCGGATTTCTGGGTGAGCTATCTGGGCGACCCGTTCAGCCCCCAAGACCCGGAACTGGAAGCCTATGTGGAGGATTTCCAGACGTGGGTCCCGCCGCAGAGCGCATCCTTCGCGATGGAAGTCACCCGTCTGCGTGATCTGTGGACGGTCTGCATCGAGAACAAAGTGGACCGCCCCGGGTTCCTGAACACGCTGTGCGCGGTGCTGGAAGCAGAAGGCATCCAAATGCTGGAAACTGCCGAATGATACAATGAAAAGCGGACTCTCTCTGTCCCCAAAAGGGCGGAGAGGGTCCGTTTTGTTGTTTCGCTCTGCGGCCCTTGCCTTTTGGGGGCAAAAGGCTTACAATAGTCTCGGCAAACCGAAACGATATCATCTGAATCTTCGGAGGACAAAAAACATGGCTTGTACGACAATTTTAGTTGGCAAAAATGCTTCTTACGATGGCTCGACCATGATCGCCCGCAATGACGATTCCGGTTCGGGTCATTTCACCGCGAAAAAGTTTGTGGTGGTCCAGCCGGAAGAGCACCCGGCGGTCTATCGGTCAGTGCTCTCGCATGTGGAGATCCCGCTGCCCGGGAATGCGCTGCGGATGACCGCCATGCCCAATGCTGTGGAAGGAAAAGGCATCTGGGCGGCTTCGGGCGTCAATGCGGCGAACGTCGGCATGACAGCGACCGAGACCATCACCTCGAACCCGCGCGTTCTGGGTGCAGACCCGCTGGTGGTTTATCAGCCCGCCAAGGACGGCCAGCCGGAAGTCCCTGGCGGCATTGGCGAAGAGGACATCGTGTACCTCGTCCTGCCCTACATCCATTCTGCCCGCGAGGGCGTGCAGCGGCTGGGCAGTCTGCTGGAAAGCTACGGCACTTATGAGATGAACGGCATCGCATTTCAGGATGTGGACGAAATCTGGTGGCTGGAGACCATCGGCGGCCACCACTGGATGGCCCGCCGCGTGCCCGATGACAGCTATGTGGTCATGCCGAACCAGCTGGGCATCGACAGCTTTGATTTTGCCGACGCTCTGGGCGAGCAGAAGCAATTCCTGTGCTCGAAGGACCTGAAGGACTTCGTGGACCAGAACCATCTGGACCTCTCACTGGACGGTGAGTTCAATCCGCGCGATGCCTTTGGCAGTCATGACGACGCCGACCATGTGTATAACACCCCGCGCGCATGGTTCATGCTGCGATATCTGAACCCGCACACTTGGGTGTGGGATGGCCCGGATGCCGATTATACCCCGCAGTCGGACGACCTGCCGTGGTGCATGGTCCCGGAACGCAAGGTCACGCCCGAGGACGTGAAATATCTGCTCTCGTCCCACTATCAGGGCACGCCGTATGACCCCTATGCGCGCTATGGCGAGCAGAAGAGCAAGGGCGCATACCGCTCCATCGGCATCAACCGCAACGACTTTATGGCGCTGATCCAGATGCGACCGGATGTCCCGGAAGAGTTCCGCGCCATCGAGTGGATCGCCTATGCGTCCAATGCGTTCAACACCATGGTCCCGTTCTATGCCAATGTGGACACCACCCCGGCTTACCTGTCCTGCACGACCGGCGAAGTCTCGACCGACAGCTTCTATTGGGTCAGCCGGATGATCGCCGCCATGGCGGATGCCTCTTATGGCAAGTCCGTTTTCCATGTGGAGCGCTACGAAGAAAGCGTGCTGTCCGCTTGCCGTGCCCTGCTGAATACCTACGACGCCAAGCTGAAGGCAGAACCGGACGCCGCCCGCCGCGCCGCTCTGCGCGAGGAAGCTAACGAGGAGATCGCAAAGGCCGTCAAGACTCGCGCCGCCGATACGCTGGATAAGGTCCTGTTCGAGCTGAGCTGCGGCATGAAGAACGCCTACTCCCGCTCGGATGCCTGATAAACGGGATTAAACACAACACAAAGACCCGGAGTCCTTTCCCGCCGTTTGGCCGAAAGGATTCCGGGTCTTGCTGTTTTTTGGCTTAGTGTGCGCCGATCGTCTGGGACAGTTCATGGAGCGCCGCAACGCTTCCTCTTTGGCGCAGAAGCGTCAGCGTTCGGCGTGCCCGAGCTTCATGTAGAGCAGGGGATAGGGATTTCCTTCCTCGTCAAAGTCGGTGCGCTTGTAGGCCCGGAAGCCCATGTGCTCGTAAAAGCCGACGGCTTGCGGTTCGTAGAATTTCATGAGGTGCTCTTTTTCAAAAGAAGGGCGGGGGATTCGGCGCGCAAATTTTCCAACCACTCGGATGCTTCAAGGCGTGATTTGAAAACAAACGGAGTCACATCAGGATATTTTTCAAGGAGAGACAGGATCACGGGGCGATTGTCTTTGGGATAGTTCTCGACCAGCTGCACCAATTCGGGGTCGAGTTCCTGCTCGGTCCACGGCATATCCGTTCGAGCTTTTCCGACACGCTCTTTGATCCCGCGCATACACTCGTCAACGCTGTAATCCAAAAAGATGACAGTGTCACAAGACTTGAATCGAATTTCATACGTTCGGCTGTAATCTCCGTCGATGATCCATTGGTCGGTCTGAAGAATTTCATGCAGTTTTTGATCAAATTCATCTCTGGAAATGTGCGATCTGTCCGCTTTCCACCAAATTGCATCCAGATGAAATAAAGGTAGTCTGGTGGTGTCATGAAGCTTCTTGGCAAGTGTGCTTTTGCCGCTTCCCGGACAGCCCAGGATTATGATTTTTTGACCAAGTTCCATCATCATTTTCCTCAAATCAGGATTTCGAGTATCATATCATCTAGGCCCGCTCAAATCCGAGATAGCGCGTGCCCTGAAAGCTCAGTTTTCCGATGTCGCCTTCCACCAGCATCCCGTAATCTGCCCCGTTGACCGCAAGTTCCATCCGGTCGCCGCTTTCGACCTGAAACGTCACATAATAAGAGGTGGAAGTGCTCGTGTGGTAGCCATGCGAGCCGGTCGGGTCACCGGCGTTGGGGGTGCTGGAATGGGAAACGTCGGTCCGCTTGGCCACCACCGCCGCCGGAACGGTCAGTCTGGGCGAGTGGTTGTTTTTGTTCCAAGTGCGGAAGTTGGAGATCAGCGTAAAGATAAACAATCCGACAAACAGCAGGAACAAAAGCGGAAAGATCGCACTGAAAATGACATCGAACCATCCAAAAAACATCATACTTCCTCCACGATTCAGCCGGCAGTTCTTTTATGAAGATAGAAAGCGGCCCGCGGGAAGATCATCTGCTCGGTGTGGAGCCGCTCTTTTTTCGGCAGACCCTGATATTGGCCGCAAAGCTCATTGCAAAGGACCACGGCATCTTGGACCAGAATATCGGTCTGCGGACGGCCGAGTTTCTTTTTCAGTTCCCCTAAAACATAGGAGAAACCGCCGAGTTTTTCATAATAGCGCTGATCGACCATGGTGTGATGTCCCTCCGTGCTTGCAGATGCCAAGTGGTTGAACTGAGTATATCATACTCCCCGATGGAAAAACAATGGACGTTCAAGAGAGGGAAGGGACAGATGCACACGACAAACTGGAATTTTCAAATTAGTCTTTGCAAATAATCCTTGAACCTTTACCATCAATTACAATTCCCTGATGGTTGTTAATTGGACATAGATTCAAATCCGAAAACTCGGTCAGTATTTTCTCGGTAACCTTCTTAAATGGTGCCGTAAGATAATGCGGAAGGACATAGAAATCAATCAAATCAAGACCCGCGTCGTCTCCTTGTGAGTAATCCTCTGGCTTTTCATCCATTTGTTTAATATATTGGATAGTTGGAGCACATATGATTGCGCCTGCCGATTCACCGATCATCAGTTTTCCCTTTGCCAATTCTTTCTTCAACAGCTCATCCGTTCCCGTTT
>OIYO01000579.1_pt1 | contig 28413 bp, 29 predicted proteins | sample 1588191 | NCBI WGS metagenome assembly OIYO01 (sample SAMN03283275) | human gut metagenome | biome: human-associated habitat; material: feces | host: Homo sapiens | place: Peru | collected 2012 | reverse complement strand
CGCGGGGTCCGAAGTACTGGATGGCGCCGGGGTAGGTGTAGCAGGTTTCCACAGCCCACTCGGCTCTGTGCTCGGCGAAGAACCGGAAGGGCTTGCCGTCCAGCTCGATCTCATGCACGGCATTCGCGGGCTTCCAGATCCAGCCGGTGAAAATGCACACGCCGAGCGCGCACAGAGGGATCATCAGACGGTCGGTGAGGAACTCCATGAAGTCGCCGAAGATGGGGAAGCTCACGCCGTTGGCGAAGTCAAACCAGATGCCCTTGATGTTGAACGCGGCCTGCGACATGGTGTACAGGCAGCCGATGAGGAACATCAGCGTGCAGACGATGATGGTTGTGGGCTTGCGCTTCCAGCCGAAGCGCTCGGTCAGGAACGCCACCACGCCCTCGATGAGGGATATGCTGCTCGTCAGCGCGGCGAACAGGAGCAGCATATAGAACAGCACGCCGAAAAACGCGCCGCCCGCCATGTGCTCGAACACGCCCGCGAGGGACGCGAAGGCGAAGCCGCCGCCCTTGCCGACGTTCTCGGAGCCGAGCGTCGCAAACACCGCGGGCACGATGATGAAGCCGGCGATGAGCGCCACGAGCGTATCCATCGTGCAGATGAGCGCCGTGTTCTTGCCGAGGTTCTCATGCTTGGGCAGATACGAGCCGTAGGTGATCATGATGGCCATGCCCAGCGACAGGGAGAAGAACGCCTGCCCCAGCGCGGAGAGGAAGGTGTTGAAGCCGACCTTGCTCCAGTCGCAGCTGAGCATATAGGCGAAGCCGACCTGCGCGCCGTCGAGCGTGATGGTGCGCGCGAGCAGTACAATGAGAATGACGAACAGCGCGGGCATACCGACCTTGTTGAACTTCTCAATACCGCCGGAGACGCCGCCCTTGACGATGAGCATGCACAGGCCGACGAACAGGAAGGTGAACATCGCGCAGCCGAACTGGTTTTCAAGCATTGCGCCGAAGGTGTTGCTGCCGGTTATGGCAGCGCCGAACAGGCTGCTGAGACCGAAGCCGAGCTCCGCAAAGTTCAGGAACATGTACTGGAAGCAGTAGCCGCCGAGGACGGAGTAGAAGCTCATGATGAGGAAGGGGGCGATGATGCCCAGCCAGCCTAGCCATTTATACTTCTTGGAGACTGCCTTGTACGCGCCGACGACGCCGGTGCCGGTCTTGCGGCCGAGCGCCAGCTCACTGGCCATGACGGTCAGGCCGACGATGACGGCCAGTATCAGATAGACGATAAGGAATGCGAAGCCGCCGCTCTTGCCCATCTTGTAGGGGAAGCCCCAGATGTTGCCCAGACCGACAGCCGAACCGACGGCAGCAAGGATAAAACCTAAATTGCTGCCCCATGAACCACGATTGTTTTCCATTTTTAATACCTCTCTTCACAAGATTTTAACGATTTACGAAACAATCTTAGCGGTATTATAGCACTCAGCCATAAAATAGAAAAACGCATAATTCTTATGCTTTTCATTAATAATTGTAATACATAAAAATAAACATAAGAAAGCGAAATATTTAACAAAGATGGATACTAAAAAGATACGCGCGCTGCTTACGGCGCTGGATACGGGCAGTCTCACTGCGGCGGCGGAGGAGCTGGGCTATACGCAGTCTGGACTCACGCATATGATGAATTCTCTTGAGGACGAGCTGGGCGTAAAGCTGCTCGTGCGCAGCAAGGGCGGTGTGCGCCTGTCTCCGGCAGGGCGGGAGCTGCTGCCGCAGATGAACGCGCTGATGCAGTGCGCAGACGAGCTTCAGCGCAGTGTTGACAGGCTCATACAGCGCAGATTCACGGTGCTGCGTCTCGGCGCATATTCAAGCGTTGCGCGCCAGTGGCTTCCGGCGATACTCTCTGAGCTGCGCCGCACCGCGCCGGAGATAGACGTCTCCATTACAACGGGCGGCATGAGGGACATCTACGCGGCGGTGAAAAACGACGAGCTGGACTGCGCAATAATAAGCTATCAGGAGTCGCTGTGTCAGGGCATGAAGTGGGTCGCGCTGCGCGACGATCCGCTGCTTGCGATATTGCCGGCAGATTTTGAGCTTGACGGCGGCTCGTTCCCGGTGAAGCTTTTTGAAGGGCGGGAGTTCCTTATGCCGGCCGACGACTTTGAGCTTGACATCCTGCCTGTGCTGGATAACGGCGGGAAAAAGGTCACGCCGGAGTTCCGCTATACGGGGCTGGACGATGCGGCCATCGTCTCAATGGCCGCGCACGGGCTGGGCGTGAGCATGCTGTCGGAGCTTGTAATGGACGGAATATCCGACAAGGTGCTGGCGATACCGCTTTCTCCGCCTGCGTTCAGGCGTCTCGGTCTCGCAGTGAGCGAGCACCTTCAGAACGACAGGAGCATAAAGAGCTTTGTGCAATGCGCGCAGACCACCATGAGAAATATGTACGGAGAGGAAAAATAAAGGCTGCCGTCCGGAGGCAGAGGCTGAAATATGAAAACCGCGCGTCCGCAGCGGCCTGCGGTACGCACGGTTTTTCAGCTCCAGTTTCCGGAGACGCCGTCCGGGGCGTCCGTTTCACGCTCCCATTCGCGGCGGTCGCCGCTGCGCCTCTCCGCCCGCGCATCATGGCCGGTTATGACCGGCGGCTGTGCGGACTTTTCCTTTTTCTTTTTTGACATGGTTTCGGTCTCCTTTCATGCAGCGCCGAACAGGACAAGTATCAGGCCGTATACGACGCTCGCGCTGACGCCGTAGACGATGACAGGCCCGGCAATGCTGAACATTTTTACGGCGGTGCCCATAATGAAGCCCTCCGCCTTGAATTCAAGAGCAGGCGCGACGACGGAATTTGCAAAGCCCGTTATCGGCACGAGAGTACCGGCGCCGGCATGCCGGGCCAGATCGTCGTAAACGCCGAGGCCCGTGAGCAGCGCGCCGATGAACACGAGCGTGATCGAGCACGCCGTGGCGGCGTTTTCCGCGCTCAGTCCGGCGACGGTATACAGCCCGAGTATCAGCTGGCCGAGAGCGCATATCGTGCCGCCGGTGACGAAGGCCCAGAGCAGGTTCTGCTTTGACTTCGAACGCGGGGCGTGGGTCTCTGCGTACTTTTTGTATTCGTCATTGGTCATGTTCATGCCTTGCACCTCCGCTTGCGGGCGGCGTCTGCGCCGCCGCTGTGTCTGTGTATAAGTTTTGCAGAAATCGAAAAAATATTCCTTGACTTTAGCGGCCGCGTGAATTATAATGTTCAAGCTGACAAGTTCATATTATGTGTTTCTTGAGCAAACGTGGAGAAGTCGCGTAGTTGGTCGAGCGCGCACGATTGGAAATCGTGTATACCTCATAAGGGTATCAAGGGTTCGAATCCCTTCTTCTCCGCCAAAAGTAAAGCACCGTGGATGTTATATCCGCGGTGCTTTTTTATTAAAATAACGCCGGAAACGTCAAAAAATTACGTATAGCGTGAGAACGCAAAAATCGAATTTTCCCTTTAGTTTTCCCTTTACGGCACAGGCGCGGCGTTTCAACTTCGATGAACTTAAAATATTCCGGCAGCCTGCCGGCGTTCTTATTGATAATTTTGCATCCGCTGAGCATGAATAACGCCATCAACGGGCGCGCGTGGTCGGGCAGCGTTCGCATCCTGCCGCTTGAACCGCGTCAGAGCGTGGAGATCGGAGTGGCGTCGCTGCCTGACATCCCGCCTGCCGCGAAGGCTTTTCTGTCGTTTCTCAAGTCCCACCCGGCCTTCGCTATGCACGGTACGGATCCAAGTTTTTCGTAGTTTCGTGAATAGGCGGTCATGCGGCCGAAGCATATCTCTTTTGAACATTTACAATGAAAGGAGCTGACGCGGTATCAGCTCCTTCTTTCATGGTCTGATTTGCGGGAACGGGTAAGTTTTTTATTATTTTTGCGATTTACATTGAAAAATCCCGGCAACAGTGGTATTATCAAAAAATATTATTGACAGAAGGAGTGATCTTGATGAAATTTTCCTCGAAAATGGAAAAATGCGGGCTGTCGCCCATGCGTAAGTTTGCGGGTGCCGCTGCCGCCGCCGAAGAGCGTGGGATAAATATTTTCCACCTGAATATCGGGCAGCCGGATATTGCGACGCCGGAGGCATATTTCCGAGCTATCAGGGAGTTCAGGGAGCCTGTTCTGGCCTATGCCCCTTCTGCCGGTGAAAACGTGCTGATAGACGCCGTGCGCGGCTATTATGATAAGATCGGAGTTGAGCTGGAGCGCAAGGATGTGCTCATCACCAGCGGCGGCAGCGAGGCCATGCTGATGATAATGGCGAGCATACTCGACGATGGGGATGAGATCATAATTCCCGAGCCGTTTTATCCCAACTATTCGACCGCTGTCTATCTGACAGGGGCGAGCATCCGCCCGCTGGCGACAAGCCCGGAGGATGGGTACTGCTATGCCGAGCGGAGCCGTGTGGAGGCCTGCATAAACGAGCATACCCGCGCCATACTCATCACGAACCCCGGCAATCCCACCGGCAATGTGCTCACCCGCGAAGAGCTGAAGCTGATGCTGGACATAGCGCGCGAGCACGGGCTGTTCCTTATCTGCGACGAGGTGTACAGAGAATTCGTGTACAGAGACGAGCCTCTGATGAGCGCGCTTCAGTTTGAGGGCTATGAGGACAATGTGATCGTCATAGACTCCGTGTCCAAGCGCTTTTCCGCCTGCGGCGCGCGCATAGGCATACTGCTCTCCAAAAACGGGGAGTTTATGAGCCAGTGCATGAAGTGGTGCCAGTGCCGCCTGTGCGTGGCTACTATTGACCAGCTCGCGGCGGCAGAGCTGTACACCGTCGGCCCCGAATACTTTGAAGCGGTGAAAAAGGAGTACATGCACCGCCGCGATGTAATGATGGAAAAGCTGCGCGGGATACCCGGCGTCGTGTGCGAGGTACCCGAGGGCGCGTTCTATGTGATGGCGACTCTGCCCGTTGACGATGCGGACAAGTTCCAGACCTGGCTGCTCGATGAATTTGACGACAACGGCGATACGGTAATGTTCGCCAGCGGCGAACCGTTCTACGGTACGCCTGGCAAGGGCAAAAACGAGGTGCGCATGGCGTATGTGCTCAACGAGGAAAGCCTCAGCCGCGCGATGGACGTGCTTGCGGCCGCAATAAAGAAATACAACGAAACACACTGAAAAACAAAGATCAGTCCTCTGCCTCCGGCGGGGGACTGATTTTTATTGACAAATGCGTCTACATGGTGTAGTCTGTATGTGAGACTACAACGAGTAGTCTACAAGGCGAATGCCGAATATAATGAGGTGACGGATATGCCTGAAATACAGATGGGAATGGGCGAGTCGCGCTTTGCGGACATCGTGTGGGCGCATGAGCCGGTCACGTCGTCGGAGCTCGTGAAGCTCGGCGCATCGGAGCTGGGATGGAAGCGGACTACCGTGCATACGGTGCTGCGCCGCTTGTGCGACAAGGGCCTGTTCAGGAACGACGGCGGCACTGTGACGGCGGTCATATCCCGCGCGGAGTTTTATTCCATGCGGTCGCAGAAGGTCGTGGAGGAGAGCTTCGGCGGCTCTCTGCCTGCGTTCATCGCGGCATTTACAAGCACGCAGCCCCTCACCGGAGAAGAGCGCGCCGAAATATTGAGAATGATCGAAAACGCAAAGGAGGATTAGCGTGGAGAGCATATTTCTGAAGCTTCTGAACATGAGCATTGCCGCCGGATGGCTGATCCTCGCGGTGTTCGTGCTGCGGCTGGTTCTCCGGCGCGCGCCGCGCTGGGCGATATGCATACTGTGGGCGCTCGTTGCGCTGCGGCTCGTATGCCCGTTCACGCTTGAGAGCCGGGCGAGCCTGATACCGAGCCGGGAGACGGTGAGCGAGTACACGGTGCGCTATTCTGCGCGGCCTGAGATAACGAGCGGCGTCGAGGTCATAGACAGCGCCGTAAATCCGGTTTTCTCAGGGAGCTTCGCTTCGGAGCCGGCGCAGAGCGTCAACACGCTGGACCTGTGGATGAATATAGCGGGCGCCGTCTGGGCCGCCGGGGCGGCGGGCATGCTGATATGGGCGCTGGCAAGCTGGCTGCGGCTGCGGCGGGAGGTGGCCGAATCCGTGCCTGCCGGGGACGGAATACGGCTGTGTGATGCGGTCGATTCGCCGTTTATTCTCGGCATATTCCGGCCGGTCATCTATCTCCCGGCGGGGATGGACACGGCGCAGAGCGCGCATGTCATCGCGCACGAGCGTGCGCATATTGCGCGGCGGGATAATCTGTGGAAGCCGCTGGGCTTCCTGATTTTGTCGGTCTATTGGTTCGACCCGCTGGTGTGGGCCGCTTATATTCTCTTTTGCAGAGACATTGAGCTTGCATGCGATGAGCGGGCGGTAAAAGCGCTGGGGCTCGAGGAACGCAGGGAGTATTCCCGCGCGCTGCTCGCGTGCAGCGCGCCGCGCCGGGCGGTGGCGGCATGTCCGTTGGCGTTCGGTGAGGTAGGCGTAAAGGAGCGCGTGAAAAAGGTGCTCAATTACAAAAAGCCCGCGTTCCGGATAGTCGCCGCGGCGCTTGCCGTGTGCGCCCTGGCTGCGGTGTGCTTTCTGACGGACCCCGTGGAGAAAAAAGATGGCCCGGCGGACGGCGCGGACATTGAAGCGCCGGCGAACATTGAAGCGAGTGCGGACAATGATGCGCAGACGGATGCCGAGAGCGCAAAGGCGCTGCATACGGCCATGGCGGAGAGCTTCTTCTCCGATTTCGCCTCCGGCACTCTGCACCTTGACGTATACGCAGGTGAAAACGGCGTCGATGCGGCGATAGCGCTGCTGGAGTCGCTGCGCGAGTATGCCGGGAATAACTCTCTCACGCCGGAGCAGTATGAGCTGCTTTTCACACATATCGACGGGTATGACGGCGCATATACCGAGGGCTATGCGGCGGTGCTGAGGGCGGCGGCGCAGAGAGACCCGCAGGGCTTCACCGCGGCGTGGAACGAGCTGAGCGCCGGGCGGCAGAACGAGCTTGAACCGATGGTGGGAGAGGTGATCACGCCCTCTGACGGGTATGTAAGGACCTATGAGCAGATCACTGCCGCGCCTGCCGGTACGGAGACAGGGATGGACTATGCCCGGAGCCTGCTGCGGCCGGCCGGAGAGCTTACCGAGACGGACGACGTTGTGCAGAGGATGCACTTCGGCGATGACAGGCACATATACAAAAACGACGGCTACACCGTCGTGACGGACGCAGACGGCGCGGTGGAGGCGATAAGCGCCGAACCGGGCGGAGAGACCGTGCCTGTGCTGTCCGCGGATGCGGACAACACGGAGCTGACGTCAGCGGCAGCGGCGCTTGCGAGCCGGCTGACGCCGGGACTTTTTGACGGACGCACGGGATATGAGTTCTATGTGACCAGAGTGTCCAGAGCGAACCGCGTCGTGAGCATAAATCAGATGCTGGACGGCAAAATATACACCGGAACATTTATTTTCGTCTCGTTTGATTCCGACGGATTATCCACATATGTTCTGACGCGGGGGGATTCCGATGAATTTATCGGGAGCTTTGACGGGGATATGAGCGCGTGGCTCACGGAGCAGGAGGCGGTCGGGAAGGCCGTAACGGCGCTGAACGGATATTTTGCGCAGCAGTCGATGGAGCTGGACGCGGAGGCGCTGCTGAACGACCGGCGCTCCGCAAGGCTGGAGCTTGACGGAAACCGCCCGTACTGGATGATCTGGACAAAAAATATCCCCGCGGCTGCGGACCGCAGCTACGGGGTAAAGCTGGACGCGGAGACGGGCGAGACGGTCGACATTATCGGCGCGATCGGATAAAAAGGCGCTCATTTCAGCATCAGCGTCATCTGCACCTCGTCGCGGTATGTGCCGTCCTCCAGCCTGAAGGCGCGGGGCAACGCGCCCCATGCGGTGAAGCCGGCCTTTTCATAGCAGCGTATAGCGCGCGGATTGTCGGAGTATACGCCGAGCTCTATCTGAGAATACCCGATCCGCCGCGCGGCGTCTATAAGCGTTTGCAGCATGAAGCTGCCCAGTCCCCCGCTGCAAAAATCCGCCTCGATGGAAATGCCGAACGATGCGCGGTGGAGCGTCCTCTGCCGCACGCGGATCGGGGAGATGCCCGCAGAGCCGATTATGCGCCCGGCGTGTTCCGCGACGATGAAGGCGTCCAGCGGCGAAGCGTTGAGCGCGGCGAGCTTCCGCTCTTCCTCCTCAAGCGGTATCTGCCTGACCTCGTCCGCCGTGCGTATCATAAAATACGTCTCGGCCGAGGTTCGGCACATCTGCTCCAGCACGGCTGCGGTGTCTGCCGCGCAGGTGCTGCGCACGGTGACGGTGCGGCCGTCCGGCATGGTATATTCCCTGTTTTCAATAAGCATGGCAGTCCCTCATTTAGAATTGATTATTAATGAACCACCCGGAGCCGAATGCTCCGGGTGGCGTTCGCTTGATGGCTTTTTTACTGTTTGTAGTGGTGAGCGTCCTGAAGGACCATTTCCTTGACCTTCAGCAGCCGCACCTTGGTGGAGTTTTCGTTCTCCTCCAGCTTCATGGAGATATACTTGATATTGCTCTCAAGCTCGGGGATCATGACGTACTCCAGCGCGTTGACGCGGCGGCGCGTCTTTTCGATCTCCTCCGCGAGAAGCTGCATGGTCTTTTCCACCTGAGCCAGCTCCAGCATGTCCTCGAACACCTTTGCAAGCTTGTCCAGCGCGTCGTCCAACTCGCCGGAGGTCTGCGCAAAGCCGTAGGGGTATATCTCGCTGGGATCGTTGCTCTTGGTCTGGAAAGAGTAGACCGGGACATTGACGCTCATGATGTTTTTATACTTCATGCCCAGCTCCACACTCTGACGCGGGTAGAGCAGAGCCTGCTCGAGCATCTCCGGCGACATGATTGAGCTTGCCACCTGCAAAGAGCCGAAGGCAGCCGTCAGCCCCTCTTCAACGCGGTTCCTGAGCTGCTTGTTGAGCTTGACCACATCCATGAACTGGCGCATCAGCTCGTCGCGCTTGTCCTTGAGCAGCTTGTGGCCGCGTCGCGCGGTCTTGAGCCTGCCCTTGAGCTGGTTGAGCACCATTCTGGTCGGGGTTATAGCAGTGCTTGCCAAAAAGCATCACCTCCGTTTTTCAAAATAAATTTTGGGTTTTACTTCTTGGGCATGTACGTGTCTATCATCTCAGGCTTGATACGCTTGAGCTCGCGGCGGGGCAGAATGCTCAGCAGCTGCCAGCCGAGGTCAAGGGTCTCCTGAATAGAGCGGTTGGTGTTGTTGCCCTGGCTGACGTAGACCTTTTCAAACTCGTCCGCAAATTTTGCAAAGAGCTTGTCATCGTCCGACAGAGCGGCTTCGCCGAGTATGGTCATGAGCTCCTTGGCGTCCTTGCCGCGGGAGTAAGCGGCAAAGAGCTGGTTCATGGTGCCGGAATGGTCCTCACGGGTCTTGCCTACGCCGATGCCCTTATCCTTCAGACGGCTCAGGGACGGCAGAACGTCCACGGGAGGAACGATGCCCTTGCGGTGCAGCTCGCGGCTGAGGATGATCTGACCCTCGGTGATGTAGCCGGTCAGGTCGGGGATCGGGTGGGTCTTGTCGTCTTCGGGCATGGTCAGGATCGGGATCATGGTGATGGAGCCGCTCTTGCCCTGACGGCGGCCTGCGCGTTCGTACAGGGTCGCAAGGTCGGTGTACAGGTAGCCGGGATAGCCGCGGCGGCCCGGAACTTCCTTCTTTGCGGCGGAGACCTCACGCAGAGCCTCGGCATAGTTGGTTATATCGGTCATGATGACCAGGACCTGCATGCCTTTCTCAAATGCGAGGTACTCGGCGGCGGTCAGCGCGACGCGCGGGGTCGCGATACGCTCGACTGCGGGGTCGTTTGCAAGGTTGGAGAAAACGACGGTACGGTCGATAGCGCCGGTGCGGCGGAAGTCGTTGATGAAATACTCGGATTCCTCAAAGGTGATGCCTATTGCGGCAAATACGACAGCGAAGGTCTCGTTGTCGCCCAGAACCTTTGCCTGACGCACTATCTGCGCGGCAAGCGCGGCGTGGGGCAGGCCGGAGCCGGAGAATATGGGCAGCTTCTGGCCGCGGACCAGAGTGTTCAGGCCGTCTATGGTGGAAACGCCGGTCTGGATGAACTCTGCGGGGTATGCGCGGGCCGCCGGGTTCATGGGCAGGCCGTTGATGTCCATATGCGCGTCCGCAAGTATCTCGGGGCCGCCGTCTATGGGCAGGCCCATACCGTTGAATACGCGGCCGAGCATATCCTCGGACACTGCCAGCTGCTGGGGATGGCCGAGGAAGCGGACCTTGGACTCTGCAAGGTTGATGCCCTGCGCGGACTCGAACAGCTGGACGACAGCGCGGCTGCCCTCGACCTCGAGCACCTTGCAGCGGCGGATCTCGCCGTTGGGGAGCTCAATCTCGCCGAGCTCGTCGTAGGTGACACCCTCGACGTCCTCAACTATCATCAGAGGGCTTGCGATCTCTTTTATAGTCTTATACTCTTTAATCATGCGTCCTCACCTCCGGCAATGACAGCTTCGATCTCCGCCTTCATCTCGGCGGCGATAGCGTCGTAATCGGCTTCAAAGGTCTTGGCGTCCGCCATCTTTGCGCGGCCGATCTTCTCGCGTGCGTCGATAGCGAACAGGCCGTTCATGTCGGCGTTCTTTTCAAGAGCCGCGCGGCAGAGGCTGTCGTAGTTGAGCACGATGTCCAGCAGGCGGAACTGCTTTGCGTAGGAGGAGTAAGCGTCCTCGTCGACAAAGGCGTTCTGCTGCAGGAAGTCCTCGCGGATCATACGCGCGGTCTCCATCGTCATGCGGTCGGCGGGGCTGAGCGCGTCCTGACCGACGAGACGGACGATCTCCTGAAGCTCTGCCTCTTCCTGCAGAATGCTCATGGCCTTCGTGCGGTTGGCCATATACGTCGCGCCGAATTCCTTGTCGTAGAACTCGCGCAGCGAGTCGGTGTACAGCGAGTACGACGTCAGCCAGTTGATCGCCGGGAAGTGGCGGGCGTAGGCCAGAGAGCTGTCAAGCGCCCAGAACACCTTGACGATACGCATCGTCGCCTGCGAGACAGGCTCGGAAAGGTCGCCGCCCGGAGGCGAGACAGCGCCGATGGCGGTGACGGAGCCCTGACGGTCGTCGGTGCCGAGGCACTCCACAACGCCTGCGCGCTCATAGAACTGAGCAAGACGGGAGGCGAGGTATGCAGGATAGCCCTCTTCGCCGGGCATCTCTTCCAGACGGCCGGACATCTCACGCAGAGCCTCGGCCCAGCGGGAGGTGGAGTCTGCAAGGACTGCCACGTCATAGCCCATGTCGCGGAAATACTCGGCTATCGTGATGCCGGTGTAGATGGAGGCCTCACGGGCCGCAACGGGCATGTCGGAGGTGTTGGCTATAAGCACGGTGCGCTTCATCAGAGGCTCGCCGTTGCGCGGGTCCTTGAGTTCGGGGAACTCCATGAGAACGTCGGTCATCTCATTGCCGCGCTCGCCGCAGCCTATGTAGATAACGATGTCCACATCGGACCACTTCGCCAGCTGGTGCTGCACGACGGTCTTGCCGGAACCGAAGGGGCCGGGGACTGCGGCGGTACCGCCCTTGGCGATCGGGAAAAGGGTGTCGATTATACGCTGACCGCTGTTCATGGGACGGCTGGGGACGTACTTTTTGGTGTAGGGTCTTGCGATACGCACAGGCCAGCGCTGAAGCATGGTGACCTTGTGCTCGCCGCCCTTGGCGTCCTTGAGGACTGCGATAACGTCGGTGACGACATGCTCGCCGCTCTCAACGCTCACGACCTCGCCGGAAAGTCCGGGGGGGACCATGATCTTATGGTTGATGGCGCTGGTTTCCTGCACGGTGCCGAGAACATCGCCCGCGGAGACCTTGTCGCCGGGCTTGGCAACGGGCACGAAGTCCCACTTCTTCTCGCGGTTGAGCGCGGGAACGTCGGTGCCGCGGGTGATGGAGTCGCCGGTGAGGCGGCGCATCTCGGGCAGCGGGCGCTGGATGCCGTCGTAGATGTTGTCGAGCATACCGGGTCCAAGCTCGACGGACATGGGCATGCCTGTGGTTTCGACCACAGCGCCGGGTCCGAGGCCGGAGGTCTCCTCATAGACCTGAATGGAGGCCTTGTCGCCGGTCATATTAAGGATCTCGCCTATCAGGCGCTGAGAGCCGACACGCACAACGTCGGAGACGTTGGCGTCCGCCAGACCCTCGGCCACGACAAGCGGACCAGAGACTTTTGTTATAGTTCCGCTCATTTGTTTACCACCTTTATTAGTGTTGATGGACCGGGCATATCAATCGCCCAGTATATTTGTGCCGACGGCACGCTCGACAGCGGCTCTCAGAGCCGTCTGACCGAGACCGATGGAGCCCTCTCTGCCGGGAATAAGGATTATTGCCGGTGTGGGGCGGTCCTTGAACTTATCTATCTCGTGGGTCATGTACTGGGCAAGATTTTCCTCGATGTAGATAATGGCGTAATCGTCATTGTCGCGGGTGAGGCTGCGCAGGATCTGGCCTGCCTCCGCCGCGTCCGCAGCGGGATAGGTCTCCAGACCGAGAGCCTTGAAGCCCATGACGGTGTCGCTTCCGCCGATGACTGCAATTTTAAGCATACATATCACGCAGCCTTTCCCGGATGGTGTCCGGCTCTATGCCGGCCAGCCGTCCCGTGAGGATCATTCTGACAGCGGTGATCTCGCTCTCGACCGCGGCGAGGAAGGCAATGACCGCCTCCGGGCCGTAGCTGACGAGCTTGGCGGTGCGCAGGTATGCGGTCACGGCATTGTCGCAGGCCAGCTCAAAGGCCGTCATGCTGCCGCCGTCCGCCGCCTCCGCGCCGAGTGCCGCGGCTCTTTCAAGCAGGGTGTTGGCAAAGAGGGCTGTGATGCTCTCCTTGTCGCCGGCAGAGACTATCCTGCCGGTGCTCACGCTGCCGCCGGGGATGAGAGCGGAGTCCATGAACTCCAGATCCTTGCCCATGCGCATGGTGCGCACGGCGCTTTTGAGATTGGTGCTGTCGGTGAGAATGTTTGCGTAGCCGTCGAGGAAGGGGCATTCGAGCGTTTTGGCGGCGGCCCTGATCTCGGCAAAGTACGCGCGGTCAAGGATGAAGTCTGCGAGCTGGGGGTTCGCCGTGCGGGCGAGAGTGCTCTTTGCTTCGCTGAGCGCTTCGCCGAAGGCGGCCGGCAGCTGGCTGATCTTATCCTCGTTATAGATTTCCAAAAGCTTGTCCGGAGCGATGCGCCCGGAAGCGCTCATGAGCCGTTTGGCGTCCTGTCCCATAGCCTCGGCCTTTATGATGACCTTGGCGTTGTGGTAGTCGTACTTCATCTTGAACACATCAAGTATGATCTTGTCCGGCGCGAGCTTTTCAAGCTCGGCGAATATCTCTTCCCGGCGGGAAGTGAGATAAGCCTCGATCTCCTTGGCGTTCATCTGGGACATGTCGGCATAGCCGCTGTCCGTCAGCAGCTTGGCGGCCTCCTCGAAGGAGGCGGCGTCGAGCATACGGGCGGCTCTGTCGTTGTTCAAAAGCTTAGGCTCTCTGGCTCTGAGCATCGCGGACAGGCAGAGATATGCTTCTCTTTTAGCTGACATTCTATTCCTCCCTGTATGGGCGCCGTCAGTCAAAGAGGACCTTGGCGATCTCGGAGGACATGTCGCTGCGGCAGAGCTCGACAAGAAGCTCCACGGTGCAGTTGGCCTCCACGCTGCCGCGGCGGAGTATGAGGCCTCCGGCAAAACTGCCGGTCTCAGCGCTGAGGCTGAGGCGGCCGCCGCTTACGAGAGCATTTGCAGCCTTCACGACATTCTCACCGACGGCGGCTCTGTCGCGCGCGTTGAGGATGATCTCCTCGTCGCCGGTGGCGGATGCCTTCGCGGCGAGCTTTGCCAGGAATGCTGCGTACTGCTCCTTCGGCAGGTTTATTATCATATCGCAGGCCTTGTCAAAGCTCTCGGAAACCATCTGCTGCTTGAGGGCAAGAATGCCCTTCTTCGCCTCCATGCGGGCTATGCGGTCCATACTGTCCACTCTGTCCTGGCAGTCGGCGGTGCCGGCGCGGATCTTTTCACGATACAGCTCCTTAGCCTGCTTCTCGTAATCTGCCCGGATACTCGCGCACTGCTGCTCGGCCTGAGCGAGTATCGCGTCGGCCTGCTCCTTCGCGTCGGAGCGGATATGCGCGATTATTTTTTCAGTGCCTTTCATAGTATCTCCTGTCTAATATGTATTTGATCAGAGAGTAATGCTGCTGAGCATCATGAAGGAGGCCAGCAGGGAAAGAATGGCGTAGAACTCAACGGTGATGCAGAGGATCATGCCCTTGGACCAGTCGTCGGGCTTCTTTGCAAGGATGTTGACGGATGCGGCAGCGACCTTGCCCTGTGCGATAGCGGAGAGAAGACCGCCGATGCCGATGGGAAGGCAGGCGGACATGATCTGCAGAGCCTGAGCGACGCTCACGCCGGCAGCGCCGGCTGCGGAGAGCTTGCTGTATGCGAGGAACCAGATAACGAAGCCGTACAGACCCTGGGTGCCGGGAATGACCTGAAGGATCATTGCCTTACCGAACTTGCTGGGATCTTCGGAGACGAGACCTGCGCCCGCTTCACCGGCGATGCCGGTGCCGATTGCCGAACCGATGCAGGCGAGGAAGCCTGCGAGACCTGCGCCGAGAAGACCGAGTGCGTATCCGCCGATAGCGTTCAGAAATTCCATTTTAATTTCCTCCTAAATATGTCTTGTTTGTTAGTATTTTCTCGTCAGTTTTCTTTTGCCCTGACGTATTTGCTCTTGAATCCGAGAGGCTGGAAGGGCTTGCCGCCGTCCTCATAGAACTTGCCGAAGAACTCAAGGCACTGCAGTCTCAGGTCGTGCACGAAGCAGCCGAGCAGGTTGAGCGCGAAGTTGAGGCCGTGGCCTATGAGGAATATCAGGATAAAGACGATGATCGTTACCGCGTTCACGCCGGAGCTGGTGGCCGGCATGGCTGCGATGGTGTTGAACACCTGAGCCACAACGCCGCCTGCAAGCATCAGCGCCATGATACGCGAGTAGGACAGAATGTCGCCGAACCATCCGGTGACGGTGTTGTAGATGCAGCCGAAAGCAGCGCCGATTATACCGAAGCCCTTTGCGCCGCGGGCGGAGCCCACGAGCAGGAGCACGGCGCCTGCGATAAGCACGATCTTGCCGATGCCGAAAAGCGCATCGGTCACGCCGAGAAGCTTCAGCCCCATCATAACGCCTCCGACGAGGATGATCCAGAGGGGGACTTCCTCAAAGAGACCGTCGACAACGTGGCCGCGGCGGCATTTGAGCACGAAGCTCACGACCATACCGGTGTTCAGGTGAAGAACGCCGAGCACCATCGCGCCGTAGAGCACGAGCGTGCTGTCGTTGACCGGGCTGAACAGATACGGCAGGCCTTCCCATGTGCTGTCCGGGTTGAACATATGTACGAGCTGATACGGCGCATCGCCGAAGAAGCCGCCGGTCAGCGCGCCCATGAGGAGCGTGGATATTCCGCCGTACAAAAGCAGCTGGCAGAAGCACAGCGAGCCGCCTCTGGGCTTGATCTTCGCCATTGCGACTATGGCCGCGGCGATCATTATAAGGCCGTAGCCCATATCCGCCATCATCAGACCGTAGAACAGGATGAAAAACGGCGCCATGATCGGGTTTGCGTCGACCGAACCGTAAGCCGGAAGGGAGTACATGTTCGTGACCATATTGAGTGCGTTTGAAAATTTGTTGTTTTTGAGCGAGACCGGAACGGTGGGGTATTCGTCCTCCTCCGGTTCGCGGCTGTCCCATGCGCAGTCGTATTTTTCAAATACGCGCGCAAGCTCTTCTTCACGCTCGGCGGGCATCCAGCCCTCCATCATCACAACGGAGTCGGTGCCGTAGAGCCGGCCCTCGGCTTCCGCCATTGCGATCTGGGTGCTGACCCTGTCACTTGCGAGCTTGAGATCGTCGCGGCGGACGGATTCGCCCACTATCGCGGCGACGCAGCTCTCCTTTTCGGCGGCCAGCTCGGCAAGCTCCTGATTCGCCGCGGCGAGAGTCTCGCGCGCCGTGCCCTTGAAGCCGGAGAAACCGGCCGGGGCAAAGCCGTAGGTGCGCAGGACCTCCTGCACGTTGCCCAGAGCTTCGCGGATAAACACGAGCGCCACGTACTGGCTGCTCTTGTCCGCAGAGATGCGGAAAAGCTCCGCCTCTTCGCTGGCCTGAGCCAGCGCGCTGTCCACCTCGTCAAGCTTTACCTTTGAGGAAAAGCTGCCTATCAGCACGTTCGCGCGCGCCGTCCCCTCCATGCCGAGCGGCATGTCGAGATCGAGCCAGGGCTCGAGCGACTCCGCGAGACTGCGCTGACGGCTCTCTTCGGCGCTGATGCGCTTGATGCGGTCGTCCGCGCCTTCAATGGCGGCGGCAATCTTCAGCGCACCGGCGATGCCTGAATCGTCGAGCAGCACGGAGCCGGCGACCTCGGGCGCGGCGGAAAGGAGCTTGCTCTTTACCGGCGCGTACTTGCCCAGCAGGTCGACGGCGTGGGTGAGGGAGGCGTACTGGGACCTGAGAGTCATGAGCTTTGTGTCCTCGCGCTTGAGAAGCCCCTCCATCCCGGTGCCCTGAATATCGCCCTCCATCTCGGAAAACTCCACACAGCCGCGCTGTACCAGCTCGCGCAAAAGAGCTTCCTTTCTGCTGCGAACAGCCAGAAGATAGAGCTTTTTCATTTTTCGGATGGCCATCTTAGCTGTTCACTATCCTTTCCACTACAAGAGTTGCGGCTTTCTCAAGCTTTTTCTCGGCCTTGGCGCGAAGCGCCGCCTTCGTTGCTTCAAGCTCGTTGGAAAGACCGCCTGCTGCGTTCATTGCTTTTTCGTCAGCCTGCCGGCGCAGCTCGGCAAGCTCATTGTCGGCCTTGACCGCGGCCGCTTCTATTGCTGCTTTGCCCGCGTTTTCCGCGTCGATCCGCATCTGTCTCGCCTTGGCATCGGCCTGAGCAACGGCAGCCTTCGCGTCGGACTCCGCCTGCGTTATACTGGCAATAGCCTCAAATGACACTGGCTCACCCCCTTTGATACTTCTTTGATTATTGTTCTGCATGATCATTCTGCGGGAGCCGGGATGCGCAGCTGTTATGGTCAGTCCCGCAGGTATACTAACAATATGATACAGCATAAATGCTTTTCATTCAAGACAAAATGTGCATCTTGCCATGTCAAAATAACTACATTTACGTCATGTTGTCAGAAGTGTCACAACAACTATATTAAAGCACAGCGTTAGTTTATTGTCAAACTAATTAGTGAATTTTTTCTCGATTTCTTCACGGATTTTATACGGGGCGGAGTAAGCGCTCCGTCCCGTATAATAAGGCCGTTATATCACAATATCCGCCTGCCTGCCCGTGACCGCATTGACATAGATCTTTACCTCTCCGCCGCTGCCGTCGCTGCAATCTAATTCGTAGCAGGCGAGATCCTGCTGCCCGTCGCTGCGGACGATGACCTTCCGCACGTCGTTGAGCGTAAGGCCGTCCGGAAGAGTGTCCTCGGCCTGCGCCTCGCTTATATCCCAGCGCGCCTGACATTTTTCCGGCGAGTAGCTGCCGGCGTTGAACGAGTATACCGAACCGTCGTCAAGGGCGATGGAGAGCTTGATAAAGTTATCAAGGCACAGCGCGCCGTCCTGCGTGGAGGCGTATTTCAGCTGCGCGACGGTATCGCTGCCGCCGGCGGAGATGAGCGCCATGTCTTTATAGCCGTGCTTTTCCAGAAATTCTGCGGCTATCTCCTGCGCCTTTTCCAGGCTGATGCGGCCCTCGCTTACGAGCCGGGAGCGGCCCATGCTCTCCACGCCTGAGGGGCCGACGCATATGAGCATGTCTCCCGCGCTGTAGCACTTGCGCCCGCCCTCGCCATCGTAATCGTAGGCGAGCTTGACTTCTCCGGGGCTGACCCCGGCAAAACGGGCCGCGACGGCGAGCTTTTCCGCGTCGGACAGCTGCTTGCCGCCGCTCTCTGCGGCTTTCGCGCCGTATTTTCCGTCATATTCGAGGCTGGCCCGGCGCGGGAATTCCGCCTCATAACGCAGCAGCTCCGTGCTGATCTTTCCGGCGGATGTATCCACGCCGACGTTGCGCAGGCTCTGCTCGCTGCTGTCCATGATCACCGTGCCGTTGTGGAAGCTGACCTGAAGCTCGCGCAGCGAGGATGCGAGCCCGTCGGCAAGTTCGGAGAGCTTTGCGAGGTTTGCGGCCTGCTCATCCGTGAAGCCGTCCCCAGCGGCCTCGCTGCACAGGGTATAGGCATAGTCGCCTACCTGATTGATATAGCCGGAGAGCTGTTCAAGCTCCTGCGTGGCAAAGGGCAGCGTGGACATCGCGGCCTCGGCGGCCAGCGCGTCGGCGTAGACCTGCGCGCAGATCTTCGCGCTCATGCTGCCGTCCGTGGCGTACAGGCTTTTTCTGAGCGTGCCGCTCATGTGGTCTATTGCGGTGACAGTCTCTTCAAACGCCTCCTGCGCGCTGTATTTTGCGGCGCGCCGGTAGCTGCCGAGATTACGCCAGCCGGCGAAGGAGAATATGCCCAGCACTATGATCAGCGCGCAGGCGTATATGCCCAGAACTATCCGCAGCTTTTTCGATTTTGACATGGGTACCATATAAAACTCCGATCTGCCGTGCCGGCACGTTCCGCGCCCGGACGGCAAGTTTATATAAAGAAATCTCTCTCCGGATATTTTTGTCCGGAGAGAGATTTTTATACATGTTCGGTTCGTTTGAAACGCCGGTCAGGTGACGATCTTCGTGGCGTCGCCGGTGCTGTCGTCCTCATAGACGTGGAAGCTGTCAAAGTCGAGATATACCTCGTCCCCGGCGTTATATTCGTCGTAGGCCTCGGGAGGCGCGATCACGCGCACGTTTTTCCCGTTCGGCAGACGGACGAAGCAGTCGGTGATATCGCCCATGAATACCTTGCTGTCAAGCACGCCCTTGAGCACGCCGGTGTCCCGGCGCAGATGTATGCTCTCCGGGCGGATGGCGAGGACGGCCTTGCCGCGCACTCGCCGGTCTCGAGCTTGGTCAGCGCGACGGAGCCGGACTCTACCATGACTTCCTGTGCGGCGAGCTTGTCAAAGTACTCATAGCCGTACTTCTCGGTCAGAGCTGCGCAGGCTGCAAGCGCGGTGCCGGAGGTGAGGGGGTTGGACATGGAAATGGCGCCCTTGAGGGAGGACATTTCGGCGAAGTCCTTGAAGGAAGTAGCAAGCTCGTCCTTGCTGTACATCTCGGGGTTGTATGCCAGAACCATGTTGCAGATGCGGACGGGATACCAGTAGCCGTCGGCGTCGTAATCGTAAGCGAGCTTATCAGCCTGAGGAGACTTGTATGCATGCAGATAGCCAAGCTCCTTGAGCTCAAGAGAGTAGGAAGGCTCCGCGACCATCAGTATGTCGCAGCCGAGCTTGCCTGCCTCCATTTCGCTTGCGACCTTGGACTGGATGGCGCCGGTGCCGCCCTGGAAAAACTCTATGGTGCAGTTCGGGAAAACGGTGTCGAGGGTGTTCTGCAGGGCCTCGATTATATCCTGATACATGGATGTGTAGATAACGACCTTACCGGTGACCTCATCGTGGATGTCGATACCCTCGGTGTCGATGCCGGTCTGGGTCGTGCCGCAGGCTGCCAGGCTCATAAAAATGGAATGAAAATTTGTTGAAGTTAAACAAAAGAGTACTTGACTAAATGTGAAAATTGCAGAATAATAACGAATATATAGATAACTTTAGCATGATTTTTACAGTTGACTGAAATTTACCGGTCAGTGCGGCGCAGACGAAAAAGCAGCCGCAGAATACCTCGTTGGGTGTTCTGCGGCTGCCTGAACTTATAAAATTAACTGCAATGAAACCTGCCGGGGAGCTGCCCAGTGTCAGCCGAGCTTTTCCAGCGCAACATGCATGCGTCGGAGAGTCTCGTCCTTGCCGAGGATGCGGCATATCTCGACAGCGCCGCCGGGCGTGACGGCCTTGCCCGCGGCCGCGATGCGCACGGGCCACATGACCTTGGCGTTCTTTGCCTCCATGCTTTCGGCGAGACCGACCATTGCGGCCATTATGTTCTCGTCGTTCCAGTCGGATATGGCCTCAAATATGGGTACGATACTCGTGAGCACGGCCTTTGAGGAGGCCTCGTCGGACTTGGATTTCTTGTGCACGAAAAGCTCTGCGCCGTACTCGGGAAGCTCGTCGAAAAAGTCGACCTTTTCGGGAATGTCCGTCAGCACCTCGGTGCGCTGCTGAAGCAGGGCGGCGATGGCGGCGGCATCGTACTTTTCGTTTTTGACGCTGCGGCGGATAAAAGGCTCTGCGGCCTTTGCAAAGGCCTCCGGGCTCATCGCGCGGATATACTCGCTGTTGAAGTAGCGCAGCTTCTCAATGTCGAAGATAGCCGGGGACTTGGAGATGCCGCTGATGTCGAAGATCTGCTTGAGCTCGTCGAGCGAGAATATCTCCTGCTCCCCGCGCGGGCTCCAGCCCAGAAGAGCCACGTAGTTCAGAACGGCGTCGGTCAGGAAGCCCTGCGCGATAAGATCCTCATAGGAGGGGTCGCCGTGGCGCTTGGACATCTTGTTGTGCGCGTCGCGCATGACGGGGGAACAGTGCACGTATTTCGGGATATTCCAGCCGAAGCCCTCATAGAGAAGATTGTACTTCGGGGAAGAGGACAGATATTCGCTGCCGCGCACGACATGGGTGATGCCCATGAGGTGGTCGTCCACGACGTTTGCAAAGTTATAGGTGGGCAGACCGTCGCGCTTTATGAGCACCTGATCGTCAAGGGTGGTATTTTCTACGGTGATATCGCCGAAAATCTCATCGTGGAAGGTGGTAGTCCCCTCGTGCGGGATGAGCTGGCGGATAACGTAGGGCTGCCCCTCGGCGGCGCGTCTGTCGGATTCCTCGCGGCTCATGCAGCGGCAGGGATCGTCGCCGCGGCCGAAATCACAGGCGTCCTCTTCGGACTCGGTCTTCTCGCAGAAGCAGCGGTAGGCGTGGCCGCGCTCCATCAGCAGCTCGGCGTACTCCTTGTATAAAGGGCGGCGCTCCGTCTGGACATAGGGCGCGACGGGACCGCCGACGTCGGGACCCTCGTCGTGCTCAAGGTGGCACTGCGCCATTGTCTTGTAGATCACATCCACAGCCCCATCAACCAGACGGCCCTGATCCGTGTCCTCGATACGCAGGATGAACTTGCCGCCCTGGCTGCGGGCGATGAGGTAGGTGTACAGCGCTGTGCGCAGGTTGCCTACGTGCATATATCCCGTGGGGGAGGGGGCAAAACGTGTGCGCACCTCGTTCGTGGGTATGCGTGCCTCCATCTCCTCAAACCACTTTTTGTCCTTCATTCAATACTCTCCATTCTGCCGCTTTTGCCCTTTGCGGCACATATTTCATCTGCCGGCGCGGCAATTTGACCGCACCGGACGGAAAATTTCTCCGAATCACTATATTATATTATTTTTTTCAGTTGTCAAGACAGACTTATTCTGCTAAAATATATAAAGTTTTGCGAAAGCAAGTTTTAGGAGGCAGTAAAAATGGAAAATGCCACGCCTGCAAAGAAGATAATGTTCTCAGGGATCCAGCCCTCGGGCGACATGCATCTCGGTACCTATCTGGGCGCGCTGAAAAACTGGGTGGCGCTCTCGGACGAATATAATTGCTACTACTGCATCGTGGATATGCACAGCATCACCGTGCGTCAGGATCCGGCCGCGCTGCGCCGCCATTCCACGGCTCAGCTCGCGCAGTATATCGCCTGCGGCCTTGACCCGCAGAAGATCACCCTTTTCATCCAGAGCCATGTGCATGAGCACGCCGAGCTCGGCTGGGTGCTCAACTGCTACACCATGTTCGGAGAGCTCAGCCGCATGACCCAATTCAAGGACAAGAGCGCGAAGAACGCCGACAATATAAACGGAGGCCTGTTCACCTATCCCTGCCTTATGACGGCGGACATACTGCTCTATCAGGCAAATTACGTCCCCGTCGGCGCTGACCAGAAGCAGCACTGCGAGCTGGCGCGCGACGTTGCCATACGCTTCAACAATATATACGGCGAGACCTTCACGGTGCCTGAACCGTACATCCCGCAGGTCGGCGCGAGGATCATGTGCCTCAGCAATCCCACCTCGAAGATGTCCAAATCGGACCCGGCCGGCTGCGTGTTCATCATGGACAGCCCCGAGGAGATCGCACGCAAGTTCAAGCGCGCGATAACGGACTCCGACACGGAACACTGCGTACACTACGACCCGGTCAACAAGCCCGGCGTGTCCAACCTCATGAACATCTACTCCGCCGTTACCGGCGCGAGCTTTGACGAGATCGAGCGCGAGTTTGACGGCAAGGGCTACGGCGTGTTCAAGCCCGCCGTCGGCGACGCCGTTATAGAGACCCTGCGTCCGATCCGCGAGGAGGCCGAACGCATAACCGCCGACAAGGAATATCTCAAGCAGATATACACCGAAGGCGCGCAGAAGGCGTCCTACGCCGCGCGCAGGACTCTGCGCAAGGTCTACAAAAAGATCGGCTTTGTTGAAAAGCCGTTCTGAGTCAAAATTTTCAATCGGAGATAATATCAGATGTTTCAGAATATGGCCGTGTGGCTGAGGGTGCTTCTGTCCTTCGCCGTGGCTATGATCATTTCGTTTTTCATGACGCCGCCGGTAAAGGGCTTTGCCGAGAAGGTAGGCGCGATAGACGTACCCAAGGACGGACGGCGCGTGCATGACCATCCTATCCCGCGCATGGGCGGCGTGGCGATATTTATGGGCTTTGTCATATCGGCGCTGCTGTTCGTCAGCTTCACCACGCAGGTGATAGGTCTGCTGCTCGGCGCGCTGATAATCGCCGTCATGGGCGCGGTGGACGATATAGTCAACCTCAAGCCGTGGATAAAGTTTTCAATACAGATCATCGCGGCGCTCGTTGCGATCCGCTGCGGCATCATGTTCACGGCGGTGTCAAACCCGAACTTCAGATCGGATATAGGGACCATTCCCATCGGCGCGCTTGCCATCCCGCTTACCGTGCTGTGGATCGTCGGCTGCACCAACGCCGTCAACCTTATAGACGGGCTTGACGGGCTGGCCGTGGGCGTGTCCGCGATAAGCTCGGTGACTATGCTCATAGTCTCGGTCTTTGTCGCAGACCCCAACACGACCTTTATCCTCGCCGCGCTCTGCGGCGCATGCATCGGCTTTATGCCGTACAATATAAACCCCGCGAAGATATTCATGGGCGACGTCGGCTCGCAGTTTCTTGGCTTTGTGCTTGCCTGCGTGTCGATAATGGGCCTTTTCAAGCTGCACACGGTCATAACCTTCCTCGTCCCGGTGCTTGCCATGGCGATCCCTCTGGCGGACACGGTGTTTGCTTTCTTCCGCCGCATAATCCACGGGCAGAGCCCGTTCCACGCCGACAAGGGGCATTTCCACCACCGGCTTCTTGCCATGGGACTCAATCAGAAGCAGGCTGTCGCAGTGCTGTACGGTATTTCCGCCGTGATGGGGCTGGTGGCGGTGCTGCTCACCGGGAGAGATATGCTCCAGCGCATCATCTGCGTCGTCGCGGCATTTGTGATCTCGCTTGCGGTCTGGTTTTATGTATTCTGGAAAAACCCGAATCTGAAGACCGAGCACGGCGAGGGGGAGCATGCCGGAGCGGATACCGGAGCGGCGGGGCAGGACGCCGGGAACGCTGCAAAAAAGAGCTCCTGACAAACAGAAAACGGGCGCCGTGTGCTCCTCAGAGGAGAAACATGGCGCCCATTATTATCAGCAATTCGCTGTCGCCGCTCTCGCGGTACATGAGGTAGAGTATCAGCAGAAGAATGATGTCGTCCGTCTCAAGCGCGCCTATACCGCTGAGCTTTTCCGGTATGAGCCTTGTGAGGCTGTCGAGGAGACCGGCCGGCTTTCTCTCCGGCGGGGGCTGCATGAGGCCCGGCCTTGACGGTGCGGCCGCACCCGGCTTCGGCGTCGGCGCGCCGTCGTCTATGCGCACTACCTTGCCGGTGTTGCCCTGATAGCGGTTAAGCATGGCCGTCGTCCTCCATCTCGCCTATTGCAAGGCGCGCGATCCGGGCGAGCTTTGCAAGCTTCATGGCTCTGTCCATCTTGCCGCGGCGCTTTTCCGAGAGGTATGGCCGCATCGCGCTCAGAAGCGCCTGCTCCTCCCTGTTCTGCGTGCTGCCCGAGCTTAAAAGACGGCTTATGCGCCCGAGCGTCTCCGCGTCGATGCCGAGACCCGCGGGATCAAAGCCGCCCGCGGCGCCCGCGCTTTCGCCGTCCGTGTCCGCAGCCCCTGCCGGGGCGGAGCTCTGCGTACCCTCGCCGCCCATGAGCGACTGGGCCAGCTTCGTTATCTTTGCCATTTGCTCGCTGTCGCCCAGGATCTCGGAGATCTTATCCTCCAGCTCGCTCATGGATGCTCACCTCCCTATTTTTCCTGCATCAGCCGGCGTACATTTTCCGCGAGCCGCCTGCCCTCGTCTGTGCTCAGCACCTGACTGAGCAGCTTCTGCAGAGCCGCGCTGTCGCCGCTGCGCGCCGCATCCTCCACGGCCTTTGCGTCCAGCATGTGGCCGACTTTCACTCCGTCGGCGGACTCGGCCAGCCGCTTTATGCTCTCGGTCTTGCCCTGCCGCTCAAGCTCCCGGCCTATATCCTCGAAATTCCGCATGTTCTCACTCCCCCGGAAGTCTTTCTCTCTATTATATTCAGTAAAATTCCCTTTGATAATAAAAAGCCGCGCCGGATAGTACCGGGCGCGGCGCAAGGAGACGTGACAAGAATGAAAGTTGAAATAAGAGCCGCCGTTTTTTCCGACACGCACGGGTCAAATGCCCTGATGCTCAAAGCGGTACGCCGCTGCCGGCCCGATGTGCTGATACACCTCGGCGACTATGAGCGCGACGCGGATGTGCTGCGCATGGAGTTCCCGGAGATACCGCTGTACAGCGTCCGCGGCAACTGCGATATCGGCGGCACGGCCCCCGACCGTGACGTTGTGCCCCTTGGCCCCGTCAAGGCGTTTATCACCCACGGCCATCTCTACGGCGTGAAGTACGGACGGCTCGATTCGCTGGTCTATGCCGCAATGGAACAGGGCGCAAAGATAGCGATGTTCGGGCATACGCACGAGGCGGACTACGAGGAAATGGGCGGCGTGAAGCTGATAAATCCCGGCACCGCCGGAGTCGGGCGCGAGCGTACATGGGCGCTGGTGGAGATATATGAAAACGGCGGCATAGCCTGCGAGATAAAGGAGCTGTGACGTGAAAAACGGAGTGAGGTATTGCACCTCGCTCCGTTTATCGTTTCGGCTGTTATTCAGGCTTCGGCCCGGCCGGCTTGGATTTGGGCTTACCGTGGTAGTATTTGCGGCGGCGGTTATTGCCGCGCGGGCTCTTCGCGCCCTGCGCACCCTGCGCACCGTCGGCAGGCTTGGCGCTGCTGCCGGCCTTTTCGGCCTGAGGCCTGCTTTCCACCTTTACCGGGCGCACGGTAGCTTTGCCGCCCTGACCGTCCCGGCGGCCGCGCGGGGGACGGGACTGCTCCTGCTTCTGCGCGGGCTTTGCCGCAGCCGGTTCCGGCTTGACGGCTGCGCCCCTGTTTTCGCCGCGGCCCTTTCCGCCTCTGCGGCGGCGGTTGTTGCGTGAACCCTGAGGGGCCTTCGCGGCGGGCGGCTCTTCCGGACGGACAGGCTCCGGATCGGGTATCACCAGCGTCGGCATTGCCCACTCGTCCGCTGCTTCGTCCTCGGTGTCCTCTTCCTCCTCCGGTACATAGTGCAGCACGGAGGGGGGAGTCTCGCCGTCCTTGGGACGGCCGCCGGGAACGGCTGCAAGCTCGTTGGCCTTATAAAGGCGCAGGGTATCGTCGCCGTCGGCGTCAAGCTTGACCTTCACGGTCTGACGCAGGAGGTTGACCTGCACCGCCGTGCCATAGCCGTCCTTGGTCTCTACAAAAGCGCCCTGCTTGGGAACGTGCTTAACAAGATCCTCATACGCCTCTTCCTCATATCTCAGGCAGCACATGAGCCTGCCGCAGCTGCCGGAGATCTTGGCCGGGTTGAGGGAAAGCGACTGCACCTTAGCCATTTTTGTGGACACGGGCTGAAAATCATCAAGAAACTGACTGCAGCAGTACGGCCTGCCGCAGATGCCGAGACCGCCCACCATTTTCGCCTCGTCGCGCACGCCGATCTGCCTGAGCTCAATGCGGTTGCGGAATATTCCGGCAAGATCCTTTACAAGCTCACGGAAGTCGACACGCCCGTCGGAGGTGAAGAAGAAAGTGGTCTTGTTGCCCTCAAAGTTGCACTCGACGTCAACGAGCTTCATGTCAAGCCCGTGCTCGACTATCTTCTTCTGGCAGATCTCAAAGGCCTCGCGTTCACGCCTGCGGTTGAGCTCGGCGACCCGCAGATCGTCCTGCGTGGCGATGCGCACCACAGGACGCAGCGGCTGCACGACGGCGGTCTCCGCCACGGGGTGGTTTCCCCGGCAGCAGTCGGCGATCTCAAGTCCCTTTGAGGTCTCGACGATCACCTTGTCGCCGGTCTTTATCTGGAGAGAGTTGGGGTCAAAGTAATAGCACTTGCCCCGGTTTTTGAATTTTATGCTTACTACGTCTATCAATTATTGTTCCTTCCTACCGTTTGCTGGGAATGGAGTCCACTGCCAGCAGTCCGAATACATGTTTTACACCGGTATTTACCTTCAGATATGCCTCGCAGCGCCGCAAAAGCGTATAAAGCCTCATGAGCTGCTCACGGGACAGCCCCTGATCATCGGCTCTGGCGCACAGCATGTCCGCCAGAAGATCAAGAGCGCTGTCGACGAAGCCGGAGGCGGCGCGGGAGTCGAGCCCGTCGTTTGCAAAGCAGAATGAGCACAGCTTCGAGGCGGAACCGGAGGCGACAGCCTTGAAGTATTCCGCAGCTAGGCTGAGACTGCCGCTGTCATCGTCCGGCCTGCCGCCGCCGCACTGGAGCTCGGCGCAGCGTGACCGTACCGTCGGCAGCAGGAGCTGCGCGTTCTCGGCGCAGAGAATGAACATCACGCAGGCGGGCGGCTCTTCAAGCAGCTTGAGCGCGGCATTCTGCGCCTGCACGTTCATCATGTCCGCATCCTCGATGATATACACCTTGCGCGCGGCTTCATTGGGCAGCACATAGCTGTCCGCAGCCATCCGGCGCACCTGATCCACCGTGATCTCTTTTTTCTGCCTGCCCTTGTCGTCAACAAGGCGGGCCACAGATATAACGTCGGGGTGTATGCCCTCCGCGACCTTGCGGCAGCTGCGGCATTTCATGCACGGCACGGGACCGGACGCGGTACAGACTGCAGCAGCGGCAAGGCGGCGGGCTGTCCTGATACCCTCTTCCCGGCTCTGCGCAGAGAGAATATAAGCATGAGAAAGACGACTCGCGTCCGCAAATTCCAGCTGTGCCATGTGCATCCTCCGCGAAAGTATATGACCAATCAATATATTTTACATTTTTATGAGGATATAGTCAACTGAAAATAACGATAAAAGCCGGACATACGGTGTGACTGCCGTAAAGTGTACGGTATCAGAGAGTCTTGACCATCCGGTATTCCCCGGCATAGCTGCCGTCCCTGTATTTCATGCTGCGCGGCAGCATCCCGCAGACCTCGAAGCCGAGCTTCATATACAGCGAGATAGCCCGCGTGTTTGTTGTGACGACGTCAAGCTCGATCTGTTCAAGCCCCATCTCACGTCCAAGGGCGAAAAGCCTTTCGATCATGATGCGGCCGATGCCGAGCCCGGTGTACTTCTGCAGCAGGGCAATGCCCAGAGTGGCGCGGTGGCGGGAGCGGGACAGTCCGCTGCCCATAAGGGAACAGTTGCCGATATATGCGCCGTCATAAAATGCAAGCAGCATTACGTTTGCCTCCGAACTGTTCATACTGCGTATGAAGGAGGCCTCTTCTTCAAGCGGCATATCGGCTTCTTCCGGTTCGCGCATTAAATACGGAGTTTCACCGTTGACGAGCTTGAACAGATCCACCATGATCTGCGCGTCATCCTCGGTCGGAGTCCTGAGGAGCAGCGTGTGCCCGTTGAGCTCGGTCGTGTATGTAGTCATATCATGATCCTCCAGTGAAAAAGAGAAAAGTCCGCAATTTTGCGGACTTTTCAATGGTGCTCCAGCGGGGATTCGAACCCCGGACACCCTGCTTAAAAGGCAGGTGCTCTGCCTACTGAGCTACTGGGGCATATGTGGGAATATGGCTGGGATGGCGGGACTCGAACCCACTATATCGG
>OIYO01000578.1_pt1 | contig 28491 bp, 19 predicted proteins | sample 1588191 | NCBI WGS metagenome assembly OIYO01 (sample SAMN03283275) | human gut metagenome | biome: human-associated habitat; material: feces | host: Homo sapiens | place: Peru | collected 2012 | reverse complement strand
TATTTTTTAAGATACTCTCCAATCACATTCGAAAATTTTCAAAATAGAACTATATTCATTTTGAGCCTGAGTGAAAGCGGTCTAAGCTAAACAATTAAAAATTCTAAACAAATGTAATGAACGAATACATACAATAATCATAGATATGAATGCCGGAAGTGAGCAAGCTTAAAATAACCCGAAATTTAATAATTTGTATTATTTGCAATAATCCTAAAATTCCTAAAAATGGATACATCACATTTACTAAATTAGAAAAACCAAACCCAGAAAAAACAACACCACCCACACAAATCAATATAGCTATAACATTATAACTTCTTTTATTAATTGAAACATTTTTCAAAAAACTCATTCCCAAAGAAATCGCAGTTGTAAAAATAGATATCAAAATAATTACTCCATACACACTTTTTATATTAGGCCATATATTATTTATCGCATAAACAGCAGGCATTTCTAATTCTTTTATATTAACATCAACTTTTATTAAAAATAAAAATACTGTAATTAATAAAATTGTAGTTATTATACTTACAATTATAGATATATATTTTATATTTTTAGACTTAGATATATAATCTTTTATCGAAATCAAAACAGGTATTAATAAAACACAATTATAACTTGCATATAATATGCTTGTTAATAACCAATTTTGATTATTTTCTTTTATTAAATAATTATTAAAATTTGCAAAATCTATATTTTGTATATTAAAAATTCCGTATTAAAATTACAATAATTATTAATATTGGAATCAATATTTCATTTACCTTTACTAATCCATTTACATTTGTTTTAAATAAAATCAAACACAATATTGCTAAAATACCGCTTCCGATAATACTATTTAAATCAAATTCTTGTTGCAAGTATGCGCCAAAACCGGCTATCATAATAAAAAATGATACTAAAATAAATATATTTATTATTGTATTTGTGATATTATTTAGCTTTTTATTTTTTGTAAAAGTATTTAAAAAATCTTTATAATTATCAATATTATTTTGATGTACAATTTGAAGTGTTTTATATATTGTAATTCCTATTATAAAACTTGATATTAAAATTCCTATTAATCCTTTAATTCCAAATGAAAAGAAAAATGCATAAATTTCTTGTCCTGATGCAAATCCAGCGCCAATTAGTGTTCCTATTATAACAAATACTACTTTTAAAATTTCCATATGTAAAAAACCCCATATTATTTTATGAGGTTTTTTATACTAATATGATTATTTTTTTCTTCTTCTCTTAGTCCAAACTACAATTCCAGCAACAATTATTAATAATGGAACTATTGTTATAATTGCTAATATTATTCTGTTTTCTTGTTCTGTTGCTGTATATGTTACACTTCCTGTACTCTTTCTTACTGTAATATCTTCTTCTCTTTCTGATAGATAAGCAATTGAGTTTAATACTAAGTCTTTATTTTGTCTGTATACAACCATTGGTGTATATGTTGATTGTGTTAGTTGATAATCAGATGCAAAATAATTTTCTCCATATATAATTAATTTTGATTTAACTTCTTTTTCTCCTGTTTCTTCATTTTCTTCTGAAATTATTTTATCAAATTGTGCTCCTACTAAAAATGATGCTTGTTCTTCTCCTTCTTGTGCTGCATTTGATGAATTTTTAAAATTTGTTCTAAAATATGCATTTTCACTTGTTTTAATTAGTTCTGTTTTTGTTACATTTAAAGCATCTAATGTCTCATCATCTACTGTATTTATTTTAGTAGCATTTATAAATATAACTCCTTCTGAATCATATAGTTTGTTTGTTACGTCTGCATGTTGTATTTCTGGCATAATTAAATCTGGTGAATTTGATACCATTTTGCTTGAATCTGTTTCTCTAATAATTCCAACTTCAAATGGATTTACTCCATACATAGCTAAAATTTTATTTACATTTGCAAAATCATCTTTGCTTTGTGCAATTGCTGCATTTAACCATAATACATTTCCGCCTTTATTAATATAGTCTGTTATGGCATTTGTTGCAATATCATCAAAATCTTTTTCTGGTGATGCTATTACTAATGTATTACAATCATCTGGTACTTTTCCTTCTGATAATATATCTAATGTTGAAACTTCATTTACTTCATTTTGTAAATACATATTTAAATATTGCATTCCACTTGTTAGTGAAAATGAACTATATCCGCTTAAAAAATATACTTTTGGTTTTTCTTCTACAGATACTGATTTAATTGCAGCTGTTAATTTTTCTTCTGCCACATTTATTGATTCATATGTTGTGTGATCATATGTATATAAATCACTTGATGCTAATACTTTATACTGTTCTCCAGATTCTACTATTATTCCTTCGCTATCTGTTTCTATTCCATATTTTTCAGCTAAATCTGGTCTATCTGTTGCTGTTACTGCTTCTATTTTTATCTTTTCATTTACTTTTGTATATTGTTTTGCTAAATCAAGTGTAGAATCGTCTTCAGAATATCCAACAAAATATATATTTATGTCTTTATCAATATTTTTCACTTGTTCTTTGCTTTCATCTGTTAAAGTAAATAACTTATCTTCTGTTAAGTCTATTGGTGTTAAATCCAATTTTTGCATTAATACTGTAACTCCAATAAAAAATGCAAGTATAATAGCTACTAATAAAATTGTTTTAGTGCCATTTATTAACCATTTTTTCTTTATAGTTTCTATAAATTTATTAGTTTTTTCTTGTTTTTCTTTCTTTACTTTTTCTGTCTTATTCTTTTTCTCTGCTTTTATTTTAGTCTTTTTATCTTCTTTCACTTTTTATCCTCCTTTTCTATTTTACACTCTTTCTTCTTTGCATTGTTGTTATTGTCAATAACAAACAAGTAATTGTAAATGTTATAAATGTAACTGTGTCTCCTATATCAATTTGTCCTTGTGTATATTTATAAAACATATTTATGAAAGAATAACTTTCTAGACTTGAATTAAATTCTGGCAATACCCAAGTAATTATAAAAAATCCTATTGAAATAATTCCAGATATTATTTGGTTTTCTGTAATGCTTGATGTCAACATACCAAAAGAGATATATGACATTACAAATAGTAAAAATCCTAATAAAGTTGCAAATGTTGTTGTTAATTTTGGCATTCCATAGTGGCATAATATTCCAAAATACATAAATGTACATAATTCTGTAATTACTACTATAGCTAATGCTGCAATAAATTTTCCTAATACAACTTTTGTTATGCTAACTGGTGAAGTTAATAATAATTGTTCTGTACCCGTTTTTCTTTCTTCTGAAAAAGATCTCATTGTTAATAATGGAATTATAAATGCTAATACTAATATTGTTGGTAATGTATAATATATGTATTCAAAATTTACATTTCCATGTCCTATTACGCTAAAATAAAATGATATACTAAAAGCTATTAAAAATACTCCTATGAAAATGTATCCTATTGGTGTACAAAAATATGATTTAAACTCTTTCTTTATGACTGCCCACATTATTTTTCTCCTCCTTCTATTAATTTCATAAATGCATCTTCTAATGTTGCATCTGCTTGTTTCATCTCAAATATTGTTATATTTTCTTTTGCAAATTCAGTAAATATTACTTTTCTTAAATCTACATCTGCTTCTGATTCTAATACATATTGTTTTGTTCCATCTTCATTTTCTTTTACTAATTTTATATCTTTAATTTCTGTTATTTTTTCTTTTATTGTATCCATTTTATTTTCTATATCTTCAACTGTTACGTATGTACTATTATTTTTTGATACCTTTTTCTCTAAATTTTCTGGTGTATCTATTGCTACCATTTTGCCTTTATTTATTATTATAACTTTATTACATATTTGACTTACTTCTGATAATATGTGTGAACTTAATATTACCGTATGTGTTTTTCCTAATTCTTTTATTAATTCTCTTATTTCTGTTATTTGTTTTGGGTCTAGTCCTACAGTTGGTTCATCTAATATAAGGATTTTTGGTTCCCCAACTAAAGCTCCTGCCATACTTACTCTTTGCTTATATCCTCTTGATAGATTACGGGTTAATTTGTTTTCTACGTCTTTTAATCCTGTTTGTTCAATAATTTTTTGAACCTTTTCTTTTCTTGTTTTTCTATCTACCTTTTTTAATTCTGCCATATATGTTACAAATTCTTTTACTGTTAGGTCTGAATATAATGGAACGCCTTCAGGCATATATCCTATTTGTTCTTTTGCTTTTTTAGGCTTTTTTGATATATCGTATCCATTTATTAATATTTCTCCTTCTGTTGGTTCAATATATCCTGTTATCATATTCATTGTTGTACTTTTTCCAGCACCGTTTGGACCTAATAAACCTATAATTTCTCCTTCTTCTATTTTGAAGCTAATATTGTCTACGGCAGTAAAACTTCCGTATTTTTTGGTGATGTTTTTTACCTCTATCACGAAAAATTCCTCCTTATACTTTTGTTTTTTTTATAATATCATTTTGTTCTTTTAATGTAAAGTTTTTCACAAAGATTTCACATTACGGAAATAAGAATTTGCAATATTTCCGAAAGAAAAAGAAATTTTTTCAGTTTTGTGTGAATTTTTTTCAGTTTTTGATTGACATTATTTTATTTTTGTGTTATTATATTTAATGTTCAATGTTATGGGTCAATAGCTCAGTTGGATAGAGCACACGCCTTCTAAGCGTGGGGTCGGGGGTTCGAATCCCTCTTGGCCCACCATAAAATATAATGGTTTAAGATTATTTAGTTTCAATACTATGTCTTAATTAAGGAAAAAGACTGATATATAATTTATATACCAGTCTTTTTTGTTGTTCTTTATTAGAAAAATCAGTATGACTTTCCTAATAAAAAAAATACATTAAAATAATTTGAATTATTAAAAAACAATTATTAATTTTTTCAATTTAAATTATAAATAACTCATACTTTTTATTTTTTAGTACATAATAATAATATAATTTTACTAAAATTATGGTAATTATTTACCAAGAATAGGAGTTTTTATGGAAAATAACGATTTGAATATTTTAGATGAAATCAATAAAGGAGCAACTATGGGAATGGATGCTATTTCATTTGTATCTGAAAAAGTAGTTGATAATGACTTTAAAGAAGTTTTAGATACAGAATATAACAAATATAAAAAAATTTCTCAAAGAGTAAATGATTTATATAGTAACTATACTAACAAAGAACCTCACCAAACAAATGCTATGAATAAAATGATGACTTGGTATGGTATACAAATGAAAACAATAACAGATGATACAACTTCTAAATTATCAGAATTATTAATGCAAGGTACTAACATGGGAATTATAGAAGGTAGACGTTTATTAAATCAACATGCTAATGCAACTCCAAATGTAAAAAATATTTTAAATGATTTTGTTGTTATGCAAGAAGATAGTGTTGAAACTCTAAAGAAATATTTATAATATATTAAAAAACAAAGTTGTAAAAAACTTTGTTTTTTCTTTTGGTGTTTTTTATATTGACTAATAAAATGCTTGATATACATATGTTTTTAGATTTTAAAATTTTAATATTGTAATATTTTTATTTAAATTTGGGTATGACTAATAGTGATACATCCATATTTAATCTTTTTTATTTTTTCATTGTTATATTCGTGTTTATTCGACAAAATTCGATTTTTTATTTCGCATTACCAATTGGTTTAATTCCTCCAAATGCCTTGATATACTTATATTACATATCTTATTTATATGGAGGTATAATATGAAATCTGAAAAGAAAATTGATATTGATAAAATACTTGGTGAAATATTTAAAGAATATCGTGTAAAAAACAAATTAACTCAAGAAAAAATTGCAGAAAAATTAGGAATTTCTGTTAAATATATTTCAAGAATCGAAAATGGTACAGGTGGTGTTAAAGTAGAAACACTTGTAAATTATATGAATATATTAGGTATATCTCCAAATGTTATATTTGAAAGGTTAATTGTTAATGAAGATTTAAAATTTCAAATGCAATTGTCTAAAAAAGCTAGTGAATTGCCTGATGATAAAATTAATTTTGTTATTTCAGTTATTGATTTATTAAAAGATTTAGATAAGTAATAATGAAAAAGTTCTAGTGCAAAAATCCATTTTGTATTTGAAAATATAAAAAGAATAAATATATTAATATTGTTGGCAAAAACATATCTGGGGTCTACCTATTGGTCTTTGCCTTCCAATATTAATATATTTATTTTTTATTCTTCCCAAAAAGCTTTATAAGTTTCAAAAGCTGAATATATATCAAATTTACTTGTAACTTCATATGGAGCATGCATTGAAAGCACTGGAACGCCGCAATCTATAACATCTGCACCTTTATTTGCTAAAATATATGCAATTGTTCCGCCACCGCCAATATCAACTTTTCCAAGTTCTGCTATTTGATATTTTATATCATTTTTCTCTAATATATTTCTAACCCAAGCTACATATTCTGCATTTGCATCTGAAGCTCCTGATTTTCCTCTTGAACCAGTATATTTATTAATACTAATTCCTTTTCCAACAAATCCTGCATTTAATTTATCTGAAACAGATGCATATATTGGGTCAAAACCTGCGTCAACATCAGATGATAACATTTTTGAAAAGCAAAATACTTTATCTAATAAATTTGGTTTATTTATTCCTAATTTGTTTAATAATTCTGATATAAAGAAATCAAACATATGTGATTCCATTCCTGTATTTCCCATACTTCCTATTTCTTCTTTATCAGATAAAATACAAACTGCTGTATTTTTAACATTTTCTAATGTCATCATTGCTGCTAGTGATGTATATGCACATACTTTATCATCTTGACCATAAGCTGCAACTAATCCTGAGTCAAACCCTAAACTTCTTGCCTTAAATGCTGGTACTATTTCTAGTTCTGAGCTTTGAAAATCTGCTTCTACAATTCCATATTTTTGATTTAAAATATTTAAAATATTTAATTTTACTTTTTCTTTACATTTTTCGTCTTGATATGGAATGCTTCCTACTAAAAGATTTAAATCTTCTCCATCTATTCCATTTTTCAATTTCTTTTCCATTTGATCTTGAGCTAAATGTGGTAATAAATCTGTTATTGTAAATATTGGGTCATTATCATCTTCTCCTATATTTACAGTAACTTTTTCACCATTTGGTTTTACTATTACTCCATGGATACTTAATGGAATTGTTGTCCATTGATATTTTTTAATTCCTCCATAATAATGAGTTTTAAAATATGAAAGTTCAGAATCTTCATAAAGTGGATTTGGCTTTAAGTCTAATCTTGGTGAATCAACATGTGACCCAATTATATGAAGTCCTTCTTCTATATTTTTCGTTCCTATTATTGCTAAATACATACTTTTTTCTCTGTTAATAAAGTACACTTTATCACCTGGTTGTAGTGTTTCGAATTCTGCTATGTCTTTATATCCATTTTCTTTTGCCACTTTTGTAGCTTCTGCTATAAATTCTCTTTCTGTTTTGGCCTTATTTAAAAAGTTCATATAATCTTTTGAAAAATTGAATATTGCTTCTTTTTTTCTTGTATCTACTGTTTCCCATCCATTTTCTTTTTGTCTAAATAGTTTTTCTTCTAAATTTTTTTCCATAATATCCTCCTTTGTTTGTTTTTTTTAGTATATCACTTTAATTTTTATTTTTCCACTTTTTTTCGTATTTATTATAAATTTTAGTAAATAATAATTACAGTTCACAGCTAATTTATTTAGAGTATTGGAAATTTGATAATATATAACAAATAATAGTTACAATTGGAGGCGCGTATGAATTCTTTATGGTTAAGTGAAAATTTAAATAATGGTAATTTTGAAAGTTTAAACAAAAATATATCAACTGATGTCTGTATAATAGGAGCCGGTATATTCGGTCTTACTTGTGGATATTACTTATCAAAAGCAGGTTTAACGGTCACAGTTGTTGATAAAAGTGATGTTGCTAGAAAGACTACTGGCCATACAACAGCAAAGATAACCTCTCAACATGGTCTTTTTTATACTTATTTAGTAGATACTTATGGTGAGCAATTTGCAAAAGATTATTTATTTGCAAATGAAGAAGAAATTGAAAATATAAAAAATATTATTGATACTGAAAATATTAAGTGTGACTTTGAAAGGCAATCTAATTTCGTTTATACTACTGATAAATCAGAAGTAAATAAAATAAGAAAAGAAGTTGATTGCGTAAATGCTATTGGGTTTCCTGCAAATTTTGTTACAAAAACAGGTCTACCTTTTGAAGTTGCAGGGGCTATACAATTTAAAAACCAAGCTCAATTTAATCCTATCAAATATATAAATGGTTTATGTGACTGCATCCTTAAAAACAATGGTGAAATATACACTAATACTACCGTCTATGATGTAAAAAAAGATGGAAATAATTTTTCCACGTTAACAATTGGTGGTGCTATAGAATCTAAATATGTTATTTTAGCATCACATTATCCTTTTATTAATTTTCCCGGAATGTATTTTTTCAAAATGTATCAGTCTTCATCATATGTTATTGGTGTTGATACCAAAAAAACTTTATTTAATGGAATGTATATAACCGCTTCTGAGCCTACTTATTCATTTAGAACAGCTTATCATAAAGGTAAAAAAATCCTTTTGCTCGGAGGTGGCAGCCACAAAACTGGTACACCTGTTACTTATGAACAAAGCTATGGTGCTTTAGAAAATTGTGCAAAGCAGTTATATCCTAATTGTGAGGTTTTGTTTAGATGGGATACGCGTGACTGTATTACCTTAGACAAAATTCCTTATATTGGAGCTTTTTCAAGTACAATGGATAATTTGTATGTTGGTACTGGTTTTAATAAGTGGGGTATGACAACTTCTAATGTTGCTGCAAATATTGTTTGTGATATGATTTTAGGAAAACACAATAAATATGCCTATGTTTTTGACTCTACACGTGTTAATCCTATAAAAAATAGAACTGAAGTTAAAAATATGATTACTGAATCTGTTAATTCTCTTGCTATTAAAAAGTTTAAAGATTCAAATGTTTCTTTTGATGATATTCCTAATAATTCAGGTGGAATTATTGATATCAATAATCAGAAGGTTGGTGTTTATAAAGATACATCACGGAAATATTTTTGCTGTTAAGCCTATTTGTACTCATTTGGGTTGCTTGCTTTCTTGGAATGATGCTGATAAAACTTGGGACTGTCCTTGTCATGGTTCTAGATTTGATTATATGGGTAAAAATATTTATGACCCTGCTTTTAGAGATTTGGATATTTATAATTTATAAATAGGTGCTACTATCCATCATTTATATTTTAAAGTATATATTGGTGATTAAATTTGCAAATTTTTAATTATTTTTTGATTTTTTGTTGACTTCTTTTAAGCTTTTTGCTAAAATTTCTTTAAATTCATATATTTATATTATTATTTATTGAACTAGATTTCTTCGTTTGCGATTAATCTAGTTCTTTTTTATTATTTTTTTATTAATTGGTCATATTTTTTGACTTTTTTGCATATATATGTTATTATAGGACTTCAGCAATATAAAGGAGGAATATTATGACGTACTACGAAGAGGCTCTGAGGAGGTTAATATCAAAGAAAGGGATACATTTTACATTAGAAACTTTATCCTCTCCAAATTTACCGAAAAATATAAAAGAGGATTTATCTAAAAAGTCTTACTTCATTGGCGATCACCTTAATGTTGAATTAATTTCTTCATTGGCTTAGCTTAGCTCCTTGATATCAATATTTTTTATGTTGGTATTCCTATAGCTCTCTTTCGTATGATTGAGAGCTTTTTTTATGTTTAATTTTAATGGAATATAAAGAAACAAAAGCAATATTTGCTAACAAATAAAAGATGATAAATTTTGACAAAAAAATAAACAGTAAATCAACTTTACTGCTTAAATATGGTCGAGGTGACAGGGATCGAACCTGCGACCTCATGGTCCCAAACCACGCGCGCTACCAACTGCGCTACACCTCGAAATAATATAAATTTTCCAAACGCTTATATATAATAACATATTTTTTATGAATTTGCAACATTTTTTGAATTTTTTTTATAAATTTTCTTCTATCTCTTGAAAATTCTTACAATTACAAGTATAATATATGTTATGCACCAGTAGCTTAGTTGGATAGAGTGTTCGGCTACGAACCGGAAGGTCGGGGGTTCGAATCCCTCCTGGTGCACCAAAATAGATACTGTTATCATTCAGTATCTATTTTTTATTTTTAATAAATAACTCCATTCATTTTATTATATTCTTCAAAAACTTTAATACACTCATCTCTATCCATTTGCTTTAAATCTAATAAATCTTTATTCTCACCTTTTATGAAATCATAAATAGCATCATCTCTAAAGCCAATTTCTCCAGCATCATTTTTTGTACAGCCATAATAAACCATTTTTATATTAGCCCAAATTATTGCAGATAAACACATTGGGCAAGGTTCACAAGAAGTATATAATATGTAGTCTGATAAATCATATGTATTTAATTTTTTACAAGCTTCCCTAATTGCTACAATTTCAGCATGTGCCGTTGGATCTTTTTCTTTTAACACTCTATTATTTCCATTTGCAATTATATTTCCATCTTTATCTATTATAATGGCTCCAAATGGTCCACCTTCACAATTTTTAATTCCAATTTCAGCATTTTCTTTTGCTTTTTTCATATATTTATCCATTTTTTTATCTCCCTCTTTTAGAATTATATTATTATTTTTTTATTTTTTCAATAACTCATAAAAACAATTTAATCAAATATACTTATACGGGGTGTTTTAATTGATAATAAAATCATTCAAAATAAATAAAAAAATAATAATTGCTATAATCTCGATTTTTCTTGTTATAGCACTAATTTCAAGTTACTTAATAATATCCCTATCAACAGAAATGAATTCTATATTTTTTTGGAGCAACTCAAGTACTATCAGTTTAAGCGAGGACGAAAATTATATAAAATGGGTAGATTTTAAAATAACATCTGATGTATTATCAAAAACAGCAAAATTAGATATTGACTCTCATAATTCTGATTCAAAAATCAAATACAATTGGATAGAGCTATTAGCATATCTTGCTTGTAAAAATGGTGGAAATTTTAAAAAATTTAACCAAAACGATTTGAATAAATTAATTGAACAATTAAAAAACGGTAAAACAATGGAAGATATTACTAAAAATATGAAATATTATAATTATTATTATGAAGCCTACTCTGCCGTTTTGGGTGGTTTTATTGGAAATTATTCTATAGAAACCGAAAACGAAGATGGCACAACTTGTTTTCAAGATAAATATGGAATAAAAGCATTTTTGCCTATTGCTAAAAATTATGCATTTAGCCATTATGATGACTTTGGTGCTTCAAGGTCATACGGTTTTAAACGTACACATTTGGGTAATGATTTAATGGGAAGTATTGGAACTCCAATTATTGCTGTTGAATCTGGTACCATTGAGCATCTCGGCTGGAATCAATATGGAGGCTGGCGCATTGGAATTAGAAGTTTTGATGGAAAAAGATATTACTATTATGCTCATTTAAGAAAGGACCATCCTTATGCTGCCGGTCTTACTGAAGGCTCAACAGTTACAGCTGGTGATGTAATTGGATATCTTGGTATGACCGGATATAGTCTAAAAGAAAATGTTAATAATATTAATGTTCCCCATTTGCATTTTGGCATGCAACTTATTTTTGACGAGTCTCAAGTTGATGGAAATAATGAAATTTGGATTGATGTTTATAATATAATTGAATTTTTAAAGCAAAATCGTTCTTCTGTTTTTATGAATAATTCTGGAACTAAGGACTATGTAAGGAAGTATAATTTCAAGGAATAAATGTCCAAAAAATGTCCAAAAAGAACCGTCCCCATTGGACAGAAGTTGGAAGTTAGAAGTAGGAGGTCAGACTATGTTGTTTATGTTTTATTTGATTGACCTCTTATCTATTTTTTTCCGTAAAATAACTTCAATTGTTTTATTTATTTTTCCTCTAGAAATTTGTAGAGAAACAACATCATTGGGTTTCTTACTATAAATATATTCTCTTAAATCATTCATTGTATTTAAATCATTTCCATCAATTGAAGTAATTATGTCTCCCTCTCTTAAATCCGTTTTTGAGGCAGGTCCATTTTTAACAATTTGAGCTACATATATGCCTTTATAAAAACTTATATTACCATCCAAATAAGGTATAACCTCCTTATCATATGCATACACACCCATTGTTGCTTGTTCAAATGAATCGTTATTTTTAAAACTATTAATAACTGGCTTAACAACATTAATTGGAACTGCAAATCCTATTCCCTCTGCTGAGGATATTTTTACAGTATTTATTCCGTATCACTTCCCCATTTGGATAAATTAATGGGCCTCCACTATTTCCTGGATTTATAGTTGCATCTGTTTGTATTAAATCTGACATGTATGATATGCTACTTCCCTCTTCTAGTTTTATAGTTCTGCTTTTACTACTTATTATCCCTGACGTTACTGTTCTTCTGAATTCAAATCCAATTGGATTTCCAATTGCATAAACCGTCTCCCCTATTTTAATCTTGCTTGAATCTCCTAAGCTCACATATTTTAAATCTTTAGCATTTATTTTTGTTATTGATAAATCTAAATCCGAATCACTCCAAACTACAGTACCATCATATTTTTTACCATCTTCTAAAGTTACATAGCATGTACTTAATTTGCCCCCTGTAACATGTTCATTACTCAAAATATATCCATTGTTTGTGACTATTACCCCAGTTCCTAAACCTAAGGAATATTCATCATTATTAGAAAATATTGATGTTCCATTATTTTTTAATTTTGAAATACCTACTACACTTTCCATAGTTTCTTCTAAAATATCTGACACTGTTTTGCTTTCTTCTATTGCGTTATCCACAGTTTGTTCATTTACTGTGGATATTGTTCTTTGTGTTTCATAATCCGAGTCATATATTTCTATATTTTTATATGTAGAATATAAATATATGAAAATCATTGTTATGATGCTTAATGCTATTATTGTTAATAGCGCTTTTTTTATTTTGTTCTTTTTCTTGTATTTTTTTGGCATTTCTTCCCTCCTACTGTTTTAATTTTTGTTCTCTTTTTATTTTGTGTTATTTTTTATTTTTTAAACCTGTTTTTGAGAACTGTTTTTGGGGACGGAGAAAATCTATTTTTAGATATTAATTCTTATGTTTTTTTGCAATATTTTGTGTCACTTTTTTGTCGAAAAATATTTTATATTAATTTACTATGTCAAAAGCTTGCAAATTATATATTTTAATAGTATAATTCAATTGATTTTAAATGTATTTTTAAAGAGGTAATATATATGGAAAATAAGAAACTTTTTGAATTAACAAATCCACAAAAAAATATTTGGAATACAGAATTGTTTTTTTCAGATACAAATGTAAATAATGTATGTGTATCTGGAATTATAAATGAAGTTGTAAATTTTGGCATTCTAAAAAAAGCTATCAATGTATTAGTAGAAAAAAATGATAGTTTTAGAATCAATCTTTTACTTTCAGAAAATGTCCCAATGCAAACTTTTAGTACTTTTGTGCCTTTTGATATAGATATAATAAATGTAAACTCAAAGGCCGAATTTAAATCTATCGAGCAATCAATGGTTAATGAAAAATTTACATTAATAAATTCAAATTTATTCAAATTCAAATTAGCTAAATTCCCAGATGGTAAATGTGGTGTTATTCTAAATGTCCACCATATTATTGCTGATTCATGGTCTTTAGGGCTTACTATACAAGAGATTGTAAAAATATATCATTGCCTATTAAATGAAAATTCAGAATATATTTCTGACACATTTTCTTATAAAAATTTAATAATGTCTGAACAAGAATATAAAAATAGTAATAGATATAATAATGATAAAAAATTTTGGAATTCTTATTTAGAAGATTTCTCTGAACCTGTTTCTATTCCTTCAATAAATAAAGGCAATTATGAAGGTTCATCAAAAGCAAAAAGACTTTCTTTTAATATTGACTATAAATTAGTTAAACAGATTTCTGATTTTTGTAATACAAATAAAATTTCAAACTATGTCTTCTTTATGTCTATTTATTCTTTATACATAGCTAATGTTTCTAATGTTAATGATTTAATTATAGGGACACCAATCCTAAATAGACTTAATTATAAAGACAAATTAACTACTGGTATGTTTGTTACAACGAAGCCTTTTAGAGTACATTTTAATGAAACAGATACATTTATTAATTTTGCATCAGCAAATAATATTAATTTAGTATCTTTATTTAGACATCAAAAATATCCTTATTCTGATATTCTTGAAGATATTAGAGAAACTACAGATATTCCTAACTTATATAATGTTGCTGTGTCTTATCAAATAACAAAAGCTGTTTCAAATGATATCGGTGATTATGAAACGAATTGGACTTTTAATAATAATTGTTTGAATGATATGAATATACACTTATATGACATTAATGATACAGGAAATTTGAAAATTGATTATGACTTTTTAATTGGAAAATATTCTGAAGATGAAATATATTCAATTCATCTTCGTATCATAAATATGATAAATCAAGTTTTATCTAACTCTTCTATTTTATTAAATGATATAGAAATAGTTACACCAGAAGAAAAAATTCAAATATTAGATACTTTTAATAATAGAACTTTAGAATGTCCTTTTGACAAAAATATCATTAAACTTTTTGAGGAGCAAGTAAACTTACATCCAAACAATATTGCATTAATATATAAAGATGAAAAATACACTTATAGTGAACTAAATTGTTTAGTAAATAAATTTGCAAGATTTTTAAGCAACTATAATATTGTTAAAAATGACATTGTAGGTGTTTACATGAATAAAAATTCATGGTTTATAATATGCATCTTAGCTATTCAAAAATTAGGAGCTGCATATTTACCTATGCACCCTGATTATCCTGAAGATAGGGTTAATTATATTTTAAAAGATAGTAATTCGAAATTATTAATAACTGACCAAACTATAAATGTTGATTTACCTATAATAACTAATCTTGAAAACCAAGATTTAACTAATTATGATGATTCAAATTTAAATATTGATTTTCCTAGTGATAATTTATGTTATATTATTTATACCTCTGGTTCAACAGGAAATCCTAAAGGTGTTATGCTTTCACATTATAATTTAATTAATTTTTTATATAACTTTAATGATTGTTTTATAAATAAATTTTCACCAGAAGATAATTGTTTGTCAGTTGCAAACATGTCTTTTGATGCTAGTGTACAAGAAATATTTTCTCCTTTATGTTTTGGTGCAACTTTAGTCTTGTATCCAAAAAATACTTTAACAGATATACCTCTTCTTTGTGATATATTAGAAAAAAATCATATTACTTTTTCTTTTCTACCACCTAATATATTAGATGATATATTTAACTTTGTTTATGAGAATAAAAAATCTTTTGAAATAAATAAATTATCTGTTGGAGTTGAAACTATAAAAAATAGTACTTTAAATAATTTTTATAAGTTAAATAAAGATATAGAAATAGTAAATGGTTATGGTCCTTCAGAAGCAACAATATGTTCAACATTCTTTGTTTATAAATATAATGAAACGAATGATATTGTTCCTATAGGATATCCTTTAAAAAATAATAATATCTTTATCTTAAACAGATTTAATAATTTGCAACCTGTTGGTATGCCTGGTGAACTCTGTATTACAGGAAAGAGTGTTTCTTTAGGATATTTAAATAATCCTGATTTAACCAATAAATCTTTTATGCATTTAAGCAATTTATCTCCTCAAAAAATATATAAAACGGGGGATATATGTTATTGGTTAACTTCTGGTTGTTTAACTTTTGTTGGAAGAAAAGATTCTCAAATTAAATTTAGAGGTCATAGAATAGAATTATCTGAAATAGACAATTGTACTAAAAATATTGATGGTGTTTCTAATTCATTAACACTTCTAAAAGATATAAATGGTACATCTACAATTTGTTCATACATTGTAACAGTAGATAATAATATAACAACAGAATTTATACATAATTATTTATTAAACAAATTGCCTTATTATATGATTCCTACTTATATAATCCTTTTAGATAAATTTCCATTAACTCAAAGTGGGAAAATTGATAAAAAGTCTTTGCCAGAAATATCTTATATAACCGATAGTATAGTTAAACCATCATCTAAAACAGAAAAAAAATTGCATGAAATACTTTGTGATTTATTAAATTTGAAATCTATATCTATTGCAGATAACTTCTTTAATTTAGGAATGGATTCTTTATTAGCTATACGTTTTTCTTTAAAAATTTACGACTTATATAATAAAAATATAACTATTAATACATTGTTTAAATATAATACAATATATTCATTGGCTAGTTACTTAGACACTTTAGAAAGCTGTTTGAATTATATTGATATAAAAAAATATCCATCAAAGATAAATTATGAATTATCTTCTGCACAAAAAAGAATTTATTATGCTTCAAAATTATCTGGAGACTCTTCACTTTTATATAATGTAAGTGGCGGTTTGTTAATAAATTCTATACTAGATAAAGATAAAGTTCAAAATATTTTTAATGAGCTTATTAAACAGAATAGCATTTTCCGTACTTATTTTAAAATTGAAAATAATGAACCAAAACAATATGTTATGAAAAATATAGATTTACATATTAATACTATTGAACATTCTAATTTAAATAACGACGATATTGAAAATTTGATTAATTCTTTTCCAAAGTCATTTGATTTAGATTTTGCTCCTTTATTAAGAGTTGAATTACATTATTTTAATAATTCGTCCTTATTACTAATAGATTCTCATCATATCATAATGGATGGAACTTCTTTAAATATTCTATTACGCGAATTTTGTGATTTATATAATGGAACATGTGATAAGTTTGACAATTTAATAGAATATAAGGATTTTTCTATTGCAGAGAATAATTTTATCTCTAGCAATAAATTAATTCCTATAAAGAATTATTGGTATAAAAGATATTCTGATTTTGAAATTCCAGTTATAAACTTGCCTTATGATTTTTCAAAATCTGATATAAAAACATTTAACGGAGAAAAATTGTACTTTAAATTTGAGCCTTCTTTGATGAAAAGAATAAAACAAATTGCTAATAAGTTTAATGTTTCAGATTATATGATTTTTCTTTCTTGTTTATATTTATTGCTATATAAATATTCAAGTCAAGAAAATATAATAATAGGTTCTCCAATAGAAGCTAGAAATGATATAAAATTAAATAATATAATTGGTAATTTTGTTAATAATATTGCATTAAATTTAAAAATAAATCCAGACTTATCTTTTGAAAATCTAATATTAGAAGTTAAAGATTCGGTATTAAATGCATTATCTAATCAACCATATCCTTATGATTTATTAGTAAAAGATTTAAAAATACCTTCAAACCTTTCTCTATTTGATGTGGTTCTTGCTTATCAAAATGAGATGGATTATACTAATTTATCAATAAATAATAAAAATATAGAAATGATACCATCAAATACTAAAACTTCAAAATTTGATTTAACTTTTGAAGTTGTTCCTTCAACTTATAATATAAATATTGAATATAATTCTGATTTATTTAAACCAGAAACAATCTATAGTTTGTTTGAACATTACATATTTTTATTAGAAAATATTTCAAAAAATTTATCAGTTGCTTTAAAAGATGTTGATATTATTACTGAAAAAGAAAATAATTTATTATCAATTTTTAATAAAACTGATGACGTTATAAATGATGATACTGTTGTAAGTTTATTTGAAAATCAAGTAAAACTTAATCCAAATAATGTTGCATTAATATGTGATAATAAAAAATTAACATATTCAGAGCTTAATCAAAAATCTAATAGTCTAGCACATCTTTTAATTAATGCTGGTATACATCCAAATGATATAGTTTGTGTTATGACTAATCGTTCTTTAGAGACTATTGTTTGTATGTTGGGAATTTTAAAAGCTGGTGCTGCATTCTTAAATGTTGACCCTACATATCCTATTGAACGTACTCAATATTATTTGTCAGATTGTAAAGCTCAATATGTATTAACACAAAGATCTTTAAAAGATTCTGTTAAAAATATTAAAAATTGTATAGAAATAGATTTGGATAACGAATTTTACAATTATAATTTTGAAAATCCTAATGTTAAAGTTAATGCAAATGATTTATCTTATGTTATATATACATCTGGTTCAACAGGAAAACCAAAAGGAGTTATGCTAAATCAAGTTGGATTTGCTAATATGACAAAAGCTATGACAAAAGTTTTAAATTACTTAAAAGAAGGAAATAAACATTGTCTTGTATCCGTAACATCTACACCTTTTGATATATTTGTTTACGAAATTATAGTTTCTTTAACACATGGATTAAAGGTACTTATGGCAAACAATGCTGAACATAGAAACCCTATTTTATTGGATGCTTTGATAAAAAAATATAATGCTGATGTTATGACTGTTACTCCTAGTTTAATGAAAATCAATTATGATAACAAACTTAATCCATCTGCACTTTCAAATATTAAACACATGGTTTTTGGTGGAGAGCCTTTACCTGAAAAATTTGTACAAGATTTAAGGGAACTATCTAAAGATGTTACTATTTATAATATATATGGACCTAGTGAAATAACGATTTTATCCAATGTTCAAAATTTAAATGGAGAGAATAAAATAACAATAGGACCTCCAATTATGAATACTCAAATTCATATTTTAGATAAAAATGGACATCGTGTTCCTATTGGAGTAGTTGGAGAAATATATATTTCTGGTATACAAGTCGGTTTAGGATATTTAGGAAAACCAGAAATGACTAAAGAAAAATTTTTACCAAATGCTTTCGGTCCTGGAAAAATGTATAAGTCTGGTGATATTGGAAGATGGACATTTGATGGAAAAGTCCAATGTTTAGGTAGAATTGACCACCAAATAAAATTAAGAGGTTTAAGGATAGAACTTGGAGAAATAGAGCAAAAAATGGAAAGCATTGATGGAGTTATATCTAGCGTTGTTAATAAATTTGAACATAATGGAAAAGAATTTTTATGTGGTTATTATGTATCTGATGAAAATTCTAATATTTCTGAACAATTTGTAAAAGATTTTTTAAGAAAATCTTTACCTTATTATATGGTTCCAACATACATCGTTCATCTTGAACAAATGCCTTATACAATAAATAGAAAAATTGACAGAAAAGCTCTTCCTTTACCTGATGTTAATAATATTTCTAGTGGAAATACTGTTAATAATCAAAATCTAACTTTAGAAGAAGAAAAGCTTCTTGATATTTGGAAACGTGTTTTAAATTTAGATACTATTTCTATTACTGACAACTTCTTTGATATAGGTGGTGATTCTATATCTGCAATAAATATGCAATTAGAAGCTATGAAGTATGGTTTTAATTTTGAATATGCTGATATTTTTAACCATCCAACAATACAATTATTAGCAAATCATAACTATACAAAATCTGCTCCTACTCACTCTATAAGTGATGATGATTATACTAAAATTAATGATATTTTAAAGAGAAATGATGTATCTAATATCTCTAGTATACAAAAATTCGATGTAAATAATGTCCTTCTAATTGGTGGTACTGGATATTTAGGTTCACATATTATACATTCTTTTTTAGAGAAAGAAACTGGAGATATATATTGTTTAGTTAGAGCTAAAAATAATGTAATACCTTCTGAACGTTTAAAAAATATTTTAAATTTTTATTTTGGAATTGAATTTTTTGAAAAAAATAGAAATAGAATTCATGTATTAGAAGGTGATATTGTAAAAGAAAATCTAGGTCTTTCACAAGATGACTTAAAAACAATTAGTAAAAATATTTCTACCATAATTAATTCTGGCGCAATAGTAAAACATTTTGGTCAGAAAAATCTATTTGAAGAAATAAATGTTGTAGGTACTAAAAATATTGTTACACTATGCAAAAAATTAAATAAACGTTTATTACATATCTCTACTATCAGTGTGTCTGGAAATGGTGAAAAAGAAAATTCTATAAAAGAAACTGCTGACAATATAAATTCTAAAAAATTATTTTCTGAAAAGTCTTTATATGTTGGTCAAAACTTAGATGGTGTATATTCAACAACTAAATTTAAAGCAGAAAAATTAATATTAGAAGAAATTGCAAATAATAATTTAAATGCTCAAATTTTAAGAATTGGTAATATTGTTAATAGATATTCTGATGGAGTTTTTCAAAGAAATACCAAGGAGAATGCTTTTGCTCAGAGAATAAGATCTTTCATAAAAATAGGAGTTTTTCCAGAATATTCTTTAAACCATTCCATAGAATTAACTCCTGTAGATTTGTGTAGTGATGCTATAATTAAAATATTACAATATAGTAGCATTTGTAATACTTTTCATATTTACAATACAAATTTAATGCCTATTAAATTATTTTATGAAACCTTAAAAGAGCTTCATATAGATATTTCTCCGGTAACAGATGATTTAATGACAAATATTATTAATAACTTACTTAATGATTCTGAAAAAAGAGATTCTATTTCTGGAATTATTCAAGATTTAGACTCTAATAGGCATTTATTGTATACTTCTAGCATACAATTAGATGCTACTTTCACAGAATTATATTTAAAAAATATTGGTTTTGAATGGAAGACTATTGACAAAAATTATATAATAAAATATATTAATTATTTTAAAAAAATTAAATTTTTAGATTAGAGGGATATTTATGAATTTTGTTACATTACCTTTTATATTATTGGTAATTTCCACTTTTTTAGTTGTATGTATGGCCTTTTACATTTTAGGGAAAAGGCCTCTAATACAATTACAGAAATCATTTATATGTATTTTAATATGTGTATTAATTATAAGTTTAGGTGTATTAATGCAAAATATTTGCTATAATTTATTTGAATTTCCAACTATATATTTTGAATATTTCATTTATATTGGAACTTGTTTTTTACCAGTTGCTATTTTCTTTATGGCTTTAATTTTTAAAAATACCAAGATTACTTTTAAAAAATCTTATTTACTTTTATTTATAATACCTATATTTTCATTAATAGTTTTATGGACAAATAATTTACATCATTTATTCTATGTTAAATATTCATTATCTATTAATGAATCTCAGGTAGGGCCATATTTTTATGTACATTCATTTTATACATATTTTCTATTTTTTATAAGTATATTTTTATTTATAAAAACTTCAATAAAATCTTCTGGTATTTTTTCTAAGCAATCTATTTTGTTTATAATAGGTACCTGTATTCCTATAATTATTAATTTATTAGGAACGACTAAAATTATTAGTATGAATGTATATTTAACTCCTATTAGTTTTTCTTTAGCTATTTTTATTTATGGATTAGCTATACTAAAATTTAATTTTTTAGGAGTTGCCCCTATTGCACTTCAGAAAATTGTTGATAGAATTTCAGACAGCTATATAGTACTAAATGAAGATGGAAGTATAACAGACTTCAACCAAACTTTTTTAACAACATTTAATATAAAAGAAAAGAAAGACTTAAGAAGTCAAAACTTTGAAACATTTTTAAAAGAAAACAATTTATACTTAAACTTTAAAAAAATAAAAAATGCATTACCAAAAGTCAAAGACTCTGAAAAAACAGTATCTTTTGATTTATATATAAAAAAAATAGACAGACATTTTCATATAGAAATAAACTCTATTTTATCAGATGGTGAATCTTTGGGAATTCTAATATTATTCAAAGATATTACACAACACATGAAAGACATGCAACAAATTAAAGACACACAAGAAACTCTTATGGAAGCTGAACGTCTATCTTCTCTAGGACAATTAATAGGAGGAATTGCACACAACCTAAAAACTCCTATAATGTCAATATCTGGTGCCACTGAAGGTCTAACAGATTTAGTAAAAGAATATGATTCTTCAATCGATGACCCTGAAGTTAACAGTCAAGACCATCATGATATAGCAAAAGATATGAACGAATGGATAAGAAAAATCAAAGAATATACTGAATATATGTCAGATATTATTACTGCAGTTAAAGGACAAGCTGTAACACTTTCTGAAACAGAAAATGTATCTTTTGATTTAGATGAATTGGTAAAAAGAGTAGATATTTTAATGAAACACGAACTTAAAAATGCTCTTGTTTATATGAATGTTCAAATGAAAGCACCAAAGAGCACTACAATACATGGTGATATAAACAGTTTGGTTCAAGTTATAAACAATATGATTTCAAATGCAATTCAAGCATATAATGGAGAACCTGAAAAAAATATTGATTTAATTTTAGATAAACAAAAAGATAATCTAATTATCTCTGTTAAAGATTACGGTTCTGGTTTACCTCAAAAGGTTCAAGATAAGTTGTTTAAAGAGATGATTACAACAAAAGGTAAAAATGGTACTGGTCTTGGTTTATATATGTCTTATTCTACTATTAAAGCTCATTTTAATGGTGATATTACTTTTGAAACTGAGGAAGGTAAAGGTACTACATTTAATATTATTTTACCATTATAAAATATTAGAGCATAGGTTTTTGAATCCTATGCTCTAATATTTTTGTACTTAAAAAGTCACATTCTCTTTTCTAATATTTTTGAGATTTTAATATTATGCTATTTTTGTTGAATGAATTCAATATATTTTTAGTATTTTGTTGAATGAATTCAACAAAATATAGAAAATTGTTGTTTTATTTGTAATTAGTTCTCCTTTTTTATCTTTTCTATTTGATATTCTTATTTCTTATATAATCACCATTGAACTCTTCTGCTAGAATATCCATCTCTATGGTATCATAATACTTTCCGCTTATGAACTCACATTTCCTTCTTCTACCATATTCTTTAAATCCACATTTCTTATAGCAAGCTAACGCTCTTTCGTTAAACTCCATCAAATCCAATTTAATATTATTTAAATTTAGATAATTAAAACCATATTCTAATATTAATCTTATAGCTTCTGTTCCATATCCTTTATCTCTATAATTTTTATCTCCTATAAATATTCCTAATACTGCTTTTCTTTTTATGTGGTTTATTTCATGCAATCCCACACCCCCTATTAATTTATCTTTTTCTATATCTATTATTGAAAATATTGCTTCTTCATTTATATTATTTTCTAAATATTGTTTTTCTGCTTCAATTGTCATTATTCGATGACTTCTTCCTGTATAATCTGTTGTTTCAAAATCATTCATCCATTCTGTATATTTTTCTGCATCTTCACAACTCATTGGTGATAAGTATATTCTGTCTCCTACTAATTTTTTAAAATATTTCATTTTATTCACTCTCCTATCTCTTTTCCCATTATTTTTCTTTTTTTGCTTCTCTTATTTTCATACTTTCCATCCTTATAAATAAAAATTATATAACTAAAAAAACCTTACAAAGAAATCTTTAAGACTCCTCGGTATGGCTTTATCCTCTACTTCTGTGTAAGTAATTATTATTAATTACTCTATATCGCTCAAAATTATTAATTTCTAGATATACTCTTAAATTGTATTTATATAATACAACAAAAATACTATTTTTTCAAGCATTTTTAAAATTATATTCTAAAACACTTGATTTTTATATAATTTATGAATATAATTATCGTAACAAAACAAAATAATTATTATTATAATTATTGTAAAAACACTTATTGAGGTGAATATATGAGAAAAGGATTGCAAAATATAGTTAATGAAAACAACAAATATAGAATAATAGCAGTAGACGATGAAGAAGGGATCGTAGACTCACTTTCTATCTTTCTAAAGCGTTCTGGTTATGACTTCACAGGAGTTACAGACCCAATGGAAGCAATAGAAAAAGTAAAAACAGAACACTATGACTTAATGTTATTAGACTTTATAATGACACCTATTCATGGTGACCAAGTTGTTGAAGAAATTAGAAAATTTAACAAAGAATTATATATATTATTACTAACAGGACACAAAGATTTAGCTCCACCACTAGAAACAATTAGAAAACTTGATATACAAGGATATTGCGAAAAAAGTGATAAATTTGACCAACTTCTTCTATTAATAGAATCAGGTATAAAATCAATTGATCAAATGAATGAAATAAAAAAGATTAATGAAAAATTATCTGAAACTAATGAAAAGCTTGAAGAAGCTTACTTATCTACAATTCAAACACTAAGATATACAGTTGAAGCAAAAGACACATATACAAGAGGACACTCTGACAGAGTATCACAATATTCTGTTTTAATTGGAAAACATCTTGGATTATCTGATAAAGAATTGCATGATTTAGAAATAGGTGGATTATTCCATGATATTGGAAAAATCGGAGTTCCCGATTCAATACTTCGAAAAGAATCAAAACTTACAGATGATGAATATTCAGAAATAAAAAACCACCCTGCAATAGGAGAACATATTTTATCTTCTGCAACAATTTTTAAAGATATTATTCCTATTGTAAAACATCATCATGAAAAATATGATGGTACTGGATATCCAGGAAAATTAAAAGGTGAAGAAATTCCTTATTTAGCTAGAATTGCAGCAATTGCAGATACTTTTGATGCAATGACTTCAAAAAGAAGTTATAGAGATGCTTTACCTATGGATGTTGTTGTCTCTGAATTTGAAAGATGTAGAGGAACTCAATTTGATCCACAATTAGATGATGTATTTTTAGATATTTTAAAAAATCATTATGATGAAATTGAACATATTAGAGATAATTATTAAAATTTCCGACCAGCAAAGAACGGTATTTTAATATATATAACTATCAATTAGGTATTATAATAATAAAGGGATTTTGAGTGCCGGACCCTTTTGTCCATTTCCCCAAAATCCCTCTTTTTTTACACTTTCATAGATAATGCAACTTTTTTTCTTTCCATATCTATTTTAATAACCTTAACCTTAACAATATCCCCCACTGAAACCAAATCAGAAGGATTTTTTATAAACTTATCACTCATTTCAGAAATATGCACTAAACCATCATATTTAACACCAATATCTACAAACGCACCAAAATCTATAACATTTCTAACCGTTCCTGTTAAAATCATACCCTCTTTTAAATCTTCTAATTTTAAAACATCTTGGCGTAATATTGGCTTTGGCATATCTTCACGTGGGTCTCTTCCAGGTTTGCTCAATTCTGAAATTATATCTGTTAATGTCATTTCACCTATTTCTAATTCTTTTGCAGTTTTTGCCACATCAACTGATTTTAATTTTTCCCTTAATTCAAAAGTTTTATCTTTATCACGTAAGTCTTCTTTATCAAATCCTAAAGATTTTAATAATTTTTCAGTTGCTTCATAACTTTCAGGGTGAACTGCAGTAATCTCTAATGGATTTTTTCCATCTATAATTCTTAAGAAACCAGCACATTGTTCAAACGCAACTTTCCCTAACTTTGGAACTTTTAAAAGCTCTTTTCTCTCTTTTAATTTTCCATTTTCATCTCTGTATTTTACAATATTTTTTGCAATTGTGCTGTTTATTCCTGAAACATATGAAAGTAATGATGGTGTTGCTGTATTTACATCTACTCCAACTTTATTAACACTATCTTCTACTACTCCTGTAAGACTTTCAGCTAATTTCTTTTGATTTACATCATGTTGATATTGTCCAACTCCTATTGCTTTAGGGTCTATTTTTACAAGTTCTGCAAGTGGGTCTTGTAATCTTCTTGCAATTGAAATAGCTCCTCTTATAGAAACATTTATGTCTGGATATTCTTCTGTTGCCAATTTTGATGCTGAATATACTGATGCTCCTGCTTCACTTACAATTACATAGTGAACTTCTCTTTTTGCTTCTTTTATCATATCTGCAACAAACATTTCTGACTCTCTTGAAGCTGTTCCATTTCCAATTGCTATCATATCAATTTTGTCTTTTTCAATTAATTTTAATAATTCTTTTTTAGCACCTTCAACATCGTTTTGTGGCTCTGTTGGATATACTGTTGTATAATCTAAAACTTTTCCAGTTTCATCAATTACAGCAATTTTGCATCCTGTTCTATATGCTGGGTCAAATCCCATTACAGTTTTTCCTTTAATAGGTGCTCCTAACAATAATTGTTTTGAATTTTGACCAAATACTTTTATAGCTTTTTCTTCAGCTTTTTCTGTTAAATCTGAACGGATTTCTCTATCAATTGATGGCTCAATTAATCTTTCAAAACTGTCTAATATAGTATCTTTCAACATTTGTGTGAATTGAGTTTCACCTTTAATGTTATCTTTTTCAATATACATTAATATTTTATCTTCAGGTTTCTCTATTGATACTTTTAAGAAATCTTCTTTCTCTCCTCTATTTATTGCTAGAATTCTATGGCTTGGAATATATTTTAAAGCTTCACTATAATCATAATACATTTCATAATTTGATTTTGCCTCTGCATCTTTTGCCTTTGTTTTAATTAAACCTTCTCTGTAACATTGTCTTTTTATTTCTTTTCTATATTTAGCATTATCAGAAATGTCTTCTGCTATAATATCTAATGCTCCTTGAATTGCATCTTCTGGTGTTTCTACAACTTTGTCTTTGTTCTTTTTATCTTCATCTGACAATTTATCTACGTTTACATATTGTTTTGCTATTTCCATTATAGGTGTATTTTCTTTTTGTTCAATAATTATTTGAGCTAATGGTTCTAATCCTTTGGCTTTAGCAACTGTTGCTCTTGTCTTTTTCTTTTGTTTATAAGGTCTGTAAATATCCTCAACTTCAGCTAAAGTTTTAGCAATTGCAACTGCCTGTAAAATTTCATCTGTTAATTTACCTTGCTCATCTATTGATTTTATAACTTCTTCTTTTCTTGTTTCTAAGTTTCTTAAATATGTTAGTCTTTCTCCAAATGTTCTTAATACTTCATCACTTAATCCACCTGTTACTTCTTTTCTGTAACGTGCAATAAATGGTATTGTGTTTCCTTCATCAATTAATTTTATTGTGTTTTCTACTTGTTGTGTTTTAATGTTTAATTCTTCTGCTATTGTTTTTACTATTTTATCCATTGTTTTACCTTCCTTTTTCTGCTTTTTTCCTCCGTCACTAAAAACTGTTTTTTATTCAATTCCCAAATACTCATTATAAGTAACTTCTCTATCTATAACTTTTCCATCTTCTTTAATATCAATTACTCTATTAGCAACTGTTTGAGTTAATTGATGGTCATGAGAAGTAAATAAAATATTTCCTTTAAAATTTGTCATTCCATTATTTACAGATGTTATACTTTCCATATCTAGATGGTTTGTTGGTTCATCAAATATTAAGAAATTAGCACCTGAGAGCATCATTTTTGAAAGAACACATCTTACTTTTTCTCCTCCTGATAATACTTTAACTTGTTTTAAAGCTTCATCTCCAGAGAATAACATTCTTCCTAAGAATCCTCTAACATAAGTTTCATCTGGGTCTTTAGAATATTTTCTAAGCCATTCTGTTATGTTTTCGTCTGTATCAAATAAATAGTTATTATCCTTAGGGAAATATGATTTTGTAATTGTTGTTCCCCATACTAATTCTCCACTATCTGGTTCCATTTCTCCTGCTATTATTTGGAATAATACTGTTTTTGCAATTTCATTGTCTGCTAAAAATGCTATTTTGTCATCTTGTTTTACAGTAAATGATACATTATCTAGTACCTTTACACCTTCAAATGTTTTTGAAATATTTTTTACTTGTAAAATTTCTTTTCCAGGTTCTCTATCTGGTTTGAAATCTACATATGGATATTTTCTATTTGATGGTTTTATTTCATCTAATTCTATTTTCTCTAAAGTTTTCTTTCTTGATGTAGCTTGTTTTGATTTTGAAGCATTAGCACTAAATCTTGCAATAAAGTCTTGCAATTCTTTTATTTTTTCTTCCTTCTTCTTGTTTTGTTCTCTCATTTGTTTTAATGCTAATTGACTTGATTCATACCAGAAGTCATAGTTTCCTGGATATACTTTAATCTTTCCAAAATCAACATCCGCAATGTGTGTACATACTTTATTTAAGAAATATCTATCATGTGATACAACTATTACAGTATTTTCAAAATTAATTAAAAATTCTTGTAACCAGTTTATGCTCTTTAAATCCAAGTCGTTTGTAGGCTCATCTAATAGTAATACATCTGGATTTCCAAATAAAGCTTGAGCTAACAATACTTTAACTTTTTCTCTAGCTTCTATTTCTTTCATGAATTTATAATGATTTTCAGGTACAATTCCTAAATCATTTAAAAGCATTGCTGCATCAGATTCTGCATTCCATCCATCTAATTCTGCAAATCTTTCTTCTAATTTTGCAGCTTTCAT
>OIYO01000577.1_pt1 | contig 28546 bp, 18 predicted proteins | sample 1588191 | NCBI WGS metagenome assembly OIYO01 (sample SAMN03283275) | human gut metagenome | biome: human-associated habitat; material: feces | host: Homo sapiens | place: Peru | collected 2012 | reverse complement strand
ACTTTTTTAAAAATATATTCTCCACCATTAATCTCTGAATATAATCCTTTTTCACTTGTCGTTGTCTCACTAACAACTTTTCCACTTTGGTCTTTTAATCTTACAACTATACCATTAAACGCTGTATCTTGATCATCTACATAATCAGAACTACTTGTTTTATACAAATCATTTCTTGTTGTTTTCTTTGTTGACTGTATATCTTTCCAAACATATCCTGATATATTTACATATTTTTGTTCATTTGTAAATTTGGTTGTATTGGTATCAGAAAATCCGTTATTTCCAACATACTTCGTCTTATTTTTTTCTAGCTCTCCACTTGAAGTTCCATTTGTCAAATAATATGAACCTTCGCTTCCATCTTCACTACCTATTTCCGTTACTTTATATGTATATTTTTGACCGATATATTTATATACTTCAAGAAAATTAACTGCTATTTTACCATTTGTGTCTGTTATAAATTGAGTTGCACTGTTTTTATCCTGTACATAATTTACTGTATATGCAGCTACATTTACTGTTCCCTTAAGAGATGTTCTTATTGTATTCCCTTGTTTTAATTGTATATATCCACTGTCGTTAGATATTACAAATTTGATTCCTGATATTTTTACATTTTGGTTAGATTTATTTACTTTTTGAATTTCTAGATTTCCTTTAGCTGAAGAATTGTCTATACTTATGTTTTTAGTATTATTTTCATTTAAATTAAACTCACTTGTTGTTATACCATTATTTTTGTATCCATAATTTGGATTATTTTTTTCTACTATCCTATAAGAATGTTTTTTATCTTTATTATAATACACTTCTAAATTATTTATAGTAAATGTACCATTTGAGCTACTTTTGAATACTGTTGCATTATCTTTGTTTGTCCATTCACTCTTATAATAATTACCAGAAGCTGTATTGTTAGTTGCAATAGTAGCAGTTGATATTCCTGATACTTTTTGTCCATTAGCATTCGTTAATTTTAAATACTGATATGTTCCTGTATTTGGATTCTTTCTTTGTATATAAAATTCTACATTTTGCATTACAGTATTTCCGCTTGTTTTCGTTACTGTTAAATTTCCAAGGTCTTGCGTATTAGAAAAATTAATTGTTTTCTTTTCTCCTTTTTCTAAAGTTATTGTCATTGTTTTTCCTATGTTTTTTGCATATCCGTAATATGTATTAGTTACTTCTTTTATTGTATATGTTCCAGCTGGTAATTCAATACTATTTGTAGTACCATTTGTATTAGTTTCTAATTGTCCTTTATAATTGCCATTTGAATCATATATTGAAAATTTTATTCCTTTCAATTTCAAATCACTTGTACCATTTGAATTCTTCTTTTGTATTGTTACAGTAGCATTTTGTGGTGTATCTTTTTCTCCTACAGGTATAAATATCTGTTGTGTTCCAGCACCTGGAGCAGCTAATAATACTATTCTAGCTCTATATCTATCTTTTACATTTTTATATTTACCTGCATAATCTCCACTTGATTCATGTGCATATGAACTAAAAAATGTTCTAGAAATATATTTTGTTATAACATTTTCTTCAGAAGGATATGTAGTTCCTCCTTTTCCTAGCAACTCATGTCCAAAATATTGTATACTGTGTCTACACGTTCCATATGCATTGTCTTCTGCATTCGGTGAACCATTTCCTGCTGTTTGATTTTTACTATAATCATTATATTCTGCTATAGCAAATGCTAACGAATTTGCTATTTTGAATAACTTGTCAGTGTTATTTGCTCCATTGGCTGTAAATGTCACTGTTTTTTTCTTACCATCACCGTCTATATAATAAACTTTTATAGATTCTTGCCCGTCCATATTTATGTCTATAATATTACAAATCGTGTGTGCTCCACTACCATTACTACCAGATTTTTGATATAGACAAACTTGATAATTATCTCCTGTATTACCGTATCCCCATTCATTAAGAGATACTCCTATGTTATTCTTACCTAGATAATTAGTTTTTAAATCATTCTCAGAGTAATTTAAAAACTTTTCCTTGTTTCCATTTGCTCTTAGCCAATTGGTTATGCCTCCTGTATTATTCCAATTCTGTCCATTCTCTGCATTTGATACTGTTATTAATACAAATAAAATCAATAAAATGAGCACTGTTAAAGTTATTTTTAAAGATTTTTTTATAAATTTCATTATTAACCTCCTTTCTCTTATCCTATTACTTTCCTTTTAATAAAATAAATTCCCACGCCTATAATTCCTAATGATAATGTTACTATTATTGTATAAATCATGGCTTCTCCTGTAGCTGGAGTAATTATCATTGTTGCTGATGCCTTATTATTTGTTAAATCTATGTCTTCAAGTTCTTTATTATTAGTATATTCTTCTATTTCTGCTGTATTTATACTAGAACCTGTATTATTTTTTGTCATATTTTTAACTAATATTAATTTTATTTCTTGACTTTCGTTTGGTTTTATTTCTAAATCAGATAAACTGTTATTATATAATTTTCCGCCTGTTCCTATATACCAAGATTTATTAAGCTCTGATTTAAATTGCATATCTTCTGGCATATTATCAACAATTTTATTTACATATCCAGCGAGTTCACCTGCATTTGTTATTTTTATAGTATATTCAATAATTAGTGTAGCGCCTTCTAAATATTGTCTTTTTATTTCTGCTTTTGCAAATTTTATTCCTTGATATTCTGTCATAGTTGTTCCTAAACTTGTTTGAGTTGTAACTTTAGTTATATATTTATCTATTTTTAAATCGAATTTTGGTAGATATCTTAATCCAATGTCAATATTTGATATATTTTCATTTAAATCAATTGTTTTTGTTATACCTACATTTTTGCTATTATTATCTTCCATTAATACATAATCTAATACATCTGAATTAAACTCTTCTGAAATTCCTTCTTTTTGATATTCAGTTATTTCATAAATAGTTGTATCATATTCAAATACTGCTAAATATTTTCCTTCTGGAATGTCTGTAAACTTATAGCTTCCGTCTTTTTTTGTTGTAGTTTCTATAATATTTCCTTCACTGTCTTTCAAGAAATTATTATTATTTTTTGAATCTAGCAACCTTATTTTTATTTTCTCTAATACTTTTTCTTCATTATCTCTTTTTCCATCTTTATTTTCATCAAGCCATGCTGTTCCTGATAATTCGTATTTAGCATCTGGATTTGTTGGAGTGTCAGGTGTTTCTGGGTCTTTTGGATTATCTGGTGTATCTGGTATGTCTGGCTTGTCTGGAACACTTGGGTCATTTTCGCCTGGTATATAATCTAAATCCAATTCAAATGTTATTTCATTTGAATTAATAGTTTCATAATTATGTTCAACTTTTACTATATTACTACATGTTTCATTTAATGTCTCTGCAGTATCAACAGTAAATTTACATTCTAGTACAATTTCTCCATTGCTATTTATTGTAGTAAAGTAATCTAAACTTTTTTCGTTATATATATTTACTTCTTTTCCATCACTTGATTTTGCTCCCTGTAATTTCAAACCGTATGGTATTTCATATTTAATTTCAATTGTGCCTGATTTTATTCCTGTATTTTTGATTTTTGCTGTCATAGTAACTTCATCGCCAGTTTTTAATTTTGTTCCTCCTTTTACATCTGATTCTAGAGAAACACTTAAGCCTAATTCAGATTGAAGTACTTTCTTTTTCAAGCTGTTTGATTTATACTTATCATTAGCAACTACATATATTGAAGCTTCAGATTCTAATTTATCTAATGATATTTTCTCTACTGTAGGATCACAATTGATATTAATTATAGAATCTTTTTCTAAATTTTCTATTTGTATTGTTAATATCTTATTTTCTTCATCCCAAGATTGTATTTTGGCAATATCTAATTGTTCTGAATAATCCTTACTATATACATTTATATTTTTATTTTTGTCCCAAAGCAATCCATCTTTAAGATAAACTTTTAATATTACATCTTGTAAATCTTTTCCTGATAAATTTTCAACTTTTATAGCTGTATCTAATAAATAAGTTGAATACACATCAACTGTTTCTGTAAATCTTCTTGCAATATTTAATTTTAAATCTGCCTGTTGAATTTTGTTAGTTATTTTACTACTAGTTTCAAAATCGTCTGCATTAACATTAACTAAACTTTCTATATTTTGTCCTTCTTCAACTTGTTGCACAACCGCTTCGTATGTCATTGCAACTGGCTCCGTTCCTAAAGTTTCAATTGTATCAAATACGATTTCATTTGTGTCTAACTCCTCATATTTATATTCTGTTTTTATTCCTTCATACATTTCAGGATTTGTCATTTGTATTCCTTTAAGCCCATATATCTTTCCATTTGTCACAATAGCTTTCACATTAACATTTTTGATATTTTTATTAGTATTATTTGTTATAGTTGTAGTATACGTAATTGTCTCTCCTTCGTATACTGAATCTCCTTCTTTTAAAACTGTTCCATCAGCTAATTGTGCCGTAGTTTGCATTGTTATTTTTTCATTCTCTAATAATTCTGAATTCATATTATTATTTTTCGTTTCTGTATATAATGTTCCTTTTAAACTTTGAGAATATTTTTCACCTTCTATTGAATATTTGACTTCTAATTCAATTTCAATTTTTTCATTATAGTCTATTTCATTTGGTATAGATAAATTTAACGCAATAGATTTTTTTGTTGCACGGTCTATATCATCATCTATTCCTGTATAATTTTCATTTCCGTCTTTCTCATTCATATTTAAATTAATCGTCTCACCATTTTTATTTGTATATTTAGCATTAACGTTTATTGAAACATTTTTTAAGTCTATTTCATAATTATTTATAGTAGCTACATTTACTTTTATTGTTTGTCCTGCAACTTTTGCACAATTTATTTGTTTTGCATTTTCTCCTTCATTATATATTTCTATTTTATTTTCATTATCATCAAAGTTTTCAATTTGTAAGTATGTTAATAAGTTGCTGTACGTAGATATGTTTATTTGGTCTGAATAATTTTCATATATATTTTCAGAATCTTTATTAGATGCCTCTATTTTAAAGTAATCTCTTGTGTTAACAATTAATTTATTTACTTCTAATATCGCATTGATTGATATTTGAGTATTATATATTGTTTCAATATAATTTTTTTGTTCTCCATTTAAAGTTACTATAATATTTCCTTCATTATCTATGTCGTATGAATTTATTTCTAGTGTTCCATCTCCTCCTGCTATGGTTACATTTTTTAATTCTTTTACTGTAACATTTGTTGGCATTTTTATTTTTAGTGTAGGATTATTATATAGTAAATCTCTATCCTCTTGATTTGTTATTAATGTTATTAATATATTAACATCATTGTCTGATAAAGCTGTTAATTGTGTCTTATTCTTATCTAATTCTATATTTGTATTTAAATATGGTTCTTTTAAATATGTAGTAATAATTCCATTATTATTATTTATAGAATATGCTGTTTCTAATTTTGAAATATCTTTAATAATTGTTTTTCTTGTATTATTTGTTATCATTGTTTTATAATTTTTAAACATTATAGGTTCTTCTGTTGATATTACTTCTGATGTGCTTATAGATATTCCATTAATTTTTTCTGGATATTTAATTAACAAAGTATCTCCATCTTCTTCTGTTTTTGTTTCTTTATCTAATATATATTGTGAATTTCCATCAGAAACGATAACTTTAAAATTATCTCCTAAAGTATTTTTTAAATTCAACATGCTAAATCTTGTTTCATTAAAGTAAGTTGTTGCATCTATTTTGTTGTTTTCTTTTCCTATAAATTTTGAGCTTGTTTCATTAAAACTTACAGTGTTATTTAATATATAAGATGTTTCTATATTTCCTTGTTCTTGATATGTAGTTTCATAGTTCTCATTTTCTATGTTTTTATACATAAGACCTTTATAAATAATATCCCCGTAAGCATTTAGATTTGTTATTTCTCCTTGCTCATCTATCAATTCAATTGTATTTTTTACATTTATCATTTCTGCATCTTTAGATTTTAATGTTGTTGAGATTTCTTTTTTCACATTGTCTTCAAATGCATCTTCTGGATAAATACAAACTATTTTAAAATATTTTAAGTAATCAAAATCTTCTAAATATATTGTTAATTGTCCATTTTCGTATTTTTTGCTATATCCAAAACTATTATATTTAATAATACTTACATCATTTTCATTAATTGGTAATTTTCCATTTATTTCAGGAATTTTTATCACTATCTGTTTTTTACCGGTATTATCATATTCGTCTATTATGTCTATATATGTGCTAAATTGCACAAGGACTCCTATATTTTTCATTCTAATATATTTTTCTAGTTCATTTGTTATAACAGCATCGATATTGCTTGAATCCACTCCTTCAGTTGGCTCAAATATTGCATATGTTTCCTTTCCTATTAAAAGAAAATTGGCAATAGTTAAAGTTATAACTAGCAATGATGCTATCAGTTTTGTAAGTATTGTGTTTTTCATTTATTTTCCTCCTTTAAACAATTTTTAACAATATAACTTAATTATATTTATTTTATAATTTTTTCTTATATTTTTCAAGTGTGCTTTTTTATGATTTTATGATTTTAATTTTATGTGCTTACGGAAGCTCAATTCTAAACATTTATTACAAAAATATTACTTTTTTATGTTTTTTTTGTATCTTTGAATTATATAGTCTTTTATTTATATAATATTTTATTATTTACTTATTATTAAAACTTTTTTTATAAAAATCAAACCTTCTCATAAGTTTTATGAAAAGGTTTTTGTATTTTTATTTAACTTCTCTACATCTTACAATTACTCTTTGCTTACTGTCATCTGTACATGTTATTAATGTAAGTTCTTTTTTTCCACCTGTTAATTGTGTTGTGTCTCTTGTGTCACTTGGGTCAACAGTATGTTTATCATATACTTCATATGTAATCGTTCTGTTTGTTAAGTCTGTTAGTTTTACCGTATCTCCAACAACTAATGTTGGTACTTTACTAAAGAATCTGGTGTTTCTATAATTATGTCCTACTATACAGAAATTTCCTACTTCGTTTGGCTCACATCCATGAAATTTAACTGGTGATATTTTTAGTAATTCTTCTGTTTCTTCTATGCTTCCTGTTTCTCCTTGTACTATTGAATATGTAACATTTATCTTAGGGATTTCAACTATTGCTATTTTCTTATATTTATATCCACTTGATAATACATTTACTTCTGCTTGTTTATTTATGTCTGCAACACTTACTACTTTATTTTCTTCTACCCCTACTACTTCTTCATTGTAGTTTTCTTTTGTTCCATCTAACACTACTAAAAGTATATCATCTTTTGCTATTGTTGTATCTTCTGCTGTTGAAGCTAATATTTGATTCATTTCTTCTAGTATTTGTTTAGATGTTGCTTCACTTTTATTTCTATCATATTCTGCATAAATACATAAAGATGTTAGAATACAAACAAAAAATATAGATAGAATAAAATTTAATTTATAAATTTTCTTTTTTCTTTTTAATTCAGGTGTGACATATAGTTTTTCCGTAACTAAAATTTGATTCATTCTAACCTCCTTACTAAATATACTTCTTTTTTATTATAACATATGATACATTTTTTTTAAATATTTTTTATAAATTATCTGAAATTTTTGCAAATTGCTCTAATGTTAATTCTTCTGGTCTAATGTTTTCATTTATGTGTAAAGATTTTAAAATTTCTATTCCTTGTTGCTTGTCATTAAATATTTTACCGTTTGTTAAAGAATTTAACAGTGTTTTTCTTTTTTGCATGAAAGCATATTTTATTATTTTGAACATTTTCTCTGTATCTTGTGGTTTAACAACTGGTTCTTTTCTTATATTTAATTTTATTACTTTTGATGTAACTTCTGGTTCTGGTATAAATGAATTATTTGGTACTTCTAATATTCCTTCTGATGTTGCATAATAATATACAGAATATGTTATTGCTCCTGTATTTTTTTGTCCTGGAATTGCAATTAATCTATCTGCAACTTCTTTTTGTATCATTACTGTAATGCTTTCTAGTTCTAATTCTTCTTCAAGTAATTTCATTATTATCGGTGTAGTTATATAATATGGTAAGTTTGCTACTATTTTTACGTTTTTTATTTCTGGATTTTCTTTTTCTTTTTTTATTAAGCTTTTTAAATCTACTTTTAGTACATCATTATTTATAATCTCGAAATTGTTATATAATGAAAATCTATCTTCTAATATTTGTAACATTTTTGTATCTAACTCTATACATATTACTTTTCCTGCTTTTTCTAATAGATATTTTGTTAGTGTTCCTAGCCCTGGGCCAATTTCTATTACTAAATCTTCTTTTGTTATTTGACTACAATCCACTATTTTTTCTACTACTTCTTGGCTTATTAAAAAATTTTGTCCTAGATTTTTATTGGCTTTGATGTTGTATTTTTTCATTATAAATCTTGTTTCTTCTAAAATATTTTCCATGTTATCTCCTTGTTAATTTTTCTTAATTATACCAATATATACTCGATTTTTCAATAGTTTTCTCTTTTTGAGTTTACATTATTTGTTTTATATGATTTACATTAAATTTTCCATTTTCAATTAAAACTTCAATAACATCAAATCTAATAAAATTATTTAAGCAATTTGATTTATAAAGAAAATATGTAGCAGCCTTATACATATGCTTTTGTTTTATATCATTTACCGCTTCTGAAGGCTGGCCGCAGTTTATATTACTTCTCGTTTTAACCTCTATAAAAACAATTTCTTGTCCATCCTTTGCAACTATATCTATTTCTCCTAATTTACAATAAAAATTTCTTTTTAAAATTTTATAATTATTCTTTTCCAAATATTCTACTGCTATTTGTTCTCCCATATTTCCCAACTCTTTTTTTACATGTATATTTGTTTTCATTTTTTCTTATAATTATTTCCTGGAAGTGATACAATTTTATCCTCTAATTCAAGCATCATTAATTTATAACTTACCTCATTTATACTTAAATTTAATTTTTTTACTATTTCATTTATATGTGTTGGCCTTTCATTTTCTAAGCAATTATAAATTTCTTTATATTCTTCATTAATTGAATTATTTTCTCTTTTTAATTTTTTAGCACGTTTTTTCTTCAATTTTAAATCCGGATATTGGCTTATAATATCTTTCACTTCTGTAACAATGAAAGCTCCTTCTTTGATTAATTTATTTGGTGTTATTCCTTTAGGATTTTCTAAACTTGATGGTATGCAAAATATATTTTTTTCTTGTTTTTTAGTAAGTCTAGCTGTTACACTCGTACCACTTCTATGCCCTCCTTCTATTACTAATGTTCCTATTGCTAATCCGCTTACAATTCTATTTCTTTCTAGAAATTTTTTAGAATTCGCCTCTTCGTTTTCTTCATATTCTGTTATTATTAATCCATTATTTTTTATTATTTCATCAAATAATTTATTATTTTCTTTTGGATATATATTATTTAATCCACTTGGTAATACCGCTATTGTATTTCCTGCGTTTTCAATGCTTCCTATATGTGCAAAACTGTCTATTCCTTTTGCCATTCCACTTATTATTGTTAGTCCATACATACTTAATTCTTTTGCAAATTTTTTTGCCATTTTTTCTCCATATTTTGTACATTCTCTTGAGCCAATTATTGCAATTCCTGGGACATTTAATAACTTGATATTTCCTTTTAAATATAATTGTTTTGGTGGATTTTTTATTTTTTTTAATTGTTCTGGATATTTATTATCTTCTATTGTAATTTTCATTAAAACTTATCTCCATATTTTCTATCTAAACTTCTATATTGAATTGCCTCTAGCAGATGATATTTTTCTATATTTTGTTTTTCTTCCAAATCCGCTATTGTTCTGGCAACTTTTAAAATTCTTGAATATGCCCTTGCACTTAGCCCTAATTTGTTAAATGCTAATTCTAATATTTGTTTGCATTCTTGATTTAGCACGCAATATTTTTCTATCATTTGAGGTGTTAGCTCTGAGTTTGAAAATATATTCAAATCTTTATATCTTAAATATTGAATTCTTCTAGCTTTATTAACTCTTTCTTTTATTTGCCTTGAACTTTCAACTCTATTAGATGAATCTAATTTTTGATATTTTACTGGTTTAACTTCAACATGTAAATCAATTCTATCTAATAATGGTCCACTAATCCTGTTTAAATATTTTTCTATTGCTGTTTTTGAGCATTGACATTCCTTTTCAGTACTTCCGTAATATCCACATGGGCATGGATTCATACTTGCAATAAGCATAAAATTTGATGGATATATTACTTTTGAATATAATCTTGATATTTTTACATTTCTATCTTCTAATGGTCCTCTTAAAACTTCTAATGTATTTCTATTAAATTCAGGTAGTTCATCTAAAAATAATACTCCATTATGTGCTAAACTAATCTTTCCTGGTTTGGGTATTTTTCCTCCACCAATCATCGATGTTGGTGATATTGTATGATGTGGGCTTCTAAATGGTCTTTTTGTTACTATTCCTATGTCATTATCTAACATACCTGATATACTATGTATTTTTGTTACTTCTAGAGCTTCTTCAAATGTTAAATCCGGCAATATTGTTGGAATTCTTCTGGCAATCATTGTTTTTCCTGAACCTGGCGGACCAATTAAAATGCAGTTATGCCCTCCTGCTGCTGCAATTTCCAATGCTCTTTTTACATTTTCTTGACCTTTTACTTCACTAAAATCTAAAGCTTGTTTGTCTTTTCTATTAAACACCTTTAATATATCTATTTGAGTTGATTCAATTATGATTTTTTTATTTAGATAGTCTACAACTTCTTTTAAATCTTTTACACCTATTATTTCTAACCCTTTTATAACTGCTGCTTCTCTTTCATTTGCTTTTGGTAAAATTACTCTTTTTATTCCTAAGTTCATTGATTCTATACACATAGGTAAGACACCATTTATTCGATTTATTTTTCCGTCTAGTGATAATTCTCCAATAAATATTGTATTTTCTAAATCATTTGCTATTATTTCACCTAATGCTTGTAAAATTCCTACGGCTATTGGTAAGTCATAGCTTGTTCCTTCTTTTTTCGTACTTGCTGGTGCTAGATTTATTACTATTTTTCTGCTTGGAAATTCTATTTCAGAGTTTTTAATTGCTGTTCTTATTCTTTCTTTCGATTCTCTAACACTTGTGTCAGGGAGTCCTACTATTTCTATATTAGGAAGTCCTCCTGCTATATCTGTTTGTACTTCTACTAAGTTTCCGTCTATTCCATTTAAAGATATTGTTTTAATATTTGATATCATCATTTTCCTCCTCTAAAAATTTTATTAAAATTTGTTACAATTCACAGTTAGCTTATTTATAGTAGGTAAAATTTGATAATATATAAATAAAATTATTTTGACAAATGTAATTGGAGAGCATCTTAAAAAATCTAAAATTGCGTGTTTGAGGGTGCGCAAAGTCGGAGAGGCTCAAACACGCAATTTTAGATTTTTTTAGAGCTCGTATTGAACCGAGGAAAAATAATTTTAGTTATATACTATCAACTTTTAACGGATTAATTTAAAGCTGTGAATTGTAATTAAAGTTTTTGTCCATAAAATCTTTTTTTATAAATTTATTGATTTTTAGTATTCTTTAATATAAAATGTTATTGTAATTATTTAAACAAAAGAGTGGTGAAAAAATTGGATAATAAAAAAGGTAAAAAAACACCTAAGAAAACAAATAAAAAGATAACAGAAATAAATCAAAGTTTTAAATCTCAAAATTTTATATATGTAAAAAAATTAAAAACAATATTTATTATTGTCATTCTCATTTTTGCTTTATTGTTAGGAAGAATTGGTTTTCTCCAATTTATACAAGGTGAATATTTAAAAGAATGTGCTTATAATCAGCAATCTATAAATCAAATCATTAGTCCAAAAAGAGGATCAATATATGATTCGACTGGTAAAACTCTTGCTACAAGTGCTTCTGTTGATACTATAACTATTAACCCTGAAAAGATAAAAGATTCAAACAAAGAAATGGTTGCTAAGGCTTTTTCTGAAATATTTGAATTAAACTATGAGGAAACTCTAGAAAAAGTTAATAGTGATTCTCAAGTAGAAACAATTGCTAAGAAAGTTGAACAAGATAAAGTTGATCAATTAAAATCATGGATGGATAAAAATGATATATCTGTTGGTATAAATATTGATGAAGATACAAAACGATACTATCCTTCTGATACTGTTTTAGCACAAGTTTTAGGTTCTTGTGGTAGTGATAATCAAGGTTTATCTGGTATTGAATTTGAATGGAATTCTGTTTTACAAGGTACTCCTGGTAAAATTGTAAGTTCAAAAAGTGCTAGTCAGACAGAAATTCCTAATACTGAAGAAACATATATTCCTGCTGAAAACGGTAGTGATTTAACTCTTACAATTGATTTATATATTCAAACTATTGTTGAAAAGTATTTAAAACAAGTTGTTACAGATAATAATGTGGAAAATGGTGGTAGTTGTATTGTTATGGATCCTAAAACAGGTGATATATTAGCAATGGCAACATATCCTGATTATGATTTAAATAATCCATTTACGCCTAACGAGTATGTTGCTAAAACTTATGATTCATTAGATTCTGAAGGTAAAGCAAATGCAATTTATAAAATGTGGTCTAATAAAGTCGTTTCTGAATTATATGAACCTGGTTCTGTATTTAAGTTAATTACTGCTTCTGTTGCTCTAGAAGAGGATATTACCGATACTGATGTAGATGGTGATTTTAATTGTCCTGGATATGAAATGGTTCCTGGTAGGAGAATAAATTGTTGGAAAACTGATGGTTCTCATGGTTCTCAAAATTTAAGAGAAGCTTTAGAAAATTCTTGTAACCCTGCGCTTATACAATTAGGAGCTAGAATAGGTACTTCAACTTTATATAAATATTATAAGTCTTTTGGTTTCTTTGATACAACTGGTATTAATTTACCTGGAGAAGCAGAGTCATCTTTTTGGGATGAAAGTAAAGTAACCGCTGTTGAAAGAGCTACAATGTCTTTTGGGCAAAGGTTTAGTATAACACCTATACAAATGATTACAGCTGTAGCTGCAATTGCAAATGATGGTGTTCTAATGAAACCTAGAATTGTTAAATCAATTACAAATACTGATACTGGTGCTGTAACAACAATTGATACTGAAGAAGTTAGACAAGTTATTTCTTCAGAAACTGCTGCAAAAGTCAAATCAATGATGCAGTCTGTTGTAGAAGATGGTACTGGTAAAAGAGGTGCTGTAACTGGTTATACTGTTGGTGGAAAAACTGGTACTTCTGAACCAAGATCTGGTAGAGAAGATATTGATGGTTATGTTGCTACTTATGTTGCTATTTCTCCTGTTGAGGACACACAAGTGGTATTATTACTTAACCTTTATAAACCTCCAAAGAGCAATCATCAAGGTGGTACTCTTGCTGGACCTGTTGTTTCTCAAATGTTAACTGAGATTTTACCTTATTTAGGTATTCCATCAGATGAAGAAGTGGCAGAAGATGATGATTTAATTACTGTTCCTGAAATTAGAAATAAAACAATTACAGAAGCAGAAAAAATTCTTAATGAAAAAGGATTTACGACTAAAATTACTACTTCTAATGATAAAAATAGTACAGTTGTTGTAGACCAAGTTCCAAAACCAGGTGTGGCTTTATCTGAAGGTTCTATAATAATGTTGTATGATCAAGATGTAAGAACTTCTGCAACTGTCCCTGATCTTACAGGAAAGAGTAAATATCAGGCAACAGCAGAATTGAAAAATGCTAATTTAAATATTAGTATTGAAGGTTCTGGTACAGTAGTATATCAAGATCCTCCAAAAGGTTCTAATGTTGATGCCGGTACTGTTGTAAAAGTAACTTTTAAATAATACTTTATTGTTTTTTGAATAACTAATATTTAATATATCTTAAGAGGGACTTTGTTCCCTCTTATTCCATTTTTTCTTCAAGCCAATATTTTTCTAACAGTTCATCCAATAGTGCTATATTTTTGTTATTATTTTTTATTTTTTCTAGTACTTTATTTTCACATCCTTTTAGATATGCAATCCACTCTTCTTTTTTTGTCATATCATTTACATTTTTAATTGTAAATTTAGGCAATTCTATTGCATACATCTCTAATTCTTCCAATTTGATATTTCCTTCATTTGATTTTATTCTTATCACTTTATCATATACTTGTGATGAAAAATATTTAAAATCTAGTAAATTTATTGTTATTGTTTTTGCAAATTCTCTCTTCTCGTCATATTCTAATTGATTTAAATGGATTTGTGCATAATACATTAACATTTTTGTCTGTATATACATTCCATCTATAAATTGTATTCCTATATTCATTTCTTCATTTTCATTTGTCCTTATTCTAACATCTGCAATTCCAAAATTTTCTTCTTTGGGCAAGTATTTTGTTTTTTCTTCTAAGTACGAATTTAATTCTATATCTTTGATAGAGATATTTAAAATTGATTCTATAAAATCTTTTAGAATCTCTAAACAAGTCTCAGTATTTAGGACTTTTCTGAGAACGTAGTTACTGTTTGATATAAATTTTCTATTCATTTTTTTACTGATTTCACCTCCGATTTTTGAATTTAAAGAGTTATTTAATACATATTTATTAATAGAAATTTATTTTTCTACTAATGAGCATTATAATATTCTTTCGTGTGGATTTTTAATTAGACCTAATTATAAAATTACTTAAATTTTGATTTAAAAAACATTTGATTAAAAATTTTAGTTAGATTATAGCTTCTTATTTTTGCTATGTCAATAAAATTTTGAATTTTTCTTAAAAAATCGACCGCAAAATTCGACATTTTTTGAATTTTGCAGTCAATTTAAAATCATTTGTTTAAAATATTTATAACTTCATCAATACTTTTTTGTGGAGTTGAAGCTCCAGCCATAATTCCTATTTTCTTTGAATTCTTATATAAATCCTTTTTTAACTCATCTTTTGTTTCTATACAAATTGTCATATTACAATTTTTGGATGCTATTTCATATAATTTTTTGGTATTTGAACTATTTTTTCCACCAATTATAATCATACTATCAACTTTTTTTGAAATTTCTTCTGTTTCTTTTTGTCTCAATTCTGTTGCTTTGCATATTGTATTTTTTACTACCAATTCTATATCTTTTGGCAATTCATTTTTAATTATTTCTTCTATTATATAAAACTTTTCTAGACTATATGTAGTTTGTGAAATCACTAAAAGTTTCTTTATTTCTGATCTTTCTAGCAGTTCTAGTGCTTTTATTGTATCATCTTCTTTTTCTATAATATATGAATTTTCTTTACAATAACTTATTGTTCCTATATTTTCAGGATGATTTTTACTTCCACATAAGAAAATATAATATCCTTTTTTTGAATATTCTTCTGCTATTTTATGAATTTTCAAAACATTTGGACATGTATAATCTTCTAATTTTATATTTCTTTGTTCAGCTTCTTTATATATTTCTTTAGATATTCCATGCGCTCTTATTATTGTTTTTCCTTTGGCTTCATCTATATTTTCAATAAAAGTCATACCTTTTTTTTCTAATTCTTTTATAACTTGTTTATTATGTACTATTTCTCCTAAACAATATATTGAACCTTTTGTCTCTTTTATTTCATTTTCTGCTCCTTCTACGGCTCTTTTTACTCCATAGCAAAATCCTGATGTTTTGCCTACTATTATTTCCATAATTAATTTTGTCCTTTCCTAGTATACAATTATTTTTTTTATTTAATCATAATTTTCAACAAAATTCAACAAAAAAATAGAAAGATTTCTCTTTCTATTTTTTCGTTGCTATATAATATCCAACTCCTCTTTTTGTAATTAATATTTTCGGACAAGAAGTATCCTTTTCTATTTTCTCTCTTATTCTTCTTACAGTAACATCTACAGTTCTTATATCTCCATAATATTCATATCCCCAAACTTTTTCAAGTAATGTTTCTCTTGTTACAACTTGAGCTGGTTGCATTGCCAAAAATTTTAGGACTTCAAATTCTCTTAAAGTTAAATCTATAACTTCCCCTCTTACTTTAACTTCAAATCTATCTAAATCTAATTCTAAATCATTTACTCTTATTATATTATCTTTCTTTGAACCAGTTTCAATTATATCTGTTATAGGTTCTTTTGAAATGTTTGATATTTCATTCTTTCTTAGATTTGCTTTTACTCTTGCCATCAATTCTCTCACACTGAAAGGCTTTGTAATATAGTCATCTGCCCCTAATTCTAGTCCTACTATTTTATCTATTTCTGCATCTTTTGCTGTTAGCATTAATATTGGTATGTTTAGATGATTTTTTACTCTTTTGCATACTGATAATCCATCTAGTTTTGGCAACATTATATCTAGCAACATTAAATCTGGTTTTTGCTCTAAGGCAATATTTACTGCTGTTATTCCGTCTGTTGCTTCTAATGTTTCATATCCTTCTTTTTTTAGATTATATACTAGTACATCTATGATTGATTGTTCATCATCTACTACTAATACTTTTTTTACTTCTTTTTCTAAATTTTCTTCCACAAAAATTCCGCCTTTCTATAGCTTTATTTTTATATAGCTTATTTATATCACAATTTTTGGGAATATACAAGTACTTTTCACATTTTTATTTCCACATTATAAGCCCCATCTTCTTGCAACTTTATTGCATTTTCAACCTTTTCACCATTTAATAAAATTTCTTCCACTCCTGAATTTTTTCCATTAGGATTTTTAACAACAATATTATAAAAACTGTTTTTCCATTTATATTTAATATTATATTCTTTCCATTCTCTAGGAATACAAGGTTCAATACTCATAACTCCGTTTTTTATTTTAAGTCCTAAAATAAATTCAATTCCAGCTTTATAATACCAACTTGATGAGCCTGTATACCAAGTCCAACCACCGCGTCCTGCTAAATTACTTGCTCCATAAATATCTGCTGGTATAACATATGGTTCTACTTTATATTTGTTTGCGGCATCTTTTGTTCTAGAATGTTCAATTGGGTTTATCATTCTATATAATTCTGCTGCTTTATCACCAAATCCAAGTAATGCTTCTGCAATAATTACCCATACTGCTGCATGTGTGTATTGTCCACCATTTTCTCTTACTCCTGGCAAATATGATTTTATATATCCTGGATTTAGTTTTCCTTTTTCAAATGGTGGGTCGAGTAATTTTATTATTCCATTTTCTCTATCTATTAAGTGATTTTCTAAGCTCTCCATAGATATATATTTTTTATCATTGTCTCCTGCATTTGATATTGTGCTCCAGCTTTGTGCAATGCTGTCTATTCTGCATTCATCATTTGCCATGCTTCCAAGTGTGTTTCCATCATCCATAAATGCTCTTTTAAACCATCTTCCGTCCCAGCCATTTGTGTTTAGTGCTTTCTTTAGTTGTTGCATTATTTCTTCATATTTTTTAATTTGTTCTTCTATTTTTGAAGTTGGAGGTTGAAAGTTAGATGTTGGAGGTTGGATATCTGGGGTCTGACTTCCAACTTCTAACATCTTATCTCTAACCTCTAACTTCTTGCCTCTAACTTCCAATTCTCTAATTATCTTTGTAAATCTGTCTAATATATTATACAAGAAAAATCCAAGCCATACGCTTTCTCCTCTTCCTTTAGGTCCAACATTGCTAAACCCATCATTCCAGTCACCACTACCTATTTTAGGCAAACCGCTTTCTCCGAAATTTAAGCTTCTTTCTATTGCTTTTATACAATGTTCATATATTGTTCCTTCTTCTTTAGTAAATTCAAATTTATCATACCTTTCATCTTCATTTTCTTTTAAATTTTCACCTATTAAATATGGTGTTTTTTCTTCTAATATTGAATAATCTCCTGTAAATTCAATATATTCACAAGTTAAATATACAAGCCATAACAAGTCATCTGAGAATTTTGTTCTTATTCCTCTTCCAGTTTCTTCATGCCACCAATGCTCTACATCTCCTTCTAAAAATTGATGTTTACTGTGTTTTATAATTTGATTTTTTAGAATTTCTGGATTTATATATTTTAGTCCTAAAGTGTCTTGCAATTGGTCTCTAAAGCCATATGCACCACCAGATTGATAATATCCAGTTTTGCTTAGTAGTCTACTTTGTAATGTTTGGTAAATATCCCATCCATTTAAAATAATATTCATTGATTCTAATGGTGTATATACTTGTAATCTTCCTAATAAATTTTTCCAATGATTTTTTACATTTTCTAATTCTTGTCTACAATTTTGAATTTTGCTATATTTGTATGCTATATTTTTACTATCAATAATCGATTCTTCAGCGCCTAATGTAAATATTATTTCTTTTTCTGATAAGCTTTCGATTTCCACTTCTATTTCATATGCTATACATGGTTTTTTGCCTAAACTATTTTCATTATTTAGATTTGGTTTTCTTATTGCATCTGGATTTGACAAATTTCCGTTTCCTAAAAAGAATTTTTTGTCTCCGGTATAACTTTTTATTTTTTCACTATTTGATACATAAATTACATCATTTTTGAAATCGCTATTGTATAGATTTTGAGCACAAATTATATTATTATTTTTGTCATAATTTAAATTTATATATCCATTTGTTTTTAATTCATCTTCTCCTAGAACTGGTTTCATATAATATAATATTCTTAATTTTTTTCTGTTTAAATTCATATTTTTTAGTTTTAGAATTCCTATTTTAACACTATCTTCTTTTGGTACAAATACTTCTAATTCTTGTTCTATCCCATCACTTTTATGAATATATTTTGTATAACCAAATCCGTAAACGACATTATAATTTTTGTCGTCTGGCATAGGGTTTAGTCCAAGTGACCAAGCCTTTTTTGTCTCTAGGTCTTTTAGATATATTATTTCTGATGGAATGTCAAACTCTGGCCTATTTTCCCATGATGTTATTCTGTTTAATCTACAATTTTTATACCATGTATAACCACCCATATTTTCTGTTACTAATGTTCCGAATTTTTCATTTGCCATAATATGTGACCATACTGTTGGAAGTCTATTTTCTCTGTTTGTTTTTATTAAATATTCTTTTCCATCTTCTGAAAATGCTCCATATTCATTATAATATTTTAGGCTTTCCGTATTTTGTAAAATGTCTATATTATCAGTATTTTCTGTTTCTATTAATATATTTTCAGACTCATTTCCAATGCTTTTATATTTTTCTAAATATTCTTCTTCTAAATCTTTAAGTGCATTTTCTAATCCACCTTTGCTACTATCAATAATTACTTTTGCTACAAATTCTAGCAATTCTAAATCATATTTACTTATTTCGTTTTTAGAAAGTTCAAATATTCCGCCTCTTATATTTTTCAAATATGCCATTTGACTGTTTAAAATTAATCCTTCTATTTCTTCTCTTACATAATTTTCATAGCTGTGTTTTTCTTCATCTATAATGACAAGTTCTACTTCAAAATTTTTTGTTCTTATAAATTCATAAGCCTTTAAAACTTCTTTTACTACATATGCTTCATTGATGTTTTTTATCTTAACTAAAATTATTGGTATATCTCCTGAAATTCCATATTTCCACAATTCACTTTGTTCATATTTTCTTTTTGGTAATTTATCTAAATTTAGTTTTTTAGTTGGATTACTAAATATGATATATGATAAGATTTTTTGATAGTTTCTTATTTGTGTTCCTTTTATTCTTAGATATCTGCTTTGTGCTTCATTTTTTGCTTTTGATAATTCAAATGCTTTTTGTATATTTTCTTCTATTTTATATTTTTTAATATTTTCAATTGCTTTTTCTTTATCTTCCCCTACTGAAATAATTAAATTTATTGTTGCTTTTTGGCCTGGTTTTACTTTCATTGTTCTTTTTAATGCTACTACTGGTTCTGTAACTAATCCTATTTTTTTAGAAAATGGTTTTGAATTTTTAACCATTTGTGGTGTATCAATATTTCCTCTTCCAATGAACCTTTCTTCGTCAATTTCGTATTCTAAATCCCCAATTATTTCATTATGTGTGGATAAATTTGCACACATATATATTTCTTCTTCATGTTCATCTCTTTTTCTTCTTTTTACCACTATACTATTTGTTTCATGGTCAAAATCGAATATTAAAAATAAATTATTAAATGCTGGATGTGCGTAATCTTGTTCTTTTCTTGAAAGTACTGGTTCAAAATGTGATGTTATTTCTAATATTTCTTCTTCATTTCCTATATTTTCTAATGTTAATTGTCTTATTTCAACAGGCTCATCAGGTGCTACTATTGTTTCTATTTTTGTTTTTATATTGTCATTTATCATTTCTTGTTCTATTTTATCTGGCATAAAACTGATTTGATATTTGTTATTTGGTTTATAATTTGAACTCCATATTTTTTTTGATTTGATATTTTTTATATTAAAGAATATCCCTTGTGGGTAATCATCTGTGCTTTTGAATCTATTAATAAATTTATTTTTGTATACACTTACTCCTTCACCTTTTTGGTTCATTGCTATTAAATAATTTTCATTTGCTATTACATTTCCTCTTATAAGTTTTTCATCTACTTTTTTATAAGTGTCTTTTATATAATCTTCATAATCTACATATTTTAATTTTTCTACTTTTTCTTTATTTTCCTTTGTAATTATTGCTGTTTCCGGCATTCTTTCTTGTAATAATATATTTACTGCACTTATTTCTGGATTTTTTATAAATCTTTTTTGCAAAATATTATTATTAAATAAATTGTTTATTGATAATAATATTAATCCTTGATGATGTGCCATATATGTTTTTACAACACTAAATTTTTTTCCTTTTTCTAGTCTTTCAGGTGTAAAATCAATTGATTCATAAAATCCATATTTTCCATACATTCCATATTGTTCAAGTCTTTTTAGATTTTGATATACTTCTTTTGGATAATCTGTTATTGCCAAAACACTTCCATATGAAGCTACTACCATTTCATCAGCTAGTCCTCTTTTTAGCCCAAGCCACGGAATTCCAAAGGCTTTATATTGATAATTTGAGTGTAAGTCTTTTAAGTTAAATGCCGCTTCTGATATTCCCCATGGTATTTGCAATTTTTTTGCATATTCCATTTGACTCATAATCATAAATTTACATGATTCATCTAAAAGACTTCCTTTATATTTTGGAATGTTTATATTTGGCATTAAATATTCAAATGATGTTCCAGACCATGATATTAGTCCTTTATATTTTTCAAGTGTTGTTAATGTTCTACTTAAGGAATTCCAATGTTTTGCTGGTACATCTTTTTTTGCTATTGCTACTAAACTTGCTTGTCTTGCTTCTGATGCTAGTAAATCATAGTATGAGTTTGTTAGTTTGTTTTCTTCTATATTGAATCCAATTGAAAATATTTGTTGTTGTTTTAGATATAGTTTTGAAAAGTCGGTGTTTTTGATTAAGTTATTTATAATTTCTAATAATGTTGCTATTTCGGATGTTAGAGGTCGGAGGTTAGAGGTTGGAGGTTGGAGATTGGTGTTTCTAACCTCTTTTCCACTAACTTCTAACTTCTCTTCTAACCAAGTTTTAATAACATATAGATATCCAACAAAATTTCCACTATCTACTGTTGATATATATCTAGGAATTAGTGGTTCTTTTGTTTCTGTGTTGTACCAATTATATAAATGCCCATTCCATTTTTGCAAACTATCAATTGTATGAATTATATTTTTTAATATTTCTAACGCTTTATCAAAATCTATATATCCCAGGTCATGCGCTGAAATAACCGCAACCATTGATAATCCAATATTTGTTGATGATGTTCTTTTTACTATTTTATTTTTTCTGTCTTCTTGATAATTATCTGGCATTAAATAATTATTTTCTTCATTTAAATATTTTTCAAAAAATTCCCAAGTTTTTCTTCCTATTTCTAAAAGGTAATCTTGTTCTTTTTGTGTTAATAATTCTTTTGATTCTTTTTCTTCGTTTTCTTTACTTATATACCACATTACAGCAGGTGCAATGAGCCATAAAATTCCTAACAATATTGCTATGATACTTTTATCTTGTAAATAAATTATAAGTGATATTATCCCTGCAATTACATTTATAAACATATTTTTATAGTATGATATAAAATCTGTTTTAGCTAGCTTTTCTGCTTCTTCTGATGTTGTCCACTCCAATAAATTTCGATGTGTAATTAGTAATCTATATATTGTTTTTGCAATTGACTTTAAAGCAGAATATGCTTTATATGGCACACATCCAAGTGAAATTATTGCTCTTAAAAATATTCCTTTTAGTCCAGAAATTTGTGGTGTAAATGTTTTTTGTTTTTCTTCTCCATCCTTTTTTGCTATTAAATAATTAAATAATTCTAATATATAAGGTGTTATTTCTATCAATATCAATAATGTGTCAATTCCGAATATATCAATATTGAAAATGCTTCTTACTATATTTATATAAATTAATGCTACTAATATTGAAATTTCAAATAAACTTCTTCTCAAATTATCAAATATCTTATATTTTGATAGCAAATTTAATGGACTTTTATGACCTAGCCATTCTATTATTTGCCAGTCCCCTCTAATCCATCTTGATAATCTATTCATAAAGCTTGTATATTTTGTAGGATATCCATCCATTAACATTACATCTGATACTAGTCCACACCTTAAATAGCATCCTTCTAGCAAATCGTGGCTTAATACTGTGTTTTCTGGAATAGCATTTTCCATAACTTTAGAAAATACTTTTAAATCATATATTCCCTTACCTGTGAAAATTCCTTCTTTAAAATTATCTTGATATATATCTGAAATTGCATTTGTGTAACTATCGATGCCTCCTGCTCCTGCAAATATTTTTGTGAATATTGTTTTGTAACTTATATCTAGATTTATTCCTACTCTTGGCTGCATTATTCCATAACCTTCTACTACTATATTTTTTTGTTCATCTATTACAGGTTTGTTTAAAATATGCGCCATAGCTCCTATCAGTTCTTGTGCTGAATTTAAAATCAAGTCTGTGTCTGCATCTAATGTTATTACATATTTGATATTTTTTAATATTTGTTTTGTTTCTTCATTTTCTATATTCTCTTTAATTGTATTTATTTTAAACGGATTTTTTTGATGTAATATATATTCATTAAATTGATTTAATAGTCCCCTTTTTCTTTCCCAGCCTAGATAGCAGTTTTCCTTTTCATTCCATTGTCTTTCTCGATATATAAAACTGAATATTGGTAAGCCTTCATTTTGATATTTGTTGTTTAATTTTTCTACCTGTTTTAATCCTTCTTGAATTACTTCTTCATCAAATTTTTCTTGTTTTAGACTACTTTGTGAGCAGTCTCCTAATAATGCAAAATATAGATTTTCTGATTTATTTGCTAAATAGAATTTTTCTAAATTTCCCATCATTTCTGCTACTTTTTCTTTATTTTTTAAAATTGTTGGGATAACTACAAATGTGGCATGTTCTGCATCTATTCCATTTAAAAAATCTATTTTAGGTATTAATTTTGGTTTTACGGTTTTATTTAAAATATATTGAATTATTTGAATAGCTACTTCACTTGATGGTATTAAAAATAGTATGAAACTTAATATTGAAATTCCTGTATTTTGTATTTTTAAATTTAAAATGTAACTTAGAAAAGCTGATAATAATATACTTAGAATTGTTACTGAGAAAATGTATATTTTTGCTTTATTTTGTTCAGTTTTTTTCCTTTTTGTGCTATATTCTAATTTATCATATAATTTATTTATTCCTTTATCAATTAAATAATATCCTATATGAGCTTTTTTGTTATAGCCTTCTTTTTCTAAATTTTCTTGTGCTAATTCCAACATTTTTCTTGCAATATATATTTCTGATATCTTTGTTTTTTTGCTTATTTCTTTGATTTTTCCTCTATAATAATCTTTTGTTTTGTAATCCATGTTACTATAAACTTGCACAGGGTCTTGTTTTAAGATTTCTTCTACTCCATTTATTTTTTCAAATATCTCTAAAAAATTTATTCTTTGTATTTCTTTTATACTTGTTATGCTATTTCCCATTAAGACTTTATTTGTAGCTATTTCAAAATGCTCTTTTTTTATTACATCAAATATTGTTGTTCCTAATTTTTCTACCACTTCTTCTAAAATATTTAAGTACGCATTTGCTTTTTTTCCATATCTTTTTAAAATATATGACATATATTCTATAAATGGATATTTCATATCTTGAAATAAATTTTTTTCTACTTTTTTGATATTATTTTTATATTTTGTTTGATTTTTATCTTTGTTTTCTATCAGTCTTTCTGCAATGCTTTCAGCTCTATATTTTTGAATTTGGCTACTATAAATTTTGAGGCAGCATTCTGTAATGTTTTCTATTATTGCAATTTGTAAAAATATTCCTATATTCCAGATTTCGTCCATACTTAATGTCTTTTTAGTTTGATAACTTTCTAGGTAATCGCTTAAATTTTCTTTTTCAATTTTGTTGTCTGAATATGCTACAATTTCAGATGCTAATACATATATTCTTGCAAATCCTTTATATTCTCCATTTGCAATTCCTACAAAATTTGTGTATTTTTTTAATGGTAATTCTTTTTGAATTTGTTTTACAGTTTCTTCTATTATATAGAAATTATCTAATAGCCATTCTCCTGCTGGATGTATGTTTATTCCTAGTTTTAAATGCTCGTTTAGTAAATTGTATACTTCTTCTATTGTTTTGAAGTTTTCTAGTAATCCTGGTACTGGGTATGTGTCTTTTTGTGATTTTGTTGTTATACTTTGACTTGATGCTATTTTTTCTAAGTGCTTTTGTAGTTGGGCTTTTTCTAGCATTGTGCCTGTTATTTTTAGTTTTTTATTTTCTTTCAAAAAAATTCCACTCCTTGCAAATATGTTTTATACATATTGTTTGCTAAAGAGTGGTAATTTATTCATTTTTTAACTATTATTATTTTTCATATTCTTCTATTTTTTCTTGTTGTTGAGTATATTCTGTTACTGCATTTACAAATTTATTCTTATATTGTTCTTTAGAATCATTCTCGTTATTTTTTACTTCATCATAATAATCTATTCCTGACGTTATAACTGCATACAAACTATCTTTTGACAATATATTTTCTCCTCTGGCTTCTATATTTTCAGTATTCCTATATACAGGAACATATTCGTTACCATGTTCCATCGCACTTTCAATATTTATTAGTGTCTCATCTTGGATTATTTTTGCTGTTGTTACTCCCTTATTTGTTTCTATACCGTTAAGTTGTCTCTCTGTTTTATTAAACGTCAATATCTCATCTCCGTTTTGAGCTTTAGATATAAATATATCAGCTATACGAGTTCTATCGAATCGAACATTATCTACAGTTATCTCTGTATTATTTTTTTTATTATATTCATCCACATAAAATTTCTTTATATAATTAAGTACATCTTCTTCGTTTTTTAAATTATCTATATCTTTTTCTACTTCTGCCCTTATTTTTTCCTCTTCTGTCTTTTGTTCTTCGATGGCTTTAACATCATCTACTGTCACTTTTATTCCATTTAGAAATATTTCTTTATTTGTTTGAACTCCGTTAATATTAATATCTCCTGAATAGTCTAATGCATTAACTGTTATTTTCTCATTATTTTGACTTACTCTATCATTTTTTGCTTCTTCTAATCGTTTAGTAATTGTTGAACCTGCTACTCCACCTATTCCTAGCGCTGATACAATAGCTGCTATTCCTCCTCTGATAAAATTTTTTCTTCTATATTTTAATATTACATTTTTTTCTATTTTTTGTTTTTCTTTTTCAGTTAATTCTCTTCCTCTTTTCTCTTCTGCTATTTGTATTCTTTCTCTTATTTCATTAGTTTTCTTGCTCATAAAATTCTCCTCCTAAAAATATATTATATCAAAAAATATGATTTGTCAATTATTTAAAAGTTACTTTTTTCGACTTTATTACATATAATATACTAATCAAACATAATGTTTGAAATTTATAAGGGGTGTATGTATTATGGAAATGGATGGTAAAAAACCTTATTGTCCAATGGTAGATGTTGATGGCGTTATAGCAGGTGGAAAACAATTTGACTTAGATATAACTTTACCAGAAGATAATAGAGATGTTATTTATGGTGTTATAAAAGATTGTTTTAAAGAGCCTGTACGTGACGCTGTTGTAAAATTAACTGAAGTCGTATATGATTGTGGTAAAGAAGAAAGAAGACCTATTGGTCATACTTTCACAGATGACGAAGGTGAATTCGTTTTTGGTCCTCTTTGTCCTGATAGACATTATGCAATTCAAATTTGGGCAAATACTACAAAAAAAATAAAAATATGTGCTAAATGTCATCATGAAGGAAAATGCTTAAAAGGTGAAAAACATGAAAAATGTGATTGCTTTATAGATGATAAAAAACCTGAACACAAGGAAGATAAATGTGACTGGTGTAAAGAGGATAAAAAGCCTGAACACAAAGAAGATAAATGCGACTGGTGTAAAGAAAGATAGTTGATATTTTAAAAGTTGTCAAAATGGGGTGTCCCTTTTGACAACTTTTATTACATTATTCCTATTTTTTTAGCGAATTGTTTTCCTTTTTTCATCATTTTATTTTTGTTCATCATATTTGTGTCATTATACATCATTATTAGTCCTGTAGTGATTAATCCGCCTACGATTAAACCTTTTGTAAATTTCATATTTATCAATCCCTTCGTTCATCGTCATTTAAAATTTTTTCAAATTTTTTTGCAATTTTATTGTATCCCTTTTTTACTTTTTTTATTCTCTTTTATAATGGTATATATTTCATGAATAGCAATAATTGCTAAAAAAATACCAAAATATTTTCTTAAAGTTTTTACGTCTGTATGAATTGATAAATTTGCTCCTATTATAGCTCCTAGTATTCCAAATATTGATATTATTGTTGCTAATTTTAAATCTATATTTTTATTTTTTATATTTACTATTATTGCTACAATTGATGTTGGTATAAAGAATATTAAATTTGATGCTTGGGCTACATGTTGTTCTAGTCCACATAAGAATGTCAATAAAAATATTAAAATAGTTCCCCCGTCCCATTCCTGTTCCACTTACAATTCCAGAAATGAGTCCTATTAATATCTCTGTCATTTTTCTTCCTTTCGATTCACTTCGTTTTGCTCTTCGTAACTTTTAATTTTTTTAAACATTTCTTCTGCAATATTTGTTATACATTTATCGCATTTAATCATTTGATTTATTATTAATTTTCTAAGATTTTCATCTTCTATATTATCTGCTAAATCTAAAAATTTTTGCAATTCAAATAAATATTGTGAATTTTTGTTTTTCCAGTTATTTTTTTCTAATATTTTTTTATTCATTGTTACCATCCTTTTAAAATCTGACATTTCTATTATGATACTTTTTGACTATTTTTTTCATTTTTTTCATAAAAATCTCATTTTATTATACAAGACTATATATAATGTTTATTTAAATATCATTTTATATGATACATATATTAGAAATATAGTAAATGCTATTTTTAACACTTTATCTGGTAATTTTTTTAATAATTTTGCTCCAATATAGCCTCCTATTGCTCCTCCTATTCCGCATAATAGGGCTGTTCTCCAGTCTATAAAATTTCCTTTATAATAGAAAAAACTACTTGTTAATACCATTGGTAATATGCAGAATACTGATGTTCCTCTTGCTTTTTGCGGTTCCATATTTAGCATATAAATAAATCCTGGTACTAATATTAATCCTCCGCCTGTTGAGAAAAATCCGACTTACAAGTCCAGCCAAAAATCCTATTATTATTTGTTTAATATATTTTTTTAACACTTCTGACATAATAAAAAACCTACTTTATAGTAGGTTTTCCATTTTTTTATTATTTTTAAGGCTTTCATGGAATATATTCCTGTTAATCTGTAATCATATATTCCTGTTGGTATTCCTGGTATTCTAATTATTTTGTTATTGTCTTCAAATTTATATCCTAATGTCTTCGCTACAAGAAACATATCAATATACCCTTGAAAATGGCGAGTTGAAACTCCTTTGAATCTAGTTAACCATGTAGAAAATTCTGAATGAATGCTGTTTATATTAGCTAAATTATATCCTGAATCATTAATAAATGCTTCTGCCTTAATTGTTTCAATATTTAATTCATGATTTTGAGCATATGTACGATAATGAAATTTCCCATCACTTATGATTGTTGAGCCCTTTTTTATGTGCTCATCAAATACTTTCATTTTTTCATAATCTTCAGGACCTGTTCCAGCTATTATCATTAGTATTTGGTCATTCTCATCGATTGCACCCATTACACATACTTTATGATTACTTATACCTCTTTTCCCAGATGATTTTCTCTTTTTTGAATATCTTGGCATATTAGCGGATTTT
>OIYO01000575.1_pt1 | contig 28667 bp, 29 predicted proteins | sample 1588191 | NCBI WGS metagenome assembly OIYO01 (sample SAMN03283275) | human gut metagenome | biome: human-associated habitat; material: feces | host: Homo sapiens | place: Peru | collected 2012 | reverse complement strand
GGGTGTATTTACTTATTCAAGAGAAAAAGGAACTCCATCTTATAATATGAAAAATCGTGTTCCTGCAAGAGTTGCAAAACAAAGATATAAAAAGCTTATGGAAATTCAGCAATCAATTTCGCTTGAAAGAAATAAGAGTTTTATTGGTAAAACAATTCCTTGCATTATTGAGTGTTATGCCGATGACGGAGAAGTTATAGCACGTTCTCAATATGATGCTCCTGAAATTGATGGTGTTGTTAATATTCAAACAGACAAGCACGTTGTCCCAGGGGATATTGAGATGGTTAAAATAGTTGATGCTACAGAATACGATTTAGTAGGAATTATTTAGTTTTTTTAGTTTTAGAGTTTTTTGTACTCTAATATAAAGTATAAACATAATACAAAATAAAAAGGGTACTAAAAGTACCCTGAAAATCCAACTATCACAAATCAATATATTATTTAAAACTTTTCATACTTCACATTTGGAAGCTTTAACGACTTCCTAAAGTGGTTTGTTCCACAAAGCTTCTGAAAATTTGCTTTGCAAAGCACCATTTTCAACAGACAATGAAACATTGCTTGGAGTGAAAATGAATACCATATCGCTAATTTTTTGAGCTGTACCATTAAGAGCATGAGCAGCACCACAAACAAAGTCAATAGTTCTTTGAGATTGTTCTTTATCTAACAAATCAAGATGTAAGATAACAGTCTTTTTGTCGATTAACTTTTTAACAATCTGAGCTGATTCAGAGAATGAGCGAGGTTCAATAACTGTAACTTCGCCAGATTTGTATGAATTTGGATGAGAAACAACTTTTGATTCTCTTTCAAATGAACGTTCCGGTTTGTTATTAACTCTTGTACCATACATAGTATCTAAAGCAAGAGTACCATCAGTATCATAATCGCCATCACGATCTACTAAATCCATGAATGCGTCGTCTTCATTTCCTTCATTAAAACTTTTAGTAAAAAAGTTTACAAATCCTTTTAATCCTTCTGATAATGCCATTTCTCCTCCAATTTATAACTTACTTAAATAACTTTCTGCCTATTCTAATGATTGTTGCCCCCTCACGAAGTGCAATTTTGTAATCGTTACTCATTCCCATTGACAGTTCCGGAAGTGTAACGTTAAACTCTCTCTCTAATTCATCTCTAAACTCTCTTATATCTTTGAACAGTCCTTCTATAGCCTTTTCATCCACTCCAAGTGGTGCCATATTCATAAGCCCCAGAACTTCTATTCCGCTTAGAGATAAAATCTCCCTCAACTCAGTTCTCAAAGTATCCTTGCTAAAACCGCTTTTTTGCTCTTCCCCTGCATTATTAACTTGTAATAAAACTTTCTCTCTCTTATTTAACGAACAGGCTGACTTGGAAATTGCTTTTGCTACTTTTAAAGAATCGACTGATTCAATAACATCAAAACTTTTAACAACTTTCTCAACCTTATTTGTTTGCAGATGTCCGATAAAATGAAAAGTTGAATTCTTTCTGATTTCATCAGGCAACTGTTCTATTTTTTCAATTGCCTCAATGGCTCTTGATTCCCCAAAATTTCTTATCCCAGCCTGATAGCCTGCGATTATTGATTTTAGCCCAAAATATTTTGTTACTGCTACTATTTTAACTTTTGAATGTGCTATATCTTGTTTTATTTCTTGAAGATTCTTTTCTACCTGAGAAACGTCTATATCAACATCTTCGCCCCATTTCGCAGAAGGAATAAACTCAGCATTACCTTTTTGCAAACATCCCGATGAATCACTCAGGGCGTTTTTCTCGTTTTGTGATGGTCTTAACATTTCCCCAACCCTCTATTGTATTATATACCAGAAATCATGCCGTGTACAAGAGTGTATTTGTAACAACTTTTCTGGTTTTATCAAACATGCCGAAACCCATGATTTACATGGATTTCGACCAAGTCTAATATATTAAGTTTTGTAAAGAACGATATGTTTTGTTAACAATTTGACACGTTTTTATAAAAAATATTTCATAAAAGGCATGCCTTTTTGGAAAGGTTGAATGGTTGAAAAGTTGAATAGTGGAATAGTTTTTTATAAATAGCATCATTTTTTATACTGACTCTTCAACTTATCCACCATTCAACCTTTCAACTAACTCCCTATTGTCCTAAGTATGCTAATGTTTCCATTACACTACTTGCCGTTGAGAACACTCTGGAATTCATCTGAATCATACGTTGTGCCATAATCATATTCGAAAGTTCAGCTGCAATATCAACATTAGAACCTTCATAACCGCCTGATTCTATTGAACCAAAGGAAACTTCACCAGCCATGCCATAGAATACATCACCAACATCAGCACCCCATTCCCAAAGGTTATTATTTAGAGAAACAAGACCTTCTTCATTAACCATAGTTGCCAATTCGATTACAAAATTTGAATTTTCTATAGTTGCACCGGTTGCAGAAACATCATCACCACGGATTGTAACACCTTGCGGAGTTGTGTATTTCCACTGAACAGTAGAAGTTCCATCAAGATATTGAGTCAGGATTGAACCATCACTATAAGTTGCAGCAATAATACCATTTTCATCAACTGTTGTAGATTTCAATGTGATTGAAGTATTATAGTTCACCATTTCTTGCAAAGAAACAACCTGATTAATTGTATCAGAAGATTTTTTTGTACTACTTAAGCCTGTTTCACCAAGGAAATTACTGGTTGTACCTTCTTCATTAAATTTAATATTACCTGTATATGAAATTTTACCATCCGCAGCTGTAAATTGAACACCACCGGTAACACCTGCTGCTTGAATTTGTTGATTGAATGCACCAATTATTTCATTAACAGTAGGATCGCCTTCTGCAATATTCAGCGTTACATTTTTGGTAATCGGAGCACCATGTACATCCGTTCCGGTTATAGTTGCAGATATATTACCGGCTTTTATATTAGCATTATTTAATTCACTGGTTTTTTTATTGCCAATATTCGGATCACCCTTTACAGTTGCGCTCAAATTTTTAGGAATTTGAACCGTTTCACCGGAGCTTGCATTTGTATAAGCTGATTTAGCAGCTACAACTTTCATGCCTGATTGGTTAACAATATTACCTTCGGAATCACAACTAAACACACCGTCACGAGTATAGAACAACTTACCTGATGAATCTTGCACTACAAAGAAACCATTTCCGGAAATCATTAAGTCCATATCTCTTCCTGTACTAACAAAATCACCTGATGTAAAATCTCTTGTTATACCGCCGATTTTAACACCAAGACCAATTTGTTTAGGGTTTGTACCGCCACCATCTTTTGTTGCAGCACTACCATATGACAAATTTCTTGAATATAATGTTTCAAATGTCATATTAGCAGACTTAAATGCTGTTGTATTAATATTCGCAACGTTATTTGCAATAACGTTGATTTGTGATTGTCCGGCATTTATACCGGTACTTGCTGTGTGCAATGCTTGTGACATTTATGTCGTCCTCCTGTTGTTGTCTGGGATTAAAAAAGTTAACTTAAACCTAAGCCTCTTAGCCTCTAGTTTGGTTCTCTGATTGATGTTACGTAAGCGATTGAATAATATTTACCGTCAATCTTAATCTTACCTGAACCATCTTTAAAACTAGCTTCTGTTACCGTTCCTGACACTTCAGTTGTCTTAGAACTGTCATTTTCATCAGGAATTTGAAGTGTAACATCTTTACCAATCATTGAAAGCGTTTGAGTAATTTCTGAATTATAACTCATGTCATTATAAAGAGCAGAAATATATTTAGCACAGTTTTCTAAACCTGAATTCATCTGAGTCATTTGCTCTAAAGAAGAATATTGAGCCAATTGTGATAACCATTCAGTATTATCAGTAGGTTGTGTCGGATCTTGGCTTTTTAGCTGCGCCAGCATTAAGTTCAAAAACATGTTACTATCATTTTTCATACCTGTAGTTCGTTCAGAATTTGATTGATTATATGCTGTTTGATTTTGCATTGCTGTTATTGCATTTGATACAGTGCTCATAACTCTCTCCAGTCTGTTATTTATACATTACCATTTTCTATACTATCTTTTTCGAAGGACATCATTTGTTCAAAATCTTCTTGTTCTTTATTCTGCCTGCTTTGATTTTGTTCTTTATTTCCGCCCCTTGAGCCTTCTTGTTCTGTCCAATCTGAATTATATTCGCTATCTTGAGCTTCATTTAATTTAACCGTCACATTATCGACATTCACTCCGTGAGCCAAAAGCGTTTCTTTTAGTCCATCAAGTCCTTTCATAATAAGATTCTTAGCATCTTGAGTTGCTACCGTAAATTGTGCTGATAAACCTTCTTCCGTATTAATTAGTTGAATAGAAACTTTACCCAGACGTTCCGGATTCATTATCAAACTCACTCTTGAACCATTTTGTAGATTTTCCATCTGCTTAGAAATCTGTTCAATTATTTTATCAGATGTTGTCTGAGAAACTTGGCTCGTTTTTTGTGTCGTTTGCGCAGAAGCTTGTGTTTCCGCTTTTATTTCCGCAAAATCAGATTGAGTATTTAACATTGCCTTTATTCCATGTTCTTCCGGAGTTTGATTTTGCATAAAATCATCAGAAGAAGCGTCGTCATTAGATGTTTCTACCTCAATTGATTCAATGTTCAATTCTTTAAGCGTATCCTCATCAACCAATTCTTCTAAGGATTTACCATCAACATCATCTGATTGTACCGCCGGTTTTACAATTGCAACTTCTTCCTCTGCAGCATTATTAATACCAAAATCACTCAAAAAAGAATCTAAATCTTTACCGTTAAAGGTAACGCTCAATTCATCATCAAGATTAACTTCAACCTCATCAGTGTTATCATTGTTTTGCAAAAGAGCTTGCTGCGGTTGAATTATATTTTGGATTGTAGAAAGAATCTCATTCGAATCAGCATCTTCAGACTCAACATCTGTTTCAGCATTGTCATCCGAATTTTCCGGATTAAGCATAGCCATCAAGTCTTGTATATCTTGATAAACGTTATCAACAGAAGCTGCTTGAGTAATTTTTTCTCCTGCGTTCTTAACAACATTTGAAATATTGCTTGTAATATTTTCTTTCATAGAACCTAGTGTTCCTTGTTTGTTGATTTGATTATCTTGTACCTTCGCATTTTGCTTGTCAAAAAGCTGCTGAAAATTTGTACCCTGATTATTTGAGGTTGTTGTTTGGATAGAGCTCTTTAAACCTGACAGATTATCTGTCAAATTTTGTTGACTCAACATATTATTCAAATGTCCAAGTAATGCTTGTGTCATTTTCTAGCTAACCTTAAATCTTGCGGATGTCATATCATCAATCTCTTTCATCTCGTTATGAAGGAATTCTTGATAATACTCTTTTTCCTGTTTTTCTTTCAATCGTTTTAGAACTTCAACTTTTTGGTGCGCTTCTTTTACTTCCTTCTGCTTATGTTCAAGAATTCTTTTTGTATTATCAATAATTCTTTCTTGATTTTTTGCATCCGTAATCAGTTTTATACCAAATGTCCTGTGCTCTTCCAACTGAAAAATATCAAGATTTTCTGCCATTGCAAGAGCCTCTTGCGCCTGATTGTTTTGTTCTTGATGTTTAAAGATATTTTGAAGTTTTTCCTGCTGTTGATTCAAAGCTTCTGCGACTCTTGCCATCTCTCTACGGCGGTCTTCAAGCTCTTTTTCTCGCATGTCAAGCACGACTTGCAATCGAAACTTGAATTTCTTCAACTTACTTACCTCTTTAACATCATTTTTTGAGAATTCAAAATCCTCTACCCATAGTCTTTCGAAAAGAAGTTTTTATTAAATTACTTCCTCCCTTTAATACTTTACAGCATGCCGGCATGTGCGCCATCGTTCATATGATGTAGTTTTGAAAATGAGAAATTTGGTAGTTAAAAAGCAACTATGGAGCATTACCTCACTTTATAGGGAGATTTTTATACTTCACTTTCAAATTTGTAATTTATACTACAAGCTTGGTGCGTTCCCTCTCCACGGGGGAGGGTTACGCCATAATTATTATTTAAAAATTAACTTCTTAGAATTCTACCACTCACTCTGCGTATTCGGATGCAAGCCTTTTATGCCCTTAAGCCCCATTTGCGGAGTATAGCCCCAGCGATACTCTTTATGCAAAGGTGCAATGTGTTTTTTTATACAATCCCAAACAAATTCTGTTTGATAGTTTGAACCATTTTTATTCAAATATTCAACCAGAAGCTCCGTCTGTGTATTTCCCGCTCCACGTCCTATTCCGCACAAAGAAGAATCTACAAGAATATTTCTGTCAGACAAACATTTTATAAATTGCATAGAAAGCGCCAAGGATAGCTGCATATTATTGTGAGAATGAAAACCAATTTCAATATTCTTATCCACAATTTCATCATAAACAGCGATAATTTTATCCAAATTCTCAGGATACATTGAGCCAAAAGAATCTACTATATACACAGAATCTACACCCAAGAAATTTGCACGCTTGCATAATGTTTTTATTTCTTTTTCAGAATAAGCAATCGTATTTGATGCCTGTAAGAAAACCTTATATCCTTTATTCTTAACTTCCTCTGCCACAAAAGAAATTCTATCCAAATCTTCTTTATAAAATGCAATTCTTATTATATCAACGTTACTTTTTTGCTTTAGTTTGTTAACATCGTATCTTCCGTAATCAAACATCAATGCTAGATTTTTGCCTTGATAAATTAAATCTTGAGGTTGGTTATAAAAAACACTGCCTTCTTTTTTTTCAAAATCTTTAAGCCATCCGCACTCAATAATGTCGATTCCGCAAGATGACAGGCTAGAAATTATACCGCTAATACATTCTTCTCCAAACATTGAATCAAGAACATACGCACCATCTCTAAGAGTACAGTCTAAAACCTTAATTCCCATTTACACAACCTCTTCACATATCGTAACAAAAAATGTGAAATTACGCAATTTTTCTTTTATTATAGACTTTATATTAATATAGGTGTGTAATAAAAGGTAATCCGGTTATGACAAATCCAATGATAAATCCAAATTATTCAGGTGTTACAATTCAGATTGCAAATCCTGCTGTATATGCTGATGGAGGCAGATGTTCCGCTGCAAATCCTTATCAAAACAGGCAAGAAGGTATTAATCAGTATCCTATTCCGGCACGAAATGATGTTTCAAATTTACAACAAAATCCTATTCCAAATCAATACGGACAATGTTATTTAGACTCTCCTCAAGGGATTGACCCTCGCTATAATGCTGCATATAACACAGGCTATGTTACTAATCCAAATAGAGAGCAAGGACAAATTCCGCAACAAATTGGCACATATCCACCACAATATTATTTGAACAATTATAACTATCAAAATACAAATCCAAACACACAAGAAAATGCTGAAAAAATATTAGCAGAATTGCAAAAGCAAAATGAACTTCAAAATAAAGCTTTGCAAGGACAAAATAACAATGATAATAATAAACCGGCAAAAGAAATCAATCCGCAGAATTTAGCAGAAAATCCTATTCAAACTGAAAATTCTGCAGAAAAAAAACCAGTAAAACAATATGAACCAAATATAGAAGAACCGCAAGATTTATCAAAATCTCAAGCAGTTATTGATGATTTAGACGCAAGAGCCGCTGCAAAAGAAGCAGAAAAAAAGAACAGCAAGCAAAAAAGAGTTGTTGCTCTTACGGATGAATACATTAAATCATTAGAAAATTATTTGAACAATCCTAACGATGAAATTCGTTTAATGGCATCTAAAGAAATTTTAACGAGATTGGATGAAGACAAAGACCGTTACAATGATGCAGCATTGAATGCTTTATTAAACAAAATGCTTCAAGACCCGTCTAAGCTGATTAGAGTTGCAGCCTTAAGTGCGTTCGCTTCTCAACTTGCAAGCGGAAACGATTACACCGTCCAATTACTCCACAATATTCAACAAAATCCAAGTGCGGATAAGGAAGATGTTCTTCAAGCAGCTGATATATTATTGAAAATGTCAGCAGGAACAGAAGTAAAAAATATTCCAAACCCTGCGGTTAAAGAAACTCCGCAAGATGACGAACAAAATAAAGGACCTTTACAATAATGGGAATGATGGCAAACATAGTTTGTAAAACAGTTGGTATAGCCGGCATGAGTGCGGTACTATATGATGCATATTCTCTTGGCAGCAAGAACTCTAAAAGAAATATGCAAAAAGTAAATGCCGATCATTTTGAAAAAGTTATAGCTGATACCAGAACTTTATCTTCTGAAAGTGCAGTATCCGGAGCTATGCAAAAAAAAGTTGCCGATTTTAGAATGAATAACCCTTTGATATCTATATTTGGTACGGTAAGCGGTTTTGTTAGCGGAGCATTGAATTCTCTTGGGGACAACATAATCCCCGCAGCTTGCGCTTCAATAGCACTTGCAGCAAAAGGTACACTCGCAAAAGTTGGTGCTTGGGGAACTGCCGGATATGGAATTTATACAGTCTTAAAAGAAGGCTTTGGAGCTACTAAAAAATCTCCAATGGATGAATAATTAGCCTAACAATTTCTTTTCTTTTACGGTTTTTGTTTTTGAATAATCGTCAATTTTGTCATGCAAACTTTCATCATGATTATCAATTGCAGCATTCACATCCGAAAGTAATTTTTTCTGAACTTCATTCTCTTTTGTGAAAACATCAAGTTCTCTTTCTTTTTTGTAAGAATTAATGCCGGATTTGTATAACAACCTTGGACAAATAAACATCATTGTTACAAGACCGGCACCTACGCCCCAAAAACTTGCGTGTTTCCAAGAAGCAGTATAGCTTCGGGCAATTACAGTTGTTAAGGCTCCGGCTACAGCAGAAATTCCACCGGCATTAAGAATTGCTAAACGCTTTTCTGTTCTTCGATTAACAGGATTTGCAGAACTGTTTTTAGAACCCCTAAATGATGCCTTAGGGGTCAAGGCACTTACAGGTTGAATCATTTTCTCACACACACTTTCTTTAATATCTCTATTATTATTTTATACGTTTTTGTATACTTTTGATATAGTTCTTTAGGATTATTTATTTTCTACAATTTCAACCAAACTACGCCGTATGGAGCGATTCTTAAGTGCATAGTTCTATTTTTTAGTGATACATTAACTTTGACATCATCACCATTAACAAGGTTTTTGAAGTTATCAATTTTTTTGCCTTCTGATTTCAAAACAACTTCCATTGGTATAGTAATTTCCGCAATCAATTTTTCGTTTGATAAATTATTAATAACCAAAACTTTTTCATCTTTAAAGCTTCTTATATAAGCAAAATTTGCAGGAGAAGCTGTTTTTACCAAAGTAAAATCGCCACGTGACATGCAAGGTAAACTTTTCCTTAGTTCAATCAAATTCTTAACTTTTTTATAAACTTTACTATTAAACTCATAATAATCTTTAGAAGCACCATAAAATAACTTTGCAGGAACAGCGCCACGGTGGATATCACGACTATCAAAATAGCTTAGAAGTTTAAATTTTCCCTTTTTCTGTTTTGCAATTCTTTCGGACTCACTTTTTTTTGCGTTCTCAAAATTATTCCTTACACCAACTTCATCGCCATAATAAACAATTGGAATCCCCGGCATAGACATTAATATAGAAAAAGCCATTTCTATTCTATCCGGATTATTATCCAAAAAGTTCGCCAATCTTCCGCTTACGCCAAGTCCTTGCCTAAATTCCGCACCCTTTGGTGCCAAAGCATTGTAAATAATTTCTCTGGTTTGAGAGTCAATCATTTCAAGCGTTAATTCGTCATGCACTCTCAAAAATACACCCCAAGCTGCTGTTGAAGGAATTTGCGGAGTTGATTTATATGCATTTACAAAATACTGTTTATCTCCAGTAACCAAAGATGCCCAAATTGCAGGCATGTAAGGGAAATGATAAGCTATCTGGAATTCATCAGTCCTCTTGATTACTTTTTCCTGATTATCTATTGTAGTTTTAAACTTTCTTTCTTTTCCAAAATATGGCAATATGTCGTTCGGATACTGGCATGCTTCTGCTTGAATGACCGTTCTTGGCGCAGTCATTTGGATATAATTACTCAACAATTTAACAATCGCATGTGTTTTAGGAAGATTTTCAGCAGTAGTTCCGTCTTCTTTCGATAAATAAGGAATTGCGTCCATTCTAAAAATATCAATCCCGATATTTGTCCAATAATTAATCGTATCAAGCCAATAATACAGAACTTCCGGATTTTCCCAATTTACATCTAACTGAAACGGATAAAATGTATGATAAAAATAATAATCTTGACCGTTTAGAGTTACTTTTCTATAATGATTTTCGGTTATTTCAGGGAAAATTAACCTACGCTTTGAAACTTTACCATTCTTTTCTTTATATTCAATTATCGTACCTACTTTTTCATCCACATATTTTGTATACTCAGGCATTTCTTCCTTTACGACAAAATAATCTTTTTTAGAAATATCTCCTCTCAAGAAAGCTTGAAACCATTCGTGCTCATCAGAAACATGATTGAGAACCAAGTCTGATTTTATCTTGAATCCGTTTTCTTTTGCTTTTTTAACAAACGTCGCAAACTGAGTATTTCCACCCAAATCCGCACGAATATTTCTTGGATTTTTTACATCAAAACCGGCATCTGACATTGGAGAATCCGCAAACGGAAGCATATATAATGTCGTTACGCCTAAATCTTTTAAATAATCAAACATTTCAGATGTATCTTTAAACGTGTTGGGTTTTTCGGGAGTCACAACACCAAACTGGTCAACGTAAAACATATAAATAACTTCATCCTTGTACCAATCATCAGCACGTGAAATATCTTCTTTTTTTAATTCTTCCGGTCGTTTTTCTAGTGAAGTTTTAGCAATTTGCATAACTCTATCGTAAATTTCTTTAGCGTTCTTTTCGCCATACACTTGAACAATACTGTTATAAATTTCTGTTTCAATTCGCTTCGGAACAACAACAGTTTCTTCTTGCGTTTGAGATATTACAACCGGTTTAGATTCCGTTGCATAAGTCATATTTGTTGATATAAATAATGCCGATAAAATTGCACCCGCTAAAAATTTTTTACGCATAACCCACTCCAACTATTACTATACATAGATTTTATCATCTATAAAATCAAAATGCCATGCAAAATTTGCATGGCAATATTCTTGGGGTAAATCGGGTATATTTTTGAGTCTATACCTCTATAAATAATCGTCTGCCGACAATATTTGGCTGATTATTGTAATATCCTGCAAAATAACCTCCGGCAACAGGTTTATTTTGTCCGTAATTCATAAACGGATTACTGGACACAAAAGGATTTCCACTACTTTGCGCAAACGGATTAGAATTATTTCTTGCCTGAGTTATCGCACCTGTTTGACTCAACGGATTTGCGGTTAATGCTCTCGTGAAAAAATTTACAATTTCTGCCATTTTCTTAAACCTTTCTTTGCTATGGTTTAATGACTTTTTTTCTTAAGTCAATTATCTTATCGACACAAATTTTAAAAACTTTACATATTTTTATAAAACATCAACCGAATGTATTATTTTTTTCAAATTTATCCATCAACATAAAATACATCCCCCCATTTATATACAGTGTCACCAACCAAAAAGCTGTTTTCATCAAGAATTGTAACCTTTGTTCTTCGTCCTTTTTGGAACATTTTAAACGGCTTATATTCCTTCTTTTTAGGTGCCACCATTTTTATAGGAGCCTCTTTGGAAGTATTTTTTTCTTTTGCAGCTTCTCTTTTCTTAGCTTCCTTCGCGAACATGCCTTGAATTTCTGAAATGGTATCTGGGTCAAGTTTTGCAGTACCCACTGTTTTAATAGGTTTTGCTTCTTCACTCGGATTAGTTTCTGCAAAAGTAATACTCTTAATTTTCAAATTCTTTTCTTTTTCTTCAACCGGTTCATCATTATCAGATTCCACAACCTCGTCAGGAGTCATTGAAACACTATCACCCTCATCTACATCTGCAGTTAGGATATTGTCGTCACAATCACCGTAATTTGATTGCATATCCGGTTCTTGATACTCATTATTGGAGAAATTTTCTTCATAATTATTTGTATTATAGGAGTCACCTGCAAAGTCGTCCGCACTTTCAGATGCTAAATACTGATTTTCTTCCGAATAATCATTATTCTCATAGCTATTAGAATCTGAATTATACATATAATCTGATTCGTTTTCAGAACTCATGCAATCATCTGATTGGAAATCCTGTTCATCCGCTGATTGATGGTTCTCCAATACAGAATCACCAATTTCGTTTGTTTCCTCTATGCTCGGTTCCTCTGCAACTTCTGCTCGTTCAGATTCTACAGCAGAAGTCAAAGTATCTTCAATTTCTTCATTTTTATTTTCATTTAAGTCTTGTATATCTTCTGAAGATTCAACTTGCTCTTCCGAATTAGCATCCTGCTCTAAATTTTTCTTATCCGCTTCCGGAGAACTTAATTCTTCTTCACCTTCCGGATTTCCTTTACTCATAGAGTCCTCTTTATTTTCTTCTTCAAGTAATTTTTCTTCCGGCTCTGTTTCTTCGTTTTCCGTTATTTCAGTATTATCTTCTACAGCCAATGCATTCATTTCATCCGGCTGTGTTCCTTCTTCTTGAGCATCTTCTTGGACTTCTTCTGCAACCGGTTCTTCTTCGGCTTCAACTTCCGGTGGGGTTGCCGGCATCGGAACAACCATCGCAACAGCTTCCTGCTCTTGTGATTCAGGCTCCATCGGTTCTTCTTCAATTGGTTCTTCTATAATATCCTCTTGCTCTTCTGTAACCTCCGGTTCTTCTAAGATTTCATCTTTAATTATACCCGCTGCCAAGTCATCTTCTACGTCTTCTAGTGCTGTTTCTTCCTCTATTTCAGGTTCTTCTACAACTACTTCTTCAACTTCTTCTGTATTATCTTCCTGAACATCTTGTTCTTCTAGCGGTTCTTCTACTTCATCTATTGCAGACTTTTCCGGAACAAGTGACATCACTTGAACATCAGAATCGATAAGTTCAAGCATATAATTTTTTACCGCAAAACTTAAATCCGCATATCCTCTGCATTTTTTATTCGCAAATCTTATAACTATCCGGTGGTCTTCCGGCAAATCAAAGCCTGTAATCCTAAGCGGAGCATACCTTGTACCGTATTCGCTAACAAGCTTAATAAATTCGGCAATAATCACAGGCGAAATACAATAAATAGCTCGGAAAAGCCCACTATAAGCGACTTTATTGCCGAGGTATTCCCCATTAATAATTATTCCCTTTAATTTGCGCATTAATTTACCACCTATACATGTACATCATGTTTAACGGCATATTTTCAAAAAACTTTAGAGATATGTGGTATATTTTTACAAATATTTACATCGCTTGTATGAGGAAGAAGCCTAGATGGCTATATACGAAGAAGTATTAAATAAATGGTTGAACTAAAAAAGACGGCTTGATGCCGTCTTTTAAAATTTAACTATAAGTGGCAGCTGCCATATTCGCAAGAGTCAGACACTGTTCTATCACAATGATACATGTACATGCCGGCAACAATAGCACTGATACCGACAAGAGCATACACAAACCTTGCCAGTAATGTCATTTCTCCAAATACAAATGCAACCAAATCAAAGCCGAATATTCCTACCAAGCCCCAATTAAGAGCACCAACAAGGGTTAGAATATATGCGGTATACTTCAAAATTTTCATTTCACACCTCCTTTTCATGAGTATTATAACCGCCCTCACTCTCTTTTAAATTAGAGTAATTACCTAGTCCATAAGAATAATTTATATCCACAAAAAAAAGATGACTGCACAAAACAGTCATCTTTATCATAAGTATCGAATAGTCTGTTATAATAAATTCTCTATACTTGCATTCATCTCTTCAGTGCATTTTGCTAATGCTTCTGCCGAGATTTCCGCAGTATCTTGAATCAAAGAACCTGCAATCAATTGAGATTGCTGTGACATTTTTAAACATTTTGCAGAGTACTGAGCCTGAACTTCAGGTGTCAACGCACTTCCATAACCTACTGAACTAATATCCATAGTTGTTACCTCTTCTGATTTGTGATAACTTTATTGTAACATTCTTTATACAAGTTTGCAATATTATTTATATAAAAATTTATATTAAAAAAGAGGCGGATTTAAAATCCGCCTCTTTTACATCATTAAAACTATTTTATTTTAAAAGATACATTCGCTACCGCTGTAACTTTTTTATCAATAGAAGATGAATCGTTTACACCCATATCAGAAACATCTGTTGAATCGACCGGTGTTATTTGATATACACCCATTCTTACGGAAGAAATTTTGCCTACACTATTATGTGTCGCCTTTAACATTGAAGCTGCTCTTGCTTTTGCATCATTAGAAGCTTTTTCAAGCAAACTAACTTTAAGTTCCGGCAACTTGGAATAAGCATAAGATGGAGAATATACATTTATATCAACACCCTGATTAATCAAACCGGTAATATCATTTGAAATTTCTTTAATCAATTCTACGTTATCAGAGCTTATTGTAATTGGTTGTGTTAAATTATAAGCTTCCGGAATATCCGTATAAGCTCCGGTTTTTTGGTCACGTTTGTATGAATAATAACCATTAACGGTCTTCTTTTCTATATTTTTTATATTCTTGCCTTGCAAATATTTTTCAACCGTCTTGATTTGATTTTGAACATCACTATAAGCCAGCTGCTTTGTAGCACGTTTAACTACAATATCAAACGATAATGTACCGGAATCTGATTTTACAATCTCATATGCTGAGCCCGTAACTGAAATCACATTGTTAGAAATTGTTGAAGACACCATTTTTGTTGACACAACAAGCGCCAAACCAATAAGTACTCCGAGCGAAATAACTTGTAATTTTTCAATTCTTTCTAGCATAAATGCCCTCCTTTATAGATTTATTATTATAGACAATCTTCTTCTTACTTAACTATTATTTTATCTTCTTAATTTCATTCAATTCTGACAAATATTCCGCATTATTAACAGCATCTGCAATTCTTTTATATACTATATCAAGAAAAGCCCTCATATCAATTTGCTTGTGCTCTAATTTATTGTTCCGTCTTTGGATTCTCCAGTTTCTTAACCATCTATCCAAGAAATTTGGGTCCTGCTTTTCTGTTAAAGTCTTTCTAGGCTCCATCTCAGGCACCCTCAACAACTCGTCAAAAGATTTAGTAAATCCGAATTGTTCAACTCCTGATGCGTTTTCTACAACAATTTTCCCAGAATTAGGGAATAAAGCTTTATCAGGCTTCAAAACCACGTTATATAATTCATTTTTCTCTGCTGCTTTTCTAAGCTTCATTAGTTTTTGATAAAAAAATCTCAAATTTCCACTATAATTCGGATAACTTTTATCTGGAAAATATTTTGATTGTTTTAAAAGAGCAAAGCTTCCTTGCTTTATTATCAGTTTTTGAAAGCTTGGATTTTGTTGTTGAGATTGGTTTGGGTTAATTGGTTGGATTTTCATAATTCACACGACTTTCTACACATTTCCGGTCGAACTGTTCCTGTCATCTTCAAGTTGTCTAAGCTGTTTAGCATCAACTTTTTCATCTTGGGAGTAGTTGTTAATTCTTGGGACTTCAATATCGACATTAACGTCTGCATCGACCATTTCTATATCAGATTTATTGTACTCTTTTATTTTACCATCCTCAAATTTAACTGCAACAGAATTGTTAAGAAATTGTATAAAACAAACTTTTCCCAATCCGGTAGGAGTCATTACCGTAGAACCAACAGGAGGCATCCCTTTAGCGGCTTCAATATAATTTGAATACTCATAGGTCAAACAACACAACAACCTTCCGCAAGTACCTGAAATTTTTGACGGTGCAATCGGCATACCTTGGTCTTTCGCCAACTTAACATTAATAGATTCAAATTTTCTTAAAAAAGTAGAACAACAGAACGGTTTACCACAGATTCCCGTTCCATCCATAATTGATGATTCATCTCTAACACCAATGTGCCTTAAATCTATTCTCATTCTTTTAAAGACTTGAGTTAAATCTTTTAAAAGTTCTCTGAAATCAACCCTTTCAGGTGCAGTATAATAAAAAGATATTTTTCTTTTATCAAAAGTAATTCTGCACTGAACCAAATTCATATTCAGATGATGTTTTTTTACCAAATCTTTACACTTAAAGAAAGATGTAACTTCTTCTTTCTTTAATTCATCCAACACCATCATATCTTCTTGTGTTAAAACTCGTATAAATTCAAATGGAGCAGGAGTTTTCTTTGAATTTTCAAAATGTTTTGCAACTTCCTGATTGACAAGGAATGCCTTAAGAACTTCTTCGCCCTTCTCAGTTCTTACCAAAATAAGAGCGCCATCATCCAAATTAACATTATCCGGACAATTAAGAGGAACAAATGTATTTTTTAAATACTTAACAGCATATCTAATCATAACATTCTTCCTTCTTAAGTTTTCTGTTCATTAATTTAGAAAGAACTTGTTGCGGAGTTATGTCAGTATAAACAGCTTCGTAAATAGCGCTTGAAACAGGAACTTCCAATCCCATTTTTTCTGCTAAATCGCACACTGCCTTAGAAGTTTTAACTCCCTCTGCAACAGAACCTAATTCGTTTAAAATATCATTAATTTTCTTACCCTTGCCTAACATCGCACCAACTGTATAATTTCTGGACATTGGACTGGAACAAGTTGCAATCAAATCTCCCATGCCGGATAAACCATACAAAGTTGAAGGATTTGCACCAAGTTTTACAGAAAGTCTAACAATTTCTGCCATACCTCTTGTAAGAAGTGTACCCATACAATTGTCGCCCAATTCCATTGTGTGCGCAAAACCTGATGCAATAGCAATAACGTTTTTAAGGCTACCACCAAGCTCGACACCAATTACATCAGAATTTGTATACAATCTGAAACGGTTTGGAACATTACAAGCCTTTTGTACAAATTCTGCAACTTCCATATCTTCACAAGCAACAGATGCAGCTGTCGGTTTACCTTGCAAAACTTCTTTTGCCAAAGTCGGACCGGAAAGAATAACAATTTTTTGTTCAGGTAATACATCCTTAATAACTTCTGACATTCTCATTAAAGTATTTAATTCCAAACCTTTAGACGCATTTACCAGCGGTTGTTCTGGCTTAATACCGGCAGCTTTTAATTGTTCACAAACACTTCTAACACCACTTGTTGCAACAACTGACAGAATAATATCTGCTCCATCTATAGCATTTTTCAGGTCAGAAGTTATTTCAACTTTTTTATCCAACTGTACTTCCAATGGTTTTGAGCAATGTTTGTTATTAACAAGTTCATCGTTCAAATCACATTCTCTACCCCAAACAACAATTTCTTCAAAATTGTCATTCATCAACCAAGCTAAAGTCAATCCCCAACAGCCCGGACCAAGTACAGTTAATTTCATAAGTTCCCCTTATATTAGTATGATAACTCAATATATTATACTATAAAATGAGAAAGCTGGGATTTTTTTCAAAAAAGTTTACAAAATATTTGTAAGTGTAAAATAGGAAGTTATTTTAAAGTAGTAGGATGCATACCCTCTCCTCGCACTACTGTCCAAGAGGGGATAATAAATGCGTAGCATTTTATGCAAACAACTTTTCAAATCTTTGCATAGCTTCGATTGTATTTTCTTTTGAGCCAAAAGATGTTAAGCGGAAATAACCTTCGCCGTTTCTGCCAAATCCTGCCCCTGGAGTACCAACTACTTGAGCATTTTCTAATAAGTAATCAAAGAATTCCCAAGATTTCATATTGTTAGGGCATTTTAGCCAAATATACGGAGAATGTTTTCCACCAACATGCCAAATATTGCATTTTTTAAGTGTATCAGAAATTACTTTTGCGTTTTCTTTGTAATAACCAATGTTTTCTTTAATTTCTTTTTGTCCTTCCGGAGTGAAAACTGCTTCTGCAGCTCTTTGTACAATGTAAGGAACGCCGTTAAATTTTGTTGTCTGACGTCTTAGCCACATTTTATTAAGCTTGCCCAAAGCTTTTGGAACAATTGTGTATCCGCATCTTGTGCCGGTAAAGCCTGCGGTTTTAGACAAAGAACAGAATTCAATAGCACAGTCTTTAGCACCTTCTATTTCATATATGCTTCTTGGTAAATTTTCGTCAGAAATAAAACATTCATAAGCAGAATCGAAAAGAATAACTGCATTCATAGATTTTGCGTAATCAACCCAAGTTTGCAATTGTTCTTTGTTATAAACTGCACCGGTTGGATTGTTTGGTGAACAAATATAAATAATATCAGCTTTGACATTTTTGTCCGGTAAAGGTAAAAATTCATTTTCGCCGTTTGCATTAACATAAACAACTTTTCTGCCTGCCATGACATTTGTATCAACATAAACAGGATAAACAGGGTCAGGAACTAAAACAGTATTATCTTTTGCAAATAAGTCTAAAATATTTCCCAAATCACTTTTTGCACCGTCTGAAATAAAAATTTCATCTAAGTCTAATTCCACATTATGATTTTTGTAATATTTTTGAACAGCTTCACGCAAAAAGTCATAACCTTGTTCCGGCCCATAACCTCTAAAGCTTGCTTGAACTCCCATTTCATCAACGGCTTTGTGTAAAGCTTCTACTACAGCTTTGCATAAAGGCAAAGTTACGTCGCCAATACCAAGCCTGATTACTTTTTTATCAGGATTATTAGAAATAAATTCGTTTACTTTTTTTGCTATTGTTGAAAATAAATAACTTTGTTCTAAATTATCATAATTTGTGTTTATGTTCATACTGTCCTCTGTATTCTTGTTGGGCTGAAAGCCCAACCTACTATTATTTTCTTCTCCCTCGCCCCCCCTGTGGGAGAGGGTAGAATTTCTTAGTAAGCATTGGCGAACTTAGAAATTCGGGTGAGGGGTGCTCTTTACGTACCCCCTATTGGTCGTTTTCTTTATGCTTTCCTTCCATCAATTTTTCAAAATCAGAAGGTTTGATATTCTGGATGAAATCTTTGAATTCTTGCGCTTCTTCTTCGTCTTTGGCTGTATCAGTTGAAACAGAGCCATTCATCAAAACGTTTGCAGTCACAAAAATTGGTGCTTCTGCTCTCATTGCAACCGCAATTGCATCAGACGGACGAGCATCAATTTCAAGTGTTTCGCCATCTTTTTCTAAAAACAATGTTGCATAATAAGTATCTTTTTCAACATCATTAATCTCGATTTTTTCAAGTTTGTAACCTGTTTTTTCAATAATATTTGCAACTAAATCATGTGTCATAGGACGTGCAACAACAAGTCCTTCAATACATCTAATGATTGCGCTTGCTTCTGCAGAACCTATCCAGATTGGCAAAGCTTTTCTATTATCTAAATCGTGAAGTACAACAATCGGTGAGTTTGTTCTCACATCAAGTGCTATACCCATAACTTTCATCTCTATCATAATAACCTCGTATTTAAACTCATTTGCGAATATTATATCACAAGCCTAATTTATATGGTATAATCCGATGTATGAAATTTAATGTTGTATATAATAATCAAATATCCGGCTGGGAAAATGCTTTAAAAAAATTGAAATCTGTATTAGAGATTAAAAATACAGAATTCAAGCTTTTTGATATTGACAACTTACAAAATTACGGTGATTTTACATTTGTAATCGGTGGTGACGGTACTTTGCTAAAAGCTGCTAGATTTTATTCAAATTCACCAGTTCTCGGGATTAATCTCGGAAGGCTTGGTTTTCTTTCTCAAGCTGGGATTGATGAAATTGGACAAGTTGTTGATAAAGTTTTAGAGAACAAATTCTCTACAGAAGAACGTTTGATGTTGGAATCAGATAATAAATTTGCGTTAAATGATTTTGTTATAAAAGGATGTATGCCATCACGTACATCAAAATTCTTTTTAGAAATAAATGGTAAGTTCGTATGTGACTATATTGCAGACGGTTTAATTATTTCAACCCCAACAGGTTCTACAGCTTATGGGCTTTCTGCGGGGGGACCTGTTTTGTTTCCGACGCTTGAAGCTTTGGTAATAGTTCCGATTTGTCCGCATACTCTCAATGTTCGTCCGCTTGTTGTTCCTGTAGGCGAAACCATTACGGTTAAAACTTCCGACAAATTGCTCTCAGTTGCAATTGATGGTTTTGAAACAACAGAGTGTGTAAAACAAATTTCTATTAAAACTTCTGATAAAAAAGCAAAACTTGCGTTTTTGAATGACGATGGATTTTATTCTGTTCTTCGCAATAAATTGCATTGGGGTGTGTCTTTGACTGCGCAATAAGTTTTGGTGGTGTTTGTAAGTCATAGAGTATTGTTGCATGCATCTTGCAATTTCATAAAATAATACCTCCCTCACAAAAATAATTCGGATACATAATGGGTATACAGATTTAGCACATTGAAAAAGTTGCAAAATCAAACAAAAGTGCTATAATTATAGTATGAAAAACAATTACAACATTGAATTTACGCAGGAATCTGCCAAAGAACTTCGAGAACTTGATAAACAAAACCAGAAAAGAGCATTGCGCACAGTTAGACTTTTCGAAGAACTTGGTAGAGATGGTATCAACTCAAGACCTATAGACAATAACGGTTTATTTGAGATGAAATCAGATAAACTACGATTGTATTTTATGTACTGGAAAAATTCGATTGTTATAGTTGGTTTAATTACCCTAAAGAAATCACAAAAAGCGGCAGAAAGATACAAAGAATTAGCGCATAAAAGAATAGATAATTATATTAAAAACAGGAGTAAATAATTATGAAACCTATCACAACAAAAGATATTATGAATGAATTATTAACATCAGAAGAAATTGCAGAAATTGAAAATGATGTAAAAAAAGAAGTTGCACGTATTCGTGGTGGTAAGCGTGAAGGCTCAGGACGAAAAACTGTAATAAAAGGGAAAATATTAAAATTTACCAAGCGTTTAACTGATGAGGAAGTGAAATTTATAGATTATGCCCGAGAGCATAATCTAAACTATAATGAACTTATGCAAGGATAATATAACATAGTTAAATTTGTGAGTTTAGATGAGCTTGGAGATTTATTGCAGCCAGCTTAAATTGTGGATATTTTAAGACTTGAACAAGTGCCCTTCTCCTTACAGGGCACTTGTTTACTTAATTTTATCCACATTATTTCATATAAAAATATGAACATTTGTCGGATTTTCTCGTTTATAATATTATAATAAGTTAGTTATATATTTGAGCAGATGAAAAGTGATAAATTAAAAATATTTCTTTCTATAGTTTGTATAACGGTAGCAATGCCGGTTTTTGCCATACAAACTGTTCAAATTGAGAAGAATTCTGCTCTTACCCTCAATGATTGTATAAAAATTGGGCTCAATAATAGCCCTGTTGTAAGAAAATATATTCTTAATCTTGATATTGCAAAATCAAGCGTTGGCGTAGCAAAATCTGCTTATTTCCCAAGTCTTAGCTTGGGTGCCGGTTATAAGCAAGGGTTTGGAGAGCGCACTCACAATTATGGCAGTTATAATTCACGCACATTACCGAGTTTTGATGCTTCTTTGTCACAATTATTATGGAACTTTGGGAAAACTGACGCAAATATAAGAATGGAAAAGTTCAACAAAATTGCTGCAGAATTTGATTTTGATGAATCTGTTTTGACTACGATATTCAATGTAAAACTTCAATATTATGGAGTTTTGGCAGCAAAATCTTTAATGGAAGTAGAACGTTTGAATGTGCAAATCAACGAACGTAACTATCAAAGGACATTAGCTTATTTTGATGAAGGCATAAAATCAAAAATTGATTTAGTCAATGCGGAAGTTAATTTAAGTGATTCAAAAGTTGCTTTTGTAAAAGCTGAAAACACTTATAAAAATGCAATTGTAAGTTTGAATAATTCTATGTATGTGGCTTACGCTCCGGAATATAGAATAGAAAATACAGAAACATTCAATCTTGCAAATCCTTATGTTCCGATGAGTTTAACTAATATTGAAAATTATAAAAAACTCTTGGTAAATCCTGATGACGTTGCGGATGCTGTTTATACAGTAAAAGCTGAAAAGAGCGATGTTTTGCGCAATTATGTTTTTCAAAAATATCCATATACATTTGAAAAATCAGTTGAGATTGCAAAAGAAAACCGTCCGGACTTAAAAGCTCTTAATGCTTCAATAAAAGCAATGAAACAATATGTTCTTTTAACTAAACGACAATATTTACCTGACTTAAAAGGCGGTGTCGGATATAGTTATGCAAACAATAGATATTACGCAGATAGCGGAATGATCGTTTCGCTGAATCTTAATACGACATTTAATATGAAACAAGTTAAGCACGAAATTGATATCGCTAATTCACAACTTAACCTTGCAAAAACAGAAGTAGATTTACTTAATCAAAATTTGTATTTTGATATCCAAAAAGCTTATGTTGATATGATTCAGTTGGAAAAACAAATTCCGCTTTTAGAAACAAAAGTTCGTCAAACATTGGAAAATCTTGAACTTGCAGACGGACGTTATGCAGTTGGTTTGGGTGATTATATTCAGTTGCAAGATGCAAGAGTAAATTATAATAATGCTCAAAGTTCCTACGTTCAAGCGGTTTATAATTACAATGTTGCTCGTGCGACATTAGAACGAGAAATTGCTCTACCGCAAGAAAATACGCTTACGGTAGAAGATGTAAAAGATTATCAAAAAGATTTAAAGAAACAAGAAACACAAGAGCAAAAACAGATTCAGAAGCAAAAAACTTCTACAAAAAAGATTAAAAATAAAAAGGATAATGTATGAACATTATAGATAAATTAAAAAAATTGAAAATAAAGAAAAGATACATTTGTATTCTTATAGGCATTTTATTTGTCGGATTTATTTCTTTCTCTGCGGCTAAAAAAAATCACGTAGAATACGAAACAGCTGAAATTCAGCGCCGAACAATCACTCAAGTAGTAGAAGCTTCCGGCACGATTAACCCTGTTAACACGGTTTCTGTCGGTTCGACCGTTTCAGGTTTAATAAGTGCTATTTATGTGGATTTTAATTCTAAAGTCACAAAAGGTCAGCTCCTTGCAGAAATTGACCCAAGAACATTTCAGGCAACTGTTGATCAAAATGCTGCAAACGTAGCTTCTGCAAGAGCGGATTTAGCTAACAAACAAGCTGCTTATGAAATGAGTGCAAAAACACTAAGAAGATACAAAAATCTTTATGCAAAAAGTTTTATCCCAAAATCTGAACTTGACCAAGCAGAAGCGGACTACAAAGCAGATTTAGCGCAAGTTAATGCTGCAAGGGCTAAAATTACTCAAACACAAGCGCAGTACAATCAATCTATGGTAAATCTTAATTATACAAAAATCACTGCTCCTGTTAGCGGCATGATAATTTCTCGTGAAATTGACCTTGGGCAGCCGGTTGCAGCAAGTTTTCAAGCTCCGGAATTGTTCACGATTGCTCAGGATTTAGAAAAAATGCAAATTGAAGTGAACGTATCAGAAGCTGATATTGGTGAAGTTAAAGAAGGGCAAGATGTAACTTACACGCTTGACGGGTATCCAAACAGCGAATTTTACGGAAAGGTTACACAAGTAAGAATTTCTCCAACTACGGTTTCTAACGTTGTAACTTATTCAGTTATTGTAACGGTTGATAATAGCGATTTAAAATTAAAACCCGGCATGACTGCGAATGTTTCTATAATTACAGCGAAAAATGAAAACGTACTTGCAGTCCCAAATATTGCTCTAAAATTCACTCCAAAAACTGACGGTACAAAATACAAATCTCAAGGGCTTTGGGTTAAAAACGGTTTAAAAATGGAAAGAATTAATATAACAACCGGTGCCAGTGATGATTCATTTACGGAAGTTAAAGGCGAAAATGTTTATGAAGGCGAAAAAATTCTTGTCGGTATAAAAGGTGGTAAAAAGAAATCTAATGACGCACCACCTCCAAGAATGTAATTAAGTACTCATAAAGGTTATTAGCGTATTGCACCTGCCATATTTTGTAGGGTACATTTTATGCACCAATAACTTTTTGCTACTTATTTTCTTCTTCTTTTACATCATCAGCTTTATTATCAACCTTTTTGCCTTCAGCTTTTTCTGCTTTTTTAGCTTCCTTTGCAGCTTTGTCCTTTGCTTCCAACGCAGCTTTTCTCGCTTCAATTTCTTCCTTTGTCATACCGTATTCAGGGTTAAAGAAACGTATAAATCTTTCTTTTTTGCTCAAAGTTCTTTCTTTATTAAGAGCTTTTGTTGCTTCATCTTTCAACTTTTCAGCAGATTCTTTTTCTGCACTTAATTGCGCAATTTCTTGTTTTAGTCCGCTAACTTTTTTACCTTTTGATACACCATATGCAATACCACCAATTGCAAGAACACCCAATGCGGTCATACCTAGCATATTGGAAGAAGCTTTTTTCTTCACTTCTGTTTCAGGTTCGTAAACCATCGGCATCGAAGAATAATCCTGAGTATCTTGTACTTGATTATTTTGTCCCTGAGGAGCTGCTACTGCATAATTTTGCGCATTTACACCATTAATTGGATCCATTTGTTACCTTCTTCCATAAAAATTTAACTACACTTTATATTCATAATAAAACACAACTATATTAAAAATTGCCTTAATAGAAACTTATATTAAGAAAATGTTACAAATATTTTGCACACAGATTATTTTAAGTCTAATTACTTTGTTCTTTGGAAAAACTTGGCAATATCTTTATGTTCTACGATATGTGAAATTGGTCTGCCGTGAGGGCAAGTGAAAGGTTTTTCGCAAGTTCTCCAATTTTTAATAATTTCTTGCATCTGAAAACTATTCAAATATGTGTTAGCTTTCACAGCGGCTTTGCAAGAAGTTGTAATCAAAATTTGTTCTTCTATATTATCAATATCGCCTGAAATATGTTCCAAAATATCAGCAAGAATTTCTTTTGGTGAAACTTTTGATATCAGTTGCGGAACTTTTCTAAATATAGCTTCCGTTTCAGACAAGAAATCTATTTGATATCCAAATTTTTCTAATTTGTCTTTATTTATTTCTAAAATCTCTTTATCGCTTGGAGAAATTTCCAACACATCGGATATAAAAAGAAGTTGGCAGTCAATATTTTTGGATTTTTTTAATTTTTCATAAATATATCTTTCTTCGGCAATATGCTGGTCTACAATTTCCAAGCCTTCTTCACGTTCTATCAAAATATATGTTCTTTTGTATTGTCCGATAATCACATCTTCTTGTTCTACGTGTTTTTCCGTAACAATTCTTGCTTGTTCAGGCTGTAAAAACACAGATTGCTTAGGCATAAAATCTGTTTCTTGTTTCTTTGGAGCTTGTGTCGGTTTAGGAAACGAAATGATTTCTGATTTTTTTTCTTCTACATCATTTGTGATTATTGGTTTATTAAAAACTTCTCCAATATTAAAATTTGATTCAACATAAATATCATCATTTTGTTTTGTTTCTACGGGTTCTATTTTTTGCTGAACGACAATTTGCGGAGTTGGTTTTTCAACGATTCCGGATAAAGCCATATCAATTGAAGAATAAATAAAATTAAAAATCTGATTAGGATTTTTATATCGAACTTCCTTTTTTGTCGGATGAACATTCACATCAACATCTTCTGGCGGAATGTTTATATTCAAAATGATGAACGGATATCTTGAGCCAATAAGACTTTTATACGCTGTATCAATTGCTTTTTGGAATACCGGACATTTTACAGTACGAGAATTTACGTACATGTAATAATCTTTTTTGCTCGCTCTTGTATAATCCGGAGTACTTACGTAACCTGAAATTTCTAAACCAGAAATCTTGTCGGTCTTATAAACTTTTCTTAAATTTTTTGCAACTTCTTCTGAAAATAGTTCTTTTGTGACTTGTAACAAATCACATTGACCTGTTGTTTTTAATGTTGTTTTTCCATTATTTTTCAGTTCAAACGCAACTTCCGGATGTGCAAGCGCTAACGATTGAATAAGTTCACTAATGTAAGCGAATTCTGTTTTTTGAGATTTTAAAAATTTTAATCTTGCAGGAAGATTGTAAAACAAATCTCTAATTTCCATAATCGTTCCGATTGCACAACCGGTTTGAGATTTTTTTACTTCAGAATTTTCACACTCAACTTTTGTTCCGTAATCAAAATCCGCAGTCCTTGTTGTACAAGTTAGTTTGGAAATAGAAATAATACTGGCTAAAGCTTCACCTCTAAAGCCCATTGTTTTAACGGCATACAAATCCTCGCCAGTTTTAATTTTGCTGGTTGCGTGTTTTGAAAAAGCTAACACAATATCGTCAGGATGAATGCCGGAACCATTATCCGCCACACGAATATTGCGACACTCGTTAGAAATTTCTATACTAATTCTTTTGGCTCCTGCATCAACAGAATTCTCAACAAGCTCTTTTACAACAGAATAAGGACGTTCTATAACTTCTCCTGCTGCGATTTGATTTATAACATTTTTTGATAGTTGAATTATTCTTCCCAAAACCGAACTCCCCCGTTTATTATAACGTAAAAATATTAATGTGCAAAAGGGGATTGTGCGTACTTATTTTTACCGGACAGTAGCACACATTCGTACGATTCACACAGTTCGACTACGGCTGTAATCTCCCTAATTAGGGCGATATCCTTAAGCAACAACTTTTTGTTCTTTTGCTTGTGCAGCTTTTCTCTTTTTATCAAGCATATTTGTAACATAGATATTTAAGTTTGGAATACCTAAACCTAATACCAAACCTGAGAACAAGTAGCCTGACAATTGAGCAGCATTCAGGACTCTTAAACGTTTTTTAGTAGCCTTTTGAAGTTGAGGGCTCAAAGTTTCGATATCTTTTTCTAATTCTTTAAATGTTTTAGCAATAGTCTTATCGCCAACTTTCTTAGTTGTAGATTTACCATTCTTAGCTAAAGTTTCAATTAATATTTCATCTCTGGTTTTCAATGCAGCGCTAAAGGTACGCTTAAATGGATTTGTACATTTTTCCATACCTTTTTTGTAGTTCATAACTGTTTTATCCAAACCATCTGCTGCGAGCTTATTAATAATATCACCGAGCACAAGCCAGCTTAAATAGCCAAGCGTATCTTTAGTAAGTACTTCTCTAAGTTCATCTTTATCACGAGCAGAGAAAATTCTTGAAATAATTGTTACACCATAAATGCCCTTCAATTGGTTAACAGTTGGCATTTTACCGGTGAATGCCATCTTATCCATAAATTTAGAAGGAGCTTTTAAGAATTTAAGAGGTGACATATTTAATGTTGCCAATATCATGCTAAAAAATGCTGCGCTCGATGCAACTTTGATTCCTTTAAATCCGGCAGAGTCATCTTTTGAACGACCTTCTACACCAACGAAACCATCTGTACCTGTCTTTAATTTAGTCAAATACATGTTAATAGGTTGAACAGAAAGCCCGATTGCGGATGCAATAGCAAAACCGGCACCGGCACGAGATTTCATAAACTTAGTTACACTTTTAATAAATGCATTTTCTTTTACAGTTTTTCCTGATTTAATTTGTTCTTCAAAAGCTGCATTGACTTTTTTGTTATTAAACGAATCTGAAACAATATAAATATCATTCAACAATGATTTTAGACTTGTTTCACTTTTAATCTTTTTATCAGCGGATTCCAAAATATATCTTGATTGAGCGCCTGTATCTTCAGTAATCTTGTTCATGATTACACTCTTAGCATCAGCAGTTCCATCTTTTGCCCATTCATTAAAATTCATTTTCTTTGTTAATGCTTTATCAAAGAATTCTGCAGACTCGTCAATCGTTTTTTGTGAAAGTTTGACAAAACCTTCGGCATCAGAAGCCTCACTTGTTGGGTTATATGCTTTTACATTAGACAAAGTCTTTTTGATATATTCAAGTTGAGATTTTTTATCTTTTATTTGTTCAGATTTATTAGTATATAATATTGCGTTTGATATCAAATTAGTAAAAACTATTTTTAAATATTCTTTATCAGCTTCAACTATTAAAGATTTATTATTATTCATATCTAATGCTAAAGTAATATTTTTTTCAGCCACGTGTTCTTCTATTTCATCAAAAACATTCAATACCAATTCAGCTACATTAATTTTTTCATAAAGAAGATGATTTTGACCATTTTCAAAACGGTAAGTTTTCAATACCATAGAAATTAATTCAAGTATATATCGACAAGAGGATTCTATTTGAGATACCAATTCATGTTGTTCATTATTTATATATCCCATTGTACCATTTTTTATAAGTTCTAGCCCTCTCAGTTGTGCAAGAGTAGGTATTTTTAAATCATGTATAAGAGTTTCAACAAAGTATTCTTTTTGAAGCTGGATTTCTTTTTCTGCTTCCATATTTTCATACATAACTAAAAGATACTGAACACTTCCATCTTCATCATATACCGGAGCTTTATGAACTCTTGCCCAAAACATTTTTCCTCTAAAGAAAATTTTACGTTCAATAACAACTGGTTTTCCTGTTTTATAAATTTCAAGCTCTTCCTGATGAACAAAATCAAGATATTCTTTTTCATAAGCATCTTCTAGTCTCATTTCATTAAATTTTTTACCATCTTTTAC
>OIYO01000574.1_pt1 | contig 28707 bp, 30 predicted proteins | sample 1588191 | NCBI WGS metagenome assembly OIYO01 (sample SAMN03283275) | human gut metagenome | biome: human-associated habitat; material: feces | host: Homo sapiens | place: Peru | collected 2012 | reverse complement strand
AAATAAAATAATAAATAAAATAATAAATAAAATAATAAATAAAATAATAAATAAAATAAAAAATTATTTAAAAAATAATAAAAAATAATTTAAATAATTAAAAACCAAATTATAATAAAATAATTTGGTTTTTTAGACTTTTAAAACACTAAAAAATAAATAATTCATATAATAAAATAGGTGATTAATATGAGTTTAGGAATAGCATTATCAGGAGGCGGAGTAAAAGGCACAGCACATATAGGGGTATTAAAAGCGCTAGAAGAAGAAAATATAAAAATAGACTATATAGGAGGAACATCATCAGGAAGTATAGTAGCAACTTTGTATGCTGCTGGTTATAAACCAGATGAAATATATAATATATTTAAAAAATATTGCAAAAAAATAAAATATATAGACGTAAAAAATATTTTTAAATTATTTTTTGGATTAATTACAACAAGAAAAATAGTTATTGATGGTTTAAATTCTGGTAAATCAATAAAAAAATTAATTGACAAGGTTTGCCATGAAAAAAATATTTATAATATATCGGATATTAATATGCCATTAGTTGTGCCTAGTGTTAATATGTGCACAGGGGAAGTTATGTGTTTTACATCTTCTAAGATAAGGGCTTTTTCAGACAATACAGTTTTTATTAATGATGCAGAAATAGGAAATGTTGTTCAAGCAAGTTGCAGTTTTCCTATGGTTTTTTCTCCATGTGATTATAAAGGTACTAAGTTAATTGATGGTGGTGCTAGGGAAAATGTGCCTTGGAGAGAAGTTGAATTTTTAGGTGCGGATAAAGTAATAAGTGTTATTTTTGAAAGTGAAGTAGATAAAAGCTGTTGTAAGAATCTAATTGATGTTGGTTTTCGTTCTTTTGAATTAATGGGGAAAGAGCTTTCTAAGTATGAGCTTGATGGAATGGATTATTCTATAAAAATTAAGAGTGAAAAGGTTTCTCTTTTGGATATGAGTAAAATTGATGAGTTTTATGAATTAGGATATAAAGAAACAAAGAAATTTTTAAAGAAAAATGATTAAAAACAAAAAGAACAAGGATTGGCGCCTTGTTCTTTTTTTATCCATGAAGGATACTAAAGACACTTTTGCTTAAGCTATTTATAGTATACTACATATTTTATTATATGTTAAATTTTCCAAAAAATTTATTTTTTGAGATTTATACTGTTTCATTTTCTTGTTTTTCAACACTTTCAGAAATTTCTTTATCCAAAGCTTTTTTCTCATTTTTTTGTCTTTTCAAATTATCTTTAGCAACAGTCATTAATAATTTAATTCTGTTAGCTTGATTTGTTTCACTAGCACCTGGATCATAATCAACAGGAGAGATATTTGCTTCTGGATATTTTTGTCTAATTGTTTTAATTACACCTTTACCAACAACATGATTTGGTAAGCATGCAAATGGTTGAACACATACAATATTTGGAATATCATGTTCCATATATTCTATCATTTCAGCTGTTAAGAACCAGCCTTCACCAGTTTGATTTCCAATAGATAAAACATCTTTTACTTTATCTTCTAAGTGCCAGATATCACATGGTTGTAGATATCCTTTTTTAGAGCTTGCTAATGCTATTTTTACATCTTTTTCTAATATGTCGATAAGTTTAATTGCTATTTTACTTATTTTTGCAGATGTTTTATTAGTGTTTAATAAACTATTAAATGTGATTTTATGTGTTGCCATGAATTTAATAAATCCCATAAAGTCTGGTAATATTACTTCTGCGCCTTCTTTTTCAAGCATGTCTGCTACAAAGTTATTTCCAAATGGATGATATTTAATTAAGACTTCTCCAACTATTCCTACTCTAGGTTTTTTAACACTTGTATCTAATTCTATTTTTTCAAAGTCATTTACTATGTCATAAATGCTTTGTTTAAATACTTTACTTTTAGAATTTTTAACAAATTCTTTGCATTTTAACATCCATTCATCATATAATTTTTGAGTTTCGCCTTTGTTTACTTCATATGCTCTGTTTTTAGTTAGCATTTTTTGTAATAAATCAGCATATATTACGCATTTAATCATTCTTTCTATCATTTTTGGTGTTAGCTTAAATCCTGGCATTTTTTCCATACCAACCATATTAAATGATATTACTGGAACATCAGCAAATCCGGCATCTTTAAGTGCTTTTCTGATAAATCCTATGTAGTTTGTAGCTCTACATCCTCCACCTGTTTGCGACATAATTAAAGCTGTTTTATTTAAATCATATTTTCCAGATTCTAATGCTTCTATCATTTGACCTGTAACTAATATTGATGGATAACATGCATCATTATTTACATATTTTAAACCTGTTTCAACTGTATGTTGTGTGCATTCTCTTAATAATTCAAGTTTATATCCTGATGCTCGCATTGCTGATTCTAGTAGTTCAAAGTGAACTGGTGCCATTTGTGGACATAAAATTGTGTAATCTTTACGCATTTCTTTTGTGAAGATCTTTTTCTTAATTCCGTAGTCGCCAGAGGCTTTTTCTTCTTCTTTTTTTGCAATTCTTTTATTCATGCTTGCAAGTAATGAACGTATACGAATTCTTACAGCTCCTAAATTGTTTACTTCATCTATTTTTATTAAAGTATACATTTTGTCATAGCTTGATAGTATTTCTTCAACTTGGTCTGTTGTTACTGCGTCAACACCACATCCAAATGAATTTAATTGTACTAATTCTAAATTATCATGTTTTCCAACAAAGTCTGCTGCTGCATATAATCTTGCATGGAATACCCATTGGTCAACAACTCTTATTGGACGTTTTGCCTCAGTTTTATCTGCAACGCTATCTTCTGTTAAAACACATAATCCAAGTGATGTTATTAATGTATCAATTCCATGATTTATTTCTGGGTCTATATGATATGGTCTTCCTGCTAAAACAATTCCTCTTAAATTGTTTTCTTCAATATATCTTACTGTTTCAGTTCCTTTATCTTTAATATCTTTTTTACATTTTTGATATTCTTCTTCTGCTTTTATTGCAGCTTCTGTTAATTCTTGTTTTGTAAAGTTATATTCTTTAAATTCATCTAATTCCATTATTTTTTTAACAAGATTTTTTGTTTCAAAAGGTAGGAATGGATTCATAAATTTAATTTTTTTAGCTTGTATATTTTCAACATTATTTTTTAGAACTTCTGAATATGAGATTACAATTGGGCAGTTATAATGGTTATCTGCTTTTTCATATTCTTTTCTTGAATATGGCATACAAGGATAGAATATTGTTGTAATTCCTTTTTCAATTAGGTTTTCTATATGTCCATGTGATATTTTTGCTGGATAGCAAACTGATTCAGATGGCATAGATTCCATTCCTTTTTCATATGTTTTTCTAGTACTTTTGTCTGATATAATTACTCTAAATCCTAGATTTGTGAAGAATGTGAACCAGAATGGATAATCTTCATACATATTTAAAACTCTTGGAATTCCAATTGTTCCTCTTGTAGCATATTGTTCTTCTAATGGTTTATAGTCAAATATTCTTTGATATTTGTATTGTACTAAGTTTGGTAAATTCTTTTTAGGAGCTACAACACCTGCACCTTTTTCACAACGGTTTCCTGATACATGTATTGCTCCATTGCTAAATTTATTTATTGTTAATTTGCAATGATTTTCACAGTTATTGCATCTTGTATGTGTTACTTTAATTTCTAGTTTATCAAGTTCATCTGATTTTAATATTGTAGATTTATATTCCATATCAAGATTTGATTCATATTGTTCTTTTGAAAGTAATGCCATTCCATAAGCACCCATTAATCCTGCAATGTCTGGGCGTACAACGTTTTTGCCAACTATTTTTTCAAATGCTCTTAAAACAGCATCATTATAGAAAGTTCCACCTTGTACAACAATGTGGTCTCCTAAAGTGGCTGTATCTCTGACTTTCATAACTTTTTGAATAGCATTTTTGATTACTGAATATGAAAGTCCACTTGAAATATCTCCAACTGTATATCCTTCTTTTTGGGCTTGTTTAATTTTAGAGTTCATGAATACTGTACATCTTGAACCCAAATCAACAGGTCTTTTTGCGTTTATAGCTTCTTTTACAAATTCTGATATTTCTAAATTTAAACTTTTTGCAAATGTTTCAATAAATGAACCACATCCTGAAGAGCAAGCTTCATTTAACATGATATTGTCAATTGCTCCATTTTTCATTTTGATATATTTCATATCTTGACCACCGATGTCTATAATTGCTGTAACATCTGGTTCAAATTGTTTTGCTGCTGTGTAATGTGCAATTGTTTCTATTTCATTTAAATCAACATTTAATGCTGTTTGAATTAATTTTTCTCCATATCCTGTAACACCGCTATATCTTAATATTGCTTTTTCAGGTAAAACTTCATATAGTTTTTTAAGCATATTCATAACGCTTTTTAAAGGATTTCCTTCATTGCTTCCATATAAAGAATATAGTAAGTTTCCGTCTTTATCTATTAAAACTAATTTTGTAGTTGTTGAGCCAGCATCAATTCCTAAATAACAGTTTCCTTCATATGTAGAAAGGTCTTTTTTTGTTACTTTGGCTTTGTCATGTCTTTCTTTAAATTCTGTATATGATTGTTCATTTTCAAATAATGGCTCTAATGGATGTGTTGTATCATCATGTGAATTTCTTAAATTATCTATTTTTTGCTTTAATTCTTCTACTGATATTGGCTTTGTGTTTAGGGAATCAAGAGCTGCACCTTTAGCTACTAATAAATGGGCTTCTTCAGGTACTATTATTTCTTCAGGTTTTAAATTTAAAGTTTCTATAAATCTTGTTCTTAATTCAGAAAGATAACTTAAAGGACCACCTAAAAATGCTACATTTCCTCTAATTGGTCTACCACAAGCTAATCCACTTATTGTTTGATTAACAACTGCTTGGAAAATTGATGCTGCAATATCTTCTTTTGCTGCACCGTCATTTATTAAAGGTTGAACATCAGTCTTTGCAAAAACACCACATCTTGAAGCAATTGGATATATTGTTTGATAATTTTTTGCAAGTTCATTAAGACCAGCTGTGTCTGTGTGTAACAAAGAAGCCATTTGGTCTAAAAATGCACCAGTTCCACCGGCACAAGTACCGTTCATTCTTTGTTCAATTGATTTATCAAAATAAATTATTTTTGCATCTTCTCCACCAAGTTCTATTACTACGTCTGTTTGTGGAATATATTTTTCAACAGCTCTTTTGCAAGATACAACTTCTTGAATAAATTCTACTCCTAAGAATTTACTTGCAGACATTGCTCCTGAACCTGTAAGTGCTATTGTAAATTCATTTTCTGGGAACATTTTTGCTAAATTTTCTAATACATTACATACGGTATTTTTTGTATCAGAAAAGTGCCTTTGATAGTCTTTGTATATTGTGTTTTGGTTTTCATCCATAACTACTATTTTTACTGTTGTTGAACCAACATCTAGTCCAACATGTAAGGTTTTATTCATATTACATTACTCCTTTTTTATCCCCTTAAATTAAATTTGTCATTAGGGACGCCCCTTTTTGACAATTCTTTAATTCTTCTTATTTTATACGGAAAATGGCTATTTGTCAAATGTTAAAAAATGGAAAAAACATAAAAAATTTTTTTCATATTTTGGACAAACAAATAATAGAATTGAATATAAATATTTAAAAGAATAGGGAGGAAATTATGAAAAATAAAAAAATTATTTTATTATTTGTTATTTTATTAATAATCATTTTTGTAGTTGGCTTTTTTACGATTAAATTTGTAAAAAACAAAAAAGAGAATGAAGTACAAAATGAGTACATTCCAGAAGAAGAAATTTCTGAGGAGCAATTAAGAGAGACTATAGTTAGTCTATATTTCCCAGACAAAGAAACAAATATGCTAAAGCCAGAAGCAAGACTAGTAAATATTAAAGAAATTATGCAGTCACCATATAATGTTTTGGTTGAATTATTGATAAGTGGACCTAAAAATGATAAGTTGAAAGGTATTATCCCAGATAATACTAAATTGTTGAATTCTTCTTTGCAAGGGGAATGTTTAACATTAGATTTTTCGAGTGAATTGTTAAGCTATAGTAAAGATGATAGCAAGGCAAAAGATAATTTAATTTATTCTATTGTTAATACTGTTACTGAATTAAATGAAGTTAATAAGGTTAAGTTTTTAATTAATGGACAGACAAATGATGAGTTTAAAGATGAATATGTGAGAAAATGACCCAGAGGGGACGGTTCTTTTTGGGTCATGTCCCAAGAAGAACCGTCCCTTTTGGGTCGGTCATTTCAAAATTTTATACAATTTTATATATCTTGATAAGTGCTTAAAATCTCTCAAAAAATGCTCAACTTCATGAAGAGAATTAATAGTATTTTTTTTACAAGTTTTAAAATTCAATTTTTTCTTTTTAGGGGGTGATGGCTTTTTGTCATCTCTTTTTTCATTTTCAAAATTATTTCTCTTTTCTATCATTTGATTTTTTTCACATCTATATAAACTAGGCATTGAAGTTCCTCCATTTGCAAAATTAATAAATTTATTATATAATATTCAAATATAGGAAAAAAGTGATTAAGTAAAGGAAAAGTAATGAATATAGAATTAAAAGAAAATGAGAGAATAGATGATTTAGAGTTTAAAAATTTAAAAATAATTCAAAATGAAAAAGGCTTTTGTTTTGGAATTGATGCTGTGTTGCTTTCTGATTTTGCAAAAAACATAAAAAAAGATGCAAAAGTACTAGATTTGGGAACAGGTACAGGCATTATTTCTATTTTACTATGCGGAAAAGCAGAGTTAAATAGGATAATTGGTGTTGAGGCACAAAAAGAAGTTTATGATATGGCATGCAGAAGTGCAAGATTAAATAATTTGGAAGATAAATTTGAAGTTATTAATGAAAATATTTTAAATTTAGAAAATATTTTTCAAAATAATTCATTTGATGCAATAGTGACAAATCCACCATATAAAAAGCAAAATACAGGAGTTATAAATGATGATGAAAAAAAGCTGATTTCAAGACATGAAATTCTTGCAAATTTGGAAGATTTTATTAGAATTTCTAGTAGGCTTTTAAAAGATAAAGGCGAATTTTATATGGTTCACAGGCCAGAAAGAATGGTTGATATATTTTCTTTAATGAGAAAATATAAAATTGAACCTAAAGAAGTTAGATTAGTTTTTTCAAATGTGAGCACTTCTCCTAAAATGGTTTTAATTAAAGGTGTAAAAAATGGGGGAGAGTATTTGAAATTTAGAGAAAATTTATATGTTTATAAAGATGATGGTTCTTATACTGATGAAATATTGAAAATTTATAATAAAATTTAGGGAGAGAGAAAATGGGAATATTATATATTGTAGCAACACCGATAGGAAATTTAGAAGATATAACTTTAAGAGCTATAAGGGTTTTAAAAGAAGTAGACATAATTGCAGCAGAGGATACAAGACATACTTTAAAATTATTAAATCACTTAGAGATATCTAAACCACTTATTAGTTATCATAGACACAATGAAGATGTAAAATCAGATGTTTTAATAGAAAAATTGCAAGAGGGTAAAAATATAGCATTAGTTTCTGATGCTGGTACTCCTGGAATTTGTGATCCGGGTGAAGAAATAATAAAAAAATGCATAGAATTAGAAATAACTGTAGTTCCAATTCCAGGTGCATGTGCAATGATTAATTCTCTAATTTGTTCGGGAGTTGATACAAAAGAATTTACTTTTTTAGGTTTTCTACCTTTAAATAAAAAATTGAGAAAAAATAAATTAGATGAAATAGAAAAATCTAATAAAACAATAATAATTTATGAAGCTCCTCATAAATTGGATACAACTTTAAAAGATTTAAAACAAGTATTAAATAACGATAGGAAAATTGTTTTAGCAAGAGAGATTACAAAAATTCATGAAGAATTTATTAGGGAAAATATAGATGAATTAATTGAGAAAACTCAAGATATAAAGGGAGAAATAGTTTTAATAATAGAAGGAAATACAGATATTTCTGAAGAAAATGAATTAAATAAATTAAGTATAGAAGAACATTATAAATTTTATGAGAATCAAGGGTTTAGCAAAAAAGATATAATTAAAAAAATTGCTAAAGATAGAAATGTTAATAAAAATGAGATTTATCAAAAATTTATATAGTATTAGAATAAAATAAAAAAGGTTACTGAGATATTTTTTCAGTAGCCTTCTTTTTAAATTTTTTATATTATAATAAAGTTTTCTAAAATTCTTATAATATAAATATTTATTTTTTTGTTTGCTCATGTAATACGTTTAATTCTTTAGAACATTTTTCACAAACTAATTTATCTTTATATTCTACTAAATTTTCTGTACTACCACAAAAAACACAGTTAGGTTCATATTTTTTTAATATTATTGAAGAATCATCGACATAGATCTCAATTGGATCTTTTTCGACAATATTAAACTGATTCCTAATTTCTATAGGAATAACAACTCTTCCCAATTCATCAACTCTTCTTATAATTCCAGTAGCTTTCATGTTTATCCTCCTTAATGTTACTTTTTACAATTCCCATTGCTATTATACATTTAATATATCATAAATAGTAATTTTGGTCAATTGAAATGTAATAAAAATTTTAAACAAATAATAAAATTACATAGGTGATATTAATGTTAAATATAGTTTGGCCAGTTTTTATAATAATATCTATTATTTTTGCAATTTTATCGGGCAACATTAAAGAGTTAAATAATTCTATATTTGAAAGTACAAATACAGCTGTTAATTTGTGTATAACATTAGTTGGTACAATGTGTTTATGGAACGGCATAATGGAAATTGCTAGTAAAACATCTGCTATGCAAAAAATTACTAAAATTTTAAGTCCTTTCATGAAAATGTTGTTTCCTAATTTGAAAAAGGATAGTAATATTTATCAAGAAATTTCAATGAATATGGTTGCTAATATTTTAGGGCTTGGGAATGCTGCTACACCACTACGGAATTAAAGCAATGGAATCTATGCAAAAGGAGAATAAGGATAAAAAAGTTTTAACAAATGAGATGGCAACTTTTATTGTATTAAATACTGCTTCAATACAAATTATTCCTACAACTGTTATTGCAATAAGAAATTCTTTGGGTTCTTCAGATCCTACCGCAATTATTGTTCCTGTGTGGATTGCAACTATTTGTGCTGCTATAGCTGGAATTACTGCAACAAAATTGTTTATAAAATTTGGAAAATAAAATATATTGTTATAATTTATAACTTTACCCTGCGCGGACTTTAAGTTTTGTTAAGCTATAAATTGTAACAATATATTAGATAGGAGTATGTGAATGAAATTTATAGAATATTTTTCAAATATTGCAATGCCATTAATGATAATTATTATTGTTATTTATGGTGTTATTGAAAGAAAAAAAGTTTTTGATATTTTTTTAGATGGTGCTAAAGAGGGGATAGGTGTTGTTTTAAATATTTTTCCAACACTAGGGGGATTATTTGTTGCAATAGGTGCTCTAAGAAGTTCAGGAATTATTGATTTGATTATTAATTTTTTGGCACCTGTTCTAAATTTAGTTAATTTTCCAACTGAGATTTTACCATTGGCTCTTATTAGACCTATTTCTGGAAGTAGTTCAATAGCTGTTGCAACAGATATTATGAATAAATATGGAGTTGACACTAATATTGGACTTATGGCATCTGTTATTATGGGGTCTACTGAAACAACGGTTTATACAATTGCTGTTTATACAAGTAGTGTAGGGATAAAAAAGACTAGGTTTGTTTTATGGGCAGCTTTAATTGCGGATTTTGTCGGAATAGTTACAAGCGTTGTTGTTTGTCGATTTTTGTCGTAATTTTCTTGTTGACTTTTTATGGAAAGTGAGGTAAAATAAAAAATATCAAATAGGAGGTCTTATGATTTTAAGATTTACTTTATTTATATCAATTTTTTTTATAATCAAAAAGATGATTACTAAATTATTAGCAATCATAATTCTAAAAAAAATCAATAATTAAAATTTAATAATGTTTTTAATTTTGTAGGGAAAATATTATATCGTCATATTCCCCCAAATATAATTGATATCCCTTTTGAAAGTTTTGTTTATAAGTGTTGTCCCACGAAATATTTTCTTTCATAATTATTAAAAAATATTTTCCCTACAATTCCAAATATATTTATTTATAAGTTATCTATGATAGGTCTCACCATTAGATATTTTAAAAGCTCTAAATAGCTGTTCTAATAAAAATATTCTTATTAATTGGTGAGGAAAAGTCATTTTTGAAAAACATATTTTTTGATTTGACATATTTAATATTTTTTCAGTTAAACCTAAAGAACCACCAATAATAAAAGTAATTTGACTTGATTGCATAGATATTTCTTCAATATTTTTAGAAAATTGCTCAGAAGAAAGTGCTTTTCCGGTCAAATCCAAACAAAGTATGTAAGAATCTTTCTTTATGTGATTTATAATATTGTCACATTCTTTAGATTTAATTTCTTTTTCAATATTTTGATTTATTTTATCTGGAATTTTTTCGTCTGGCAATTCTAAAATATTTAATTTGCAATATTTAGATAATCTTTTAGAATATTCATCTATTGCATCTTTAAAAAATTTTTCTTTTACTTTTCCAATACATATTACATTTATTGTTAACATTTTAAAAACTCCTATTATTTAAGATCTGTCCCAAATTAAGTTAGCCGTTTGAACGTAGTGAATTACGGATAACTTATGCAGAATTTATAAAATAAATTCTGTAAACATTAAAAAAAGAACCGTCTCTTTTGGACAAACATGTGGTACAAAATGGACAAAAATGTCCGTTTGAGAAACGTCCCTAAAAGGATATTATACTTCCAGGAACATCTCTACTTGCTACACTTAATTTTAAAGAATTTTCATTATAATTGCTTGATAATATTTCATCAATAACAGTTTTATAAGCGAGTTCAGGAAAGTTACTTTCTTTGCTTAAATGTCCTAACATTGCTTGTTGTAAGCCGGAATTTAGAAGATGTGAAATTGTTTTTCCTGCTGATTCATTAGATAAGTGACCAGTAGGACCGGCTATTCTAGATTTTAATTGATATGGATATCTAGAAAATTTTAGAACTTCTGGGTCATAGTTAGATTCTAATAAAACAAAAATACTATCTTCTAAATTCTTTAATATTCCATTTGTCATATGTCCAATGTCTGTTGCAATACTAATTTTTTTGTTATCTTTAAAAATATTGAAGCCGCATGGATTTGCAGCATCATGTGGTATTGAAAAAGGTTTAATTTGAATATCACCAATTTCAAATTTTTCTTCTATTTTAAATTTTTTAATATTTTTTTCAGAGATTTTTTCCTTTTGTTTAGGCATTGCATCTAATGTTTTTTGATTTACGAAAACAGGCAAGTCATATTTTTTTGAAAATGTTCCTAAACCTTGCACATGGTCAGAGTGTTCATGTGTTATTAATATTCCATCAATTGAAGAAGGGTCGATATCTAGATTTGTTAAAGCTGTTTCTATTTTTTTACTGCTAACCCCTGCATCAATTAATAATTTAGTGTTTTCTGTTTCTACAAGTAAGCTATTTCCACTACTTCCACTATATAAGCTACAAAAATTTAACATTTCTATTTCATCCTTTGCTAATTTAAAATTCTTCGTTAAATTTATTTATTTAATTTATTTGTTTAATGATGTGGTACTAAATAAGCAAATAAATATTATTCTTTTACTCTTTGTATATTAGCACCTATTTTTCTGAATTTTTCTTCTATATTTTCATATCCTCTATCAATGTGTTCTAGATTATAAACTTCTGTAGTACCATTAGCAGAAACACCAGCAACAATTAATGCTGCACCAGCTCTTAAATCTGTTGAATATACAGGAGCTCCAAATAATTCATCAACACCTTCAAAAATTGCAGATTTACCTTGGGCAGTTATTTTAGCTCCCATTTTATTTAATTCAGCTGTATATTGAAATCTTGATTCCCATATACTTTCATTTATAATACTTGTACCATTTGCAGTAGCTAAAACTACACCCATTTGAGGTTGTAAATCTGTTGGAAATCCTGGATATGGCAGTGTTTTAATATTAGCTTTATTTGGTCTTTTGCTATACCAAACTCTAATGCTATCACCATAGTCTTCTACATTTCCACCTATTTCTAATATTTTAGCTGTTATGCATTCCAAATGCTTTGTAATACAATTTTTTATTAATAAATCTCCTTTTGAAGCTATTGCTGCTAACATAAAAGTACCTGCTTCTATTTGGTCAGGGACTACAGAATATGTGCAATTTCCATGTAATTTTTCAACTCCATTAATTTTTATAACGTCTGTTCCAGCACCTCTTATGTCTGCACCCATTGTATTTAAAAAGTTAGCGACATCAACTATATGAGGTTCTTTTGCAGCATTATCTATAATTGTTGTTCCTTTTGCTAAAACGGCAGCTAACATTATATTTATTGTAGCACCGACAGAAACAACGTCCATATAAATAGAATTTCCTGCTAAGCAATTGGATTTAGCTGATATTGTACCTTTTCCAATTTCAACAGTCGCACCTAATAATTCAAATCCTTTGATGTGTTGGTCAATAGGACGTGCACCTAATTTGCAACCACCTGGCATACCGACTTCTATTTCTCCTGTTCTGCCAAGCATTGCTCCAATAAGGTAATAAGAAGCTCTAAATTTACTTGTTAAATCTAAAGGTGCTTGAGTTGTATTTATATTTCTTGTATCTATTGTAATTTCATTAGGAGTGTTCCAAACTATTTTTGCTCCCATTTCTTCTAATATTTTACATAGAATTTGTACATCACTTATATTAGGAAGATTGTTTATTGTGCAAATTCCATTTATTAATAATGTAGCAGGTAAAATTGCTACCGCTGCATTTTTTGCTCCATTTATTTCTACTTCACCTTTTAATGGTGTTGGTCCTGATATTACTAATTTTTCCAAATGAATTCCTCCCGAGTATATAATTTGTCTTACTAAAATATACCATAAAGGGTGAAGTATTGCAAGAGTTTGTGCTATTTAAGTTTTGGTTTTTTCGAACTCAAATCTTTATTAATTCTTTGCTGTTAATAAACCATTATTTGTAAAGAACTCTAATAGCTTAAATTTAAACTTTATGCCAGGATTAGAATTATCAGATATTATAGCATACTCTTCATCAGATAAAACGTTTTGAAGCTCTTCCTTTGATTCTTCAGGTACAATTCCAGAAGATATATCTACAAAACAAAGAGAAGGGAACATTACACACCACCAATTTCTACCTTCAGCTTTTCCTATTTCAACTTTTAAAGCATCATAAAAACCAGCAGGAAGTGAAATATCACCATATTGTTTTGTAGGAAATTCAAAATTTCCAATTTCTATTTTTACATCATAAGAATATCCTTCTTTTCTTATTGTTTCTAAAGCAACTTGCTTAAATTCTTCTTGATGTTCAGAAACAAGATTAATAGCTTCTTCTTTTGAGCTACAGTCTTTACAAATGTTATTCATATAATTTAATAAACTATCTCTTACTTTATATTTTAAAGCTTGATCTTCATCACTATTGCTATTTGCTATTACATGTAATCTAAATACACTAGCACTTATATCGGTAGAAACAGCTTCAACATATGAAATAGAGCATATTATTGTATATAAAAATAATAATAAGATTAAAGTAATTATAATTCCTATTTTGGAATTTTTGCTTTTATTTAAAAATTTTTTCATAAGTTACCTCCAAAAAACTTTTTTTGTAAAATATTCTTTAAATTAATTATTTACAATTTATATAAATTTATACATTTATTAAAAAAGTCGAAAAAAGTCAATGAAATATTATTGAAATATTATTGAAATATTCTTGACATATAAAAAAATAAATGGTAAAATTTACCAGTGTTAAAAATTAAGAATATTCTAAAGAAAAAAGATTTCTTTATGAAATTGAAAGGGTTGATTTGTTAATGGTACAAAAAAATAAAAATCATGAAAAAGTATGTTTGTTTTATGCGAGTGATTATCATTTTGAGATGATAAGTTTACCTTATATTAATGAAAATTTAAAAAAAGATAATAATGTTATAATTATGACGGAAAATGATTTAAATGGAACTGTTGATAAGTTATTATCAAACGTGAATTTAACTAAAGAAGAAAAAGATAAGATAACAAAAATAGATTGGAAAAATGATAATGTAAGTAAATTTAAGGAGATAAAAAGTGCTAATGATAATGGTAGAGAAACAATAATTTTTGTTAAAGGTAAAGAAAGTTATATTAATAGTGCTAATAAAAATATAGAAAATTGGATAAATAATAATGATATGAAAATAGTAGATTGTTATGATATTAATGAAGTTTATGAAGATGTTAGTAATATTGCTAAAAATTATAATAAAGTATTGTCTACTTCTGGTGTAGAAAAATTATTGTAAAAGTTATCATATAAAAAATTAGTAAAGTACTTGATAATTTTCTTAAAATAGTATATAAGATATAATATAATACTAAATGTTGAAAGGATGAAAATTATGGACGAAACATTAGAAAAAGTAAAAGTTATATTAAAAAAATACAATCAAGAACATTTATTAAATGGATATGAAAATTTAGATGAAAAAAAGAAAAAAGAATTATTAGAACAAATTTTAAATATTGATTTTGAATTAATAAAAAGTCTATATGATAATAATACAAAAGAAAGTACAGAAAATGATGATATAATTGAGCCAATGGAATATTTGGACAAAGATAAATTATATGATGATTATAAATATTATGAAAATATTGGAAAGCATGCTATAGAAAGTGGAAAACTTGCAGTTGTAACAATGGCTGGTGGACAAGGTACAAGACTTGGACATAAAGGACCTAAAGGAACATATGATATTGGATTAGATTCTCATAAATCTTTATTTGAATTATTAAGTGATAGTTTAAAAGAGGCAGAAAAGAAATATGATGTTAGCATACCATGGTTTATCATGACAAGTAGAGAAAATAATGCAGAGACTATTGAATTTTTTGAAAAGAATAGATTTTTTGGATATGAAAAAGATAAAAATATTTTCTTTTTTATTCAAGGTGAATTACCAATGATAGATACTGAAGGAAAAATATTAATTGGTGAAGATGGATTAATAAAACAAGCTGCGGATGGACATGGTGGAATATACGAATCATTAGTAAAAAGTGGTATGACTGATAAAATGAGACAAATGAATATTGAATGGGTATTTATCGCTGGTGTAGATAATTGCTTAGCAAAAATGGTTGACCCAGTTTTAATGGGAATTGCTATTGACAAAGGAGTTACAGTTGCTTGTAAATCAATAGTTAAAGCTAATCCGCACGAAAAAGTTGGAGTGTTTTGTAAAAGAAATGGAAAACCAGGGGTTATAGAATATTCAGAGATTACTGATGAAATGGCAGAAACAACTGATGAAAATGGTGAGCTTTTATATGGTGAATCTCATATTCTTTGCAATTTATTTAGTATAGATGCAATTGAAAGAATGGGAAATACACCATTACCTTATCATAGTGCTTTTAAAAAGGCTAAATATATAGATAAAGATGGAAATTTAGTTGTTCCAGATTCTCCAAATGCATATAAATTTGAAGCATTTTTATTTGATGCTTTTGGCGAAGTTGATGATATGGCAATTTTAAGAGTAAAAAGAGAAGAAGAGTTTGCTCCTGTTAAAAATGCTGATGATGCTGGGGTTGATTGCCCAAGTACTGCTAGAAAATTATATGAAGATTTTCATCATTTGAAATAGTTAAAAGAAAGGATTGAAGTTTATGAATAATTACTTAGAAGAGTACAAAAAATGGTGTGAGAGCCCAGATTTTGATGAAGAAACAAAAAAAGAATTATTAGAAATTAAAGATGATGAAAAAGAAATAGAAGACAGATTTTATAAAGAACTAGAATTTGGAACAGCTGGTCTTCGTGGAGTTATAGGAGCAGGAACTAACAGAATGAATAAATATACTGTTGGAAAAGCAACTCAGGGATTAGCAAATTACATTTTAGAGCAAGGAACACAAGATAAAGGTGTTGCAATTAGTTATGATTCAAGAAGAATGTCTAAAGAATTTAGTTTGCAAACAGCATTGATATTATGTGCAAATGGTATAAGAACATATTTATTTAAAAATTTAAGACCAGTTCCAGAGTTATCTTTTGCTGTTAGAGAATTAAAATGTACAGCTGGAATTATGATTACAGCAAGCCATAATCCACCAAAATATAATGGATATAAAGTTTATTGGGATGATGGTTCACAAATTGTTGCTCCAAGAGATAAAGATATAATTGCAAAAGTAAGAGCTGTAAAAGACTTTACTGAAATAAAAGAAATGGAAAAAGAAGAAGCAATTAAAAAAGGATTACTTAATATTATAGGAACAGAAATGGATGATAAATATATAAACACTTTAAAGGCTTTAATAATAAATCCTGAAATTGTAAAAGAACAAGGAAAATCTTTAAAAGTTGTTTATACTCCATTACATGGAACAGGAAACACAATTGCAGAGAGATTATTAAAAGAAATAGGAATACAAAATTTATATGTTGTTCCAGAGCAAAAAGATCCTGATGGAAATTTCCCAACAGTTGATTATCCAAATCCAGAAGATAAAAAAGCATTCAAATTAGCATTAGAATTAGCTAAAAAAGTAGATGCAGATGTAGTTTTAGCAACAGACCCTGATGCTGATAGATTAGGAATTTATGCTAAAGATAGTAAAACTGGTGAATATATGACATATACAGGAAATATGTCAGCATTATTAATTGCAGAATATAGAATTTCTCAAATGAAAGAGAAAGGAATATTACCTGAAAATGGAATGATGATAACAACTGTAGTTTCTTCTAACTTAACACAAGCAATCGCTAAAGAATATGGTTTAAAACTATATGAAGTTTTAACAGGTTTCAAAAATATTGGAGCTGTTATGAAAAAAGAAGAAGAATTGGAAAATGGACATAAATATGTATTCGGCTTTGAAGAGAGCTATGGTTGCCTAATTGGTGATTACGCAAGAGATAAGGATGGAATTGCTGCTGTAATGGCTTTATGCGAAGCAGCTTGTTACTATAAGTCTAAAGGTGAAACTTTATGGGATCAAATGAATAACATATATGAAAAATATGGATATTATAAAGAGACTCAAGTTTCAATTGTATTAGAAGGTGCTGAAGGAGCAGAGAAAATACAAGAGATGATGACAAATATGAGAAATACACCTGTTGAAAAAATAGGAGATTATAAGGTTTTAACTTTTAAAGATATTGATAGAGATTATGTTAAAGATATGATAACAGGAGAGGAATCTAAAACAGGACTTCCAAAATCTAATGTATTGTATTATGCTTTAGAGGATAATAGTTGGTGCTGTGTTAGACCTTCTGGTACAGAGCCTAAAATTAAATTGTATATGGGTGTTAAAGGTATTTCAGAAGAGGATAGTGATAAAAAACTTGAAGATTTAAAGAATGCAATGGTTGCAATTGTTAAATAGGAAAAAGAAAATAGGGACGCTTCTTTTTGGCTCAAAAATTGTGTCAAAAAGGGGCGTCCCTATTGACACAATTTCCAACCAGGTAAATTTCTTTGAATTGCACCAAATAGATTGGCCCTAACCATAGGAATGTCTTTTTGAATAGTAAAAATCATATTTTTCATTGATTCTCTTTTTGAAGTTCCATCCATAGGACAAACTTTAGGCATAACAGTTAAATTATTTTTTTTAACAAATCTTTTTGTTTCTTTTTCAGGAGTATATATTAAAGGCCTAATTAAAGTAATTCCTGACCTATCCATGTAACTTACTGGCGAGAATGTACCAATATTGCCAGCATATAGTAAATTAAGTAAAAATGTTTCTAATACATCATCTTGATTATGTCCCAATGCAATTTTATTGCAACCTTCTCTTACTGCGACAGAATTTATAACTCCTCTTCGTAAGTTTGCACATAATGAGCAAGGATTTTTTTCTTTTCTTATATCAAAAACAATTTCTTGTGCATGACTATTTTCTATAAATAAAGGAATTTCTAATTTATCACACATTTCTTGTAAAAGAGTAGTGTCAAAAAATTCAAATCCAGGATTTATACTAATTGCAATTATGTCAAATTTTTTAGGATAAAATCTCTGTAAAGCTTTAAATGCGTGTAATAAAGTGATGGAATCTTTTCCACCAGAAAGACAAATTGCTATTTTGTCTCCATATTCTATCATATTATAATCTTCTATTGCTTTTCTCATATGGCTTAATATTTTTTGCATAATGATTAACCTCCTAATAATTGTTATTAATATTATAACATCTTTGTCAATAGGGCACTAGATTTAAGTTTCAGTTTTTATTTGTTTGACAACTATACTGAATAATGATAAAATATCAATTAAATATTAATTTTTATGTTCTCATAGCTCAGCAGGATAGAGCAGTCGCCTCCTAAGCGACCGATGGTGGTTCGAGTCCGCCTGGGAACACCAATATTTGAGGGGTTATATAGAAAATAGGCAAAAATTAAGCGAAAAGCAAGTTGAAAAATAAGTGTTCTGGGAGGAAAAGTTGAAGGAAGAAATAAAAAAATTTATAAACACAAAGCAATTTCATATATGCATGGTAGCACTTATTGTGCTTGCTATATTATTTGTAGTAGGAGTAGTCTCACTAAAATATAATGTAGAAGGAGAAGGAAACTTACCTTTCTATGTATCAAAAATATCTATAATAAGTAATGTAGAAGGTAACGATGTTGAAGATAGTACAAATAAATGGAATTTACAAGTAAATCAAAATAATGATATATACTTATATATCAAGAAAAATGATGATTATAAAGATACAGAAATAATAGAGAGTGTAAAATTAAATAATTTTAATATTGAACAAAATTCTAAAATTGGAGAAATAAAATTATTAAAACCAGACAGCAATATAGAAAGCGTTATTTTTAAGAATACTACTGAAAAAGAGGTTAATGAAATTGAATACATAGGTGATATGAATTCAAACATAAAGGAAATGAAAATATCTAATCAAGGTGGATTAGTTGTTTTTAGATATGCTATTAATAATATAGGAAATTATATTTCTAATGATGATGAAGAAATAAATCATAGTGAGTTATTAAAAAAATTAAATGTTAATGATGATGATTTGAAATTTAAAGTTACATTTGATATTTGTATTACTTTAAATTCAGGAAAAGCGTATAAATCTAATATTAGTTTAGAACTTCCTGTTAATGATGTTGTAAATCAAGGGACACAAAGTACTGAACTTACGGATTTGAAAAATATTGTGTTTAAACGAATGTAATGAATTAAGTTTTGTTTTTGAAAATAACCCCACCGTTAAAAAACAAAACTTAATTTTAAAAAGTACTTGCTAATTTTTAAAAGACAGTATATAATTACAAAGGTATAAGATTTAATCTTTGTATAGAGAGTAATCCAATAGAGACCTACGAACCTTGTCAGGTCCGGAAGGAAGCAGCAATAAGTAGAAAATCTTTATGTGGAGTACTCTCTATAGAGGGATTAAATTTTATACTATTATAGGAAATTTTTCCAAAATTCCTATAATGAAAGGGATAATTATAAAGGATGTGATAATATGGGGTACACAGCTCTTTATAGAAAATTTAGACCAACTACGTTTTCAGAACTTGTTGGGCAAGAACATATTACAAGAACTCTAAAAAATCAAATTATGGCTGACAGAGTTGGCCATGCATATTTATTTAATGGTGGAAGAGGTACAGGAAAAACATCTTCTGCAAAAATTTTGGCAAGAGCAATAAATTGTTTAAATCCAAAAGATGGAGAGCCTTGTAATGAATGTGAAATTTGTAAGGGAGCACTTAATGGTTCACTTACAGATATTGTAGAAATGGATGCTGCTTCAAATAATAGTGTTGAAGATATTAGAAATATCCGTGAAGAGGTAAATTTTCTACCTACAAAAGCAAAATATAGAGTATATATTATAGATGAGGTTCATATGCTTTCACCAGGTGCATTTAATGCATTACTAAAAACACTTGAAGAGCCACCAGAACATGTTAAATTTATTTTAGCAACCACAGAGCCTCAAAAATTACCAGCAACTATACTTTCTAGATGTCAAAGATTTGATTTTAAAAGAATATCAGATGAGGATATCATAAAAAGACTAAAAATAGTTTGTGAAGAAAGTAATATAGAAATTACTGAAGGTGCATTAAAGATTATTGCTGTTTTGGCTGAAGGAGCAATGAGAGACGCTTTATCAATTTTAGAGAGATGCATACAAGATGGAGAAAATAAAATTGATGAAGATAAAATAAAAGATTTAGTTGGAATTCCAAAAATAACTTATGTACATAGCATTGTCGATGCAATTATTGAATATGATATAGATAAGGCATTGAATGCAATGGATGATATACTAAATCAAGGAAAAGATTTGAATAATTTTTTATGGGAAATTATTAAATATGTAAAAGATATATTAATATATAAATCATCTGGAAAAGCTGATTTATACAGTAATGAAGAAGTTCAAAATATAAAGAGCATAGCTGAAAAAGTGACAAAAGAAAAATTAGTTGATTTGATTTATGAATTATCAAATTTAGAAAACGATATTAAGTGGTCAACTCAAAAAACAATAATGTTTCAAGCTGGAATAATCAAGTTATGTAGTAAAGAAGTTGGAAGCGGTGGAGACATAGAAGAAAGAGTTGAAAAAATTGAAAATTATTTAAAATCTGGTAAAATGACTATGCAAGCTGCACCAGCTCAACCGGTAGCATCAGGATTAAATAATACAGTAATTCAAAATGTAAATAAGGTAGACGTTAGTTCATCAAATAAAAACAATGTAGGTATGTCAATGCCACAAATAGGCACAAAAACTTCTACGACAAATGCAAAAAGCTATTCAAGTGACTTAAATAAAAGTTGGCCTAAAATAGTAAATGATTTAAAGCAAAATGGAAAAATAGTATTATATACTAATTTAATGAACACTAAAGCAGAACAATTAAATGATGATACAGTTGGAATTAAGTTTCAAAATGGTATGACTGCATTTGGAAAAGCTGTTTTAGAGAAACAAGAAAATGTAAAGGAAATATCTAGTTTACTTTCAATGGCTTGTGGAAAAAATGTGCAAGTAAAATATATATCAGATATGCAAAATCAAGTAGTACAGCATAATCCAGAGGATGATATTCAAAAGTTAGCAAATGAGTCAGATATACCATTTAATGTTATTGATTAATTAGAAGTTGGATAATGGATTTCTGGCTTTTGAAAAGTGGAGTTTTAATAATAAATTTAGAATATAAATATTAAAATAAGAAAGGTAAGGAGGAATTTGAAAATGGCAAAAAGAGGAGGTTTCCCAGGAGGAATGGGAGGATTTGGCGGAATGAATATAAATAACTTAATGAAGGAAGCAAAAAAAATGCAGGCAGAAATGCAAAAATCACAAGAGGAGTTAGCAACAAAAGAATTTGATGCAACAGCTGGTGGTGGAGCAATAAGTGTAAAAGTTACAGGAGAAAAAGTCGTAAAAGAAATAAAAATTAAACCAGATGTTGTTGACCCAGATGATGTAGAGATGTTAGAAGATTTAATTTTAACATGTGTTAATGAAGCTTTAAGAAAAGTTGATTCAGCACAAAGTCAAGAACTTGGAAAATTTAATATACCAGGGTTAATGTAGAAATATAATATTTTTGTAAAGACTGAAAGGGAAAAAGAGATGTCATTATATTCACCATCGATAGAAAAATTAATAGAAAGTTTTGAAAAGCTACCTAGTATAGGCCATAAAACGGCAGCTAGGCTTGCTTTTTATATATTAAATTGTTCAGAACAAGAAACAAATGAATTTATAAATTCGATAGTAGAAGCAAAGAAAAATTTAAAATATTGTAGTAAATGTTATAATATATCAGATACAGATCCATGCCCAATATGCTCTAGCCCTAAAAGGGACCAATCTTCAATATGTGTTGTAGAGGATGTAAGAGATATTGTGGCAATGGAAAAAACACATGAATTTAAAGGTGTATATCATGTATTGCATGGTTCGATTTCTCCAATGAATGGAGTTGGACCAGATGATATAAAAATTAAAGAATTGCTTTCAAGACTTATGGATGGACAAGTTAAAGAAGTTATACTTGCTACAAATCCTAGAGTGGAAGGGGAAGCAACAGCTATGTATTTGTCTAAATTGATAAAGCCATTGGGAATTAAGGTTACTAGAATAGCACATGGAATTCCTGTTGGTGGAGATTTAGAATATACAGATGAAATTACTTTAACTAAGGCTTTGGAAGGTAGAAGAGAAATATAATGTCCCAAGAGGGACGGTTCTTTTTGGGACATTTTGTCCAGCTAACGCATATGTTATCCGTAATTCACATCGTTCAAACGGCTAACTTGAATAGGGGACAGATCTTGTTTTAAAATATATTTGTATCTTGTGATTTATCACTTGCTTTTGTAGTTGCAATTATTGCAAGATTATCAGCAAATGCAGTAAAAAATGCGGCTAGTATTGCTGCTTCATCTGCCGTTAAGTCTTCGCCAACTGCAATGGCAAGACTACTAGCGAGTCCGATTAAATTACAACTTGATAAATCAGAAAAGCACATAAAATACACCTCTTAGTATTTTATGTGTTTTTAATTATGTTTGTGATAAAATTATTTTACAGATGTCTTCAGTTGAGTGCTTTTTTGCTAAATTTTCTGTATTTTTTTTCATGGTTTCTAATTTTTCATGATTTAAAAATAAATCTTTAAATATTTCATAAGCAGAGTCATTTTTTCTAATCCAAATTCCAACACCATTTTCTTCTAAAAATTCAGCATTTTCTTCTTCTTGACCAGGAATTGGGTTAATTATTATCATAGGTAGATTTGAAGCTAAGCTTTCTGAAGTTGTTAATCCACCAGGCTTTGAAACTACTAAATTAGATATTGCCATTAATTCAGGAACTTTATTTGTATATTCTAATACTTTAACAGAATCTTCTTTATTATGCTCTTTTACAATAGATTCAAAATGTAATTTCATTTTTTCATTTTTTCCTGCAATTGCAACCACTTGTATATTTTCGAAATTTTTTATTAAATCTTTAAATATTTCAACTGTTTTGTTTTTTCCTAGACCAAATTCACCACCGGCAAAAAATAGAATAGTTGCTTTGTTTTCTTCTAATCCAAACTCATTTAAGATTTCTTTTTTATTATAACTTTTTAAAAATCTTGATGAAATTGGAATTCCTGTTACAAATACTTTACTTTCTGAAATATTTTTTGATATTAAATAATTTTTCATTTTATCATTTGCAACAAAAAAATAGTCTGTATTTTCATGACCGTACTAGCCATTGGTCATGTGGAGAAAAATCTGTCATTATCGTTGCAATTTTTGCGGTGATTTTTTCTTTTCTTTTTAAGTAACTACACATTTGACTTCCAAATGGATGTGTTGATATTATTAAATCTGCTTGTTTTTCTTTTAATAATTTTAAAAGTTTTATGGCTAATATTTTATTTGATCTTGATGAAATATGTGCTAATGGTCCTTTTTGTGAATCTGAATAAATTTTTCCCCATGCCCATGGCATTTTTTTTGCCATTTCTTTATATGCGGTTGTTGTTATTTTTTCTATTGGTTTATTAACATATTTCATGCAGTCAATTAGTTCTGTTTCACAATTTGTGTAATTAGTGTCTATGTATTCTTTTATTGATTTTGCGGCATTTAGGTGACCGACCACCATATGATGCGTAAAAAATTAAAATTTTTTTCATAAATTTCTCCCTTCGTTCAAATGGCTAATGTAATTCACTTCGTTCAAACGGCTATTATAATTAATGATTACAGAATTTATTTTATAAATTCTGTATAAGATATCCGTAATTCACTTCGTTCATACGGCTATCTTAATATTAACATATTTAAAAAAATATTTCAATTGTGGTATATTTTTCATTTTTTTATACAAAATATTAAAGAATTGAATAAATGTATGTAAATTAAAAGAAAAGGAGAGAATTGTGAAAAAAGTTTTTAAAATATTTTTAGTTATTTTTTTTATAATATTATCCACAATTTGTATATTTATTGTGGATAATGGTGAAACAAATACAGTTAGCTTAGCCAAAAGTTCAAATACATCAGATGTCCAATTGATGGCAAGGGCAATAAATGGTGAAGCTAGAGGAGAACCATATGAAGGACAAGTAGCTGTCGGGGCTGTTATATTAAATAGAGTAAAAGATTCAAGATTTCCGAATACTATTTCTGGTGTAATTTATCAGCCAGGAGCTTTTACTGCAGTTGCAGATGGACAGATAAATGCTCCAATTTCTGAAGGTTCAACTGTATATAAAGCAGCACAAGATGCTATGAATGGTTGGGATCCTACTGGTGGATGTGTGTATTATTTTAATCCAAATACTGCTACTAATAAGTGGATTTGGTCTAGACCATTAGTAAAAACTATTGGAAAACATAGATTTTGTAAGTAAAAAGAAGGGATAATTTAAAATGAGAGATTGGGTAAATAGATTAAAAAAAGCTCATATGTTGAGCATTATTTTTATAGCCTTAATGGTAATAATTGTTTTAGCTGCAGTTTTAATAAAAAATCAAAAAACTGCAAAACAAGCATCAGAAAATTCATATAATATGGCATTTTATGAATTAGTAGATTATGTTCAAAATGTAGAAACATATCTTGCTAAATCATTAATTTCAAGTACTCCAGAACATGGAGCAGAAACATTAACAAATGTATGGAGAGAAGCTAATTTGGCACAAGCATATCTTTCTCAATTACCAATTGAAAGTCAAGAACTTGAAAATACTGAAAAGTTTTTAAATCAAGTTAGTGATTATAGCTATTCTTTATCAAGAAAAAATATTTATAATGAAAGTTTGACAGACGAAGATTTAAAAGATTTGAAGGAGTTACATTCATATAGTGTTGAATTAAAAAATACTTTAAACCAATTATCAGATGATATAAATTCTGGTAGAATTAAATGGAATGAGCTTACAAATAAAGGAACTGCAGCTTTAGCACAACAAGTAAGTACAAGTTCTTTAGAAGGATTTAGTAGTTTAGAAGAGAACTTTCATGAGTATTCAGGATTAATATACGATGGTGCATTTTCTGAACATTTAACAAGTAGTGAACTAAAAGGATTAACAGGTGATGATATTGATGAAGAGACTGCTAAACAAAAAGCTATTGAATTTATAGGAAAAGACAATGTTAAAGAAGTAGAAAATTTAGGATATTCTGAAAACGCTACAATACCTGAATATAATTTTTCTATAAAAACTGAGTCAGAAGACAGTATTAATATTTCAATTTCTAAAAAAGGTGGACATATTGTTTATATGAATTCTAATAGAGATGTTAATACAGAGGTAATTTCACAAGAAGAAGCAAATGCAAAGGGAAAAGAGTTTTTAAGTAATCATGGTTTCAATAATATGAAGGAAACTTACTATTTAAAACAAGATGGAATTGTTACCATAAATTATGCTTATATTCAAAATGATGTGGTTATTTATTCTGATTTAATTAAGGTAAAAGTTGCATTGGATAATGGTGAGGTGCTTGGAATAGAAACAACTGGGTATTTGAATAATCATACTCAAAGAGATACTTCAAAGGTTAAAATTAGTAAAGAAGAGGCTAAAAAGACTTTAAATAAAGATTTGCAAATAAGTTCTGAAGGTTTGGCAATTATTCCTACTGAGTATAAAACAGAGATTTTGTGTTATGAGTTTAAAGGGAAGGTTGAGGATAGAGAGTTTTTGGTTTATATAAATGCTGAGAATGGTAGGGAAGAGGATATTTTGGTTATTACTAATACACCAAATGGAACTTTGACAATGTAGAAAAGAAAAAAATGGAAAGAGGGATGTTCTTTAAAATCTCTATTATACAGGAAAAGGGACACCCCTTCTTTTTATATATCTAAAAATCCAATATATGATAAATTTATTTAATTCCTCGGTTTGTTACATGTCTTACAAATTTTAATGTTAATCCAACGAGCCTCTCCTTGAAAACGCACCCTCATTGAATTAACTTAAAAATTTGTACAGCCATTTCACAGCACATTCGTCATTATATAAATTTATTATATATTGGATTTTTTAAATTATTTTTTTAAAAGGAGTGTCCCTTTTTCCCTTTTTTTAATGTCTTTTATATGTATCTTTTGAAATTGTTTCAGTACTTACAACCACACCATTTTTCTTTAAAGTCTTATATGCTTCTGAATATATGGCATTTGAAGTAGTAGCAGTTATTCTAGAAGTAATTTGAACTTGATAATCATTTTCACTTTTTAATCCAAATATTTTAAAATTAGCAATTCCATTTGAAACTGAACATGTTATTTTAATTGGATAATCTCTGTTATTTTTAAATTTAAAATCTATAGCACCATAAACAACAGTTGCATCTCTACTTGCATTTGCATATGAAGGTATAAATTGATGGTTACTTCTTTCTGTTACTTCTAAATTTGCATATAATACAGCATTATATAATGTAGTAGTTATTTGACAAATTCCACCTCCTAAACCATCTTCAACTTTACCATTTACATATATAGGAGCTTCTTTATATCCGGCTTCTATTGTTCTTTCTCCAACTACTTTATTGTAAGAAAAAGTTTCTCCTGGCATTAGAACTGTGCCATTAATTTTATTTGCTGCTAAAATTAAATTAGTAGTACGATTTTTGTTACTTGCAGCATATTTTGTTGAAAAATCTGATAATAAATCTGGAAATGCTTCAGTTCCTATCATATTTGTTGTTACATTTGGGTACAATATTTTTAATGGAATAGTATATTCATCTTTTTCATCTTGTAATAATTGTTTAACTTCTTCCATTGATATTTCAAAATCTAAACCATTTTCACTTGGGAATACTCGATATGGATTTTGTGTATAATATGCATCTATTGGCTCTTTATGTATTTCAGTATATATTGCATCAATATCTATTGGCTTTGGAGACTGTTCTTCAGTAATTAATTCTAATGGATTATCTTTTAAATTTAAATTGTTTATATTATTTTTTATATAATTTGCAGATTCTTTGATTTTTATAATACTACCTGAATGTCCTTTTGTTATTATTAAATTATTTCCGTCTATGTAATAACTGCTTTCAATTACTTTGTCAGGCAATTTATTTGATATATCTTGTAAATTATTCTTTAATTGCTCTTCATCAATTGCAAAGCCTGGGTCTATATTTGTTTTCAAAAATAATGATTTTAGAATAATTAAATTATTTTCAAAAATATTTCCATCTTTTCCAATTTGATATGCTATTTCTACTGCTTCATTAGTGTTAAAATATATTGATAATTGTTCTGCTGAAAGGGATGCTTCAAAATCATTATGTTTTAACTTGATTTCTTCAGGAATAGATGAATTTATGTATATTGATATTTTTTGCTGTGCTTCTTCTTTGGTTAAACCAGATACATCAATACCTTTTATATATATACCATTTGCAATAGTTTCACTTTGTGTGTTTACTAAAGTGAAAGTGACAAAAGTTATTAATAGTAATATTGCAAAAATGAAAGTTAAAATACCAAAAATTGTTAGAACATCAAAATGTTGATTATTTTGATAATTATTTATAATTGTAAAAGTTTCTTTATTTTGTGATTTTTCTTCTTCTTTTTTCTCTATTGGAACTACAGTTTTTTCATTTGTTAATTCTTCTTTTTCTTTTACTTCCATGTTTTTCTCCTTTTAATTGTCTATTATAATATATCATGATTTGGTAAAATTTACTACTATTAATTTAAAATTGTTTTAAAATAATCCATTAAAATTTGATAATATATAAATAAAATTATTACTTTGACAAATTTTTGCTTAAATATTTTTATTTTTTTTGTGAATAATAATATTGATGAATTTAAAATTGCAATTTTGTATTTAATAAAAATAAAAATGTGATTAATAATAAATTTCATCAGTTAGGAGGATGTTATGTCTAGAAATAGTAAATTAATATCTGAAAATTTAAGAGAAGAAATTGCCAAAGAATTGGGTGTTTATGACCAAGTTAAAAATGATGGTGGTAGTTGGGCAAGTGTTTCTTCTAGAGACTGTGGTAATATAGTTACTAAAGCTATAGAGATAGCAAATCGTTCAGTAGAAAATAAGTAGTTTTTAAATATTGGAGTATGGGTTAATTATGTCGAATTTTGCGATGAGTTTTATGTAAAATTGCATAAAATATATTTACAAAAGCAACTGTATGTGCTATAAATAGATTGTTCTATTTAGCACATTCGTTGCTTTTTATAAAATTTTATTCAAAATTTAAATCTTAAAAAATCCAAAAAAACAAAATAAAAAAGAAGGGAGCTGAATATTAAAAAATTTAATATTAACTATAAAATAAATATTGACAGAACAAATAATAAATATTATAATGAAGGAGATGAAGCAATATAGAAATATTTACTCTAAAGGAATATAAATTATATGAAAAAATATATGTATCAAATGGTTTAATTTTAAG
>OIYO01000573.1_pt1 | contig 28750 bp, 30 predicted proteins | sample 1588191 | NCBI WGS metagenome assembly OIYO01 (sample SAMN03283275) | human gut metagenome | biome: human-associated habitat; material: feces | host: Homo sapiens | place: Peru | collected 2012 | reverse complement strand
CCGCCGATGGATTATATGAGTGCAAGGCGCGGGGCGCCTTTCGCAAGCAGCGGATCACCCCGTTGGTTGGGGATCGGGTAGAGATTACCGTGAACGCGCAAGGGGAGAATACCATTGACACTATTTTGCCCCGCAAAAATGAATTGCGCCGGCCGCCGCTGGCCAATTTAGATCGGCTCTTTATTGTGTCGTCTTTGGTAGATCCGGAGATCCGTACCGTGCAGATCGACAAGCTGACGGTGCTGGCGGCGCAAAAGGGCATTGATTGTGTGATCGTGCTCACCAAGGCGGATTTGGCAGAGAACGGACAGCAGTATGCCGACATTTACAAAACAGCCGGTTACCCAGTGGTGCTGTGTAACGCCCGCTCCGGCGCAGGGGCAGACGAATTGCCGGCGCTGATCTCCGGCAAGTTGTGCGCGTTTACCGGCAACAGTGGCGTGGGCAAGTCCACGCTGCTGAACCGTCTGTGCCCGGACTTGGCGCTGGAAACCGGCGAGACCAGCAAGAAGTTGGGGCGTGGTCGCCACACCACCCGGCACTGCGAGCTGTACCCGGTGGCCGGTGGCTGGGTAGCAGATACCCCCGGTTTTTCTGCACTGGAACTGGAGCGGGACGCGGAGATCGACAAGGACGAATTGCCCGGTTGCTTTCCGGATTTTCGCCCTTATTTGGGGGATTGCCGCTTTAATAGCTGCACGCATGTGGCAGATAAGGGTTGTGCCGTGTGCGCCGCCGTGGAGCGGGGCAAGATCAGCGAAAGTCGTCACAACAGTTATGTTGAATTTTATAATCAGGTAAAGGATATTAAAAAATGGGAACGGAAATAAAGCGCTGCTTGATTGTCAGCGGCGCGCCGGAGGCGGATATCGCCTACATAAAGCCGTTGTTGCCTGGTGCTTTTGTGGTGGCAGCGGACAGCGGCTATCAAAAGTGCCGTCGCTTGGGTGCAGAGCCGGATATTGTGGTAGGGGACTTTGATTCTTCACCGGTGCCGGAGCACACCAAGGAACTGATCGTGATGCCTGCGCATAAGGACGATACGGACACGCTGGCGGCCATAAAGATCGCCATGGAGCGCGGCTATACCCACCTGATTCTGGTGGGCGCTATTGGCAACCGCTTTGACCATTCTTTCTCCAATGTGGCGAACTTGGCCTATTGCCTGGACCGGGGTGTGCAGGCGGAGATTATTACCCCGAATGAAAAGCTTTTTATCTCTGACGGTCCTTTTTCCTTTAGCGGGGCGGGCTACGGTTATTTCTCCCTGTTTGCCTTTGGCGGTGTGTGCCGGGGACTGACCATTCGGGGCGCCGAGTGGGAACTGACGGACTATGACCTGAACCCGGCCACCTCCATGTGCCAAAGCAATGAGGTGCGGGGCGGGGAATGTTCCATTTCCTTCCGGGAGGGCCGACTGCTGACGGTGCTCAGTAACGATCTGCAATTGCGTGCATAGTATGGTGTAAATACAGCAGTTGTGGGGTGTTCGGTGTGAAAAAAATGTGTAGGCGTGATTTTTTGTGGATCGCATTCGGTGCGGGACTGGTGATCGCCTGTTGCTGCCCCACCATTTGGGTCACCCGCATTTTGGCCATCGCCGTCATCGTCCTGGGCATTATCTGCTGTAAACGCTAAAAGGAGGGCCATTATGCAAGTGATCGTACTGGATCGCCCAAAGGTACTGGCGCCGCTGCTGCGCGTCGTTTTTAAGATCAAAAAAGTAAAGCCGGAAACCTAAATCTAACATAGAAAAAAGACTTCGTTATCACATGGTAACGAAGTCTTTTCCTTTTTATGCATTATTCTATATGTTGAGGCAGGTTACGAAATATCTCTGTATCAAAAAAATCATAAAGGGAAATGTCCAGCCCATCGCAAAGCATTTTCAAAGTCACAATGCCGGGGTTGACGCTTTTCCCATACAGAATATTTTTGATTGTCGATGGCGGTACAGCTGCTTCTGTAGCTAATTTGTTGATGGACATATTGCGCTCCTCACAAAGTTGGAGCAGGCGCCATTTTACGGCAGAATAAGTATCCATAATGATCTCCTTACAATCCAATTAACTTCATTATAGATAATAGCTATTGACATGATGGGCTATATATGATACTATTAGGCTATAAATAGACTTTGTACCATGATAGAAAGAAGGGAAGTGGGGTCTATTGGGAGCTCAAAAAGTGGATTGTGTAAGAACTGTGAATAAAAAGCATTTGCGAACAGTAATCCTTTTTGGAGCTGTTTTCCTGGTGGTCATAAGCATTGTACTGTTGCAGACAGTCTGTCCTCAAATTTTGCAAAATCAGGCAAATACAGCGCTTGACCGGGCGGATTATACGACAGCCGCTGTTTATTATTCAAAGATGAATAAACTGTGCTTCTTAAATCCTACGCAAAAGAAAAAGGCTGCAGCCGGTATCAAAAATTGCAAAATTCAAAATCGAATTGTGCAGGCGGATCTTAAAGCAAAGCCTATAAACAAAAAGAACGCAAAGGCGGCAAGGGTCGGGGATTTGCTATCAATGGGTAAATATAATGATAAGCCTATTATTTGGCAAGTGTTGTCAATTAGCAAAAACGGCCAGTCTAAGCAATTGATCATGATCAGTAAATATGCATTGTTTCAGCAGCCTTTTGACAATGATGGCGGACAAGACTGGTCCGATTGCTCTCTCCGCACCTATCTAAACAGTGAATTCTATTCCGCTTCCTTTACAAGCTCTGAAAAGAAATATATCGTGCCCATTACCTGTACCCCATATTATGCCTTTCCTACCTCCGTCTATTACTATTATACTTGGAATACTTCTGATTATGTGACGATCCCCAGTCAGACAGAAGCGGAAGCCTATATCGGTCGGTCAAATTTAAAAAACAAAGAAGTCTATTTCATTACGGAAAAGTCGGATGTTTATCTTGATGATTGGCTGACGCGCTCTGTCTATGCATCCAATCTTGGTTCAGACGGTATGGCTCAATTCGGTACCTCTGATTTTTTGCCTGTAAAACCTACAGAAAAATGCGATATTAGACCTATGATATTTATTCAAGTTTAAAGAAAGGAATAACAAAATGTTTTGTGAAAAATGCGGAAATGAGTTGCAGGAAAATGAAAAAGTATGTGCCAAATGTGGTGCGCCCGTCGTAGAGACGGCGCCGAGCCAAGAGCAGTCACAGACGGAACCACCAGCCGTGTCGGAGTCGAATTCGACGAAAAATACGCCAGAAGATCGGTCGTTTAAGACGCCGGAGAGTGGCTGCCATTTTATGGGGGTGCTGGCAAGTGTGATCACGATAATATTCGGATTTGTGCTGAAGTCTGGCAAAATCGGCGGTATTACGGTGGAACATATTACATACGGTGGAGATGCGTTTACCGGCATTCAAAATGCAGCCGCAGATACAGCCATTGCGGTGCAGAATGGTTTTGCCTATGTACTGATCGCGATTGGTGTATTGGCATTCTTTTTCTTCCTTGGAAAGCTGGTTGTCTGTTTAGAATCCGATAAGTAATTGAAGTGTTTGGAGTACAAAAATGTATTGTCCTAATTGCGGTAAGTATATTTTGCCTGAGACAACAACTTGTTTGCATTGCGGTTATTCATCTGTTAGAATGCAGGAAAATGCCCGCAAGGCAAAATTCAACAAGCGGATAAAAGGTGCAGTGTGTGCTGTTCTTATACTTGTATTGGTGATCGGGTGTGGCATATGGTTCCAAAAAACCGGCGCCAGAGTTTCAGAGCGCGTGATCTCTACGGCGTTTTGCACTCGCAATGGAAAATCTGTGGATATGGTCTATGATTTCTATAAGCAAGATGAGGAAAATCCACAGAATGGCAGTGTGCGTGAAGTGACCGTTGCCAAAGAAATGGACGATACCCAATCGCAAGAGTGTGGGTACAGCATTGTGCGTACCGGGTTAAAGCGATTTTGCATTACCATTGAAGATGATGCAAACACCCAGTTAATCGTCAAAATAGACGCGGCAGGAAACATTGACACGATCGAAGGCAGAAAAACAGGAGAAAAACTCCAAGCGGTTCAGCCGTATGATCGGGAGAACTACATTGCCGGTCACTATCGGTCGGAGACAGAAAAAATTGTAAAGGCGACAGGCTTTCTATCATCGTACTAAAATAAAACCCGCGGGACCTGAAAAGGTGCTGCGGGTTTTCTCTGTTGTAACATTTTTCTTTGGTGTGCATAGACGGGGGTGCGGGCGCATAGATATTACCAGTAACTGTAAGGAGATGTTGCAATGGAAACGGAAAAGACCTTTGCCGACAGCAAGCGCACGGTTTGTTTGGGCACGGGAGAAGCAAAGTTTGAAGTGGAATACCAGGAGAGTCTGCCCCAATACTGTGAAGATGTGGAGCGGGTGGTACGGTGCGTGTGCAGCCATGCGGTGACGGACTATGAATATGCCTCCGGCAGCTTAAGGGTGACAGGACGCAGTCGCATTTCATTGGTGTATATCTCCACTTCCGGGTGCTGTTTGTCCGCCGCGTTTGAGGAGCGGTTCACTAAAAACATTGACGCACCGGTGACGGACGCCTTTGCCTTTGCCCAGGTGCACACTTGTACGGACTTTACCAACTATCGGCTGATCAATCAGCGCAAGTTAGAGGTGCGTTCCGGGCTGCAAGTCCACACAGAGGTCTTTGCCTATATGGAACAGAGCCAGCTGACTGACTGTTGTGGTGCCATTTTGCGCCAAGCAGACGCCCAGTGCCTGGAGGTGCTGGACGCCGGACTGTTCTCCTGCGACTTTGACGAGAAGTTCGCCATCGGCCAGCACAACACAAATATCTCTGTGTTGATCCACACCGGTGCCTTTGCGGTGATTGACGAGGTGCGCACCATATCCGGCAAAATGCTGGTGAAGTGCCGGGCTGAGTTGTGCGTGGTATATGAAAACACAGAACATAACACGGAGAAATGCTGCTTTACCGTGCACAGCAGTAAAATCGTGGATGTGGCCGGTATGACCGAGGACAGCCATGCCTTTGCACAAGTGAAGATCGGTTCTCTGTTTGTAAAGCCGGTACCGGACGAAAATAACGACTTGCGCCGATTGGAGATCGCCGGAGCCTTTTGTGTGTCCTACACGGCCGCTATGGTCAGCGATACCCAATTGGTGACAGATGCCTATGCCATTGCCTATGACGCCCGGGTGCAGACCGGCACGGTTCCGCTGCTGCGGGATCCACAATTCTTCTATGACAGCAAGACATTGTCCGCCGACCTGAGCTTTGAGGATACGGAGATTGCAGAAATTCTGGATTTATCCCTGGCTATGCAGGAGGCGCGGGTGCAAAACGGCCTGCTGCTGGTGGAGGTGGGCTACGGTGTGGCCTACTACGATGTGAGCGGCAATCTGTGCTGCAAAGACGGCGTGACCCGGCTGCAACTGGCGCTGACAGATGGCAAGTGCGCCGGATTTGTTGGCGCCGGGCTGCAATCCTTTGATTATATCTTACAGTCGGCTAACCGTATTGAACTGCGGGTGAATATAGAGTACAGTGCTTGCCTGTACACCGAGACGGAGATGCAGACGGTGACCGATGTGGAGCTGCAACCCTGCACTGCCGGTGAGTCACCGGTGCTGACACTGTACTTTGCCGCCAAGGATGAAAGCCTGTGGGACATTGCCAAAAAATTCCGCTCCCGCACCGAGCTGATTCAGCAGGAAAATCAACTGACAGAAGATGTACTTCGCCAACAAACCATTCTTTTGATTCCGGGAGTGTGAGCATATGAATCAACAGATTTACAGCGATATCGCTCTCCGAACGCAGGGTGATATTTATATCGGCGTGGTGGGACCGGTACGCACAGGCAAATCCACTTTTATCAAGCGGTTTATGGACACCATGGTGATCCCCAATATTGACGGAGAGTACCAGCGGGAGCGGGCCACGGACGAATTACCTCAGTCCGCTGCCGGGCGTACCATTATGACCACGGAGCCAAAATTCGTGCCGGAGGAAGCGGTGACCCTGCATTTGACGGATCACACTACCTTCCGTGTGCGACTTGTGGACTGCGTAGGCTACATTGTGCCCAGTGCCGTGGGCTATATTGAGGAGGAGCAGCCCCGGATGGTGCGCACGCCCTGGTATGAGGAAGAAATACCTTTTAACATGGCGGCGGAGATCGGCACGAAAAAAGTGATTACCGAGCACTCCACCATTGGTTTGGTCGTTACGACGGACGGCACCATTACTTCTATTCCCAGAGCGGAGTATGAAGAGGCGGAGGAGCGGGTGATCGAGGAGCTGAAATCCTACGGTAAGCCCTTTGTGGTGCTGCTCAATTCGGAGACGCCCACAGCCGCGGGAACGGTCGCTTTGGCAGCAGAACTAACGGAGAAATACGGCGTGCCGGTGTTGGCAGAGAACTGCATGGAAATGGACGCTGAGGCATTTCATGCGGTGCTGCAAAAGGTGCTGTATGAATTTCCCATCAGCTCCGTGCAACTGCTGATGCCCGAGTGGATCAAGTGCCTGGACGATCAGGATCCTTGGAAAACGGAGCTGTTCGCTGCGGTACAACAGGACTGCCACAGTTTGTCCACCATTGACAGTGTGAAGCCGTTTATTGCAGCCTTGGCAAAGGTCTCGCGGATTGAAAGCGTACAGGTGCGGCGACTGGATCTGTCTACCGGCGATGTGCAGCTGGATGTGCAGGTGGACCACAGTTACTTTTATCAGGTATTGTCTGAGAAATGCGGCCTGACCATTGCCAACGAACGCCAGTTAATGGAGCAGATCTTGCAGCTGGTAACCGTCAAGCAGCGGTTTGCACGGTTTGAGCAGGCGCTGGCGGATGTGGAGAATAGCGGATACGGTATTGTAATGCCCGCCATGGATGAGATGCATCTGGATGAGCCGGAAATTATGAAACAGGGTGGCCGCTACGGTGTAAAGCTACGGGCACAGGCGCCTTCCATTCATATGATCCGCTGCAATACATACACAGAAGTGGCACCCATTGTGGGCAGTGAAAGCCAGTCCCAGGAGTTGGTCATGTACCTGCTCAAAGAGTTTGAACAGGACCCGGCAGCTATTTGGAACACCAATTTGTTTGGCAAGCCGCTGTTGGATTTGGTGAACGAGGGGCTGAATAACAAGCTTTACCGTATGCCGGAGGACGCCCGCAACAAGTTCAGAGAGACCATCGAGCGGGTGATCAACGAGGGGTGCAGCGGGCTAATCTGTATTATTCTTTAACAAAGAAAAACAAAAAAACGGAGCCGTTTGGCTCCGTTTTTACCATCAATAAAAATAATATTTGGCTTCCAGCACCAAGGCCAGCGCTGCTTGCAGCAGAATGAATACCGGCAGGGTGATCATGAATTTCTTATGCCGGGTCTTGTGGCGGATCAGGCGCATGGTAATGTACTCACCCACAGCGCCGCCTAAAAGCGCCACAAACAGCAGCGTATCCTCCGGTACGCGCCATTTGCTTTTTTTGGCGCGGACCTTGTCGCTGACGGTCAGTATGATGGCCAGCAGGTTGGTGCCCACCAACCAAAGCAGGGCGAACTGGTACAGGCTCACGCTTGCTTTTCCGGCTTAAAGGGCTTTAAGTCCTTTAGGTCAAAGTTGCCGATGGACAGGGGAGAACCCTTTTTGAAATCATCGCCCTTTTGCTCGTCTACACCAAAGACGGCGGCGCAGTTGGGACACACCAAAAAGTACACCGTTTGGCATTCCAGGGGCAGCGGCAGCTTTACGGCAATGCGGCGCTCAAAGTTGGAAAACACGCCAAAATGCCCTTTTTTACCGCACTGGGGACAGGTGAGCTCCACCGTCTCGCCGCGGGCTTTAATGCGATTATCTGTACCTAATCTGTATTCCATAACATCACCTATGTTTATTTTACAATATTTTTAGAAAGTGTCAAGTATGAAGAAAGTATTCCTCTCTCTTTTCTGCCTGGTACTGCTGTGCGGATGCACGGTGAACAAACCGGCGCAAACTGAGACCACAACGGCGCCGGACACGGCCGCTGCCGGAGAACTGACCGTGCGAAGCGTGTGGATCACTTACTACGAGCTCCAGGCCTTTACCGGCAAATACGATACCGGCGGCGACTTTTACAGCGCCGTATCAAAGGCATTTGCTCAGTTGCAAAGGCGGGGCTTTACGGCGGTCACCGTGCAGGTGCACCCCTGCGCAGACGCCTTTTATCAGTCCAAATACTTTCCGGTCAGCGTCTACTGCTTTAGCAAAGCGGGCGGGGAACTAAAATACGACCCATTGGAACTGCTGTGCAAGGCGGCGCACGAAAATCAACTGAAAATCGAAGCCTGGTTTAACCCTTACCGGGTAAGCCAGCAGGATAAGATCGACAAACTCAGCGACGACAACATTGCTAAAAAGTGGTATAAAGAGAAAAACGGCAATGTGGTGATCGTGAATCAAAAAATCTACTTTAACCCGGCGTCAAAAGCGGTGCAAAAACGCATTGTGGCCGGCGTGCGGGAAATTGTGAAAAACTACCCGGTAGATGGCATCCATTTTGATGATTACTTTTACCCGGATACCGATAAGAAAATTGACGCTAAGCAGTATGCTGCCTACCGTGCAGACGGCGGCAACTTGTCATTAGGCGACTGGCGGCGCAGCCGGGTGAATGACCTGATCCGTGCTGTTTATAAAGCTGTGAAAGAAGAAAATCAAAGCTGTACATTTGGCATCAGCCCGGCGGCGGGCATTGCCAATGATCGGGACAGTTTGTACGCCGATGTGGAGACCTGGGCAACCCAAAAGGGTTACTGCGATTATCTGTGCCCCCAGGTATACTTCGGCTTTCTTAACGATACCCTGCCGTTTATGAAAACGGTTAAAGACTGGCGGGATCTGGTTACCGCCTGTGATCTTTATATCGGCCTGCCGCTGTATAAATGCGGCAAGGCAGACGCCTACGCCGGGCGGGGCAAAGGCGAATTCCGGGACAATAAGAATATGATCTTTCGCCAAATTCAGTTTATCCGCCAAATTCCGGCGGTAAAGGGCTTTTATGTGTTCTCCTACGGCTATCTATCCGACGACAGCGTAGGGGAGGAGGTCAGCGGCCTTTACTCTGCTATGCAGTGATCGGCGTTTTCTACTCCGGTAATGGTCACTTCCACCAGATCGCCGATGTGCAGATCCCCACGGTGGATGGTCACCGGTACATAATTGCGGGTGTAGCCGGTGTAGGTACCGTTCGGTTGTTGCTGCTCCACCAGCACCTGTGCTTTTTGACCCACCAGACCGTCAAAATAGGCCTCACGCAGCTTGTCTGTCTCTGCAATCAACTTTTTTGCGCGGCGTTCCTTCTCCTGTCGAGGTACGCTGTCGCCCCGTTTAGAGGCGGCTGTGCCCTCTCGCTGAGAGTAGGGGAATACATGTACCTTTTCAAACCCGATCTTCTTTGCAAAGGCCAGGCTCTCTTCAAAATCGGCTTCTGTTTCTTCATGAAAGCCGGTCATCATGTCCGTGGTCAAAGTGGCATCCGGGAATGCGGCACGCAGCTTGCGGCACAGGTCTGCATATTCATCCGCCGTGTAGTGGCGGTTCATGGATTTTAAGGTTTTGGTGCAGCCGCTTTGCAGGGAGATGTGGAACTGGGGACAGAATTTTTCTATCTTTGCCAGCCCGGCAATCATACGGTCGGTGATGTGGTCCGGCTCCAGAGAGCCCAGGCGCACCCGGGCAATGCCGGGGGTGCGGTCGCAAATGGCAACCGCGTCCAGCAGGTCAAAATCCTGTCCCTTGCCGTAGGCGGACAGGTTGATGCCCACCAGTACGATCTCTTTAATGCCGTGGGCAGCCAGGTCCTGCACTTCTTTTTCCAGGTCCGCCGGCGCCTTGGAGCGCACACGCCCCCTGGATTTGGGGATAATGCAGTAGGAGCAAAACCGGTCACAGCCGTCCTCAATTTTTACAAAGGCGCGCACGCGCTGCCCAAAGCCGCTGATGGCGCAGGGGGCAAAGGGGTCGCCGGTTTGGTGGGCGTTAATGTCCACAATGCGGCTTTTTTCTGTATGATACCGGTTGATGATGGAAAAAATATCACCGTCGCTCTTGTTAGAGAATACAATGTCTGCGTCCAGCTGGGCTTTGGCTTCCTCCGGGAACGCCTGGGGCATACAGCCGGTGAGGATCACCGTTGCGCCCGGGTGACGGCGCTTAAAGCGGCGCACGCTTTGGCGGGTTTTTTGGTCCGCAGTGGCGGTTACCGTACAAGAGTTGACGATGTAGTAGTCCGCTTCCTGATCCGGGGACACAATCTCAAAACCGGCGCTGCGCAGCAGCTCGGCCATATATTCACTTTCATACTGGTTGACTTTGCAGCCAAGGGTGTAAAAAGCAGCTTTCATATCTATTACGCTCCAATCCACGACATTATAGCATAAAGCCGGTGGGGGAGCAAGATTTTTAGCGCAAACAATGAGGTGGTTTGATGAAAAGAATCGGAACATTTTTGCTGGCTTTGATGCTGGCGTTGGCGGTGCCTGCGCCCTGCTTTGCCGCTGTGGATGAAAAGACGGTAGAGGCACCCAGCGCCGTGCTGGTGAGCGCAGATACAGGGGCTGTGCTCTTTGAGAAGAATGCCCATGACAGGCGCTCCCCGGCGTCGGTCACGAAGCTGATGACTATACTGCTGGTGGCGGAAGCCTTGGACACCGGCAAAATTAAACTGACGGATACAGTCACCGGCAGTGCCAACGCAGCCTCCAAGGGCGGCTCCCAAATCTGGCTGGAAGTGGGGGAGCAGATGACCGTGGAGGAGCTGCTGAAGGCGGTGGTGATCGCGTCCGCCAATGACGCCTGTACGGCGCTGGCAGAGTTCGTAGCCGGGTCGGACGGCGCCTTTGTGCAGTGTATGAATGCCCGTGCCAAGGAATTGGGGCTGCAAGATACCCATTTTGAGAACTGCACAGGGCTGGATGATACGGCCAAAAATCATTTTTCCTCTGCTTACGACCTGGCAGTGATTGCCCGGGAAGTGCTGCGCCACAACTGGATCACCAAGTACACTACCGTGTGGCTCGACAGTCTGCGGGACGGCAAAACGGAACTGAATAATACCAATAAATTGGTTAACACTTATGACGGCATTACCGGGCTGAAAACCGGCACCACAGAGAAGGCGGGTTTTTGCCTGTGCGCTACTGCCCGGCGGGACGGTATGCAGCTGATCGCCGTAGTGCTGGGCGCCAAGACCAGCGAGCAGCGCTTTTCCGCTGCTACGGCTCTGCTGGACAGCGGCTTTGCGGATTATCGCCTGGTGACCCTGTTGGCAGACCCAAAGAAAATTACCCAAATTACCGTGAAAAACGGCGTCCAAAAGATCCTGAACCCTGCCGTGCCTGCAAAACAGCAGTTGCTTTGTGCCAAAGGCAGCACGGAACCCACATACGAATATCAGCTGAAAAAGACGGTGACGGCGCCTGTGCGCAAGAACACCAGAGTGGGCACCGTGACGGTCAAGCTGGAGGGCAAAACCGTGGCGGAACTGCCGGTGTATGCCGGGGTAAATATCGACAAAACCGCCTTTTGGTCGGTTTTTGTCCGCTTTTTAAGGACATTTTGAAAATAAGTGTTGAAAAATCAGCCTTGTTGTTGTAAAATGAGGATTTGAAATTCCAAGAAGAATGGAGATAAAATGATGGCAGTTAAATTTAACAGTAATTTTGCTGAAACTTTTGTCAGCAAGGCGGATATTCAGGCGCTGGAGCCCCAGGCTGCGGCTGCGCAAAAGACCCTGATGGACGGTACCGGTGCCGGTAACGACTTTTTGGGTTGGGTACATCTGCCCACCGATTATGACAAAGAGGAGTTTGCTCGCATTAAAAAGGCGGCTTCTTACATTCAGAAGAATGCACAAGTGCTGATCGTGATCGGTATCGGCGGTTCTTATCTTGGCGCCCGTGCCGTGATTGAGGCACTGAAGTCCCCCAATTACAACCTGCTGGCTAAAGATACCCCGCAGATCTTCTTTATCGGCAACTCCATCAGCCCGGAGATGCTGAATGAGACCGTGGCTCTTTGTGAGGGCAAGGATATTTGCGTGAATGTGATCAGCAAGAGCGGCACCACCACGGAGCCGGCTATCGCTTTTCGTGTGTTCCGGGAGATGGTCAACAAGAAGTACAGCGCAGAGGAGGCGGCAAAGCGCATTTTCTGCACCACCGACCAGTCTAAGGGTACCTTAAAGGCGTTGGCAGATGCAGAGGGCTATGAGACCTTTGTCGTGCCGGATAATGTGGGTGGCCGTTACAGCGTGCTCACCGCTGTGGGTCTGTTACCCATTGCTGTGGCCGGTATTGATATTGATGCTCTGATGACCGGGGCCAAGACCGCAGAGGATACGCTGTGTGGCCAAACGGTAGACACAAACGATGTGCTGAAATATGCCGCCGCCAGAAATTGCTTCTACAACAAGGGCAAGAGTCTGGAGTGCTTTGTATCTTATGAGCCGGCAATGACGCTGTTCAACGAGTGGCTCAAGCAGCTGTTTGCAGAGAGCGAGGGCAAGGACGGCAAGGGTCTGTTCCCGGTGTCCTGCGTATTTTCCACCGACCTGCACTCTGTAGGTCAGTATATCCAGGAAAGCGGCAGCAAGCTGATGTTTGAGACCGTGATGCAGTTTGCCCGCCCCCAGAGCGATTATGTGATCGGTGAGGAAGAGGGCAATATTGACGGTTTGAACTTCCTGGCCGGTAAGGAAATGAGCAATGTGAATGAAAAGGCCCGTCAGGGCACTCTGCTGGCCCACACCGCCGGCGGCGTTGGCAACTTTGTTCTGGAAATCGACGCCCTGGATGCAGAAAACATGGGCTATATGATCTATTTCTTTGAGAAAGTATGCGCCGTTTCCGGCTATATGCTGGGGGTCAATCCCTTTAATCAGCCCGGCGTAGAGAGCTACAAAAAGAATATGTTTGCACTCCTTGGCAAACCCGGTTATGAAAGTGAAAAAGAAAACCTTGAAAAACAGTTGGGGTTATGCTAAAATAGAGTTGCAAATAAATCCTATTGGAGGAATAATAAATGATTAAGCTCATTATCGGCAACAAAGGCTCAGGCAAAACCAAAAAACTCATTGACCTGGTGAACACCTGCGTAGAGAAGTCTGACGGCAATGTGGTGTGCATTGAAAAGGAGCCCAAGCTCACTTACGATGTGTCCTCTAAGGCTCGCCTGCTGGAGACCGATACATACCGTGTCAGCGGTTGTAAGGCGTTTTACGGCTTTTTGGCCGGTATCTGCGCCGGCAACTACGATGTGACGGATATTTTGATCGACGCCACCTTTAAGATCGTTGGCAGAGAGTATCAGAAGCTGGTACAGTTCTTTGATATGCTGTCCGAGTTGAGCGAGGCACAGGATGTGGATTTCTACTTCACCATCAGCTGTGACAAAGAGGATCTGCCGGTGGAAGTGTTTGACTACTGCGAAGAGCTGTAAGCAAAAATGCACAAATAAAGAGCCTTTTTCAGGCTCTTTATTTTTTCCGCCGCAAAAATAACTATTGACAAAGCGGCGTCTTGTATATATAATACTTAAAGTGCGATCGTGAGGTGGTTTTGTGAAGTTAGACCTGAAGGCACTTTTCGGCGGCGATACACAGCGTATTGCCATTGAGGAGCAGCTGGACTTCCACGATTTGCAATACGGTTCGTATTGCCCGCTGCGCCAGCCGGTGCGCGTGACCGGACAGGCGTATGCAAAGGCGGATGTATGTTATTTAGATCTGGATCTGTCCTTTGTGTTTGACGGCGTGTGCGACCGCTGCGCCGAGCCCATTCAAAAGCCCATGTCGTTGTCCTTACACAAGATCTTGGTAGAGGATCTCCAAAACCGGGAGGATGCGGACGACGAATATGTTTTGGTACAGGACAGCACGCTGGATCTCAGCGACCTTTTGCGGGAAGAGCTATTATTGTTCTTTCCCACCAAAATGCTGTGCAAGCCGGACTGTAAGGGCCTTTGCTGCAAGTGCGGCAAGAATTTGAATGACGGACCCTGCGACTGCCAAAAGGATGTGGATCCCAGATTGGAATCCCTTTTGCAGCTGCTGGATTAAGTGATTATTTTGCATCAAGGATTATAAAGGAGGCAATTCAAATGGCAGTACCTAAGAGAAAAACTTCAAAGGCAAGAAAGAACAAAAGACGTTCCAGCGTTTGGAAGCTGAATGCGCCTACGCTCGTTAAGTGCCCCAACTGCGCCGGCTACACCGTGCCGCACAAAGTGTGCGCCAACTGCGGTTACTACAACGGCAAGGCAGTTGTCAGCAAGGACGAGGCGTAAGCCAAAAACTTCAACACAAAGGCGGACTTGGTCACAGCCGAACAGGCTGCGGGGCTTATGTCCGCCTTTCTTGCTATTTGCTTGAAAGGAGGCTCTGTTATGGCGAGACCTGTTGTTGCCATTGTGGGCCGCCCCAACGTGGGCAAATCCACACTTTTTAATAAATTGGTAGGCGCCCGTCTGTCCATTGTGGACGACAAGCCCGGCGTGACCCGGGACCGCATTTACGGCGACTGTGAGTGGTTGGGTCACCGCTTTCTGCTGGTGGATACCGGCGGTATTGAGCCGCGGGCGGATGATGTGATCCTCTCTCAAATGCGCGCCCAGGCCAACATTGCCATTGCCACGGCGGATGTGATCGTGCTGGTGACGGATTTGCGCAGCGGCGTGGTGGCTACCGATCAGGATGTGGCCAATATGCTGCAAAAAAGCGGCAAGCCGGTGATCCTGTGCGTCAATAAGTGCGATAGCGTCGGTGCCCCAGATCCGGAGTTCTACGAGTTTTATAATTTGGGTATGGGTGACCCGATTGCCGTATCTGCCGTGCACGGTCACGGCACCGGCGATCTGCTGGATGCGGTGATCGCTTACTTTCCCCCGGAGAGTGAGGAGGAAGAGGAAGATGATACCATCAAGGTGGCGGTCATCGGCAAGCCCAATGTGGGCAAGTCCTCATTGATCAACCGGATCAGCGGCCAGGAGCGAGCCATTGTGTCCGATATTGCAGGCACCACGCGTGACGCTACGGACACCCGTATTGAAAATCAATACGGCAAGTTCACCTTTATTGACACCGCCGGTATTCGGCGCAAGAGCAAGGTGACAGATGCCATTGAAAAATATAGCATTATCCGCGCTCGTACCGCTGTGGAGCGCGCCAATGTGTGCGTGATTATGATCGATGCTACCGAAGGCTTCACGGAGCAGGACTCCAAGGTGGCCGGTATAGCTCTGGACCAAGGCAAGGGCTGTATTGTGGTGGTTAACAAGTGGGACGCTGTGGAAAAAGACGGCAATACGATGCGGGAGTATAAAGAGAAGCTGGCAGTAGACTTTGCCTTTATGAAGTTTGCACCCTTTGTGTTTATCTCTGCCAAGACCGGCCAGCGTGTGGATCGCCTGTTTGAGCAGATCGCTTATGTGTATGCCCAGAGCACCATGCGCATTTCCACCGGCAAATTGAACGAAATTCTCGGCGCTGCCACCGCACGGGTGCAGCCGCCTACGGATAAGGGCAAGCGGCTGAAGATCTATTATATGACCCAGGCGTCTGTGTGCCCGCCAACCTTTGTGTTTTTTGTGAATAACGCCCAACTGTTCCATTTCTCTTACCAGCGGTATCTGGAGAACCAAATCCGTGAGGTGTTTGGTCTGGAGGGTACGCCGGTACGCTTTATTATTCGCGAGAGGGGAGAGGGCAAAAAATGATTTTTCGTCTGATCCTGGGTGCGGTTCTGTCTTATTTACTGGGAAGCCTGAATTTTGGTATCATTCTTTCTCGCAAGTTCCAAAAGGAAGATGTGCGCACCCACGGCAGCGGTAACGCCGGTTCCACCAATATGCTGCGAAATTACGGCAAACTGCCGGCAGTTGCAACGATTTTAGGCGATATGGCTAAGGTAGCTGTGGCAATTTTGCTGGTGCGTCTGCTGGTGGGGAATGAACTATATGCGCAGCAGACGATTTTCATTAAGTCCTTTGCCGGGCTGTTCTGCGTGCTGGGTCATATCTTTCCTTGCTTTTTCCGGTTTAAGGGCGGCAAGGGTGTGGCCACCTGCGGCGGTATGGTGTTTATGATCGACTGGCGGATCGCCCTGATCCTGTTGGCGGTGTTTTTTGTGGCCGTCCTCATTACCAAATGGGTATCGCTGGGTTCCATCTTAATGGCAATCCTGTACCCGGTGCTGATGGGTCTGTTTTATAAGTCCGTTCCGATTACGCTGATCTCCGTGGTGTTTGCGGCCATTGTGCTGGTTGCCCACCGGGAGAACATCAAGCGGATATTAAACGGTACGGAAAGCAAGATTACCGTTGGCGGTAAAAATAAAAAAGAATAAGTAAAAGAATAAATAAAAGAAAAAGCGCAGCTGACACAATTGTGTGTCCGCTGCGCTTTTGTAGCAGAGTAAAAAAAGAAACCGCTGAACAGTACAGCGGTTTTATCTCATTACGCTCTTTCGACCTTACCGGAACGAAGACATCTGGTGCAAACATAAACTCTTTTCGGAGAGCCGTTTACAATAGCCTTAACTTTCTTAATGTTGGGTTTCCAGGTTCTGTTGGACCGTCTGTGTGAATGAGAAACCTTGATGCCAAAGGACATTTCTTTCCCGCAGTATTCACATTTTGCCATGTGCGAACACCTCCTTACTAAATTACAACGCCGCTATAATAGCACATATCCCTGCAAAATGCAAGCACTTTTTGCCTAAATTTTCAAAAAAGACCGATTTTACGGTCAGCAAAAACTAAATGTTGATTTTATTTTTTATATATAATATAATAAGAGAGATGATTTTGACGGAGGAATATATATGGCTGCGGATAAAAAAAGTAAGAAACTGGACAAAACCGACAAAGCAACAGACAAGCAGACGGCGCTGGAAAATGCGCTCAAGCAAATTGAAAAGCAGTACGGCGCAGGTGCCATTATGCGCCTGGGTGAGAACAAGCACCTGAATGTGGCCGCCATCTCCACCGGCTCTCTGTCCTTGGACATTGCCACCGGTATTAACGGCCTGCCCAAGGGCCGTATCGTAGAGATCTACGGCCCGGAGTCCAGTGGTAAGACCACCCTGGCGCTCCACTGTGTGGCAGAGGCGCAAAAGGCCGGCGGCCAAGCTGCGTTTATTGATGCGGAGCACGCGCTGGATCCCATTTATGCCGCTAACCTGGGCGTGGATGTGGACTCTCTTTTGGTAGCCCAACCGGACTATGGTGAGCAAGCGCTGGAGATTGCCGAGCAGTTGGCACGCTCCGGTGCCATTGACATTATTGTTGTGGACTCTGTGGCGGCACTGGTGCCCAGAACGGAAATTGACGACGATATGGGCGACTCCCATGTGGGTCTGCACGCCCGTCTGATGAGCCAGGCAATGCGTAAATTAGCCGGTGCAATCAACAAATCCAATACCCTGATTATTTTTATTAACCAGCTGCGTGAGAAGGTGGGTGTGGTGTACGGCAACCCGGAGGTGACCACCGGCGGTCGTGCGCTGAAGTTCTATGCCTCTATGCGTATTGATGTGCGCAAGGGCGAGCAACTGAAGAATTCCGACAATCAGTTTATCGGCTCTCGCACGAAAGTGAAGATCGTAAAGAACAAGGTGGCTCCGCCGTTCCGTTCTGCGGAATTTGATATTATGTACGGCACCGGCATCAGCAAAGAGGGCGAGATCCTGGATCTGGGCGTGGAGTACGGCGTAATCAAGAAAGGCGGCTCTTGGTTCTCCTACGGTGATCGCCGACTGGGACAGGGTCGTGACAATGTAAAGCAGCTGATCAAGGACGAGCCGGAGTTTGCGGCCCAGCTGGAGCAGGAGATTAAAGAAAAGATCGCCGAGGTGCAGGCCACCTCCGACAAGAAATATCAGCCTAAGGCGGCACCCAAGGCGGATACGGAGCCGGAACCGGCAGAGGAGAGCACAGCTCGCCAGACCCGTGCGGCAGCCCGCGCCAAGTTGGACATTGCCGTAGAGGATGACGACGAGTGATGCGCCTGACCCATCAACTCGGGCGAGGCACCAAGGTGCATCTGCTGTTGGATGATGAATACCAAATCACCACCAGCACCACCTTTTGGGCAGAGCATTATCTGCCGGACGGTACGGAGATCAGCGAGGACGACTGGCAGCGCTTGGTGCAGCAGATTAACGAGCGCAAGGCGCTGAACAAAGCAGTGGAGCTGCTGTCTCACCGGGATCATTCCGCTAAGGAACTGCGGGACAAACTATTGCGCACCGCAGACTCGGACGCTGCGGACAAAGCGGTGGCACAAATGCTGGATGCCGGTTATCTGGACGACGAGAAATATGCGCGACGACTGGTGCGCCACCTGATTGAAAATAAAAAATGCTCGGCATACCACGCACGGCAGGAGTGCCAAAAGCGGGGGATTGACCGTGAGATTATTGACCGTGCCCTTGCAGAGCAGGCGCCGGACAATGTGCAAACTGCAAAGGACTTGATCCTGCGCAAATACAGCAGAAAATTACAGCAAGAAGACGGACGGCAAAAAGTGATGGCTGCGCTGGCACGGCGCGGGTTCGGCTATCACGATATTCAGGCCGCCTTGGAACAACTGGAAGATGAAGAATACTTATAAAGTCGGCATGATCTCATTGGGCTGCCCAAAGAATCAGGTCGACGGCGAATTGTTATTAGAAAAATTAAGTGAAAACGGATTTCAAATCGTGCAGCGCATTGAAGACAGCGACCTGATGATCATTAACACCTGTGGCTTTATTGAGGACGCTAAGCGAGAGGCCATTGAGACCATCTTGGAGGTGGCCCAGTATAAGGCCGCCGGCGTGATCTCTGCCATTGTGGTCACAGGCTGCCTGGCTGAGCGCTACCAGGACCAGGTGATGGAGGAGATTCCGGAGGTAGACGCCGTCATTGGTATCGGTGCCAATGCAGATATTGTTAAGGTATGCCAAAAGGCGCTGTGTGGCGTTCAGACTAACTTTTTTCCTTGCAAAGAGTTGCTGCCCTTGGAGGGCGAGAGAATGCTTTCCACGCCCGCGCACTGGGCTTATTTGAAGATCAGTGACGGCTGCTCGAACTGCTGTTCCTATTGCGCCATTCCCGGTATTCGCGGACCGTTCCGCTCTCGTCCTATGGAGAGCGTGGTGGCGGAGGCGGAGAGCCTGGCCGGGCGCGGGATCAAGGAATTGATCTTAATTGCCCAGGATACCACTCTGTATGGCAAGGATCTGTACGGCAAGTATTGCCTGGCAGAGCTGCTGCGTCGGCTGGTACAGATCGACGGGATCCGCTGGATCCGGCTGTACTATTGCTACCCGGATCGGATCACCGATGAACTGATCGATGTAATCGCCAATGAGGACAAAATTTGTCCCTATATTGATATTCCTTTGCAGCACTGCAACGGCGATGTGCTGCGCGCCATGAACCGCTATGGCAATTATGACTCCTTGCGGCAGCTGATTTCCAACATGCGCCGGCGTATTCCCGGTTTGGCGCTGCGTACCACCTTTATGGTAGGCTTCCCCGGTGAGACCCAGGCACAGTTTGAAGAGCTGTGTCGGTTTGTAAAGGAAATGGAATTTGACAAAATGGGCTGCTTTGCGTACAGCCCTGAGGAGGACACCCCCGCCGCCGAATTCCCAAACCAAGTGCCGGAGGCGGAAAAGACCGCCCGGGCGGACGCGCTGATGGATGTGCAGTTTGATGTGACCGCTGCAGTGAACCAGCGCCGGGTAGGGGAGACTTACACCGCCGTGATCGACGGCCCGGACAGCAAGGAGAACACCTACGCCGGACGGTGCTATTTTGACTCGCCGGAGATCGACAGCAACATTTGGATCCATTCCGCTGTGCCGCTGGAGACCGGCAGCTTTGTGCAGGTGCGTGTAACCGGCACGGAAGAATATGACCTGTTAGGAGAGTATGTAGATGAACCTGCCCAATAAAATCACTGTATTTCGCTTTGCCTGCATTCCGTTTTTGCTGGCTGCGTCTTTGATCCAATTCCCGTATCACTGGAGCGTGGCGCTGGTGATCTACTTTATCGCCTGTATGAGCGACAAGGCAGACGGTATCATTGCCCGCAAGCAGGGACTGGTTACGGACTTCGGGAAACTGATGGATCCGCTGTCCGATAAGTCGTTAGTGCTGGCTGCTTACCTTGTATTTGTGAATATGGGCTGGCACACAGAGCTGGTGATTATGCTGATGATGGCCCGGGAGTTCTTGGTAGCCGGTATTCGGATGGCTGCCGCTGCGGAGGGCGAGGTGATCGCTGCCAACAAGTTTGGCAAGGCAAAGACCTTCTTGCAAATGTCCACTACCGGTTTGACCTACCTGCTGCTTGCCATTGGTGAAGGTGCGGCGGATATTACCACCTCTACACCCTGGCTGAATGTGTACTGCACCATTGCCTTTTGGGTAGTGGCTGTGGTAACGGTGCTGTCCGGTATTGTCTATGCCAAAGACGGCTGGCACCTGATCCGCACAAAATAAGTGTTGCAAAATTGCATTTTTTTGCTATAATGATAATAACCTACATGTAAATGCGCAGAATGGGAGAAGTACCTGCACCCCTGGCAGAAAGAGAGCGCGCCGAATGCTGAAAGGCGCGTATGCTAAGCGGCAGCGAAATGCACCCGGGAGCAGTGCGGCGGAAATGAGTATGCCGCAACGGTTTGCCCCGTTACCGGCCAAAGCGTTAGCTTGAGTATAAACAAGAGTGGAACCGCAGTATCGTTTTATTGCCTCTGTCAGATAGACAGGGGCATATTTTTTTGGAGGTTTCTATGTTTGAACGATACAAAGAGGATATTCAGTGCTTTATGGAGCACGACCCGGCAGCCCGCTCTCCTATTGAGATCGTGCTGCTGTACCCGGGTTTTAAGGCCCTGCGCAGTCACCGCAAGGCGCAGTGGTTCTTAAATCACAAAATGCCGTTTATCGCCCGTTGTATCAGCCAGCGCACGGCGCATAAGACCGGGATTGAGATTCATCCGGGCGCCAAGATCGGTCGGCGGGTGTGTATTGACCACGGCAATGGGATTGTGATCGGTGAGACCACGGAGGTGGGCGACGATGTGATGATCTACCAGGGGGTGACCTTGGGTGGTACCGGCAAGGACCTGGGCAAGCGCCACCCTACCATTGAGAACGGCGTGATGATCGGCTCCGGTGCTAAGGTGTTGGGTCCCATTACCATTGGCCGCAATGCCAAGGTGGCCGCTGGCGCAGTGGTGGTCAAGGATGTGGAACCCAATTGTACCGTGGTTGGCGTGCCCGGCGAGGTGGTGCGCATTGACGGCGAGCGGGTAGACGATCTGGACCAGATCAATCTGCCGGATCCGGTGATGAATGCCATTCAACAGAATGAAGCCAAAATCAATGCCTTGCAGGCAGAGATTGAAAAATTAAAGGAGCAGCTCAAATGAAGATTTTTAACACACTGACCAGACAAAAAGAGGCGTTCAAACCCATGGACCCTCAGGAAGTGAAAATTTATGCCTGCGGGCCTACGGTGTATAATTTTATTCATATCGGCAACGCTCGGCCGCTGTGCGTGTTTGATGTGCTGCGCCGCTACCTGGAGTATCGAGGCTACGGCGTTAAGTTTGTGCAGAATTTTACAGACATTGACGACAAGATCATTAAGCGTGCCAACGAGGAGGGCAAGACCTATCAGCAGATCTCCGAGACTTATATTAAGGAGTTTTGGACGGATGCCAAGGGCCTCAATGTGCGGGAGGCTTCCGTGCACCCCAGAGCCACGGAAAACATTGACGAGATCATTGATATTATCCGCACCTTAGAGGAGAAAGGCTACGCCTACGCAGTCAACGGTGATGTGTATTTCCGTACCCGCAAGGACCAGGGTTACGGTAAGCTGTCTCACCAGCCCATTGAAGACCTGGAGAGCGGCGCTCGCATTGCCGTAGGCGAGCAAAAAGAGGATCCGCTGGACTTTGCGCTGTGGAAAGCAGCCAAGCCGGGCGAGCCGTACTGGGAGTCTCCCTGGGGGCAGGGCAGACCCGGCTGGCATATTGAGTGCTCAGCGATGAACCGCCGGTACCTTGGTCCCACCATTGACTTGCACTGCGGCGGTCAGGACCTGATCTTTCCCCACCATGAAAATGAGATTGCCCAGAGTGAGTGTGCCAATGGTTGTACCTTTGCCAACTACTGGATGCACAACGGCTATATTAATGTGGACAATGTGAAGATGAGCAAGTCTCTGGGTAACTTTAAGACTGTGCGGGAGATTGCCGATGCCTACGGTTATGAGGTGATCCGCTACTTTTTGATCTCTGCTCACTACCGCACGCCCATTAACTATAATTTGGAGATCATTGAGCAGTGCAAGTCTGCTTTGGAGCGGCTGTACACTTGCCGGGACAGTCTGGACTTTGCCCTGAAAAACGCTTCTGTCGATACCCCGGACGATCCGCAGCTGCTGGCGGATATTGCCGCTCATCGAGATGCGTTTATTACCGCTATGGATGATGATTTGAATACTGCAGACGGTATTTCCGCTGTGTTTGAACTGGTGTATGACATTAATACCCGTATTTTGGACAAGACCGTTTCTCCCGCCGTGTGCCAAGCGGCAGCCGATCTTTTTGACGAGCTGTGCGGCGTGTTGGGTATTCTCTATAATCGTAAGTCCAACGATGTGGACGCGGATATCGAGTCGCTGATCGCCCAGCGGCAGGAAGCCCGGAAGAATAAGGACTTTGCCACTGCGGACCGTATTCGGGACGAACTGAAAGAGCGGGGCATTCTCTTAAAAGACACCCCTCAGGGCGTTACCTGGACCAAGGCGTAAAATCGCATAAAAGAGAGCCTATCCGTAATGGATAGGCTCTTGTCAGTTCTGTTCGATTTTATTTGATAAACAGCTTTTGGTCCAGCTTTCGCTTGACGATCACCACATACAGCAGCGTGCCCAGCACCAGCATGACCCCTAATTCACCCAAAGCTACTAAGCCCCCTTGGGTCAAAAAGCTGATCCAGTTGAACTTGCCGTCAATGAAAAATACCTCAATCTCCCAGCCGACAATCACGCCGTTCCACAGAGCCGGCATCAGCAGGGACAGGAGGGGATAATTCTTAATTTTTACCTGCCGCAGGGCGTACATACAACCGGTGGCGCCCAGTGTAGCCAGGGAACCGAAGATCATATCCAGCGGCAGCCCGGCGCCGATATTCACCAGGTTGGACAGCACGCAGCCCAGGGTCAGCCCCGGAATGGCGGCAGGGGTGAACAGCGCCAACACATTCAGCGCTTCCGACACACGGAATTGCACCGCAGCGGAGGTGGTGCCCGGCAGCAGCAGGTTTTGGGCGTAGGTCAGCGCCGCGTACATGGCGGCAATGCCTGCGGTTTGGGCAATGAACAGTACTTTTTTGTTCTTCATTCGATTTTGCTCCTTAGTTTTGTTTTTAGAAGACAACGGCCGGTTGCCGTCGCCTGGTCAGGATTTTGCGAACTGACGGTGGTATTATAGCGCAAGGTCGGCCAAAATGCAAGGCGTATTCGTAGAAATTGCTTTTTGCACCGTCTTTGCAGCGAAAAGAATTTACGGTGTACGGCAAAAAAGTATTGACTATTGTTGCTTTGAGTGGTATTATATGTAAGTCATCTTGATTGGTTACGGGCCATTAGCTCAGTTGGTCAGAGCCACCGGCTCATAACCGGTTGGTCCGGGGTTCGAATCCCTGTTGGCCCACCATAGAACGCATTAGCATTTGCTAGTGCGTTTTTTTATTGTACATTAATAATTTTAGTTGTATAATTATGTTATTACACTTTAAGGGGTTTTATTGTGAATAAGGAACTAGCTTACAAATTAGTTAAAAATAATGATGAAATTCATTCATTCTATCTTCTTGCAGACAAGGTATGGCACGAGTACTTTCCTTGTATTCTTGAGAAAGAACAAATTGACTATATGGTTGAAATGTTCTTTAGTAAAGACGCTATGGATAAGCAAATTAATAGTGGCTATGAGTTTTATTTCGTACAAAAAGGTAATGAAAACATAGGTTTCATTGTTGTTCATCCGGAAGAAGAAAAGTTATTTTTAAGCAAACTTTACCTAACACTTGAAAACAGAGGTAAAGGCTATGCAAGTAAAATGATGCACTTTGTTATCGCAAGAGCAAAAGAGCTAAAGAAGAAATCAGTTTACTTAACTGTAAATAAATACAATAAGCACACAATTGATGTGTATAACCATTGTGGCAACAAAACAATAAGAAGTGAACAAACTGACATTGGCAAAGGTTATATTATGGATGACTATGTAATGGAACTTACATTATAATGCAAAAAACTCCTTTTTATTTGACTACTGCACTTTAATGTGGTAAAATGATAAAGATTTTTTATTATGGAGGGGTATTATGACAACATCCAACATATGCATATTAATATCCATTGTAGCATATCTTTTCCTTGTGCTAATAATCGGTGTTGTATGTGCTAGACAAAACAATTCTGTAGATGACTTTTATTTAGGTGGCAGAAAACTGGGTCCACTTGTAACTGCAATGAGTGCTGAGGCCTCTGATATGAGTTCTTGGCTACTTATGGGACTTCCAGGTGTTGCATACCTAAGTGGTGCCAGTGAAGCTGTGTGGACAGCTTTAGGCCTTGCTATCGGTACATATTTTAACTGGCTAATTGTTTCTAAAAGACTTCGTAACTATAGCCAAAAGATTGACGCTATTACTATTCCGGAGTTTTTCTCAAAAAGATTTGGTGAAAAGAATAAGGTTATTATGGCAATTTCAGCAGTAGTAATCATTGTATTCTTTGTTCCATATACTGCATCCGGTTTTGCTGCTTGTGGTAAGCTATTCAGTACAGTATTTGGTCTTGAATACCATTTGGCAATGGTACTCTCTGCACTTGTTATTGTAGGCTACACAACTATTGGTGGTTTCCTTGCAGCATCAACAACAGACTTTATGCAAAGCATTATTATGACAGTTGCATTAATTGTTATTCTTGGCTTTGGTACTTATTCTGCCGGTGGTTTTGAAAATGTTATTGCAAATGCTCAGTCATTACCGGGTTACTTTAGTTTAACAGAAAGCTTTGATGCAGCTACAAAAACATCAACACCATTTAGTTTACTTTCAATATTCTCCCTACTGGCTTGGGGTCTTGGTTACTTTGGTATGCCACATATTTTACTAAGATTTATGGCTATTGGTGACAGTAAGCAGTTAAAGCTGTCAAGAAGAGTTGCAACTGTATGGGTTGTTATTTCACTTGCAATTGCAGTATTTATCGGTTTTGTAGGTCTTGCTATGACAAATAACGGTACTCTTGAACACTTAGCAGATAGCGAAACTATCATTGTAAGCATTGCAAACCTAATTTCTAAAAACGGTATTGTATTTGCTTTATTAGCCGGTGTTATCTTGGCCGGTATCTTGGCATCAACAATGAGTACTGCTGACAGTCAGCTACTGGCTGCATCTTCCGGTGTATCAGAAAACATTGTTGGTGGATTATTTAAGGTTAAAACATCAAAAAAATCAGCTATGATTATTGCCAGAGTTACACTTCTTGTAATCTCAGTTGTAGCAGTTATCCTAGCTTGGGACCCTAACTCATCAGTATTCCAAATTGTATCATTTGCTTGGGCCGGTTTTGGTGCAGCATTTGGTCCTGTTGTACTATGTGCTTTGTTCTGGAAAAGAGCTAATAAGTACGGTGCATTCTCCGGTATGTTTGTAGGTGGTGCTATGGTATTTGTATGGAAGTACCTAATCGCTCCTATCGGTGCATCTAACCCTGAACTTTCATTCTTAAACATTTATGAACTACTACCTGCTTTCTTAGCCGGTTTAATCGTAATTATTGTTGTTAGCTTACTAACTAAAAAGCCTAGTCAGGACATTGTAGATACTTTTGAAGAAGTAAAGAAAATGAATTAATTTATAGTAAGTAAGTTAAGTCAGTTTTGTCATATAGTTATCTACTGTATAGAACACTATTCAAAAGATGCAACTGTATTTGTAGCAAATCAAATGAAAAATCATAGAAAAGTATTTCAATTAGAAAAACTAATAGATAAGCATTTGCCTGAGAAGGAATTATTAAATGAGATTAAAAAGTTGGAAAACGATTTTTAATCATCACATTTAACACTAATATTTAGATAAGGATACCATCATTGGTATCCTTATTTTTTGCTATTTTGATTTTAACTAAGTATTCATACATTTACTATATTAGCACTTTATCAATTGATACAGCTTAAATCTGAGGATTTATAGGCATAGCAAAAGGCTGTTGCCTCATTGCAACAGCCTTTTCTTATTTTTTATCCGAATCATCTTTAACTATACGATTATAAACATCATCAATCTTTTTCATTTTAGGGTCATCAATCTCTGATGATTTTTTCTTTTCTTTTTCTAATCTTTCTTCCTCTTGAAGTCGCTTAATAATATCATTAATATCAGCCTTAGGTTTTGCATTACCTGTAAGAACTCTTATAAAATTAATAAGTTCATCAAGGAAGATTAGTATAATCAGCAGCAAGAATATTACCAGACCCCATGGTGACAAGAACAAGTTATACAAAGAATTGACAAGTGGTATTTTTGCCACAAATTTTGCTTTAACTTGGCTTATCTTTATTGGATGGTCAGGTGTATTGTTAGCAATACCTTGAGTTTGCAACATTGTGTTGCCATTATCATCCTTATAAGGAGCTTTAATAACCTTATGGGTGATAACCATACCGTCAAGTGAACCACTGCCTTCATAGGAAATTACGTCCCCTACTTTGATTTCACTTTCTTCTACCGATTTATCAAGGATAATATCTCCAACATGCAATTCCGGTTCCATACTACCGGTTGTTACCCTAAAAATAGTATAGCCAAATACTGTTGGAGTTTCTCCATTTATTCTTGTTACCACAATAATAACCATCGCAATTCCCAGTAATACAACTAAGAACCACCCGATGGTGTTCTTTACTGTGACAAATGTTTTATACTTTTTTGATTTTTCTTTTACTGCTTTCTTCACACTATCACCAAATAATATTTATACTATAAGATTATAGTGTCAAATTGATTTTGTCAACACTAACAGTAATATCAGAAGAACCTTCATTCTTAATATACCAATATACAGTCACTAGGTTTTCCTTAGATGTCTTATTATAAGGATATATTTTTACATTTGTTACTACCGGAACACTGATTAATTTTTTCGTTTCATCTGTAACAACCAGTCTACAATTAGCAGTTTGAGTGTCTCCATGAGCACCGGTAGCAGTTAATGTCAATTTTGTTTGACCAACAGACTTACCGGTAACTACACCATTACTATCAACTGTTGCTATTTTACTATCTTCTACTTTGTAATTAATACTTGTTCCTTGAGCAATAGCAGAAAGGTCAATAGTCTTACCAACACTAACTGTTGCCAAAGAATAAAACTGCTTAATACCTGCACCCTTGCCTGTAGAAGCATAGTCAGCGTTAGTACCAAATCCACCTTTAAAAATACCAATTAGGTTTTTAGTATCTACATTAGTATTATCAGTACCGTAGTAATTTTCGCTATCTTTCAATCTAGGTTTTACACAAGTTGCATCATATGGAATCTCAGCATGATAAAGATAGTATTTGGATTCAAATGCATCTATTGTGCCATGCTGATAATCAGAAGCCACAACTGAATTACCTGGAGTAACACCATCACCCCAATAGTGAACTGAAAAATCAGCAGGATTAAAGTCATTGTGAATATTAAAACCAACATAAACATTTTTCTTGTTTATATCGTTGATAACCTTGTTACCGGTATTAGATTGTAGATGCTTATAGGTTTTCATAGGATTATTAACACCTACATATGTGTTGGCATAGCCAGTGGAATCAACACCAGAAAGATAAAGTGAAACTGTTTGAAAAATCTTAGAAGTTTGGTCAATCTGTTCATCCAAGTTCTTGATTTCTGTTTTATAGCACACTCTTTTACCGGCAGGTATAGTTTTCTTGCTTATTTCAGAAATAGAATCAGTACCATAGACGCCATCTTCACTAGTCATTTCGTAAGTTTTAACATCAAAATTTTTACTAAAAGTTTGATTATAAGAATTCTTACTCCAACTAAAAGAATTACCTTTTCCTTCTTGAGGTCGGGTAAACCATGAGAAGGTGTTTGTTGAAACACACAAAAAGCATAATATTAATGATAAGCACAAAATTGCAATTATTCTTGTTTTTCTCATAGTTTCACCTCGCTATTTCTTAATTATTCGGAGTATAAGTCCAAGTATCAACATAATAATGTTGATTAGTATCTTTGTTATCCTTTAAATAATAAGCAGTACCATTTTTAAAACCGGTAACATCTACTGTCTGATTTTTATCGTTACCATTACTAAATACTAAACTTGTATAAGTTGAGTCAATTTCAACCTTATAAGCTGCCTGATTTTGCTCATTTTTATATGTTGTGCCAGTCATATCTACACCCGGGAATTTACCGGTAGTCGTAGCATTCCAAGCATAACAATAAACTTTCTCCCAGCTCATATTAGCCCATATTATTGGTTAAGTAAATTGTATATTATTCTGCAGGAGTTTCCCCAACATACTTTGTCCAATAACCATTGTACTGTGTATGGGATGTATCGTAAATAAAACAATTATTTTCATCACCGATTTTTGGAATAGGAGAGTCCTT